>Ga0316187_10002448_pt1 | contig 16129 bp, 15 predicted proteins | sample CroRivburrow1_MG_FD_204927 | JGI IMG/M metagenome (GOLD analysis project Ga0316187, IMG submission 204927) | Coastal sediment microbial communities from Maine, United States - Cross River worm burrow 1 | ecosystem: Environmental > Aquatic > Marine > Coastal > Sediment | place: USA: Maine... | reverse complement strand
GGGCTGTGCTTCGTCTTCGGAGGTGAGCTCCACCTGCGCAATCTCACGCAGATCCAGCCAGTTCTGTTCGGCGTTCTCAGGTTCTGGCATCTCCTGCCCGATCATGCGTTTGCGCATCTGCTTCTCCTGTGACGTAACCTTGCTATCCGGATTATAGACCTGTCATCGCCATGTTTCATTCTACTATCAAATTCAGGCGGCTTTCGCCGCACAGGCTCAACATGGCCCACCTCTCTATATGAAGCCGATATTTTTTATTTCAGCTCTTATCCAACAAACTCTTTGGATGCTTTCTTGGATTTCTTGGCAGCCTTTTTCTCTTTTGGCGACAAAGCCGCCTTTTTCTTGTTTTCCCGGCTGCTTCGTTGTTCTTTGCTCATGTTATGGCTCCTGTTTTTTGGGCATTCTCTTTCAGTTGTGCGTTGGCATCGACTCCATGAGTTCCACATACTGCTTTTAACCATGGATGAAGATCGGGATTTGTCCTCGGGAAGGAGCTAAGTGCCGGCCATGCGGAACCTTTAGCCACTTCTGATACCAGATGCGTTCGGAACGCTTATGATTTACCTGTCGTCTCTTCTGATATCGGATAGAAAGGAGGTCAACTTCCTACAGGGTACGCTTTTCCGGGCGATATAACCAGTGATTACAAAATTCTCTGCGTGTTTTACCGCGTAGCAAACAGGCGTCTGTTTTCAACCAAAAGCGGATATTCAACACGTTGTCCTAATAGCTAGATGAAAACTGAAAGTAAGCTATGATCTATAGTAAAGGTGGCCATTTCTTTAGTGGCAGGATTGTTATCCCAACGGGCGCGCAACCTTTACTGAGAGGAGTCAGTCGAATGCGATGGTTTGATTATATCAGGAAAAAATTTAATCAGGTGACAGAGCGTAGAGGAGCTTCAGAGCGTAGAAAGTTTATCAGGCATCCTGTTGAAGTAGAAATTCGTCTGTCTCGAGTTACTTCCAGGGATAGTGAAGGGGTGCTGATGAGTGATCTTGGCGATGGTGGCCTTGCAGTCCAATCGGAGGTGTTTTACAAAAAAGGAAGTCGCCTTATCGTTCAAATACCGCATATTCATCCACCATTTGAGGCGGTTGGAGTTGTTTGCTGGAATCGAAGCCTGAATGGACCATATTTGATTGGTATAAGGTTCATGGATGATAGTTCGACTCGTCAGATGCGTATTGTCGAGCAAGTTTGCCAAATTGAGCTGTATCGAAAGCGGTTGCTGGCTGAGGGGAATTCAATTTCATTTAAAGATGCGGCCAGAGAATGGATTGATAAATATGCGGAAGATTTTTGGCGCAACCAAACTTAAATGTTTCAGGATAGAGCAGTAAAAGAGGCCTGACCACACCTGATACGTTTAACTCGAATATCTGGTTAAGGCCGAAAGAAGACATTTGTGGATTGTCATTTGAACTTAGAGAAGAGCACAAAAAAGGGAGCGATAACGCTCCCTTTTATTATGGCATGTTGATTTGCTGTTTACCTGATCAGCAGGGCGTTGACTTTGCGGACAAATCCAGCCGGATCATCAGGAAGGGCTCCATCGGCCAGAAGTGCCTGATCAAAAAGGACAGAAGAGAGATCAGCGATCAGCTCTTTTTTGCGTGCCTTGGCAAGCTTGCTCACCAGCGCATGATCTGGATTAATCTCCAGAATCGGTTTCATGCCAGGGGCATCTTGACCCAGCTGTTTCAGAATCCTATCCATGTTGCCGGAAAGGTCGAACTGATCAGCCACAAGACAGGCGGGTGATTCAGTCAGTCGATTGGTAACACGAACATCTTTGACCCGATCACCCAGGGCCTCCTTAAGCTTTTCAACGGCGGGTCCGGCATTTTTTGCCTTCTCCTCCTGCTCTTTGGCATCCTCCTCGGTGCTCTTTCCATCAGAGGCGATGCTGGAGAGGTCAATTTCACCCTTGGCGACCGACTGCAGAGGTTTGCCATCAAACTCATTGAGATGTGATGTGAGCCATTCGTCGATCCGATCGGATAGCAGCAGAACCTCAACACCCTTCTTGCGGAAGAGTTCAAGATGCGGGCTTCCCTTGGCAGCAGCCAGGTTTTCGGCAGTGATGTAATAGATGGTCTCCTGACCCTCTTTCATGCGGCTGGCATAATCGGCAAGAGATACGCTCTGCTCATCAGATTCGGTTGAAGCGAAGCGAAGCAGTGCTGCGATCTTCTCCTTGTTAGCAAAATCCTCAATCACACCCTCTTTGATGGCATTGCCGAACTCGCCCCAGAAGGATGCATACTCTTCAGGGCTGTTTTTAGCCATATCCTCAAGTAGTGAGAGCACTCGCTTGGTCGCGCCCTTCTTCATCGCATCCATTGCAGGGCTCTTCTGCAGGATTTCACGCGATACGTTGAGTGGAAGATCGTTGGTATCCATAACGCCACGAACAAAGCGGAGATAGCGAGGCAGCAGCTCTTCGTTGGCTTCCATGATAAATACGCGGCGAACGTAGAGCTTTACACCATGCTTGGCTTCAGCCTGCCAGAGATCAAACGGGGCTTTCTTTGGTAGGTAGAGAAGTAGTGTGTACTCATATTTACCCTCAAGCTTCTGATGGATGTAAGAGAGAGGCTCTTCAAAATCGTGAGAGACATGTTTGTAGAAGTTGTTGTACTCCTCTTCACTGAGTTCTGATTTTGAACGTGTCCAGAGTGCAGATGCCTGATTAACAGTTTCGACCTCAGGTTGGGAGACTTCACCCTCTTCAGTTGCGGTAGATTCACCGAGCATACGAATAGGGAAGGGAATGTGATCCGCATATTTGTGAATGATTGAGTGCAGGCGGAATGATTCGAGGAATTCATCTGCATCGTCACGAAGGTGCAGCGTGATCTCGGTCCCGCGCTCAGCTTTCTCTACGGTTTCAAGCGAGTATTCGCCATCACCGGCTGATTCCCAGCGAACGCCATGCTCACTGGTCAGGCCTGCCCGGCGAGTAGTCAGGGTGACCTTGTCGGCGACAAGGAATGATGAGTAGAAGCCGACACCGAACTGGCCGATCAGGTGTGCATCCTTCTCCTGGTCTCCGGTGAGTTGGCCGAAGAACTCTTTGGTGCCTGAACGGGCGATGGTGCCGATATTTTCTATCACCTCATCACGGTTCATGCCGATGCCGTTATCACGGATGGTGATGGTGCGGGCATCCTTGTCTGTCTCGATATAGACGTGAAGATCAGAGTTGCCTTCAAAAAGAGCATCATCGGTGGTGGCCTCAAAGCGAAGTTTATCGGCCGCATCGGATGCGTTGGAGATCAGTTCACGAAGAAATATCTCTTTATTGGAGTAGAGTGAGTGGATCATCAGATCCAGCAGCTGTTTTACTTCGGTCTGGAAACTTAACGTCTCCTTGGTTGTTTCACTCATCGGTTCCTCTCTGTTTTTAAATGTGTTTCAGACTATATGGGGGTGCAGCTTTCCGATTTCAAGAGGGGGAAGCATCACAACCGCAAATATAATGCTCCTGTCTGGTCTCTTTGAGGCCATGAGCTATGTTTTAAAACGTTTGGGGAAGAGAAAATCTATCGTTCGACATGATGCGGGTTTAAGGGATTTCCATGAATCGATGTCAGCTTCAAATATGGCGATGGAGCAGGTTGGCATGTTGTCGATCCTCAGGTCACTCAATACATTGCCCAGAACGGTAAGCCCCGGATTGTGACCAATAACCGCGATTCGATTGAAACTCTCATCCACACTGTGAACGATTTCGATGATCTCCGCTGCAGAGGCAAGATAGAGGTCACGATTTTGTTCGATTCTCCCCTCGGTATAGCCGGTAGCATGACAGATCGCTCTTGCAGTAGTGATGGCGCGCTCGGCCGGACTGGAGAGAACAAGATCAAATTTGATGTTCCGTTTCTTCAGGATTTCGCCCATCAATGGCGAGTCACTTTTGCCACGTTTGTTCAGAGGCCGATCGAAATCCGAAAGGTTGGGTTGATTCCAGGCAGATTTGGCGTGGCGGATTAGGGTGATACTTTTTTTCATCTGGAGAGCGTAGCGGCTACTTCCCGAACTTTCAGCCACTGTTTCAGTTTCATCTCACGACTCAGGCTTGCATGGGCAGGGCTGGTAGAGGGAAGAGTATGCAATGGCAGTGCTTGAACTGCAGGAGAGAGGGTTGGCAATACGAGCCTTCGATAGATTTGGGCCGCCTTCTGGCCGTTAAAGAAAATCGCCTTGATGTCGGGGTGGTTGGCAAAAAACAGAGTGAAATTGTTTGGAACAGTTGAACCTGCTCTGATATTTCTGTCCAGACTGCCGCTGCGTTCACACTGGCTGGCGACATCCCACAGTGCGATATGCTGCTGTTGAAGTCTCAGTAGCCGACTCGGGTAGGGGGCCTCTTTTCCGGCAGCAAACATCTCTCCCATCAGATCCCAGAAGCTGTTGCGGGGGTGGGCATAATACTGTTGCTGGCGAATCGATTCGATACCGGGCATCGACCCTAAAATCAGAATCTGAGCATCTGGTCGGGCAACAAAATCAAACCCTGTTGGGTTATGATGGTCTGAAACGGTCATCTCCCAGTATTACCAGAGATGGCGAATACTACATGAATATGCGGTACCCACGGTTTGTGAGAGGTGATAATATTGGCTTCCAATCATAAACCCTTAGCGGAGTGGCTCCTTATTATTGACTCATCAAAGCAATCATCCCGGCACTCCAGACTCCCCAGGAAATTCTGGTTGAAGCCAAGAAAGGTTTGGCAGGGCAGCAGAATTTCAAAGAGAGAGGCGCTGTTTTGGAAGCTTCTATTTTTAGTGGCGATCATATTTTTCACACTTTTCGCATCATTCGACTAATTTGCAGCCGTCCTGACAGGTTCAGGTTGTTTCGAAATCCACTCTTGGTCTGAGTACTTAAACTGCAGCCAACCGTCCGTGACTGGTATGGGTGATACCGTTGTTCTCATTCAGGTAGACCAGTGCGGGCTGAAAATGTTCAGCCTCTCTGGCTTCAAGTTCCGCGTAAGTACAGATGATTAACAGATCGCCGGGATTGGCTTTATGTGCTGCAGCACCATTAACTCCGATGCTGCCCGATCCACGTGGGGCTGTAATAGCATAGGTGGTAAAACGCTCACCATTGGCTACGTTGTAGATATGCAGCTGCTCGAACGGAAGAATATTTGCTGCATCAAGAAGTTCCTGATCAATAGCACAGGAGCCTTCGTACTCCAGTTCGGCATGGGTAACCGTGGCGCGGTGTAGTTTGGATTTTAGCATGGTCAGCTTCATTGCAAGGTCTCCATAGCATGGTTTTGCTCAATGTTGGTCGCACGGTCGAGTGCAATATTATCAATTAGTCGGGTATTGCCAATGTTTGCAGCAATAAAGATGCGGGCAGGGATATTATCCAGCTCTCTCACAGACATTAAATTCCGGGCATCGCGAATTTCCAGGTACTCCGGTTTAATGCCTGCATCAGAAAGTTTCGACTTGCCAAACTTAATCAGTTGTCTGGTGTCCGTTTCACCCTGCTCAAACAGGGATTTCATGAATTGCAGTGTTTGATGCAGGCGAGGTGCTCTGCTGCGATCATCTTCGCTCAGATAACGGTTGCGGCTACTCATTGCCAGGCCATCACTCTCTCTCAAAGTTTCGCTACCGATGATTTCTACGTCCATCTGCAGATCATTTACCATACGGCTGATGATGGCGAGCTGTTGATAATCCTTTTCTCCGAAGATGGCGATATCAGGCTGCACGATATTGAAGAGCATGTTTACCACGGTGGCGACGCCGTCAAAGTGGCCGGGTCGGGTAGAACCGCAGAGGCAGCTGTCCAGTTCGGCAACCTTCAAAGATATCTTGATGCCATCATCCGGATAGAGAGTGTCGGGATGGAAAATGATATCCACGTCCTCATTTTCACACAGTTCGGCATCCTCTTCAAAAATGCGTGGATAGGCATCGAAATCCTCATCAGGGCCAAACTGTAATGGGTTTACGTAGATGCTTACCACCACGATATCGGCCATTTTTTTAGCTTTTCGAATCAGGCTAAGGTGGCCCTGATGCAGGCAGCCCATTGTTGGCACAAAGGCGATTCGCTCTTGTCCGCGCATGGGAGCAAGCTGGCGCCGAAGCTCTGTGGTGGTTGTTACGATGTTCAAATCGAAAACATCTTTTCGTTCTTTCTTACGTGCCAAAAAAAGAAGCAAAGAAGGGCACCCACGGAGACTGCTCCTCTCATCACCGACTGCTTAATAACGGGCACAAAATAAAACACGAATTTTGCGCTGTTTCCGTTTTGAAACAGTTGTTTCGGCGCAGTCACAAACGGGAGTAGAACAGCCAAAACCATCATTTCGGAAACACGCCGCTCTTCACATCATCAGACCATGCAGTGATCGCAGTGGTAATCTGTTCACGCAGGTTTGTGTATGCCGGAGCAAAAGGCGGGTTTTTTTCAGACATACCAAGAAGGTCATGCCAGACCAGCACCTGAGAATCACACCCAGTGCCTGCACCGATACCAACTGTTGGAATAGAGACTGAAGCGGTAATCTCGGTAGCCAGTTCGGCAGGAATACACTCAAGCACCAGAGCAACTGCGCCCGCTTCGGTCACAGCCTTTGCATCACCCAGAATGGATTGATACTCCTGAGGGTTATTACCTCGAGGTTTGTAGCTGCCAAACTTCTTCACTGATTGCGGGGTGAGACCGATGTGGGCGACCACGGCAATGCCACGCTCGGAGAGAAAGCGGATGGTTTCGGCCATTGGCACGCCGCCTTCAAGTTTCACGGCATCGCAGCCGGTCTGCTGCAGCACACACACTGATGTTTCAAAGGCCTGCTCGGGAGATTGCTGATAAGTGCCAAAGGGAAGGTCGCAGACAACCCAAGCATTGTTACGGCCGCGAACCACGGCAGCGGTGTGATGAATCATATGGTCAAGTGTAACGGGGATGGTGGAGTCAAAGCCTAGTGCCACCATACCGAGGGAATCACCGACAAGCAGCACGTCTACACCGGCAGCTTCGGCGAGCTCTGCCGAGATGGTGTCGTAGGCTGTCAGCCATACGGATTTTTGTTTGGCAGCCTTGGCTTTTGCAAGCGTGGCTGCAGTGATTCTTTTAGTCATCTTTTCCTTTCCGCTTCAGTCTGCATCTGCAGTACCGTCTTTCAGGATTGGTCAACTCTAGAGGTGACCTGGAATTTACTCAAGATAATGCACTTTGAATAACGGCTTTCGACCAAAAGCCGTTATTCGAAGGCTACTGAACCGTTTTAATAATGGTGCCCGGGCGAGGGAGTTTTGATGGCCCCATGCCATTGAGTGCAGCCAGTTTGTCTGCTGTGAAACGGCCGAGGATATTTCTGCTTCTGGATGCGAGTTTCTGCCAGCTATCACCGCGTTTCCACACATAGTTATGAATTTTCGGAATATCCCCATCTTTGGCGATATTATAGCTGCGGAAGCTGTTCCAAATCTGGTCAAGCTGGCTCTGATAAGATTGGATCTCTTTACGAGGCGTATAAAGCAGGACAATAAAGGCTCTGGGGCCGTCAAGGAAAACGGTTGCATCAATGGCTGCCTGACTGACATGAGGTGCCGATGCCATTACAACACTTCTTGCGTAAGAATAGCCATTGTGGCTTCCACTTCTGATTTCACCCATACGCCGTCTTGGAAAAAAGCTTTCCAGAATAGCTGTGGCTGACTCCCGTTTCTGAAGCTCTTTCAGTGCCAGGTAAAAGTAGACCTTTTTCTGGCGGATTCGAGCTGTCAGGGCCTGTTTTGTATTCTGGATAACCCACTCTTCGGGAAACTTCAGCTGAATGCCCAGATCTGGGTGAATAAACCGGCGTCCAATGACTGCGCCATCGTCTGCGCTGTCTTTGATAGGGTAGCCGTCCAGAGCTGCCAGCATTGCTTCACGGCCAACACGGTTCATGCCATTTTTCTGTAGAGCGGATGCCTGTGCAATAGCCTGTTTTATCCGTTTTTTTGTCTCAGGGTGGCTTGAGAAGGCTCCATGGTAAGCCTCTTTTGGCTTCTCGCCGGTAGTGTCCTGCTTCTCTTTTTTGGCGACCGCATCCAGCCGTTCAAGTGTTTCCAGAAGGTGAATGGTCGCATTTGCATCATAACCGGCATTTGCCAGGTATCTGAGTGAAAGCTGATCTGACTCCAGCTCCTGCTCACGGCCATACCCCAAAATCATAGCTGTCGCCAGAATGTTGGTCAGTTGCCCGGCAGCCTGAGGAATGGGGACAAATACTGAAGCGACAGACATACCGATACGGTATGCTTCAGCCTGAGTATAACGTTGAACGGCATGGCGTGCCGTGACATGGCCTATTTCATGGCCAAGCACAGCGGCAAGTTCCGCTTCGCTGTTGAAGTGCGCCAACAGGCCCCTGTGAACATAGATATATCCGCCAGGTAGTGCAAATGCATTGATAGTGCCATCATCAACCACATGAAAGCGGTAGAAGAGTTCGGGACGATCAGAGGTGGCGGCAACCCGTTGTCCGATCCTGTCCACATAACGAGCGAGCGGGTCATCTTTGGGAAGCAGGGAGAGCTGTTGTTCAACCATGGCTGCCATCTGCTGTCCGAGTTTGAGTTCCTGAGCCTCTGACATAAGCACAAAATCGGAGCTCTTATTGGCAGGATTGGTAGCGCAACCCGAAACAGACAGGATGATAAGCAGAAGAGGAATACAGCGTTTCATGGCTCAATTATCTCCAGATCATAAGGCGAATGCAAAGCAAGGTAGAGATTGCCTCGGTTTGAGATGCGTATTTTCCCATGCACGGCAATAAAGTCACCCTCTTTCAGTTTTGGAGGAGTCTTGAACCACTGCCGATAGGCATTCGGAATGGTGATCGAGAGTCTGCCAAGCTTGAATCTCCAGCCATGTTTTTTGATCGAAATTACGGAGCCGGTAACAACCCTGAATTGGCCAATATATCTCTCGTCTGCCTCTCCTGAATCGAGCGGTCTGAATCGAGCGGTGTTCCAGATGCCCTTTTTTTTATTCCGTACCAATTGCTCTTTGGCAAGCAGTTCAGCTGAGTATCGGAAATTGGGAGCAAAGGTGTATGCGTGTGCCAGCCCGGATTCAATCATATGTGCATTGATCCATCGGCCATCGCGAAGATATACATGGGCTAACAGTCGGCCATAGCTGTCATACTTCTCATCGTCGAACACCAAGCGCACCGTTTTACCTTCAACAGATGTTTTCAGTTCCCGTTTGGCTTTTTGGGCAAGCGCCTGGCCGGGGGTTGCGCCATGAGCGGTTTCGGGAGTGTTGATGCCGAGAAGGCGAACCTTTTCACCTTTTTTAGTTATGAAGGTGTCTCCATCGTAGACCCTGCTGACTGTGACCCAGCGACTGCTGCCAATTTGTGAAAAAGTTCCTGCCCAGCCGACATGGCTGGCAAGCAGAAGCGTAATCAGTAGAAGTGGCCGGATAAGTAGCATGAGTCGGGGGCTAGCTGCCCAGCGTGCCAACAAGCTCCTTGTAGCTGTTCATGCTATGTCGCATCAGATAGTCGCGAAGCTCATCCAGAACTTTGCTGCAGAGCAGGGGGTCGTAAAAGAGGCCGGTTCCAATTCCGATCGCATCTGATCCTGTAATGGCAAATTCAATCGCATCTTTTCCGGATGTGATACCACCTTGCCCAAGAATCGGAATATTGTGCTTGGCTGCAATGGTGCGGGTCTGGTGAATTTTCCATAACGCTACTGGTTTGATGGCAGGGCCTGAAAGGCCACCTGAGATGTTTCCGATCACAGGCTTTCTCGATTCGACATCAACCGCCATGCCTACCAGAGTGTTGATCACAGAGAGTCCATCAGATCCAGCCTCGATCACCATACGAGCGGTCTCTGCAATATCTGCATTGTTTGGAGAGAGCTTGGTGATCAGAGGTTTGGATGTCATTGGACGCATGGCTTCCACAACCTTTGCGGCCATCTCCGGGTTATTGCCAAAATGAACGCCGCCCTCTTTGACATTCGGGCAGGAGATGTTGATCTCAATGGCGGTGACCGGCGAGTTATCGAATACAGCTGCAATTTCAGCGTATTCTGCAAGCGAGGTGCCGTTGGCATTGGCCCAGAACTGGGTTTCCTGATGCGGCAGGTTGGGCAGGATATTGTCAACCACATGTCTGACACCTGGGTTCTGAAGGCCGATGGCATTAAGCATGCCCGATGGTGTTTCATAGACCCGGTGGGGTGCATTGCCCATGCGTGGTTCAAGGGTTGTACCTTTGAGGATGACTGCACCAATGTCCTTGTTGGAAAACCCTTCAATGTGTGTGTACTCTTGACCAAAGCCGACACAGCCTGAAAGCAGCACGACCGGGGTTTGCAGTGTTAGTCCTGCGAATTGAGCAGACAGGCTGGGGGCTGACTTGGACATGGGCGAACCATAACGGTATGGATCAGCCTCGTCATGATTAAAGTTCGGAAGATTTGCAGATATCCGACTCTGGTTGGGTGTTAAAGCGTTTAATAGGAGATCTGATGGTACGAGAAAGACGGACTAGCTTCTTTTATGCTCGGCATAAATCTTCGCTGCTGATTCTTATTATTATCCTGGCTGGTATCGGCTTCTCTTATTTTCAGATTTCAAAACAGAGAGAAGAGCTGCTGGTGCAGGATGCTATTGAGGATGCTAACCTGCTGGCAAAATCACTCGAAACTTTCCGAAAATACTACTCGGATAATGTGGCTTCCAGGGCGCTTGAAGCAGGCATGGAAGTGACCCATGACTTCCGTATCAGGAAAGATTCGTTGCCGCTTCCATTTACGCTGCATGCCGAGCTTTCCAAGCAGATTGGCTTAGAACACTTTGGCACTGAAACCCGTATTTTCAGCAACTATCCATATCCCTGGAATGAAGCCGGTGGTGTCAAAGATCCATTTGAGAGAGATGCGCTTTCTGCGTTGACGGAAAATCCTGACAAGCCATTTACACAGGTTGAGGGCGTTGATGATGATCGCATACTCCGCTTTGCCAAAGCTGATCTGATGCACAGTTCCTGTATTGGCTGTCATAACAACTCACCTGATAGCCCCAAGCGTGACTGGAAGGTGGGGGATGTGGCCGGTGTACTGTCGATTTCTGTACCCATTTCCTACCAGCACCAGGCACTTCATGGTAAAATGGATGAAGGATATATTCTTGTGGGTTTTTTACTCATCCTCCTCGTTATCGCCCTCTATATGGCCAACGTTATATCCAACACTTCAGTTCGGAAACTCGAAAAAGAGGTGAAGGGAAAAATTTTAGAATTAGAAGAGGCGGAAGAGAGCCTGGCAGCAGCTCAGAAGGTCGGACGTGTCGGCAACTGGGTTCTTGATACAGACACTCAGCGACTCTGGGCTTCGCAAGGTCTTTTGGAGCTGCTCGGTATTGGCGAAGAGGGGTTTGACGGCACGATGGACTCATTGCTCAAACACCTGCATAAAGATGACCGTGAGCTTTTCCGGAAATGCGTCGACAACGCTCTTCAAAGTGGGGAGGAAGTTTCAGGGGATTATCGAATCATTCTTCCCGGTGGAGAGATTCGCTATCTGCATGAGACTGCCCGGATTGTGGAGGAAGAGGATAATAAACGGTTGGTTGGTGTGGCTCAGGATGTCACGGGAAAGAGAAACAGAGAGGCCAAACTTACAATGCTCTCGGAGGCGCTTGAGCAGGCTGTCGAGGCAGTGCTGATTACCGACAGGTCGAATAATATTCTGTATGTAAATAGTGCATTCACTGAAATTACAGGTTACGCCCTTGAAGAGGTCATCGGCAGAAATCCCAACATTCTTTCGTCAGGACGCCACGGGCAGGAGTTTTATCAGAGGCTTTGGGATGACCTTAGGAGCAGAGGCTTCTGGAAGGGAGTCGTCTGGAACAAGCGTAAAAACGGCGATATTTTCCCCGAACAGATCCATATCAAGGCCATTGTTAACCAGCAGGGCAGGGTGGTGAATTACACAGCAGTATTTTCGGATATTTCAGAACAACTTGAACTGGAAGGAAAGTTACGGCAAGCCCAGAAAATGGAAGCGATTGGCATTCTGGTAGGCGGTATTGCCCATGATTTTAATAACATTCTTGCTGCCATTACAGGAAACCTCTATCTGGTGAAAAAAGATCTGGAGGATAGGCCTGAGGTTAAGGAAAAAATCATCAGAGTGGAACGTGAGAGCTTCCGTGCTGCGGAAATGATTGCTCAGCTTTTAACCTTTGCACGTAAAGATCTGATACAGATGGTGAATGTTTCTCTCTCAGACCTTTACAGATCGACACACAATCTGGTGCGGGTTGCTATTCGGGAAGATATTACACTGAACTGGAATCCATGCACGTCTGAATTATGCATTAATGGTGATGAAAATCAGTTGAAACAGATTCTTTTAAACCTGGTGAATAATGCCCGGGATGCCGTCGACGGAGTCGAGAAACCTGAAATCAGCGTAAGCCTGAAAGAGTATGAACCGGACCGGCCCTTCAGAGAAAAGTATCCACACGCTTGTGCAGAGTTGTATGCATGCCTCGAAGTTTCAGATAATGGCTGTGGTATTTCCCAGGATGCTCTTCAACATGTTTTCGAGCCATTTTATACGACCAAGGAGGTAGGTAAAGGGACGGGCCTTGGACTCTCGATGATTTTCGGCTCAGTTCAGAATCACGATGGAGTGATTGATGTGGAGAGCCAGGTTGGCAGAGGCAGCAGATTCTGCGTTTATCTTCCGTCACTAGCATGCGAAAAGATTGCAAGCATTGAAGAAAAGAGCCTGGAAGATGTGGTGATGGGCAATGAAGAGACCATTCTCGTAGTAGATGATGAGGATATGGTGCGATCCGTGGCAAGAGATCTTTTGAACAGCCTCAATTATATAGTGCTGGAGGCCTGTGATGGTGTTTCGGCAGTAGAGGTGTTCAAGGCTAATCAGACAAATATCAGGCTGGTGATTCTGGATGTGGTGATGCCGCAGATGGGGGGCGTGCAGGCTGCAGAGATGATCAGGGCGATTTCACCGGACATGCCGATCATGTTTGCCACAGGCTATGATCAGGGAAGCGTTTTGGAGGGGATTAACGATTGGGCCAGTATCGCAGTGCTCAGCAAACCTTACAGAGCCAAAAAGATCAGCATGGAGATTCAGAAGCTGCTTGGCTGAATATGTTATCAGTCTCTAGTTGACCGTTTTTTCAAGAAGATCTTCTGCTGTTAACAGCTGACCACGAATATCACGGGCCGCATCTGAAAGAATCTCCAGAAATGCAGGTGCAATCTCTGCGGCAACAGGAACGGTGGCAGGGCTCAGGCCCGGAAAGGCACGCTCGAAGCTGCGCGTGCGCATACGTCCAGGATTGATGGTGTTAAAGCGTATCGGCTTGGACGGATGTTCTGCCTGCCACATGGCAGCGGCATAGCCCAACGCGCGTTTAGCCAGTCCGTAGCCGTGCCAGTTGGCCTGATCTTCACTGATCATATCGCAGGTGGTAAAAATCACCGATGCGGATTCAGCTCGTTTCAGCAGTGGAAACATGATCTGAGTGAGCAGGTTTGGAGCGGTAAGGTGAATATCCAGAGCGCCTCTGAAGGTGTCAGGTTTCACATGCTGCATCGGCGCACACCGTTTCAGACTACCGGCACAGTGAACAAGTCCATCCAGATGTGGAATTTGATCTTTCAGCGTTAAAAACAGTTTTCCATAGTTGTCAAAATCGGTGAGATCAAAGGGGATGCAGAGGCAGCGGCCACCGGCCTCTTCAATGCGGCTCTGGGTTACCTCCAGTGCCTCAGTAACGCGACCAAGGGCAATCACATTAGCGCCTTCGGCTCCCAGCTGTTGGGCTATGGCACGTCCCAGGCCGGAGGAGGCACCGGTTACCATGATGATCTTGTTCTCGAAACGTTTGGACATGCTGGCTACTCCCTGAGTCCGGGATGTTAACCACAGAGGGCACAGAGGGCATAGATTTTTTTATTATCTTTGGATGGACTAGGTTTTGAGTGTGCTAATGTTATGCTTCAGCAGATTTCAACATTCGAGGTAAAAGATGGCCGATTATCAGTATATCTATTCCATGCAGGGCGTTGGCAAAGTTGTTGGCAACAAAAAGGAGATATTGAAGGATATCTACCTCTCATTTTTTCCCGGTGCCAAGATCGGTGTGCTTGGGCTGAATGGTTCAGGTAAATCGACGCTGTTGAAGATTATGGCCGGTCTGGACACCGAAATTCTGGGTGAGGCTCGCCCTGCACCCGGAATTAAAATCGGCTATCTGGCACAAGAGCCGGAGCTTGATCCCACTAAAGATGTGCGTGGTAATGTTGAAGAAGCAGTCAAAGAGATTAAGGATGCACTGGCTGAGCTTGATGCCGTGTATGCAGCCTATGCAGAACCCGATGCGGATTTTGATGCGATTGCGGTTAAACAGGCCAAGCTGGAAGATATTATCAATGCAGCTGATGGCCACGATCTTGATCGCAGGCTTGAAGTGGCAGCTGATGCGCTTCGTCTGCCCGCATGGGACGCGGATGTGACCAAACTATCCGGTGGTGAGCGCCGTCGTGTGGCTCTATGTCGTTTGTTACTCTCTAAGCCAGACATGATTCTGCTTGATGAGCCTACCAACCACCTGGATGCTGAGTCGGTAGCATGGCTTGAGCGATTCCTGCATGACTATGAGGGCACTGTGGTTGCAGTCACCCATGACCGTTATTTTCTGGATAATGTGGCAGGTTGGATTCTTGAGCTCGACCGTGGTCGTGGCATTCCGTTTGAGGGCAATTATTCATCATGGCTTGAGCAGAAAGATCAACGCCTAAGCCAGGAGAGCAAAGAGGAGTCTTCACGCCAGAAAGCGATTAAACAGGAACTGGAGTGGGTGAGACAAGGCAGTAAAGGCAGGCATGCAAAATCCAAAGCACGTCTTAAGGCCTTTGATGAGCTGGCGAGCAAAGAGGTGCAACAGCGTAATGCCACCAAGCAGATATTTATCCCTGCGGGTGAACGTTTGGGCGACATCGTTTTTCAGGCAGAAAACATCCGCAAAGGTTTTGGTGACCGTGTTTTGGTTGAAGATCTTAATTTCAGCCTGCCTCGCGGTGGTATTGTTGGAATTATCGGCGCTAATGGTGCGGGTAAAACAACACTGTTCCGTATGTTCACCGGTCAGGAGACGCCTGATGCCGGCAAGATGATCAAAGGCGAAACGGTTCAGCTATCCTATGTGGATCAATCACGTGATGCCCTGGATGACAATAAAACAGTATTTGAAGAAATATCTGAGGGTTCAGATTTTGTAACTCTTGGCAAAGCAGAGGTCCCATCGCGTGCCTACTGTGGGCGGTTTAACTTCAAAGGTGGCGATCAGCAGAAGAAAGTAAATATGCTCTCCGGCGGTGAGCGTAATCGCCTGCACCTGGCCAAGATGCTTAAAGAGGGCGGCAATGTACTGCTTCTTGATGAGCCGACCAATGATCTGGATGTGGAAACGCTGCGTGCTCTGGAAGATGCCCTGCTAGACTTTGCTGGTTGTGCTGTAGTCATCTCGCATGATCGCTGGTTCCTGGATCGTATTGCTACACACATGCTCGCCTTTGAAGATGATGGGCATGTGGAGTGGTTTGAAGGCAACTTCGCTGATTACGAAAAAGATAAAGAGCGCAGGCTTGGTAAAGATGCAACCCAGCCACATCGGATAAAATATAAAAAGCTTGTTTAGGGCATAAACATGGAGTTTTCTGGCGAAAATTCCTGAAACCGGCCATGCTTTCTATCTTTTTTCGTTTCTGTTTGGGGGATGATTTTCTCGAAATTGTGAATGAATCTCTTCGATTATAAGCAGGCGACGGGCGGTAGGTCGAACCTGCCTGATGTTCAACTGAAAGAGCTTACTGCTCCAATGTGGATTGAATCAGGCGGCTAAATTCGGCAACATTAAAAGGCTTCATAACCACCTTTTCAGGAATCGTTCCTTCAACACCCGGTTTCTGATTAGGGTCATATCCGGTTATGAAAATCACACTGGCGGATGAGCCTGCTTTTTTGATCTCTTTGTAGGCTTCAATTCCGCCCATGTTTGGCATGACAACATCAAGAATAACGAGATC
>Ga0316187_10002447_pt1 | contig 16131 bp, 12 predicted proteins | sample CroRivburrow1_MG_FD_204927 | JGI IMG/M metagenome (GOLD analysis project Ga0316187, IMG submission 204927) | Coastal sediment microbial communities from Maine, United States - Cross River worm burrow 1 | ecosystem: Environmental > Aquatic > Marine > Coastal > Sediment | place: USA: Maine... | reverse complement strand
ACCCGGCAGCGTAAGCCTGCCTGCTGCCCGACAAACCAAACTTGAGCGCAGCTGTCTGGCAGGTGTTGTCTCTGAGGCTGGCCTGGTGCCGGCACCGGAGGAGTTAACTGCGCTCGAACGGACCGACTGGAACCCGCAGATGCCGCCCTGGGTCAGCACCTGGATCGAAGCCGAAGGCCAGCGCCCATGGCCAACAAAAGCAGAATAATCTTTGTCGTCCTGAAGACCGGCCCTTTGTCGCGACCCCGGGAAAATAATGCTGCCACTTGCGTCACCCTCTTCGAGGTGTATCATCGCGCCCATCAAGATAAAGGCTTTTAAAGCGCTGCCTTGAAACTAGACAGACAGTTGCTCGCTTGCGTGGGGCTGTCTTTTTATATCAATTCAGCCAGGGAGCCTATCATGACTGGTATACCAAAAGCAGGACAATCCACCCTCAGCATCTGGGGTGGCGAACAGGAACACGAACTCTACGAACGCTCGACGCAGGTGCCGGTAGTGCACAGCGTGTCTTACACCTACAAGGACATCGACACCTGGCAGGACGTCGCGCTTGAAAAAGCCCCGGGACACATATACTCGCGCAACACCAACCCGACGGTTCGGGCGTTTGAAGACAAGGTAAAGGAACTCGAAGGCGCCGACGCCGCGACCAGTTTCGCCTCCGGCATGGCCGCGATCAGTAATGTGCTCGCCACCTTCCTGAAACCCGGCGACCGCGTGGTGTCGATCAAGGACAGTTACGGCGGCACCAACAAAATCTTCAACGACTTTCTGCCGCCGCTGAACATCGATGTATGCCTGTGTGAGACCACTGACTACGCGCAGATCGAAGTCGAGATCGCCAAAGGCTGCCAGCTGCTGTACCTCGAGACCCCGACCAATCCGACGATCAAGATCATCGACATCGAAAGACTCTCGGCTGCGGCCAAAAAGGTCGGTGCGCTGGTAGTTGTCGACAATACCTTTGCCACCCCGATCAACCAGAACCCGCTGCAGCTCGGTGCGGACATCGTCCTGCACTCGGCTTCCAAGTATCTTGGCGGGCACGCCGACGCGCTCGGCGGCGTGATCTGCGGCAGCCGTGAACTGGTCAAACAGGTGTATCACTATCGCGAAATCAACGGTGCCACGCTGTCGCCAATGGACGCCTACAGTTTCATCCGCGGTATGAAAACCTTGAAACTGCGCGTTGAACGCCAGAACGAAAGCGCACTCAAAATCGCCCAATGGCTGCAGCAACACCCCATGATCGAGCAGGTGAATTACCCGGGGCTGGAATCGCATCCCAATCACGATGTCGCCAAACGCCAGATGCGCGGCTACGGTGGCATGATGAGTTTCGCCGTCAAGGGCGGGCTCGATGCGATCAAGGTTTTCCTGCCTAAGCTGCAGTATGCACACATGGCGGCCAATCTCGGCTGCGTCGAAACCGTGGTCGGCCCACCGGTGACCACCAGCCACGTCGAATGCAGCGCCGAGGAACGTGCCGCAGCGGGGATCCCCGAAGGCCTGGTGCGCTACTCCACCGGCATAGAGGACGTCGAAGATCTCCTTGCCGACCTCGAGCAGGCGCTCAGCTACCTGTAACCCGGCAACCTTTAAAGGAAACGATGTCCTTTAAAGCTAATAAAGGATGATAAAGGGGCCGCAAACCGCTATAATGCGCGCCCCGTTTATCCCTGTAGCCACCGATGTCTGAAGAAACCCCCACCAGTTTTGCGCAAATGGCGTTGAAAGCGCCGTTGTTGAAGGCACTAGACAATCTAGGCTACGAGGCACCAACCGCTATTCAGGCACAGACAATTCCCTTATTACTCGATGGTCGCGATGTCCTCGGGCAGGCCCAGACCGGCACTGGAAAAACGGCTGCCTTTGCCCTGCCGGCGCTATCCAACCTTGATCTGAAACTGGCGGCTCCGCAGGTGATGGTGCTCGCGCCGACGCGCGAACTCGCAATTCAGGTCGCCGAGGCCTTTCAGTCCTATGCCTCGCAAACCAAAGGTTTCCACGTGCTGCCGGTATACGGTGGGCAGGACTATGGCACCCAGATACGAGCCCTGCAGCGCGGCGTACACGTCATCGTCGGTACCCCGGGACGCGTCATGGATCACATGCGTCGCGGCAACATCAAACTCGACAATCTCAAAACACTGGTTCTGGACGAGGCCGATGAGATGCTGCGCATGGGCTTCATCGACGATGTTGAGTGGGTACTGGAGCAATCCCCGAAAGATCGCCAGATCGCATTATTCTCGGCAACCATGCCGACCGCGATCCGCCGTATTACCAAGCGCTACCTGAACAATCCTGCCGAAATTACCATCGAGCTCAAGACCACCACGGCCGCCTCCATCCACCAGCGTTACTGGCCGGTAAGTGGCACGCACAAGCTCGATGCGCTGACGCGCATACTCGAAGCCGAAACCACCGATGCAATGCTGGTGTTTGTACGCACCAAGACGGCGACGCTCGAAATCGCAGAAAAACTCGAAGCGCGTGGCTATCGCGCGGTTGCGCTGAATGGTGACATCGCGCAGAAAAACAGGGAACGCATCATCACCCAACTGAAAGCGGGCAAGCTCGACATCCTAGTGGCCACCGACGTCGCGGCGCGCGGTCTCGATGTCGAACGCATCAGTCATGTCATCAACTACGATATCCCGCACGACACCGAAGCCTACGTGCACCGTATCGGCCGCACCGGGCGCGCCGGCCGTGTTGGCGATGCCATACTGTTCGTCGCACCGCGCGAACAACGCATGCTGCAATCGATCGAACGCGCGACGCGCCAGAAAATCGAACTGATGCAATTGCCGTCGACCGACATGGTCAACAACAGGCGCATCGAAAAGTTCAAGCAGCGCATCACTGATACCCTGACCGATCAGGACCTCAGCCTGTTCAAAGACCTAATTACCCAGTATCAGCAGGAAAAGGAAATCGACACGCTCGACATCGCCGCTGCACTGGCGAAACAGGTACAGGGCAACGCGCCGTTTCTGTTATCCGGGAAGTCGCATGAAAAACCGGCGCGCGCTTTCAAATTCGACGATTCAGCGCGCGAACGCAAACCTCGCGGCGATAAATCCGGGTCGGCCTACGAGGACAAACGTAAACCGCGCCGCAATGCCGAAAGCACCTACGACGACAAGCGCAAGCCGAGTCGTGCCGAGGCGGATGCACAGAACCAGCCGCTGGAAGCCGGCAAGGATCGCTTTCGCATCGAGGTAGGCCACAATCACGATGTCAAACCCGGCAATATTGTTGGCGCCATCGCCAACGAGGCCGATCTCGACAGCAAGTTCATCGGTCGTATCAATATTTTCGACGATTACAGCCTGATTGACCTGCCGGAGAACATGCCGAAAGAATTACTCAATGCGCTGAAGCCGGTTCGCGTCGCCGGTCAACGCATGAATATTTCTCAGGTTGGTGGCAGAAAAGCTGAAGCCGATGGTGAAAAGCCGTTGCGTGCTCGTCCCAAGGTCCGGCACCAGGCCAAAAAGGACAAGGGCAAACCGAAACGCATTCGTAAATCGAAGTAACACCCGTTTAAGCCCCCGTCGCACTGACACCCGCACACGCGTGCGGATCAGAAGTTGCTGCAGACGGACGTCAGGCTGCTAGAACACCCGACCCATCAGGCGTTCGTCAAAAGGAGCGGATGCACTCATGCGCTCGACACTTAACGAGCCGGTGTGCGGGTCGAAAAAATGGTCATATTGATCGCCCCGGTGGCGTACTGAATATTCACCGAATCCAGCACCAGCAATACCGGTGTATTATGCTCGCGCATGGTATCGCGCAAGCGCTGCTGACGCTGTGCGGACAGTCGCGCAAGGTCGTCATCGGCTGTTGCAGAAAACTGGCTCACCCTGTTTATCCTCTCTAACGTCATAATACCCGCGAACATCCCGAGCTCGGACCCATAGTAGAGAAACAAATTCTCCAGATCCATACCCCAAACCAATACCCAGGTTCCATACATCGGGAGACAACCATTACAGCAGCAATACCCGGCAAGAAGCTCTGATCGCGGCTACCGCGGGCCAAGATTCAAGCTACAAATTAAACTTTACAGCTCTTACAATCGGGGTTTTGGCTTTCTAAAGGCGCAACAGGATGAAATACGATCGCATCTACTGCTTTGGCGACAGCATTACCCTCGGTTGCAACGACAGCCAGGGTCTCGGCTGGCCTGGACGCCTGGGGCGCGGCCTGAAACGTAACGAGCGCAGTCTGGCGGTGTACAACCTTGGCATCAACGGTGACACCTCGAGCAACATCGCAGCTCGCTGGCGCCATGAAACAGAAGCCAGGAGCCGCAATGAGACAGGACTGATCCTTTTCGCTTTCGGCTTTAATGACGCCTCGAGACCCACAGATGGCAAGCTTCAGGTCGAGCTACAGGATTCGATAGCCTGCGCCAGAGAGCTTATTCTCGCGGCAAAATCGGTCAGCGACATACTATGGATTGGACCTACCCCGCTGGACGAAAGTGTCAATCCGCTGCGCACCGAGTTCGATACATGGACGACCTGCAATGACGAGATCGCAGGGTACGACAAAGCCTACGCCGAGCTGGCACAGGATCTCGACGTCGATTATTTACGCCTGTTTCCCGAATTTGTGCAAAGTGAGCGCTATAGCGCGGCGCTCGACAGCGGTGATGGCATTCATCCCGGTGACGATGGTTACGCCATGATCGCCGAAAAAATCTCCAACTGGCAGGCCTGGCAGCAATACCTGTAACTCCTGCAGATCCCAGCTTGCCGCCACCCGCAAGCTAATATAGCTTTGTCAGACCGGGTCGGGAACTCGGTGAACATTGATATCCAGCGGTTTCGAAGTATCGAGGTGGATATCGCGCTGCGGAAACGCGATCACGATGCCGGCCGCCTCGAACTCGCGATCAATGATCAGATTCAGGTCGGTCATCGTCATCAATCGATACTCCACCGAGCCGATATAACAGCGTAGCGAGAGATCCAGCGAATTGTCACCAAAGCCTTCGAACACTACAAACGCCTCCGGATCGTCGAGAACGCGCTCATGCTGCTGGGCCGCTGTCAGAAGGATCTTGAGCGCCCGGGGAACATCACTGCCGTAAGCAACACCGACCTTGATCACAATGCGTGCAATCCCATCCGACAGGGTCCAGTTCAGCAAACGGCCCGTAATGAACTCCTTGTTTGGCACCAGCAGCTCCTGCTGGTCCCAGTTACGGATCGTAGTCGAACGAATTTGGATCCTGGTGACCACGCCGGATGTTTCGCCGACGGTTACGATGTCGCCGATGCGGATCGGGCGTTCGAACAGCAGAATCAGGCCACTGATGAAATTGGCAATAATTTCCTGCAGACCGAAACCGATACCGACACCGAGGGCAGCAACCAACCACTGAATTTCACCCCAGCGACCACCAAGTACGGAGAACACCATTACCAGACCGATCGCAATAATTGAATACTGCGTCAACTTCGATATGGCATAGCGGCTACCCGCGGTGATGTTGAAACGCGCAAACAGCGCGATCTCCATTAACGCCGGCAGGCGTTGCGCGGCAATCGTACCCAGCACCAGAATCAGCATGCCGGTGCCCAGATCACCGAGAGTAACGGGCACCAGTTGTGTGGTCGAGTTTACTGTACTGCTGTAACTCCATAGCGATATCTCGTCGAGAATACGAAACGCAGGAAGCACATTCGACCAGATCGCCCACATGCCAAATACCGAGACCACGGCCAGCGCAGCATTTATCAGCACTTTGGTGTCTTCGCTAAGTGCCCCGAAATCGATTTCCGGTTCCTCGACGCTGATATCCACGGACGCGCCGTCTCCGTCCTGAGCTTCGCGCGCAGCACGTTGTGCTCGATGCCGTTCGAGTGCATCCCTGAATTCGAGCTGGCGCTCCAGCAATATCATCCAGCGCACTACCAATTGGTGGATCAGAATAATGGCGACGATCAACCACAGCGTATCAATCAGTCGGGAGCCCAGTTGGGCGGCGGTATAGACATAGCCTGCGGTTGCCAGTGCCGCCAGCGATAAAGGCAATAGCAGCCCGAGTGCAAGCCACAGGTAGCGTAACCAGGTCAACAGATTGCGACGGCCGCTACGATAGAAGTCACGCAGTGCACCGTGCGCAGGCGACAGAACACGCCCGAAGAACCAGGCCAGACTGAGGAGAATGATACAGATCAGCAAGCGGCTGAAACCACCTCCAAAAGCTGACGGGTGATAATTAACGATGGCGATCAGCAGGAAGGTCGTGGGCAGAAAGACCATCATCGAACGCAAGGCTTCGCGGCGCAACAACAGGGTGCTGCGCAGGCTCCAGTGAAAATGTCGAACGGCAAGACCGCCGCGTTCACAGAACACGCGGAAAGCGATGAAGTAAAAGGTATACAGGGCGATATCATAAATCGCCCCACCGACTGAAGGCACGAACTGCCCGGTCCAGTCGACCGCCCCGTACAGGTGGGCATCGAGGTCGATCCCCTCGCGAACTTGCGACATCTGCAGGTGCAGGCCAAGCGCGGTAAACAACAACGGCCACGGCAATGCCAGCAACAGGGTCAGGGCCAATGCCCTGATACTGTGATGTAAACGGTCGTGTCGCAACTGGCCAACCTTGCGACCGCTGCGGTATAAAGATGAACGCATTGCCGGCGTCAACTTCAGTAAAAGAGCGAATACAAGCAGCCCCAAAAACAGCACCCAGGGAAAGAACTGCGGCCTGACCAGGGCATGCCAGAGATCCCTCGCGTTATCCCCTGTAAAAGACACTTCGATCGTGCGCAAACTTGATAGCACCGTCTCCCAGGACGGTGGTTCACCGGTGCGCACCCACAACAGACGTTCGTCCAGAAACTGGTTGTAATCACTAACCACCTTCGACAGCTCACGCTGCGCAAAATCGAGCTCGCTAAGCGCCTGCAGCAGGCTGTCGTCGGCAGCGATGGCCTTGTCCAGCAGGTCACGTCGCTGTAGAGCCAGATCGTGCAACTCGGCGCGGACCCAGGATTGCCATGCTTCCGAAAGGGACTGCATGATTTCATCCACATAAGTCTCGATATCACTGAGGCGCGCACGTTCCTCCTGATTGCGGATCTGGCGCAGACTGGATTCGACGACCAGTTGCTGCCGACTTTTTTCGGCCGATCTGAAATCCTTGACACGCGGCAGGTTATTACGTTGCTGCAGGAGTGCCTGCCCAAGCGCCTGGCTCAGGCCGGCAATTTCAAGCTTTTGCCGCGCCAGGCGGAAGTTACTGGAAAACAGTTTGATCTGCTCAGTGACTATGACCTCATCGGAACTGATTTCATCCGCCTGCGCCGCTAACCGCTCCAATTGCTCGGTCAACAGGGTATTGTTCTTTGCCAGGTCCTGTACCAGTTGATGTTTGCCAAAGCTCTGGCGCTCGACCTCTTCGGCTTCGCGTTTCGCGCTCTCGGCTTCGCTGGCACGGCGCTCACCTACCAGAATGCCGATCAGCTCGACATAACGCTGCTGTCGTTCCCACTCCTTCGACGCCTTGGTACGTTGCACACCGTAAAGCTCGAGACGCATCGGCTCGCTCAGCAGGTCCTGGTTCAACATATCGGTTTCGGCGGTCAGCGTGAGCGCCTCAAGTTGCGAGGCCCACTGTCGCGCTTCGACCAGCCGTTGAGATTGTCCCTGCGTTACGGGAACCTTCATCTCCTCGCTAATCTCGGCCTGCCGCAGTCGCACCTGTTCCAGACGCTCGCGAACCTGCTGCGCGCGCAGCGATTGGGCTTCCAGCAGCGCGCTAGCCTCGTGAAGGCTGGAACCAAGTCCCGACAGGTAGGCTTTCTCACTGAGCAATAGTTGCTCAAGTTCCGCTAGTGATTTTTTTTGCAGCGAGGCCGGCAGCGAAGGTGGTTTGCGCGATTCAAGCAGTTCTAGCTGCCCACGCAGGCTACTCGCCTGCTTCGGCGCCGTCTCGCGAATATCGGCGAATTCCAAGGCCCTGGAATCATAGGATTCGCGTTGATTAATCAAACCCAGGGATTTTCGATACAGATTAAGTAGCGTAGATTTGTCTGCCTCGTCGAGCGCGGCCGAAGCCTCGACCTCCTGAATGCGACCTTCCAGAATCTCCGCGGTGACACCGGTTTCGATAGCAGACATGGATTGCGCATAACTGAATGCCGGCGCAAAGCCAAAGCAAAGCAGCAAAAACAGGCCCGCAGCGTAGTTCCGACAATTAAACAATGAAGATTCCCTGACCCTGCAATTCGACACCGCTAATCTTATCATTGTCTTTATCACCTGATTTAATAAATAATACGCTCCGCGTCATATTTTTATCCACGCAATCCGCTAACGAACTCGATGAAATTCAGGAACTGACTATGAACTGGACCGTATATCTTTCCGGAGAAATCCACACCGACTGGCGCGAACAGATTATCGATGGCGCCGCGGCACTCAGCCTGCCCGTCGACTTCACTTCGGCGGTGACTGATCACGAAGCCAGCGATGCCGCCGGCGACATGCTCGAACCTGAATCGAGCGGCTACTGGCGCGATCACAAGTCTTCGCAGGTCAACGCTATTCGAACGCGAACACTACTGGCCAAGTGCGATATCGCCGTGGTGCGCTTCGGCGATCAATACAAACAGTGGAATGCAGCCTTTGACGCCGGCTATTGCGCCGCACTCGGCAAACCCTACATCACCCTGCACGATGACAACATCGTGCACCCGCTCAAGGAGGTCGACGCTGCGGCCATGGCATGGGCACAGACCCCGGCCCAGGTCGTTCAAATTCTTGCCTACGTCACTCGAGATTGAGCATCGCAAACACTCGGGTTTAGCTTTAACAAATCATCGCTTACGAGTATCGCAGGCGAGCGAATCAAGGTGGCATGGTTCCCGGATGATAGAGACCCGCAGACACTGCCAGCAATCAGTCAACCGGGGGCGCGTAGGCACCATCGGCGTCGTGGGTCTCACGACCGGTAAGCGCTGGGGTAAACACGCATACCAGGCGCAGTTTGCTGAAGGCCTTCAGGCGGTGACGTTCGTGCTGGTCGAGCACGTAAATGGTCCCGGGTGCCAGCGCAAAGACTTCACCGGTGGCCATATTTTCAACCTCGCCCTCACCTTCAATGACATAGTTGGCCTCGACGTGATACTTGTACCAGAGCACCTGGTTGGCGCCTGCGGTAACGGTTGTTTCGGTCAGCGTAAAACCGACACCATCTTCGGCCAGCAGAAAGCGGCGGCTGGCCCAGACGTCTCCACGCACGTCACGCGGGGTATCGATCAAATCTTTCAGTGAGCGTACGATCATGTCAGTCTCCGGGTCAGGGTTCGAGTGACATCATAATCAAAGGCCGCCGAGAATCACATCCTCGATTGCTTTGGGATGTGCAGTGACTGCCTCATAACCCTCGGCAGTGATGATAAAACTATCGCCCACCTGCGCTCGAAATGATGACGTGCTTACCGAACCGTCCACCGCCAGCACCATGCCGGGTTGAATCACCGTGGTATCGCCGGTGACCAGTTGCGGTAACTCCAGGTAACTGAACCCGGTGCCACGCCCACAACGAAACGGATAGTCATAACCTGCCGACTGTATGACCTCGGCATAAGCGGCATGCACCTCTTCGGCGATTACCCCGGGACACAAGGCGGCGAGAGCCGCCTCCTGGCTGTCGAGCGCCACCTGGTAAACACCGGCCTGCGCTCGATCGACAATGTCACCGATCCAGAAGGTCCGATCAAAGCCAAGCTTGAATTTATGGAAATTGGTCATGCCACAAAAACACAGGAATACGGGATCGCCCTGGCGCATCACTCGATTGGAAGCGCGATGGTGAGTTTTGACGATGTCTTCGCCGGAGGCCATGATCTGCAGAAAATGTGTATTCGGTGACATTTCACTGGCGGGGTAATGCTGTGCCAGTAACTCGGCCGACTTGCGCGTACCGGCCTGCGCAGTGGCCAGCGCAACCTCGTACTCGACGACACCAGCACCGATGGCCTCGCGGCCGGCCGCCATCATCGCGCTGGCAACTGCGCCCGCATGGCGGGCCAGCTGCAGTTCGGGTTCCGATTTAATCATGCGCATCGTTGCAATAATTGGCTTGAGATCGACAATTCGAGCCGCGTCCACCAACGAATCGATGAAGCTGCGCACCAAAGGCGGCATCTGCGACGTTTCGAGAGCAACTCGACCAGTACCGCACAGCATTGACGGAATATGCTCCCGCCATTCCTGCCCCAGACCATCGTTCCAGGCTTCGATTCGATCCACACGCGCATGCGCGAGCGCCATGCTCTCGTCGATCGACGGCGTAATCAACAGGCTCTCGCCATCGCGCGTTACCAGCAGTAATGTCGGACGGCCGAATTCCATGTGCAGATAATCATAGTAGCCACTGTAGTAATAAACCGAATCGTCATCGCTAATGATGGCGACATCGATGTCCGCCAGCTCAAGTTCGCGGCACAATTGCTGTAAATGTTGTTCGAACATGGTTGTAAATCGGGGAATAGTTCACCACACTTTACACCATGAACAGACTTACCTCATATACCTCAGCACTGCAGGCCAGCATGCAGGCCTGGCGACACGATATTCACCGCCATCCGGAACTCGCCTTCGAAGAACAGCGCACCGCCGCACGCGTCGCTGAATTGCTCACCCAATTCGGCCTCGAAGTGCATACCGGCGTGGGCAACACCGGCGTTGTCGGTGTGCTCCGCAAGGGCAGCGGTGAACGTATGCTCGGATTGCGCGCGGATATGGACGCGCTCAAGATTCAGGAACAGAATTCATTCGACTATCGCTCGGTCAATGACGGCAAAATGCATGCCTGTGGCCACGATGGTCACACCGCGATGCTGCTGGGTGCCGCGCAGTATCTCGCCAGCGACGGAGATTTCGACGGTAGCGTGGCCTTTATTTTCCAGCCCGCCGAAGAGCATGGTGAAGGCGCGCGGGCGATGATCGCAGACGGACTGTTCGAGCGCTTTCCGATTGATTCCGTGTATGCCATCCACAACTTCCCTTCGATCGAAACCGGCAGGTTTGCGGTACGTGCCGGTTCCATCATGGCAGCAGAAGACAACTTTGAAATCACTATCATCGGGGTTGGTCATCACGCGGCGATGCCACATCTGGGTAAGGATGCGATTGTTATCGCTGCCGAGATCGTCAGCGCGATGCAGACGCTGGTATCACGTTCGCTCGACCCACTCGACAGTGCGGTGGTCTCCTTCACCGAATTTATTACCAACGGCACCGTCAACGTGGTGCCAGGCCATGTGGTGTTGAAGGGCGATACCCGTTCGCTGACCACCGCGGTGCAGGATCTTATCGATACAACCATGGAACGCATCGTCGCCGGCATCTGTGCCGCCCATGGCGCGAGCTACGAGTTCAGCTATCAGCGTAATTTTATCCCGACGGTGAATACCGCGGCCGAAGCGAACATCGCAGCCGCGGTTGCGACCGCCGTCGTGGGGCCGCAAAACGTGCTAGGTGACAGTCGCCCGGCAATGACTTCGGAAGATTTCGGCTACATGCTGCAGGCCCGCCCGGGCGCTTATCTATTGCTCGGTAACGGTATCGAAGGCATCGGCGGCTGCAGCCTGCATAATCCCGCCTATGACTTTAATGACGAGATCCTGTGCATCGGCGCCGACTTCTGGGTGGCGCTGGTTGAATCACAGCTGGCCGCGCCTTAAGCCATGACCACTGACAAAAAGCCTGGCAGCACTTTCGGCAGTGCCGCTTATGGCGGTGATAACTGGTCACCACGCCTGGCCACTCACCAACAGGAAATCGGCAATATCTGGACTGATTGCGGTATCGACTCGGAGTGGCGTCCGCTGAAATCGGTTCTGCTGCACTGCCCGGGCGAAGAATTAAACGCCGCTGGGAAGGATCCCGACAAGATACAAATGCTCGACGTGATCGACCTCGGGCGGGCACGTGACGAACACGCTGCGATGGTCGAGGCTTACCGCTCCAACGGAGTCGCAGTCCACGCAGTCGAACCCGACCAACCCTGCCCGCCAAACCTGATGTTTTGCGCCGACCTGCTGGTGATGACACCGCAGGGGGCCATCCTGGCGCGGCCGGCATCGACGGTGCGCGCCGGCGAAGAACGCCAGGTAGCGCGCAGGCTCGCCGCGCTCGGCATCCCAATTCTCGCCACCCTTACCGGTAACGCCTGCTTCGAGGGCGCCGACCTGATGTGGCTCGACGAAAAAACCGCCATTATCGGTCGTGGTCTGCGTACCAACGACGCTGCTATCGCGCAGATATCTAACCTGCTAAGCGGTCTCGGCATCGAACTCATCGCTGTCGATATGCCGTTTGGCAGCATGCATTTCATGGGCATGTTGCGAATAGTCGACCGTGATCTCGCGATCTGCTGGCCACGACGCACTCCGCATCGATGCGTCATGCTGCTACGCGAACTTGGATTTCGCGTCGTTTTTCCAGACTTTCAAGATGATCAGTCCAGTTATCGTGGCATCAATTTTGTCACGCTGGGTCCACGACGCATCCTGATGGTTGCAGGCCTGAACTCTTTGCAAGGCGAGTTCGAGAAACTCGGCATCGAGTGCCTGAGCTGCCCTACCGACGAATTATCACGCGCGGCTGGTAACGTGGGCTGCCTCACCGGAGTGCTCGCGCGCGACCAGCAAAGGGTCGTCATTAGCGGCTGATTTCTTTGCATCTGTGCTTCCAACTAGGCACAATCGCTCCCTGCAACCCGTCACAAACTATCCAGGACCTCGCATTGAAATCTGTCATTGAACAACGTGTCGCGCAATTGCTCAACAGCGACATACGCAAGGTATTACAGCAGCGTAAAGTCGGCCTGGAAAAAGAAAGCCTGCGCGTGGCCGTCGATGGCGGTATCGCGCAAACCCCGCATCCGGCCAGCCTGGGATCGGCTTTAACGCACCCCAGCATTACCACCGATTACTCCGAAGCTCTGCTGGAGTTTGTCACGCCCCCTTTTCAACACTTCAACGAGACACTTGATTTCCTCGACGACACCCATCGCTACGTCTACGGCCAGCTCGACAACGAAATCCTGTGGGCCAGCAGCATGCCCTGCGTCGTCGAGGGTGACGCCAGCATTCCAATTGCTCAGTACGGCAGTTCAAATGCAGGCCTGATGAAAACGGCCTATCGGCGCGGTCTCGGGCATCGATATGGCCGCATGATGCAGGCCATAGCCGGGGTCCATTTTAATTATTCCTACCCCGAAGAATTCTGGAAACTCTACCAGTCGGTGCTCGGCGACACGGGTGATCTGCAGAATTTCATTTCTGAATCCTATATCGGCATGGTACGCAACCTGCAGCGCTTCGGCTGGCTGGTGCCCTATCTGTTCGGCGCATCGCCGGCAATCTGTGCGTCCTTCCTCGGTGCGCAGCCAACTTCACTGGAAAAATGGCGCGAGTTCTCTTACTACACGCCCTATGCAACCTCGTTGCGCATGGGTGATATCGGCTACCAGAATGACAAGGGCGGCGAGGCGAGTATCAAGGTTGACTACAATAGCCTGCAGGGCTACGTCGACAGCCTGCAAGCCGCGATCTCGACGCCCTACCCCGAGTACGCCAGGATCGAAATGGTGCGCGACGGAAAATGGCAGCAGCTGAATAGCAACCGCTTACAGATCGAGAATGAGTATTATTCCAGCGTGCGCCCGAAACAGATTTTACAGGGTGAGGAAAAACCGACGCTGGCGCTGGCGCGCCGCGGAGTTGCTTATATCGAACTGCGCTCGCTCGACGTCAACGCCTATGAACCCCTCGGTATCAGCCAGGAACATATGCGCTTCCTCGAATCCTTCCTGTTGTTCAGCCTGCTGACACCAAGCGCTCCCTACGACGATGCAGAGCTGGCAGCGATCAAACACAATATCAACGAGGTGGCCGTGCGCGGCCGCGATCCACAGTTAAAGCTGCGTCGCGATGGTGGTGAAATTTTGCTGCGCGACTGGGCCAACGAAATATTCGAGCAGATGTCAGCCGGCTGCGACCTGCTGGACAAGGATTCTTCGATACATTACTACTGCGATGCTCTGCAGCACCAACGTGCCAAGATTGCTGATCCGGACCGAACGCCGTCGGCGCGAATGCTCGCGGAGATGGATCAGCAGGGTGAAGAGTTTTATCACTTCGCGATGCGCATGTCGCGTCAGCATCAAAAATGGTTTGCCGATCGACCGCTGGACGAGGCAAAGCGCCTTCAGTTCGAAAAACTGGCGCGCGAGTCGATCGCAAAACAACAGGCCATCGAAGCTGCCGACACAGTGCCCTTCGAAACCTTTCTGAAGAATTATTTCGCGCAGTCCTGAAACCTGCCGGCTTTTTCAGCCGAGGTAATCGTCCTGCCATTTGCGATAGTTTGCGTCGCGGCTGAGTTGCTGCATCAGCTCGCTCGATGCGACACCCTCGAGCTGCGCCGGCGGCGTGCCGTCACGTAACGCCTGCAGACAATCGTGCATCGCCTGAACCGCGGCCATGAAGGGTTGATGCCCCTGCAAACTGACTCTGACCCCACACTCCGCAAGATAAGCAGGATCCTTGAGCTCTGCGCCTGACCCGCCCAGCATGATGGGTGCATCAATGGCACGCGCAATCGATTCCAGCTCGTCACGGGTCCTGACACCGACGAACATGATGCCGTCGACACCGGCATCAAGGTAGGCTGCGGCACGGCGGATGCCGTCGTCGACACCGTTTGGCCCGATAGCACTGGTACGCCCGAGCACGATCATCTGCTCATCCTGGCGCGCGTCCAGTGCCGCTTTCATCTTGCCGATGCCTTCATCGATGGTGAGAAACTCGGTCGCGGCCTGGCCGAATCGTTTTGGCAACAGGGTATCTTCGATGGTCAGGCAGGCGACACCTGCCGTTTCCAGCTCCTCAACCGTGCGCCGCACGCTGAGCGCGTTGCCGTAGCCGTGGTCCGCATCGACAATCAGCGGCAGTTCACCGGCACGACAGATGCGATGCGCCTGGTCGGCGAATTCACTCAGTGTAAGCACGATCAGATCCGGTGCACCGAGCACGGTCAGCGAGGCGATCGAACCGGCGAACATACCCGCCTCGAAGCCCAGGTCTTCGGCGACACGCGCCGAGATCGGATCGTACACCGAGCCCGGGTGTATACAGGTCTCGCCCGCAAACACGTCGCGGAGTTTCTGACGTCGAGAGTTACAGTTCATGGTCTATATCCAGTATCGGGAATTGATGGGCACACAATACTTAATTTCGCCGCTGCGGAACAGTCCGTTGTTCAGCCATCGCAACCGTCCATCAACGGGCAATAAATCAAAGGATCTGCTTCACGGCGTATTGATCTGTATCAATGTCTCCGGGTTTCGCTTTCAGGCCGTGGATAGCATAATAACCAGGATCATAGAGACATCAGGAAGCGCCTGCTCGACAGGCAGAGCGCAATGGCTGTAGCATTGAGGAGCAACCTGCCAATGAAGACCATATTTAATGAGCAACCGAAGGTATCGTCAAAGCTGCCGCGTCGGCACCCACCTGCCCGCGACGGAGTAAGTGATGGAGTTTGAAGACTATTACGATACGCTTGGCGTCAAACGCGACGCCAGTCAGGACGAGATCAAGCGCTCCTATCGCAAGCTTGCGCGCAAGTATCATCCTGATATCAGCAAGGAAAAGGACGCCGAAGCCCAGTTCAAGCAGGTTGGTGAAGCCTACGAGGTACTGAAAGATCCGGAAAAGCGTGCCGCCTACGATCAACTCGGTGCCAACTGGCAGGCAGGCCAGGATTTCCGCCCACCACCTGACTGGGACCAGGGTTTTGAGCATCAGGGCGACGGCTTTAGCGAGGCGCAGTTCAGCGACTTCTTTGAAAGTCTGTTCGGTCAGCGCAGGCATGGCGGCCCACAGGGCGCGCCCGGCCAGTCCGGATTTCACACCAGAGGCATGGACAGCCATGCCCGGGTACAGATCGATCTCGAGGACGCCTACCATGGGGGCCAGCGCGTGTTGACCCTGAAGCACTCGGAACTGAACGCGGAGGGCCGCCCGGCGCTCAAGGAACGCACACTGAACGTTCGCATCCCCAAAGGCGTGCGCCAGG
>Ga0316187_10002444_pt1 | contig 16151 bp, 30 predicted proteins | sample CroRivburrow1_MG_FD_204927 | JGI IMG/M metagenome (GOLD analysis project Ga0316187, IMG submission 204927) | Coastal sediment microbial communities from Maine, United States - Cross River worm burrow 1 | ecosystem: Environmental > Aquatic > Marine > Coastal > Sediment | place: USA: Maine... | reverse complement strand
GAGATGTCCGGAAGTAGCGCGGAGTATGCAATCAATCGCTTACGCGCCAGTGGATTGTACGACCCGAAGTCAGAACAAGGTCGACAATTAGAAGCACAAACGAGAGCACTCCAAGAGAATCTGTACATGCAGAACAAGCTGAGTGATCAAAACATGAAACTCATACAAGAGATAGAAGCCAATGGCAAAAATTAACGTAGACACCAACATCTCAGAAGGCGTGGGTGGTGCTGACTTTGTTCAACGAGGATCAGCAGTAGCTAATACCCTAGCCCCTGATGCACTCGCAGTAATAGCTGAGGGCGCAAAGGATGTGTTCGTTATCGGGAAGAAGGAAGAAGCGAAGCAAGCCTCCAAGAGTTTACTCGAAGAGCTTACCGGGAACGATCGATTACTCGATATAGCGAAGCAAGAGCAAGATGCGTTTGCAGTTGAGAATGATCTTGCTAATGAGATAGCAGCTGATCCCGATAGTGCTAAAGGACCACAGGGACAGCAGTTAGAGCAAGTCCAAGGACTGAAGAAGAAGCTCGCGCGTGAGCGCGATGCTGTCGTTCAAGGGTTACTGACAAACGACGAGTTCCGCATTCGTGCTGAGCAATCGTTCTACCAAATGGTAGCTATGACACCCGGCATTAAGAGTGAGCTCGCAAAGGTTATGGGTGAGCACTTGGGTATTGACCCGCGTGGACAGACTGCAGCAGTCACCATGGCTGCACGTGATGACGTCACTGACAAGACCAGTACTGCTACGAAGAAGATCGTCGGTGAGCTAGTGTCGAGTGGATTCTGGGACGCGACCCTTAGTGAGAAGGCGAACATCATGAAGTACTGGCCCCATGTCCAGAAGGACATGCAAGCACAGCATGAATTGAAGGTGTTGACTGACACCCTGAATGGTCAGGGCATCATCGATGGTGCTGAGAGAGACGCAGCTGCTAAGACAGCACGCTCTTGGGTAGCTCAAGCCGAGCAGCGCTCGTTGTACTCACTGGGTGCGTTCAAAGGCCAGAACATATTCGACTTATCGAGCAACGAAATAGTAAACATGGACGAGGATACCCGCGTAGCGTGGGCTCAGAGCATACAGGCACAAGGTGTAGAGTTCGCCGGGGTATTGAATGGTCTAGAGACTGCTACTGGAGCCAGCTTCGCTGCCAACAGGGACACAGTGACTCAACAGCAGGAATTGCTCCTGAGTATCATCAACTCCAAACAACTGAATGACCAACTGACACAGAATCTTGCCATTGGTAAGGCACGCAACGACATACTGGTCGAGGCTGCTAAAGCAGACATAGGAATGACTCAGCCACAGGCTGTGAAGCTCGCTGCTTATGGTAAGTTCTTCAACATCAGTAACATGCTATCAGTCAACGTAACTGGTAGTACGATGGTACTGCAGGGACTCAATGGAGACATCCCGAACCTCGCGAACCTTGGCGCCGAAGAGAAAGAAGCCACCCTCGACATGTACGTGGATGCAGCAAAGGGAGCCTCACAGACTTACGACATAGATCCCAAATCAATCACTGAGAACGACATTGGTAACATGGGTAATGTAGCTACCATGATCTCTGACCAAGATCCTGTTGCGCTTGATAGCATCAAGCCTAGCCTACAACTCTTCCGCTTAGCCTCACGACCGGACTTCATGGCTCGCCTCGAGTCAGTAGATCCAGCGAAGGCACAACGATTATCACAGGGGGTGATCAAGCATCAGAAAGCTGTGGGCCAGAACTACAACAAGGAGATCTCAAGCATAATCGAAAGTACTACCGGCGCCCATAAGCTGGATTCGTTAGACTTCCATCTCGAGAAGGTGGAAGACACATGGTTAGTTGTACCCAATACGGGAGCAGACGTTAAGCCCGCCCCAGTCGGTGGCGACCAGCCAGCCGCAGCTGCAGCAGCTTTATCCAAGAGAGCTACCGCTGTCATGGAACAAACGAAGAATGAACTGACAGTCAAGCTGAACCGCACGCGCGGTATGATCAACAACATGGTTATATCACGTGCTGCAGCCACAGGGCTACCCGTGGCACAAGCTGCTAAGCAAGTGGCTCAAGATCTAGGGATCAGTACGATCGACGGGGAAGAAGTGAAGCCCGGTTTCGCAGAGGAAGCGGGTGTTTCTGCTCCTAAGAACAGACCTAAGCCACAGGATATCGACATGAATGAGCTATCAGTGGAAGAGCTGAACGCACTAAGTGATGCATCAGCCGCTGCTGTTAAGGCAAGGAACGCACAGTAATGGGAGACATATCTCGGCACTTCAGCAAGAGTGAGTTCGAATGTAAGTGTGGCTGTGGGACTGACTTCGAGGTCAGCCCTAAGCTGCTGTACATACTCGAAGAGTTAAGGTTTAAGGTAGCTACCCCTATCAAGGTCACCTCTGGTTTCCGTTGTCTCGAGTACAATAGGTCGCCCGCGGTAGGCTCCAACGATAATAGCCAGCATCCCAAAGCCACTGCAGCTGACATACAGGTTAAGGGACGTACACCTACTGAGATAGCTGATCTCGCAGAGGAGATCCTCGATGGTGAAGGTGGACTAGGTCGGTACAAGACTTTCACCCACATAGATGCACGCACTGGCAAGGCCAGATGGGGTAAGAATTGAATTATCAAAGCACAAAGTTTCTACAAACCAACATGGTGATTGTCCTAGGGACAGCACTTGCGTACCATGGTGTGATCGAAGGCGCGGGATACGTTACCCTCATGCTTGGAGCACTGGGCAACTACGCGTACCACGATATTAAAGGAAAGAAGTTATGATACTCAGCATACTCAAAATGCTTGGCGGACCCCTTATCAATATGGCGAAGGGTGGTCTAGCGAAGTTTCAGGAAAGGAAGCAAACAGCACAGGATGCTAGAGTAGCATGGGAAACTGTGGCAGGTAGATCAATGATTGACTCGTGGAAGGATGAATACCTTACCGTCGTAGTCACGTGGCCTCTTATCGCAATCCCAATAGCTGCCATTATGTCAGTGTTCACTGACAAAGGTGCCGAAGTCATGCAAGCCATTACTGATTCGTTAGAACAGATTGGTTATCTACTGGAGACACCGTATGGGGACATCGTCTACATCGTAGTACTGGCAGGAGTAGGTATTAAGGTAAGTCAGAGGTTCGTGAAATGACAACCGCAGGAACTCACATAGGATCAAAGATGCAGCACGTCGCAGACATCTCAGCAGCCCCTGCAACATACACTGCCTCAGTTGGCAGCGTTCTGTTTGGGCTTACATCAAGCGAGTGGCAGGCAATTGGCGTATTAGGTGGTCTGATATTAGGTGCCCTTACCTACTTGACCTCCGTGTACTTCAAGAAGAAGCACTTGGAATTAGCACGCAATCATCAGGAGAATAAATGAAACACAAGATCATGAATTGGTTACGTAGTGCAAAGCATCGCATTGCAGCCGCGCTAGTCATTACTTTTCTCACCCTCTTCCTGCTGGCTTGCTCGCCGGTAGCCAAATCATACACCTCCCACCTCCCTATGACAGTCATCGATTGGTCACAGAACAATGTGATGTCAGTCAATGCAGACAATGGCAGTATGGGCAGTGGTTGGTGGATAGACAATGACACCTTCATTACCGCGTGTCATGTAGTAGGGATACAGCTGCACTCCTACGACCGTCCGGACCCCGAAGGTCCAATGATCTTGAAATTAGTCGACGAGATCGCTGAGGAAGCACAGGTAGCCAGTCATGATATGTCCGTAGTGCTGAACCTGAAGGTTCAATCATGTAACTTCGATACTGATGTAGCTGTCCTCAAGAGACAGTGGTTAGCATCAGACTCAGATTATAAAGCCTACAACACTTCCTCTGCACAATCATTCATAGGGGAGAATGTGTACTGTACTGGGTATGGGTTGATGCTCAACCTGCACACCACTACGGGACACTACCAAGGACCACTTACACGTAAAGATAGCCGTGGGCATGACCTCGTAACTTGCCCTACCATCTTTGGAGACAGTGGGTCACCTGCGTTGGTGCTCAGATCTGATGGGGTACATTGGGTGGGTATCCGAATAGCGGTTGCTAACGGTATGGGGACTCCTATCTCACATTTAACTATAATCTCTACAGTGGATCAAGTAGAAGCTGAACTGAAATAGAGGTAACATGTCAAACTTAACAAATAGGATACTGGAGCAGTCATTTGATTCAGTGACGCACTCGTTATCAGTGACAGATCAAGTCCATCGGATGAATCACTTAGGGATGATGTTTCATGCGAGTGGTAAGGTGACAGGGATGGTCAACACTAACGTGGATGACTTCATGTTCATCACTGGTGCCAAGGCTGTCCACTTCCAGCGACTACACTTCGACTTCGGTCGAGGCGATATCGATATCCTTTCGTATGAGGATACGTTGGTCTCAGGGAATGGCTCAGATATGACCTCATTGATCTTCAACCAGAACAGGGAGAGTACCGCCACACCATTACTTGCTATGTATGGTGCGCCTACTGTAACAGATGTAGGTACGCTGCTTCATACCTCGTGGGTACCACCCACTGGTACAGGTACAGGTCAAAGTGCAGATGGAATATCCGGAGGAGGGAATGGAGAGGAGTGGTTACTGAAGCCTAACTCTAAGTACATGATACGAATCACCAACAACTCAGGTGCGACTATTGATTACAGATGGGAAATCGTATTCTATGAGCCAGACTTCTAAGGGGAAGCACATGAACACCAACAAGAAGCAAATGATTAAGCAACACATCAAGCTCGCAGTACTTGCATTCGTTAACCGCACTGCTGCTATCGTGGCAGGGCTGGTCATCTGGTCTATGTACTTGAAGTAACAAAACTCGTGAAGGAGGTTTCGCTGCCTCCGTGCTCTTGCCCCCAAGGATCATTCCAAGGGGGCTTTTTTGTGTCTACGATTTAATCTCCTGTCGTCTTACAAAGGTGTGAATGGCTTTGTGTACACTGGCGTTAAAGAACCTCCGCCAGAAGTATCCACGTAGAAATGATATCACCGTGAAGATAATGGTGATGATGATTGGAGAGTCAACGCTAATGATCTCACTGTGGATCATGGGCGCGACTATGTAAGCCCATGCAAGGGCAGCGATAATAAAACCGCTACCCATGTTGCATGTCTGCTCCAGTATGCTCTCGAGTTTACTCTGACGCACGCTGTGTACACTTTAAGGCATATGTGTCATCAAGGCTGGACTCCTTTAGTACTTCGTAAAGCTCCTTGAGTTGTGCTAAACAACTGTACTTGTTATTCTCACTGGTAGTGTACAGATCATGCTTAAACGCCATGTAGTTCCCGGTAGTTGTGTTAGTGGCAAAGAGCCACCATACGTGGTTGGATGCAATGGCGTTTGTACTTAAGAACAAAAATGCTGCGAGTATTAATGATTTCATATCTTCTTTCCTCCGTCCTTCAGACGGTTCTCTAGTTTGTGATCCGCTCGTTCCTGATTGTAATCGAACTTGTCACTAATGACTTGACCGATGTCTATTCCGAGATAGCCACATAGATCAAGTATCCTGATAACAGCGTCGGCAAGCTCGACATCAACATTAGCGTAAGAAGGCAAGTGAGTATCCATAAGATCCTTGCGGTACCCCTCCAGAGCTTCGCTGATTTCAGAATGAATAAGGCACAGCATCTCAGGAATGTTGCGTTCCAAGGGATCACCAGTAGATAGATCTGTATACCACCCAGCATCAACACAAGAGCTATGTACAACATGGGATACGTCTGTAAGAACTCGAGCATAGATCTCTCCTATTTGGTAGTTGTTGGTGGTCTCTGGATACTTCCAGAGCAAGTACTCTTCATCGTTGGCGTGACTCATAACTGCTTCTCCTGAATGATAAGACTAGCGGGACCAATCGGGGGACGGTTATCAATCAAGTTGTCCCCTTCAGTAGCATCAGCGAGGATAGCGAGACACGCACCAGCTGCAGCAAGATGCGGTACCTCAGCCTCACCAGTGTCAGGATCAATGTCCTCACCATCGAGGTACTGCATGATGTGACGTAAGGCTGCGCCGACGTAGGTCATTGCTTCGACATCGTTCTCCCTCCAGTTGTACGCCCCGTACTTACGGGCGCCTTCCTTGAATGCCATAGCTAGGTACATGCTGGCAGCAGGTGGTACCAAATGCACCGGGATCTTCTTGTCCCCATAGGCTTGCTTTGGGTTGGCTCGGGATTTCACGTACTCGTCCCACTCCTCACTAGGATTAGCAGCACTGACTCCACTCTTTGGTTGTGCCCCAACAAGGGCAGCCTCGTGCCATGCTTGGTCAACCTCGTGCTCAGCACTGATAGGGTGCATTACTAATGGACTACGATCGATGAACTCGAAGTGCTGTGGGAACATTCCCTTTGGGTGTGCTTTAGGCATTAGGGTTTCTCCGGTAGGTCCAAGATCTTAGGAACGATGTTCAGACCCTTGTGAAGTCGCTTCATTACATCCTCGGGGTTGAGGCTCGTAGCAACTGGGGCGTTTAGACCTTGTGCCACCACGAACGATCCGAAGCCCTTGTTGGTGTCTGGCAGTATCGCTATGATCAACTCTGCATCGACGTACAGGATTTCATCCCTACCTATGTTTACTAAATCACGCATTCAATCTCTCCTTTCGTTCTCGGACAAGACGCTCAAGTTGTGTTTCAACCTGCGCGCTATCTGTACTACTTGTAAGTTGTGAAGGTGTACTCGTATCACCTCCGCTGCTAGCTTCATCTCCGGTGGACTCAGCTGATTCCTCATGAACAGGATCACCATGCCGATGTAACTCGTTGGGGTGGTGGCCGGGATCAACTGCGTTCCAGAACATTCGGTCGAATTCAAGACATTGCTCCTTCGTTGATGTGAGTGGTGGTACTGCGGATACTACCTTCACGCGCCTCTCGGACATGTCGTCGTCTCTCCCGGCGCACTGCGCCTATTCGTGGTGTCTTCTCCGTGAGTCGTACATACGGAGGAAACTTTGTGAAGTGCTGTTTGTTCTTAGGATCAAATTTGGCACTGGGTACCATGTGACCATGATCCGGATCTCTCTCAAGCACTACTGCATCTTTAGGTAAGTTCTCCATTGAATCAATGGGGTAGAATGTCTTCCACACCCATCGGCCTTTGAGTCGTTGCTTCATGACACGCGCCTCGTTCCTTAAGTTGTCGGCGTACATGTCACCCGTCTCTTCATACGTTCTTGCTCGTGCAACCATCATGCTTCCTCCACTGAGATTAGTAAACCCATTTGGGGATCTTGTTCGAACACACGGACGACTGCTTCATTCTTATCGCGTGCCATCATTACCCACTGGCGAATGAGCATGTTGTTCTCGCTATCCTTGTACGTTACTAAGTATTTAGACTCCACAACTTCCTCCGTGTCCGCTGATGTCACAGATATCATTCTCCTCGAAGATGGTATTCTTATGCTTCACTGCTGTATCATAAGGAATAGAAGTAAGAGGCTGGCCGCCCCTACTACCGTCAGGATAACAAGTGAACCCTCGTAACCGATGTGCGTATTTAGCCAATGTCTTAGCCATGTGAGGTACCGTGTCTTCATTGTTTAACTTGCTCCCCCATTCGGGCAGGTTGATGGTTGACGAGATCGACATGTCGACGTAGTCTTGGACGTCCGCTTGGAACTTAATCCTGCGTTCCGGATCTGCTGCGAGGTCCAAAGCTGATTCAATCTTGTCATGAGGGATGTCGTAGTCCCGTATGAGTTGCTCAGCAGTGCTGTCAACGACGTACTCGTACTTCCACTTGTCTCCATCGGTTAGATACCTCCGCTTATAAGCAACAGCAAATAGAGGTTCGATACCAGTAGTAGTTCCAGCAAGAATACCGATGCTACCAGTTGGAGCAATCGCACGATACGCAACTGGTTGACTGAGATATAACCGTTCGCAGTGTTCGTTAGCAGCCATCTCCGACTCTTCTTGGTAGGCAAGAAGCCACTCATGCAGATCCTTAGTAACTTCATAACGTTCTCCACGTTTCAATAACCATTCATGTACACCCATCAAGCCTAAGCCTAGGCGCCTGTTCTTCTCGCGAACCTGATACACCTTATCGTACGGGAGTTCTGCACGAACAGTTCCACACACAAGGAATTTGGACGCCAGCCTGACGACATCTCGAAACTCTTCGAGAGAGGAAATGACGCCAAGATTAACGCTGCCAAGATTACATACGTCACTATCGTCTTCCGAAGTAACCTCTGTACACGCGTTTCTGAGTGTCTCATTCTCTTTGTCTCCGAAGTTGAAACTGAAACCGGGCTCCCCTGTCTTACATGCTTGCAGCATGTTTAGAGCAAAGGTGTCAGGCATCTTGCCTTCTATTACCTCAGACAAGAAGGCATTGTCATAGTTCAAACTAATGTTAGTCATGTCCAAGGGTGCACGGAAGTTGAAGTCGTGTTGCTTCGCATCCCACACCGTCAGATCCTTGGTGATGTTCTGAGAGTGCCAGTCTTTTGTTCTTAGGAACGTAAATACATCCTCGTGCTGCCAGTTGAGAGAGGCGTACAATGCACTGCGACGTGAGCCACCTTGCATAACGTTCCTGCCAATCTCATTGACTGCATTCATGAGCGGTATAGGTCCGCTACTAGTCCCACCAGTACGGCTAAGAGTATAGCCCTCGGGCCTGAAAACACTGTAATCTGTCCCAATACCACCTCCAGACATAAGAGCGCTAAAAGAATTATGACCAATACGACCCCACTCTTCACGTGTATCCTCCTCACCTTTGAATAGGTAACAGTTGTTGTAGAACTTCGCGGCTCTGCCCGCGTAGTACACATAGCGCCCGCCGGGGATGAACTTCATGTCGGTGATGAACTGCACCAGCTGATCACGCTCGTCTTGTCCAAGCAATGGGTGCTCCTTACCTCCGGCTGTACCACACACATCATCGACCATGTGCCGTGCACGTTGGGGCCATGACTCATTCTGTGTCAGTTGGTACTTGTTCCGGAAGATGTTGAAGCCGAAGCTGTTCTTGAAGTGTTCGTCCAAACTCATAGCTCATGCCTCTCGATGTCTTGGAAGTACGGGAGTCTCTCTTGCAGTCGATCGATTAGATCGTACACGAGATCCTCGCGCGTCATGTCCAGTCGATCGAGAATCAACTCCTCGAGATCCATCTCTGAATCAATGATGTATTGCTTTGCTTGCTGGATGTCCATCATGTTGTTGCTCCTTGAACCTTCGTTGCTTCGGCGCGTCGACCAGCATTGAAAGCGTTCCTAAGAACTCTTTTGTATGTACTCTCGTACCTGCACCCGTTGACTGGCCTATCATGCAACCTGTACCATTGCTCAAATAGTTTATTCATTTGCATAGCTCCTTTACACAGAAGCGGTGAGTAACATCGGTGTACCTTGATAAGTTATGCTCCGCTTCAGGAGCAGTAGCCACTACCTGCCCATCCCTGAGGTTAACCATGTACTTCTCCGAATCCAGTTCAATACATAAGTTAATCTTCTGAGGTGTGTTAAACCACGTATACAGGTTACCTACAATCAATGCAGTAGGTGCTTCTTTCTTCTTGTCGTTGCAGAAATTCATTTGCCTAACTCCGTCAGGTACTTGAGGCTAAGTTCCATGATGTCATAGCCACCATCCTTCACCTCGTGCTTGTAGATACAACCGCGCCAGTGCTCATTGCCTTGCGGTCCTTTGTAGTGCTCTTCGTGTGGGTAGAAGCTACCGACTACCAGAGCTCGATGACAGTCACCGTTGTTCAGGTACCGCTCAGCTTGGTCCTTGCCTTGCTGGTGTCCCATCGTGAAGCTGAAGCCAATGTTCTTGAGGCGAGTGCTGCACATACCACCGTACGGACGACCAGTGTTCGGGTTGTAGAAGTAGTGGCTGTATGCTACCCCATCAAGCAACACGATCTCAGTGAAGTCGTGTACTATCCAGCCGTGCTCCACGAGGTTGAAGTCGTGGTACCCTATGTGCTCAGACATCTCAGGGTTCTCTTCACAGTAACGCATGATGCGTTCCTCATGGTTACCAATACAGAAGTGCATTTCAGGCTTGTATTGCTTCTTACCATTCTTAGCCTGACGCTTGTTGTACGTATGGATGGGCTCCATCAGTGCGTCCATACCGTCGTTACCTGCCTTGATATCCTTGGCGTAGCGCTGCCCCTCTGCTCTCTTCTTACCCTTGTCGTACGAACTGAAGGAAGGCATGTCCCAATGGTCACCAATGTGAATGATCTTGTCGGGCTTCTTGTCGATGATGTATCGACCAGCACCGCGGAGATGGGTAACACTACCGCCGGGCTTCTGTTGTGTGTCAGGAATTACAAAGTGTTCCATTAGTTTAACCTCGGGTTGGTGATGGGTAACGGCTCGTCGCTGTCTCGTAAGTCGTCTGCATGTAACCAGTAGCAGATGTAGTCATGCGTTGTCTCAAGTATGGCTCGATCATCCAAACCCGCTTGCACTGCAGCAGTGATACCCTTTTGGACAAAAGATACCATGTCTCGTGCTTGGGCAGGGAGTCTGGTAGTTTCGTTCTTAAGATCATTCATGCTACTACTACGGGATACTTATCGTAGTCCTCTTCGGTAGCTGTACGCACATCCACCCAACCAATCCCAACCCACTCCTTGACTGTCTTGTCTAGGATCACTATGTCATACTTCTCCTCGTTGCCACAAACCATAAGGAGATTACTTAGCTTTTCTCTCTTTACCGTCTTCATACTTCCTCCCACTCGTAGAAGTTACAGATGGTGCATATCTCACCTTCGATCTGACACCGTTCTTGATCAGAACTAATCTCATGTAGCCTACAACATGGGCAGAGCGATGTCTCTTCATCTTCGATGCTCTCGTCAAATTTATCATTGAAGTTCAACTCCTCTACAAAATCAATTGTACCATCGTCGTCTGGATCTTTCATGCTCGTCTCCTTAAATATTCTATCGTAGTTTGATTCGTATCCCTCGCCGGGACGTCGTCGTGATCCTTTGCTCACTAGAATACATCCACTTCTTCAACGTAATAACTTAGGTGAGGCTGAGTGTTGTCGTTGTTCATCATCTCTTCGAACGCATCAGCATCAGACTTATATTCGTATGCTCTAAGCATTGTCTCACCATCCCACTTAACACTCTCGAATACTATGTATACTTTCTTCATTGCAAATCCTCTATTAGTTTCCTGTACTTCGCCTTGGTTTCCTGTCGCTTGCTGCGTCGGAGTATCCTCTTTAGCCTGAGTATCTCCTTATCATTGGGAGATCTGTGCTTGGGGTGATAAGGTTCATCACTGTAGTCAGCACTCATGTATGAGTAGACACCCTCTAGCGCTTGTGCCAAGCGTCCTGACATGCTCTTACCTTTGAAGCGAGTGAAGTTCTCAATCTTTCCCAGTAAGACATTACAGTCGCCGTGGATGACAGCACGAATACGCCCAGTATAGTGACAGTGATCCAGAACAGGGCGAACCAAAGCGTTGCTATGGTTGTGATCCATTGCTTCCCCACAGAGGGAGCATATTCCTTCTTGTGCTTCAAATCTCTTCTCCCTTTCAGTTTTGATTTCGGTGTATTTAAGCTTCATGAGTACGCCGCTCCGCGGCTAGTTCTAGATGCTCGTGCCACATCTCACCGGGAGCGCGCTGCATCCACAAGAGATCGCCTATGATGTGCACCATAGACGGCGCAGTTGACGGCATACGAGCCGTCCATAGATCAGTAACGTATTCGTAGTACTGCTTGGCAGTGGGTAACTTGGGATGTACCTTATCCTCAAGCATGTTGAGTAAGTTGTTGGCAGTGACAGCACCCACCTTAGTAATGCCCGGTATGTTATCTGCAGCATCGCCCATCAACCATTGCTCAAAGAAGTAACGGTTTGCTTGCTCGGGATCAACCCAGTACATCATACCCTCGCCACCGTCAAGCTGCCAGTTGAAGTGCCAGCCCGGTATCTGATTGAGATCCTTATCGATGGTACAGATGCATGACTCACCACTCAGTTGATCATTGCCTGTTACCTGTAAGTCTTTCCACTGTGCCCATCCCATGGCATCATCTGCTTCGACACCAATGACTTCATCAGCCTTCCAGACAGTGAGTAAGTACTCACGGATTGCTTCGTAATGTATAGGCCGATGTGATCTGTCACGGTTGGCTTTGTAATCCGTAAATATTTTCTCGCGGAAATTTCCCTTACCCGTTAAGAAGATAGCGTATTCATTGGCATCGATCTTCTTCATCATTCCTTTGATCATCTTCTTGACACTACTGAGGCAGAACTCAACGGGCTCAGCTACTACATGCTTGTCGATGTTAGCAATGATTAATCCCTTCTCGTTGCAGTGAGCCACTGCATCCTTCTTGTACTGGAAGTTGAATCCATCAGGACACGTGTACGATGTCTGATCACTGGCGAAGCCAGCTTGGTAGACGATCACGTCGCCATCTATTAATGCTTTCATAATCTCTCCTGTTCTTAGGAACAAAAAGGGTGGGACATCCTTGTCCCGGCGACACATGGCGAGTGTTCTATTGAGTGCCTTCGCTTGTACCCAAGGCAGCTACAGCTGCAGTGGCTTCGCGTTCGATGTCATCTCCACATGAGTAATCCTCGAATGCTCTCGCTGCTTCCAGCACTTGGCTCACGCGATCAGGCAAGGGCATGTCGTTCGCCATACCTGAACACATCTCATTGACGAGAAGTACTGCATCACGAATGGACTCACGTCGTGTGACACTGCGTTGGTAGTTCAACTCAGGGATAGGGAATACGAAATCACTACCACCTTTGTAACCACCACCACCTGATGCTGCTGGCGCAGCTGCAGCGGGAGGTGCGGCTGTAACTGGAGCTGTTACACCAGTGGGTGTTGCTGCCCCATGGATGTTAACGTACGTGCCGTTGACACTGGTAGCAAACGTGACTTCCTGTCCAGCCTGCAGTGTAGTGATGCCTGCTTGCACTGGGTCGAAGCACCCGTACTTTACACCATTAACCATGATGTTTGAGCCCTTGCCCTTACCACGGTTGTTTACTTCTTGTACTATACCTGTTACTTGTGACATGTGTTGCTCCTAGATTGAGAGTTTAGATAAGTTTGCCCAGTTAGGGCCGCTCTTTATATCTACCTTCAGTGGCAAATCAAAGTCCACTTCAGGCCAAAGATTATTTACTGATGTAGATATAGACACCATAATCTCCTTTAAGTTCAATAAATGTTCCATTAATTTTACTGCAGTATCTTCAAAGTATTCCTCCGGTGGTATATCGAATATTATTGAGTCATGAATGGTGTTGACTAACAGGATCTTATCATCAATCTCATTCATGTACAAGTACTTTATGATCTCGCCTACTGCGAGGGGTACTACGTCCCCAGTGCTAAACCCTTGCACCGGGTAGTTCTTAATCTGAGTGGGACTAAAGCTAGTGTGTACGCCTCTCTTCTTCATGAACTCAGGGGAATCGTACTCAATGAATTGGTACGTCCGACCAGTCGGTGCTTGCAAGTATCCGTAGTTAACAGGGTACCCACCCTTACTCTTCTTACCACTAGGTTCATGGTAAAGTTTGACTGATTCTATATTGCTTTCCTGCCACGCTTTCACAGTTGAATATCGATTATAGTATTCGGCTATAAATTTCTCAGCAAGTTTTAGCGGTACACCTTGGTCCGCTGCCATGTTAGCAGCACCACTACCATACTGTAATTGGAAGCTGAATACCTTTGCGATTTGTCGCTTATCTACCCACTCCTGTATACCATCGGCTACCCATCGCTGTACGTCTGCGTATCCTTGGTTGTACATGCTAGCAGCGTTCTGACAGTGCATGTCAATTCCGCTCCTAAGATCATCCTTGAGTTGCTCGTCTTTACTGAGCACTGCAAGACCTATGACCTCCAGCTGTGAGTAATCGAACTCATATAAGTTACCACCCTTGAATCGACTTGGGAAACATTCTTTAATCTTAGACATTAGAAATACTCTCCTTTCTTGTATGGGCTTATCGGTGAAATCGGTGATCTGTGCACCCCACCTCGTAGCATCTCTGTCTCTTTGCGCCACGCATCTTCCATGCGACTGAACTCTGCTTTAGCAGAAAGAAACTCCCTGCGCAGGCAGTCGAGATCGTGTGCTAAATCCATACACTTACTGTTCGAATCCCTCAGATCAGCCTTAAGGATATCTCGCTCCTGTTCGAAGTGCTCTACTGTCTCGGCACATTCATCGATGGCCTCATTGTACCCCTTGACGTAATCCTTACTCAGTGCTGTTTGCTTCTTCATGATTATCCACTCACGTTCTGCATGTTAGGGGCGTTCGAACTCAGGCGCCCTGTGCCGGTGGCACAATGATTTAGGTTCCCATGAATACAGGTGTCGGTGGGCCACGTGAGGTTCATGAGGCCAACGTAATACGTATTGAGATCCTTTCCGATGTCTCTGTACTTAAGAACATTCTTGAGGAACACACCGGTGACTGATGTCTCACCCATCTCAGCCATGATTATCTTACAAGCGGGATCATCGAGTACGTAGCCCAAGGTGTTCTGTTCAAGGAGGTGCTTGCATAACGCGCATAGTGCTGTACGGGGATCAACTACAACCTCTATCGTTTCGTTACGCATCTTGGGGTCGCCTTTGTTTGCTCCCGTCTTCAAGAATATTCCGTTACCGTGCTCGTCTACCACCTGCAGACGTTTAGTGTGCTTGAAGGTGCCGCCGAAGAGCATAGTGCTCAATTGCTGTACACTGCCGGGGTTGCAATCTTCCCCTAGTATTACAGGATCGTCTGGACTACCGTGTAAGTTTAACTCGTCTGCCATGTAGTTCCTTAAGCGCTTCTCGATCTTATCGTGTTCCTTTGCCATGACCATCGCTTCTTGAGCTGCTTTATCAAGATCGAACTTCATACCGTTGTACTCAGCAAATGCAGTGGCTACGATAGCTTGCATCTGTGTCTGTATGAGGTTCATGAACTCCGGACCTCTATTCATAGAGAGCTTGTATTGCTCCCTGAAAACGATCGCTGTGTTCTTCAAATCACCATCAAGGTACTCTACTAGCTCATTTTGGGGGATGTCAGGAGTATCGACACCATTATTCCAGTACTCAGCTATCCTGTCATCCTTATCAACACCACCATATTTCTCTGCCATGCCTCGCTTGATTAACTTCTTCTCGGTCACAAGAGTACCAGTATCTTCCATTACTGTCTCAGTCACCTTATACTTACTACCCAAGGCTGCGAACTGTGCTTGCTGATTCGTCAGCAGGTACTCGGCTTGCATCGTATCCCATATAATACCACCCCTGCGGAGAAACCTCAATAAATCTTTCTTGTGATGCACGAGTAGGTATACCAAGTCGAACTTGAAGTTCTGGCCAACCATGATGTCAGCGGCGAACATATTATTACTCAAATGAATATTGTTTAGCACCTTATGCCTTGCCATCTCGTTAGAGAATGAATCCTTCGTTAGTGTATGCATAGGACGCGACTCGGTACTGCCGTACAACCATATCTTATTGTCAGGGTGATAGGGTGCTGCTTGTTGTTTGCCTACAGCGTCCTCACCTGTGTTACGAATGGTGGTCTCGAGATCAATAACCGTGTAATGTAAGTCAGGCCACTCAACGGGCTGTACTGTTACAGGTTTCCATCTACGTATATCAGACATCCTTAAACCTCACTAGTTTGTGGTCAATGAATGCGTCGAACTTATTGTTACGACACGTGGGATCTGTTCCCTCGGGTAATTTGTTCTTAGGAACGTTGAAGTGACGTACCGTAGGCAGCGCACTGCCATCAGTCATCCTGCCTATCGTGATGATTGCGTCTGCTTCGCCCTGTATTGCGATATTAGAGCCGAACAGGTTCTCCATGCCTAAGTACTTGAGTCCGTACGAGCTAGCGTCCGCTTGGTGCACTGTGATGACAGGTGCGTGCTTCTTGCAGATGTCTCTTGCCCACGCAAAGATATGAGCCAATTGCATGAAGTCATTGCTGGACTTGCTGCTGCCCTTGATCTTCCACAGTTGGTCAAAGATGATCAAACCAATCTTACCCTCGTACCTCTTGAGTCGTTCCTCGACAAACTTGGTATCCATGTACGACTTGTCGAACAA
>Ga0316187_10002443_pt1 | contig 16154 bp, 16 predicted proteins | sample CroRivburrow1_MG_FD_204927 | JGI IMG/M metagenome (GOLD analysis project Ga0316187, IMG submission 204927) | Coastal sediment microbial communities from Maine, United States - Cross River worm burrow 1 | ecosystem: Environmental > Aquatic > Marine > Coastal > Sediment | place: USA: Maine... | reverse complement strand
TTACGCAGCTTTGCCTGCCGTGTCTGGCTCAACCCGAACAGGGGCGCTCCATCAAGCCATACCTCTCCCTGATCCGGCTGATCAAGTGTGCCGACAACCTGAAGCAGCGTGCTCTTTCCTGAGCCGGACTCTCCCACAACGGCAAGAAACTCGCCTGCATCAAGTGTAAAGGATAGCCCCTGGAGCACATGCAGATATCCGGTAGGAGAGGCGTAGCGCTTATGAACATCCTGAATTTTTAGAAGTGGCTGAAGATCTTTGGTCACAAATTTTATTTGGGCTTGCTATGCATCAGTGTTTTGATCGTATCCTGAACACGTTGCTTCTGATATGCCTCAACCACCTTCAGAACAGATGGGTGACTGGCAACAATATCGTTAAAATCATCTCGGGTGAGCTCCATAACTTCCACATCACCATCAGCAGTCACGGTTGCTGTTCTTGGCTTGTCCGTGAGCAGAGAGACCTCACCAAAAAAGGCTCCCTCTCCCATCCTGCCAAGTGGTATCGAATCACTCTGAGGGCCCATGCCGCGCGTTGAAACAGCCACTTGGCCAGAGCGGATCAGGTAGAATGTATTCCCACTCTCTCCCTCTTCAACAACCTTCTCACCACTGGTAAGAGATTTCAGCTGAAATTTCTCAGAAAGCGCCAATCGAGCATCGGGGGGGACCCCTTCAAAGACAGGCGTGATAGCCAGGATACGGGCAAGCACACGTTTGCGGTAAAACTCCTCAACGGTGGATTGAATCGAAGGATACTTCTCTACCCAGCCGTCAAATGTATTTCGATCAATCATCAAGACGCTGGTATCAGTTTCAGCCATCGCCTCATCATGGTGCTCAGTGCGGGACATGAATGCATGCTCACCAAAAAAGTCGCCCTCACTCAGGCGTGAATAGACTCTGTTTTTCCCTGATGCAACACTTGCCAACAAACCGACACTGCCCATACCAATCAGATAAAGGTGTTCACCCTTATCACCACGATGGTAGATATATTCACGCGCCGGAACCTCTCGCAACTCCAGAGAGTCCATAAATGATTCCAGCTCCTCTCCAGAGAGGCCGGAGAGGAGCGGTATGCGTTCAAAACTCAGTTTTGCACGATCTTTGCCACTGATATCCATAGAGTTAACGTGATCGGTTGGCGTAATCGTAGAGATTGCCCAATCATCGCCACGCTCACTTGAAAGCTCCTTCAGCCTCTCCTTTACTTCGGTTCTGCTGGAATCCAGTCGCAGAATAATCTTGTTGATTGCAATCGCCTGAACCACAAATCCCTGTTCGGCATAGGCGTTGGCAATAGCAATGTAATCTTTAATGGCGGCTGCAGTATCTCCCGTCTTCTCTCGCAGTTCAGCAAGCTTTACGTGAGTACGCAGATCGTTCGGTTCAGCCTCATGGAGCTCTTCAAAAAACTCCAATGCTTTCTTATACTTACCATCAAGAAGGGCACTTTTTGCTTTGTTTCTCAGTTGTTCAATAGACATATATTACTCGTACCGCAATGCATCGGCAGGGGGCACCCCTGCTGCCCGCCATGCAGGATACACAGTTGCAATCAGCCCCATCAACAGGCTCGCTGCAGCCACGACAGTGATAGAAACAGGATCGATAATGGATGGAACATGGTCGATATAATAGACATCTCCTGAAAGGAATGTCACCCCTGTAAGATTTTCGATCAATACGAGCAGCGCATCAAGCTTCCATGCCAGCAATAACCCGAAGGCAACGCCTGCCATTGTTCCCAGTCCGGATAGCAGTGAACCCATCATGATAAAGATCCGCATAATAGAAAAATGAGTGGCTCCAACTGTTTTAAGAATGGCAATCTCCTTGCGCCGTTCCATCACCACCATAACAAGCGAAGAGACCATATTAAACAAGGCAACCATCACAATCAGGGAGAGTATCACACCCATCACCACTCGCTCGGTCTTCAGAGCCTTGAAAAAAGAGCGATGACGACGCATCCAGTCTGACACCCAGGCCTCTGCAGGGAGAACCATTCGGGCAGCTGCTGCCACTTCGCTTGCACGGTCTCTATTGTCCAGATGTAGCTCGATCCCGGTTACCCGGCCACCAAGCCTGTTAAGCCTCTGGACTGACTGCAACGATGTTACAATCAATCCAACATCGTACTCATAGAATCCAGAGTCAAAAATACCAACCACCGAAAAGGCACGCATGCGTGGTGACATCCCTGACGGCCCTACACCGCCCTTGGGAGAGATAAGCCGCACCTGATCACCAACCGAGAGTGAAAGTTTGCGTGCCAGATCCTTTCCGACGACAACTTCAAATAGCGGGCCATCAGAAGAGGTGCGTATGAAGTCACCGGAAATAACATGTTCAGCGATTGATGTTTCCAACAGAGGATCAACACCTTTAAGAATTGCGCCTGTCGACTGAGAGCGATGGTTAGCCAGTACCTGAGCAGAGATATAGGGTGCGGCTCTCTCAACACCGGGAATGGACTCAACCTGCTTCAACCATCCTTGCCACTCTGCAACGCTCTCTTCAGGACCCTGGATATCGACATGCGATGAGAATCCGAGGATCTTATCTTTCAGCTCTGCATCAAATCCATACATTACCGAAAGCACGATAATCAGTGCTGCCACGCCAATAGCCACGCCAATAGCCGAGCTCCAGCCAATAACGGAGACAAATCGTTCATCTCTGCGAGAGCGAAGATAGCGCCGTGCCAGCATCCATTCATACGACCTGATCATAATTCTGAGAACAACTCCATCCCACCCGCCGATATTAATCCAGTAACAAGAATCACCTAATCCTTACGCAGGCGATCTGAAACAGCAACAGGTGTAGGGAACCTCAGGACGACCCAGTAGGAAGAGACCAGAAAAGTCAGCACAGTGCTTGCCTGAATAAGGTACGACACCTCTGCTCCGATAACCCCGACTTCCAGAGCCATTACCGCAATCAGAAGCGAAAACTCGCTCATCTGCCCAAGACGATACCCCACTTCTGCTGAGCGCCCGGTGGACTCACCGGATTTTTTCAAAAGCCATCTGAACACCTGCGGTTTCAATAACAGCATCACCAGCGCTATCAACAGAGCCGGAAAAATCACCTCCTGAAGCACAATAAGGTTCAGGCTTGCGCCAATGGAGAAGAAAAAGATAACAAGAAAGAAATCGCGTAGCGGCTTCAGCCTCTCTGCAATAAATTGCGACGCAACCCCTGTTGCCAATGACACTCCCGCAATAAACGCACCGATTTCATGCGACAGTCCAAACACTCCGGCAAGTTCAGCCATGCCCAAACACCAGCCAATCGCTAACAGGAAGATGTACTCCTGAATCTTGTCAAACCTCCGAATCAGCCTGCTCAGAACATACCGTTCCATCAGATAGGCAAAAACAAACATCAGTGGCAGCGTGAGAAACAGCGAGCCCATTTCAAGCAGAGGCATCTCCCCTCTGCTCATCCCCTCGAGGAACAGAAGTACAACGATTGCAATCACATCCTGAAGAAGAAGAACACTGACCATGACCTCGCCAGTTCGCTTATGATGAAGCACTGTGGTCGGCAACAGTTTCAGGCCAATAATGGTACTGGAGAATATCAGTGTAAATCCAATCACCAGCGACTCAACCAAACTGAAACCGAATGCTCGTCCAAAAGCTATTCCGATAAACAGAAAGAGCAGTGAGCTGACACCGGTAACAATCGTTGTTTTCCTGACCATATGAAAAAATTTCTGGGCAGGGAGGTTCAAGCCGATCAGAAAGAGCAAAAAAATGATCCCGATGTGGGCAATGGCCTGGATGATGGCCGGATCCGGCACAAGCTTCATTCCCCAGGGACCGATACAGACTCCCAGCAATATATAGGAGACCAGCAGAGCCTGACGCGCATAGAGAGCAGCAGTTGCCAGTATCGCGGCACCTGTAAAAATCAGGAAGATCGTAAAAACGACCGGATCATCTGTCATATGAGTACCCAGAAGCAGTCAGCATATGAGCTATTGTAGTGTAAAACCCTCTCTTTAGGGAGTATCCGGTAAAAGGCTCAGCTCAGGTAACGCAGATAGAGATAGGCATGTGCTATTACAATGCTAATCAGCATCAGGCCAAAGGCGTGCTTCATAAACTGAAGGAACATAATCGGATGCCCTGCACGCTGTGCAAAGCCAGCAACAATCAGGTTGGCAGAGGCACCGATCAAAGAGCCGTTACCACCCAGGCATGCGCCAAGCGCAAGCGCCCACCAGAGTGGAACAAGTGCATCAGCACCGCCAAAGGTTGGAGCCATGTTTTCAATCAGTGGAATCATTGTGGCCACAAACGGAATGTTATCAATCAGTGCAGAGGCGACTGCTGATACCCAGAGAATCGCGCCGGCAGTGGCATTAAAATCACCTCCTGTCAGCTCCAGAGTCTTATGAGCCAGCATCTCAATCACACCGGTATGTTCAACACCGGTCACAATCACAAACAGTCCGACAAAGAAGAAGATCGTCGTCCACTCCACCTCGGCCATAATCCCTTCATAGGCATGATCCTTGGCATGCAGATCCATTCCCCATGTCTGCAACAGAAGCAGCAGTGCTGCACCAAACATGGCAATAGACGCTGGCTCCAAATGGTAGGTGTGCGCAACGGTAAAACCGGAAATCACAGCAAACAGCACAAACAGGCTCTTCTTCAATAGTGGAACATCCTTAATCGCATCGTGCTCGTTGAACTGCATGACCAGCGCTTTTGCCTCATCTGTTGCATACAGTCCTTTGCCGAACATGAACCAGATAAAAACCATCGTCACCAGCATAATCAGCGGCGTGATCGGAGCCAAGTTCACCAGAAACTGATAAAAAGAGAGGCCAGCTGCCGAGCCGATCATGATGTTGGGTGGATCACCAATCAGCGTTGCTGTGCCGCCGATGTTGGATGCAAGAATCTGAGCAAAAAGAAACGGGTAGGGCTTGATATCCAACGCATCGGTAATCAGCAGGGTCACCGGAGCAATCAGAAGCACAGTAGTTACGTTATCCAGAAATGCGGAGAATACCGCAGTCACTACAGAGAGCATCACCAGAATACCCCAAGGATCACCCTTCACCATCTTGGCCGACTTAATGGCCACAAACTGGAACATTCCGGTTTTCTGGCTGATGGCAACAATCACCATCATACCGGTCAACAGGCCGATGGTATTAAAATCAATGCCGGCAACAGCCTGTTTCTGAGTGATTACACCACAGAGAATCATCATGCCTGCACCAAGCAGAGAGAGAACCGCCCGGTTGAACTTCTCAGCCATAATCACAGCGTAAACACAAAGCAGCAGCGATACTGCAACCCATGTTGGGTCCAGTCCAAAAATTACATGGTTAACAGAATCATGCATCGAACAGAACCTCCGAATCAAATTTACTCAAACAGCGAAGGATGTCGCTGGCTGCAATAAGCCCCAATAACACATTCTTCTTGTCAGCAACAAATGCGTATTCAAAGCGATCATAAGTAATCAAGGTGGCCGTAACGGAGAGAAGAGAGTCACTTTCGCGAACAACCGTTGGGTCTCTGTCCATAATATCACTTACCTTTCGATCAAGGGTCGCTGTGTACTGCTTACGAAGCACGCCCATATCGGGTGCGTAAGAGATGGATGTCAGATCGCCTGTGATAAGGTATTCAGGGACAAACTTAGAGACCAGACCCAGCAGGTTGACCGCACCCAGGATTTTATTATTTTTATCAACAACAGGAAGTACTCGGAATGATTTACCCCGCAGGAGATCAATCACTTCCCCAACAGTCTGATCAGGATGGCATACCACCAGATCCTTGGTCATTATATGATTTGCTTTCAACTCAACCTCCCGCTCTATTCAAGCCCCTACTCAGGCCTCATATGAGGAAACAGCAAGACATCACGGATCGAGTGTTGACCGGTTAACATCATCACCAGACGATCCACGCCAATACCGACCCCGGCAGTCGGAGCCATACCATACTCCAATGCTCTCAGATAATCTTCGTCCACTCCTGTTGCCTCGAGGTCTCCAGCAACTTTCGCCTGAGCCTGCGCAACAAAACGTTCCCGTTGATCATCCGGATCATTCAACTCGGAAAACCCGTTAGCAATCTCTTTGCCGGCAATAAAGAGCTCAAAGCGATCAGTAACCGTTGACTCTTCACCGTTCCTGCGTGCCAGTGGTGATACATCCACCGGATAATGGGTTACAAAGGTCGGTTGCTTCAGCTCAGCCTCAACCAACTCTTCAAACAGAGCTGTCAGATAGTGGCCTGCCTTCCAGGTAATCAATGGCTTGAAGTTCTCGATCTCCTGCAGACAGACGGTTGCCAGCAGTGCCTTATCATTGGCATGTCCACGCAAGTCAGGGCGTTTCTCAAACACAGCCTCATCCAGCCTGATACGCTTGAATGGCTGAGAAAGATCAAGCTCAACATCATCCCACTCGACTGTTGAAACCTCCAACCCATCAGCAACACCGCGGATCAGCGATTCGGTTGTATCCATCGCATCACTGAAATCAGCATAGGCCTGATAGAACTCAACCATGGTGAATTCCGGATTATGCGTTGCATCAACTCCCTCATTACGGAAATTCCGATTGATCTCAAAAACACGCTCGAAACCACCCACAACCAGACGTTTCAGATAAAGCTCAGGTGCAATACGAAGCACAAGCTCCATATCCAGTGCATTATGGTGAGTCACAAAAGGACGTGCTGCTGCACCACCCGCCTGGGCCTGTAGCATCGGCGTTTCCACTTCCATGAAGTCCTTATCCTCAAGGCCGCGACGCAGCAGAGAGATGGTTTTGGAGCGAGTACGGAATATGTCCCGGGACTCAGGTGTCACCATCAGGTCAACATAACGCTGACGATAACGCATCTCTTTGTCGCTCAGACCATGCCACTTTTCAGGCAGTGGACGAAGACATTTGGAGACCATTTCGACATGTGAAACTTTCACCGAAAGTTCGCCGGTCTTGGTGCGAAAAAGAATTCCCTCTGCACCGACGATATCACCAAGGTCCCATTTTTTTGTCGGATTGTAGACCTCGGCACCACCAACAGCGTCACGGTTAATAAATAGCTGGATCTGCCCTTCACCATCCTGAATATTCATGAAACTGGATTTTCCCATCACACGATGGCCCATGATACGTCCAGCTACGCGGACAGCGACTGCTTTAGTTTCAAGCTGTTCAGCATCCAACGCTTCGTAGGTCGCGTGTAACACAGCTGAAATCGCGTTGGGACGCCACGTATTGGGATAAGCCTCACCGGCCTCCCTCAGTCTTGTCAGCTTCTCTCGACGAACAGCAATCTGCTCAGGTGTACTGGGACCGGAACTCTCCGGCTTCTGTTCACTCATGAATGGCGACTATGAAAATAATTAAAGGCGGCTATTTAGATCAAGGTCACCAAAGAAGTAGGCAATCTCAATCGCTGCGTTTTCTTCAGAATCGGATCCATGAACCGCATTAGCATCAATCGAGTTGGCATGGTCGGCACGAATCGTACCCTCTTCTGCTTCTTTCGGGTTGGTTGCTCCCATCAGCTGACGGTTAAGATTCACTGCATTGCTGCCCTCAAGAACCATCGCCAAAATCGGTCCGGAACTCATAAACTCACACAAATCTTTAAAGAAGGGACGCTCTCTGTGTACTGCATAAAAGCCACCCGCCTGTTCGCCGCTCAGGTGAATCATACGTGTTCCGATAACAGAGAGTCCGTTTTCTTCAAACCGACGGATAATGTCACCAATCACGTTCTTCGCCACTGCGTCAGGTTTAATAATTGAAAGTGTGCGTTGAATAGCCATGGAATCCTCTTTTATATTTTCTTATCTATCTTTCGCCAAATTAGTTGCTACCCCGGCGAGGAGCGGCACTCTAGTTGAGCTGCCTGCAACTTCCAAGAGTGAACATAAAGCTCCTGCTCAAAAGCCAGCCAACAGAGGCTGATGCCTCACCATTAAGCCGCACCATATGCCACTGAGTTCTGCAGAATTAATACTTTTCAGGAACAAAGTGCTGGTCATTAATATCCGGACGTTTGTAATCCGGCTGAGCCTTCCGAGGACGCAGCGGCTTGGGAGCAGGCATCACATCCTGATAAGGAATTGAATCCAGAATATGACTCAGGCAGTTCAACCGGGCGCGTTTTTTATCATCCGAATTAACCACGTTCCAGGGAGCCTCATTGATATCGGTGTAGAAGAACATCTCATCCTTGGCTTTGGAGTACTCCATCCAGCGATCGCGGGACTCCAGATCCATCGGGCTAAGTTTCCAGTGCTTGGTCTTGTCCGTTGCCCGCTTCTGGAAACGACGCTCCTGCTCTTCATCACTGACTGAAAACCAGTATTTAATAAGAATAATGCCGGAGCGCACAAGCATGCGCTCAAATTCAGGGCAGGAACGCATAAATTCGCGATACTCTTTGTCGGTACAGAACCCCATCACATGCTCAACGCCGCCACGGTTATACCAGCTGCGGTCAAAGACAGCGATCTCGCCAGCTGCCGGAAGATGTTCTACATAACGCTGGAAATACCACTGGGTTTTCTGTCGATCAGAAGGTGCTGGCAGGGCAACCACATTACAGCCACGAGGATTCAAAGGTTCCATCAGACGTTTGATAGTGCCGCCTTTTCCTGCTGCATCACGCCCCTCAAAAATAAGCACTACTTGCAGGCCCTGTTCTTTGATCCAGTGCTGCCACTTCACCAGTTCTATATGGATATCAGCAAGCGCCTTCTCATAATCTTTTTTCGATAGCTTTTTCGATTTTTCTGACTGAGTTGTCTGGTCGGTCATTACACCCTCCGAAATTTGGTCGGGCATGATAACACAAGATTTGCTAATGCTAAACAGCCTCCGACCCGATGTCGGATCACAGCATCAAACAGTGAACAGAGAAACTAAATAGCGGCAGCTACGATGCCGCCACCCAAAAGCTCATCTCCACTATAAAAGGCGGCCACCTGCCCCGGTGCCGTTGTTTTCTGAGGCTCGTGAAAAACAACCTTCAGCAGACTGTTTTCAGTGATCTCGCACTCTGCAGGTTGCATCTGATAGCGTACTTTGGCGGTGATTGGTTCACCAGCCAGAGGTTTTCTGATCCATGAGACGTCTGCCACGTCCACTTCACGAATCACGGCCTCTTCAGGGTGCGCCACAATCACTTTGGCCAAATCACCATCGAGTCCGACCACATGCCACGGGCCACCCGGCAGCCCTAAGCCTTTGCGTTGGCCGAGTGTGTAGTGAGCAATGCCGTGGTGTCTGCCGAGCACATTCCCTGCACGATCCACGATCTCGCCCTCTTTGAACCCCCTCTTCGCCCCCTGCTCTTTAAGAAACGCAATACGATCCCCTGCGGGAATAAAACAGATATCCTGACTCTCATGTTTTGCGGCAGTCAGTAGCTTGTAGTGTTCAGCCAGTTTGCGTGTTCCATCCTTTTCCAGATGCCCCACCGGAAAGAGAATGCGTTCGGCCTGTTCGCGACTGGTGGTGGCAAGGAAATAGGTCTGGTCTTTTTTGGCATCGTTGCCCTTATAGATATGCACGCCCGCTTCATCATCCCGGCGCTGCACGTAGTGGCCTGTCGCCACGTACTCGGCCTCCAGCTTGTCTGCTGCCTCAAGCAGCGCTCCGAACTTCACAAAACGGTTACATCGCTCACAAGGATTGGGCGTGCGCCCAGTCTCATAGTCGGCAATAAACGGATCAATCACATTGCGGCGAAAGTTCTCCCGCATATCCATATTGTAAAAGGGAGCGCCGATCTGATCGCACACCCTCCGTGCATCATAAGCATCATCAAGTGAGCAGCAGGAGCCGTGACCGGCCACCTCGTCACGCGAGTAGTCCCAAACATTAAGGAAGACACCAATCACATCCGCACCGGCCTCTTTCAATAAGGCCGCCATCACCGATGAATCAACTCCACCACTCATCGCAGCAATGACACGCACACCTTTAAGGTGTGACAGGTCAGGGATCAAGTCTTTGATATCGGATGACATCGGCGAAGCCTAACTTCTCCCATCCTCATTCGCACTCGCAGAAAATGAATATCTACTTTCGGCTGCCACTTCAACTGCTCAATGCAACACAGGCGTTAAATCTCTCTGCCGGAGTTTCAGTTCACTGATTCAACCCAACAAATCAAAAGTAAGTCTTTTCCTATATATGAAATCTGCTCCGACAATTAACGTCTCGAGAACTTGAGTTGTTTGGTTGGTTTATCGACTCATGGAATAACAAAATATCAATTTTTGATAATGAACAGGACGCAATGGAATCAAAGCTTGAGGAAATACTGAACAGCCTGCGAACCCAACATGGTTTTACCTGGGTGTCGTTGATAAGCAGCGAAGGCTTATCGCTTTGCCAGTCAGGTATTGACGAGCAGTTTGAACTATCTGCTCTGTTACCGTCGTGGGTGAAAAGCGGACATGACATAGCACAAGCCGCACAGCTTGAACACGGCATGGGGTTCGTTTGCCTGGTTCCAAAACAGGGCAGCCATGCGCTTCTGATTCAGGACTTTGTACACAACGAACATCAGTTCATTGTTTTGATAGCGACAGCAAAACTGCCGCAGAAAACCTCCATAGTTCTGAAGGGTATATGTGATGATCTTTCGAAGCTTCTGTAGTTCAGATATGCCTGTAACAAGCGCTTATGTTCCTGCTGAGAAAGTTAAGGGAGGTGCCTGATGGAAGTAAAAGAAAGCGAGATACAGCATTGCATAACGACACTTGCAAGCTTTATTAAAAAATTTGATATGGTGGCTGCTGCTGTAGTCTCTTCTCAGGACGGCCTGCATGTTGCCAGCGAGTCTCAAGATGCATCTATGGAGATGGATGCAATCGCAGCCATGAGCGCCTCGTTACTCTCTTTGGCAGATGCACTGGCAGGCCAGGCGGGCAAGCCCATGGTTGATAACGTAATCAGCGAAGCAGAATCAAGCACACTGGTCATTCTTCACGCCGGTGAATTGATTCTCACTGTTATTGGTAAAACAGGAATCAACATCGGTCTAATTCTTTCGTCTGCTCGCAAGGCAGCAAAAGAGATTGGCAACATGGAAATACCAGTGATTGAACATCTGGATGGGATAGAGATGAAAGGGTTGAAAATGCTACAAGACCCTGAACTTTTGTTGGAAAGAATAAAAAACGAGATGCTGGAAAAGCACTAAAAAAGGAGACGAGAAGTGGCAACAATTAATGATATTATGAAAGATCTTGTGGAAAATATTGATGGAGGGCTGGCCTGTTCAGTAGTAGATCTGGAGTCAGGCCTGATGCTAGGTGCCCACCACACAGTACCTTATTTCACACAATCCTATATTGATGCGGTTGCAGCAGCAGCCGTGGATATGTTCCGTGGTAAAACAGTTAGAACGGTTGAAGAGCTATTGAGCGCTCAGCGCGGCCAGGAAGTAAAGAACTCCATTCGTGAAGTTCAAATGAGTACCGAAGGTACTTATCACTTCATGACCACAGTTGAAGGCAAAGAGAATGCACTTGTTGTGGTGGTGACGTCACGCAAGGCCAACCTCGGCATGGGCTGGAGCGCTACCCGTAAAGCGTCAAAGGAACTGGCTCCACTCTGTCCCTGAAATGAGCATAAGTTGATGCTTAAAAAGGGCTGGTCTTGTACCGGCCCTTTTTTATATGCCTACTTTTAAGCGTTGAATTAACTGGTCAGGCAGCTTGTGTTTAACCATATCCTGAACTGTTCTATCAATATCATAAGCGCAATGCTTCATCGTAAGACGAGAAGATTTCGGATGTATGACTGCAAACTTCGTATCCGTTGATCCTCCTCGTGGTTGCCCTACGGATCCCGGACATATCAGAGTTATTTCGTTGATGCGCCTCTCTTCGGTATCGGTCTGGCGCTCCACATGACCATGTTTCAGCGAAAAGCACCCCTGCAGATGTGAATGTCCATGCAGACAAAACATGAAATCGTGCTCCTTCATCCATTGCAGGTTTGACTCAGCCGTTCTGTCATAAACGTAGGCATTGAAAAAAGTGGGGTCCTGTGGAGCACCATGCACTGCCAACCATGGACCATGTCGCAGTTGCAGAGGCAGGTTGGAAAGCCAGTTCCGGTGTTTTTTATCAAGATGAGAAATGGTCCATTGAGCAGCTAGCAATCCACTTCCATGCATGCTCGGAACTGGCGAACCATTGCCCACCATATGATCATGATTTCCACGTAAACACACAGCCCCACTCTCGCATAGCAGGTCAATACACTCTGTCGGATGCGGTCCATAGCCAACAATATCTCCCAGACAGAGAATTCGATGAATATCATCATTTTTCAAATCACTAAGCACGGCTTGCAAAGCTGGTTCATTAGCATGCACATCAGAAATTATGGCAATGGGTTCATCTTCCTCGAGCCACTGACAGACATCCGAAAGGGTAGGCATCTCCCCATGTAGCGAGTGACTGGGTTTATCAGGTTGACGCTTCTCTTTTTTTAACCGCATGAGTTCTTCACGGATGATCTGAGCGTAACTCTCGGCTTCCTCATTCAAATATTGTGAACCAAGATGTTCGTAAACAATATGAAGCGGCGCTATTCCCGGAATATCTGAGAAATTTTGTTTTAGCTGTTTTGCCAAGCCTGATCCGAATTCAAGGGCCAAATCGTTGTTAAGCCAATCGCTTGAAAACAGGCGCAGCCAGCCTGCAACCATTGCACTGAAAGAGAGGAAATGATCCCATGAATAAAAATCATCATCCAGATAATAAAGTTGCCCATCTTCAGTAACACCAAAATTGGATAGCCCTTCATCAAGGCGTTCATTTGATGTAGCTGCATGTTGAAGATAGAGGTTCGAGACTTCCAAAAGCCAGCGCAGAGAGTGTTTGGCATCGCACTCTTTTATATGGGTGTGCAGAGGCGACATACGAGGTGCAATATTGCCAACTCTCCACGCACCATCCTCAAACAAAACAAACCAAGTTTTCCGGGGATGATAAAGGCCAGCTTTTTGCTCCTTTTGTAACACTTTAGAACACCATGCATTGGCAATTTCTCTATTGTCGAATGCTCCGGACGTATTGATTTTCAGAACATGTGTATCTGAGATGTGAATACGAGTGACCGGTTTGCCGGTGAACTCTCCGCCATGGCTAAGGTTCTGCTCTGGAGCTGATAACAGTGCAGAAATGTTTTCTTTTTCATCAATTTCAGCACCAATTGTCCCAACAATAAACGTTGTGAAATCCATTTGAGAGTACCGCCTTATTTTATCGCCGGGGGAATTTTAAAGATCTAGAACATCCATTTCATTTTCACCTTGTTCAGCAAGCAATATCTCCTGAAGAAGGGCCATCACCAGCATGCGGTTGTCTTCGCGTTTGCGAGCATCCACCGAAAACATTGGCGTGTTTTTTGAATCCAGAATTTCCGTCAGGGCATCCAGCGTTACCGCTTCTGGAACATCCTGCTTTGTTGCCCCAATGACTAAGGGAAAATTTTCCAGGCTCCCCCAGGTTTTAATCATCTCCTGAGCTTCGGCAAGAGCCCTGTCAGATGCAGTATCAACTAGTAGCACGCCTCCAAGAGCCCCCTTTGAGAGAATGTTCCACATAAAATTGAAGCGTGATTGTCCAGGCGTTCCAAACAGGTGAACATCTAAATCATCATCAACATTCAAAATGCCAAAATCCAGCCCTACAGTTGTCATACTCTTAAGATGGGCCAATGCGCCTGTAGTCGGCACATCCTTACCGGAGAACTGTTCATCGCTTACATGTTTAATGAGTGTTGTTTTGCCTGAGCCAAAAGGTCCAGAAACAATTATTTTTGCAATCGCCATTAACAATCTCCCTTTATTTCATGCATCAACAATAAACCGGCAATCATGAGCTCCTCCTAAGACGAGCTAAGATTTTTGCTGCCATACTCATTTTTCTGTTTTGATTATTGACAGGTATCAATTGTCCGAGGCAGTAACATGTCAGTACGATACGCAGTCTGCGCAGGTAAAGAGCGCGGGAGCTGTCAGCAACATCTAAATATTCAGATATACGGACACCTTTTTCATCCAGACCCAAATGATAGAGTTTTTTATACTGATTCATGTCTTCAATATTGAGACGAAACAGTGTGCCAGCCTTAACATGTACTGGAGGCAACTTGGAGAAGGCTTCTTGATATATGGTTTGCCGGTGATCATCTATCTCCATTCCCCAAAGTGATCGGTAAAAAGCAAATTTTGGTTCTAATGGAGAGGCCAATGGAGAGGCCAAAGGTTGCCATGAAAACGAAAATATTGGCTGGGAAAAGATATACTTTAAACAGGCGAGCGCTTCATCGTTGGTTTCAATCATCCCATCAGCTAAAGAGAGTTTCCCACTCCAATCCATCCCCTTAAAATCTAAGGCTAGAGCTTGTTTCTCAATCAATGTTTTGCGTAACAAGCTTATATGCTTTAATTCAGTCGAAATCTGTTCTTGTGACGGCATAAATTTTCCTCATAACCTGTTTCGTATTTGCCTTTCGGCGCTTCCACAATGGCAAGCTGTGTAGCAGCTCAAGATATTTTGTTAGTGAGCATAGCCTTCCGGTTTTTTTATCACTAAAGGAGCCTGACCAAAACATTTGGTAACGCACTCACTTGCAGATTCTTTATTAATAGATGGCCAGAATGAGCGATCAATCTTTAACCAGCGTTGAGCGATATCTCTGCTCAGACCCTCATCATAAATCGCCTTCTGGAGAACCTTTTCGCGCTCCAGTGCCATCTCTTCTGTGACCAACATGTGCATATGTGCTAATGCCGGAGGTTCGCCAACATATTCGTTAGGACCACCAAAGGCAGCAACCATAAACTGGGTCTGTTTACGAATGAGCACGTTTTTATTTTTTCCGTAAAAAAACTTTTCCAGCCAGGGGTGATCAAAGAGAGCATCATAAAGCCGGGTATGCACATTACGGATAACATCCACACCACCGATATCATGAAAAAGTTCCATATCTTTGTGTGAATCCTCTTTTTCAACCTGTACGTTGAGCCACTCCGGATTCTTCTGAGCAGCCCCTCTCATTATCGCTGTGATTTCGTTGAATGTATTATCCCATGCCTGCTTTAGCTCATCGGTGAATTTATCGCCAAGTTGCTCAGACAGTGCTAAGAGCAGCGCTTTTTTGAAGGGTTCAAGATGCTCTATTTTCATGCCATACGAAAAATGTCTTTTGGATAAACTTTCAATCGCAGGCTTCATTTTCTCAAGATTCTTTATGCTCTTTAGAGTGGCCATCATATTGATGAATTTACGATTCAGGGTCACAGCACTGCCGTCAAAAATTTCCACCTGTGTAGGATCCACTCGGAACAGATGTGTATAAAAACTAACACACAAAGCATTCATTCTACTGCCAAGAGTGATGATGCACTCTCGAACCATGTCACGGTCAGCAAGCTGCTTTTCACTAGGTTGATCCACTTGATTCTCCATATTAATTGGTTGCTGGATTTGATGAAAGTATTCGAATTGTTTCCATTGTTTGGGCATAGTTTGTTGAAGCGATCCCGGAAACAACCGTTTCAAAATCCACATGCGCTTCAGATGCGTCTTCAACAACCTTGTGAGGTATTTTCAATAGTTTAACGTCCTTTTTTGCTACAAGTTTGTGAGGAATAGCTTCATCCAAATACAACGCCCCAAGACCAAATAGAGTTTTGGCATACAGGCTTCCCGAATAATTCGGCTTCATGTCTGCCGTAAAATATGATTCGATTTCTCCTGAGATCAGCAGTGCCGCATAAGGAAGATGAGCTCTCTCTTTTTTGATAATAGCCCCATTGGGAATATCCATTTCAATCGACTGTTCTGCAACAATGGCCCGTTCAGAAAGGGTGAGCAGAGAGAATGGTGGGCACTGCGACAGTATCAGAGTCTTTCGACGCAATGATATCTCTTCTTCAAACAGCTCGCTAAGATCCGAATGTTTGGAAAATGCACTGGCTAACTCCTCTCTGTTAAACTCAAAAAGTGTAGAATCCTTATTGGCTACCACATCGGCCACACGTGTTGAGTTGGGTTGTAGTGCGCTCTCGCCAACAAGGTCACCTCTATAAACAAAGCTAGCCAATACAT
>Ga0316187_10002441_pt1 | contig 16164 bp, 18 predicted proteins | sample CroRivburrow1_MG_FD_204927 | JGI IMG/M metagenome (GOLD analysis project Ga0316187, IMG submission 204927) | Coastal sediment microbial communities from Maine, United States - Cross River worm burrow 1 | ecosystem: Environmental > Aquatic > Marine > Coastal > Sediment | place: USA: Maine... | reverse complement strand
ACATAGAGAAAATTGCGCCGCGATACATCTGGTTGATCTGACATGGAAGGCCCTCCTCCAAAATTAGGCTGCCATACTAATCTTTCAACTGTCAGCCGCGCCCAACGGCTGAAGCGTCTTAGCTCTTCTTAGCCCGCCTGTTCGGCCAAGCCGCGCAGCTCTGCTATAGCTGCTGCGTAATCGGGTTTGCCATACACCGCCGAGCCTGCCACGAAAGTGTCCGCACCAGCGGCGGAAACTTCGGCAATAGTATCGGCATTAACGCCGCCGTCCACCTCCAGGCGCGCCTGGCAGCCTGCCTCATCAAGCATTTTGCGCGTCTGGCGAATCTTATCGGTCACGGCGTGAATGTATTTTTGCCCGCCATAACCTGGGTTTACACTCATCAACAACACCAGATCGACGCAGTGCAACACATGCTGAATGGTGCATATCGGCGTCGATGGGTTCAGGCTGACCCCGCATTTCACGCCGAAAGAACGGATATATTGCAGGCTGCGCTCCAGGTGCGGAGACACCTCCTGGTGCACCACGATGTAGTCGGCGCCGGCCTTGGCAAACGACTCGATCTGTTTGTCGGGCTCGACGATCATTAAATGGACGTCGAGAACCTTTTCGGTATGCGGCCGGATAGCCTTAACGATATTGTCGCCAATTGTGATCGGCGGCACGAAGCGGCCATCCATCACATCGACATGCACCCAATCGCATCCACCTTCATCAATGGCCCGGATTTCAGCCCCTAGATCGGCAAAATCGGCGGAAAGGATGGATGGAGCGATGAATTTTTTCATGTGCGATTTATACATCGTTTAGGCCCTCCAAGTCCAGCGTTAGTGAGAACACTTCTCGCTCCTACCGGCATGGCGGAGGTTTCATCGCCAGCAAGTCGCGCAGGCATACTGGCGGCATACGCTTTCCTTGCATCACCGCCAACAGCTCCGCCGGCTCTTGCTCAAGCAGGCGGGCAATGGCTGCCAGCACTTCCGGTCTGGCGGCCTCAAGCCTTGCATCCAGCGGCGCAAGCCATTCGTCGAGCTCCAGCATGCCCTGACGTTTGAGCCGGTAGCGCAACCGCTTCACGTCTTGTCGCACGTTTTGTTGCGCGTCTTGCCGCAAGTCGCCTGACGGTGGTGAATCGATGGTCAGGCCTTGCGCTTGAGCATCGTGCGCTTGATGTTGTCGATGGCGGCCGTCGGATTCAGGTGTTTGGGGCAGGCTTCCATGCAGTTCATGATCTGGTGGCATCGGAACAGCTTGAAGGCGTCTTCCAGATCGTCGAGACGCTCGCCCGCAGCTTCATCGCGCGAGTCGGATAGCCAGCGGTTGGCCTGCAACAGGGTGGACGGGCCCAGGAAACGGTCGCCGTTCCACCAATAGGAAGGGCATGATGTGGAACAACAGGCGCACAGGACGCACTCATACAGGCCATCGAGCCTGGCGCGTTCAGCCGGGCTTTGCAGCCGCTCATGTTCCGGCGTTGGCGTGGCCGTTTGCAGCCACGGCTTGATCGAACGGTATTGCTCGAAAAAATGCTCCATATCAACGACCAGATCGCGGATCACGGCCATGCCAGGCAGCGGGCGCACCTGGATCGGCTGCTTCAACCCCTCCACCGGCACGATGCAGGCCAGGCCGTTGACGCCATTGATATTCATGCCATCGGAGCCGCACACGCCTTCGCGGCAGGAACGGCGATAGGTCAGCGTGCCATCCAGCTCCCATTTGATGGTGTTCAGGGCGTCGAGAAGCATCATGCCGGAGCCAGTGCTGGGCACCTCAAAGGATTGCATGGAGGGCTCGCCGCCGCCCTCCGGGTCATAGCGATAGACGCTCAGCTGAAGCGGCTCGGCCATCAGTACACCCTCTCCTTGGGCGGGAATGATGCCACCGTCATCGGCTTGGTGCGCACGGGCTTGTAGTCCAGGTCGACGCCATCGCCGTCCAGCGCGGCAAGCGAATGCCTGAGCCAGCTCTCATCATCACGTTTAGGGAAATCCTCATGCGCATGCGCGCCGCGCGACTCCTTGCGCGCCAGCGCCGCCGCAGCCGTAACGCGGGCGATCATCATCAGGTTTTCCAGCTCCAGGGCCTCGATAAGATCGGTATTGAATATGCGGCTGGAATCATCAATACAGGCGGCCGGCAGGCGCGCGGCCACTTTGCACAGCGCATCCCAGCCCTCAGTCATCAGCGCATCGGTGCGGTAGACGCTGAAATGATCCTGCATCACGGCCTGCATCTCCAGACGCAACTCAGCCACGCGTGGTGCACCGGCCTCGTTCGGCTGCTGGCTCAACCAGCGGTCCACTCGCGCTACGCCCGGCTTCCAGCAATCCGGATCGATGGGCGGGTGATAACGGCGCTCGCGCAGCAGCTTCATCACCTGATTGCCGCAGGCGCGGCCAAACACGACGATCTCCAGCAATGAGTTTCCACCCAGACGGTTGGCCCCATGCACCGACACACAGGCGCCCTCGCCAATGGCGAACAGCCCTGGCATGACCGCCTCCTTGTCGCCGCCATCGAAATAGACCACCTCGGCGAAGCGATTGGTCGGGATGCCACCCATGGTGTAATGCGTTGTCGGCTGGACCGGAATTGGCTCGCGAATGCAATCAACGCCGGCAAAGCGCAGGGCCAGCTCATGGATGCCCGGCAGTCTGCTCATGATCAATTCCTTGCCCAGATGATCGACCTTGAGCAGGGCATGATCCTTGTTGGGACCACAACCACGTCCGGCACGCACCTCCAGGGCAATGGCTCGGCTAACCACGTCGCGGCTGGCGAGATCCTTGGCCTTGGGCGCATAGCGCTCCATGAAACGCTCACCCTCGCTGTTGATCAGATAACCGCCCTCGCCTCTCGCGCCCTCGGTGATCAGGGGGCCAACGTCGGCAATGCCGGTGGGGTGAAACTGAAAAAATTCCATATCCTCAAGCGGCAGGCCTGCATCCAGCGCCAGCGCTCCGCCATCGCCGGTGCAGATGTGCGCCATCGTCGTCGTCTTATAGATGCGCCCGGCCCCACCGGTGGCCAGGATGACGGCCTTGGCCTGGAATAAATGGTAGCGCCCCGTGGCGATATCCATGGCCATCACACCCTGGCATCCACCGTCGTCCATAATCAGGTCAAGAGCGAAAAACTCTTCATAAAAATGCGTGCCGGCGCGCAAATTCTGCTGGTACATGGTGTGCAAAATGGCATGCCCCGTGCGATCAGCCGCCGCACAGGTGCGCGATGCCTGCCCGCCCTCGCCAAATTTTTGCGACTGGCCACCAAACGGACGCTGGTAGATGCGGCCATTGTCCAGCCGCGAGAAGGGCACACCCTGATGCTCCAGCTCACGCACCACCAGGGGCGCCGCACGGCACAGGTATTCGATGGCATCCTGATCGCCGAGATAGTCCGACCCCTTGACCGTGTCGTACATATGCCAATGCCAGTGATCGGAGGTGACATTGCCGAGCGAGGCGTTCATACCGCCCTGCGCAGCCACCGTATGCGAGCGCGTTGGCAGCACCTTGGACAACACCGCGACGCGGTGATTGGCGTCGGCAAGCTGAAGAGCGCAGCGCAAGCCGCCGCCGCCAGCGCCGATTATCACCACATCATGAAAATGATGCTCTACGTTGTCCGTGGATAGATACGACACGTCACCAACTCCAGATCATGGCCAGGGCCCAGGCCCCTGCGCCAAGCGCCACAGCCAGAGTGGCCAGCAGCAGGGATAGCCGCAATGCCAAGGCCGGCACATAGTCTTCCATGATGAGTTTCAGACCGAGATAGGCATGCGTCAACATGGCGAACAGCAGCAAGCTGTGCGCCGCCTTGGCAAACGGGTGCACCACAAGGTTGAGAAATTCAGCTTGGTCGAGGCAGCCGCCCAACAGGCACAACACCAGAATAAATGGAAAGGGCAGCGTCAGCAGCAGGATCACGGCCGAAGCGCGCTGCCACAGCCAGTCGTTGAAGCCGTTGCCGGCCGCGCCCAGATAATCCTCTTTCACAGCAACACCGCCGCCAGCACAACCGCCGCCACTCCGGCAATAGCCAACATCGCCTTTGCGCTCATGCGCAGCATCTCCCGCGATTCCCCGAGGCCCATATCCAGGCACAGGAAGCGAATGCCATTGGTAAAGTGATAAACCAGAGCCGCGCCTATAAGCCAGACCAGCAGCCGCGACAGCGGCGATTGTAATGCGCTCATGGTTGACTCGAAGGAAGCGGCATCGCCAGTCAGTCCGCTTAAAAGACATAAATAGAAGGGAATGGCAACGACCAGCAAAAGCCCGCTGGCACGGTGCACGATACTGGCCACGGCCTGCGCATGCCAGCGGTAAATGGAAAGCCGCGGTGAAAGTGGACGTTCCGTCATATGTCGCTGAATGCCACCCCCCCTTTGATATGGGCAATCTATAGCACTGGGTATTCCCCGCGCAATCCAAAAAACGCGGCCAGAACGCTGATGCGCCTCCAGGAAAAAGGCCCGTTCATAGCGGTGAAAACAGAGAACCCCGCTACGCCGCCACGGCACGAGGGAGGGGAGGAGGGGCGCAGTGACGGCTGGTAGCGGGCTCAGCCCAGTTGGCTTGCGGAAATGTAGAGCGATGAACTGGCGAATGCTGTAAGCAAGATTACGCCATGGGGAAATTCAGCGATTCAGGTTTGAGATGCGATCTGGTGTGCGACGCCGGCGAGCTCGCCCGCCAGATGCCAGCCGTCTTTCTCACCTGCCAGAGCGTGCAACCCCACCGCCGCCGGCAGCGTTACGCTGGCTTCCAGCCCACGGCCAAGCAGGCCCGTGATCATGCCGGACAGCACGTCGCCGGTGCCGGCCGTGGCCAGCCTGGGCGAGCCATAGGGACAAAGCCAAACATCGCCATCGGGCGAGGCAATGAGGCTATCCGCCCCTTTCAGCACCACCCAGGATCCGAACCTCTTGGCCAGCGCCAACACGCAAGCCAGGCGTTCTCCCTGCACCTCTCCAGCCATTTTCCCCAACAACCTGCCCGCCTCACCTGGATGTGGCGTCAACACGCTTAGGCCCTCACGCGCCTCCAGCGCGGCCGCCAGCTTTTCGTCGCTGGCAATCATGTTGAGTCCGTCGGCATCAATCACCAGCGGCATGGGGCAATTCAGCAGCTCGGATAACATGTCTTGCTGCTCCGTGCCCCAGCCGGGGCCCGCCAACAGGGCATCCGCCTCCAGCCAGGGAGCCGAATCCTGGGGATGCACCATCGTCTCCAGGCTGGACGAGGCGATGATGGGATATACTTCCCGAGGACAGGCGATACTCACCAGACCCGTACCGACTGCAAACGCGCCCATGCCCGCCAGCCTCGGCGCACCGGTATAACCTACGCTGCCGCCGAATATCCACACGTGACCGAAATTCCCCTTGTGCGCCGTGCGCGCCCGCTTTGGGAAAGCCGCATCGACATCCAAACGGCCGATAATCCTGGCGCTGGACGCCGGCCCCCTCGCCTCCCGCAGGGCCTGCTCGATCACCTCGTGCGGAATGCCAATCTGGGCTGGAGTGAGAACCTCACCGGCTAGTATGCACCCCGCATCCAGCCAATGCCCCCATTTGCACGCGGCAATGGGCAATGACCACGTCGCCTCAACGGCCGCGCCGAGCACGCGTCCGCTATCGCTGTCCACGCCGCTGGCAATATCCACGCTCAGCACCTGCGCGGCCGAAGCATTGATAGCGTCCACGGCCCCAGCCATGACGCCATCGAGCGGCCGGGCCAAACCCGTGCCAAACATGGCATCTACAATGATATCGGCATGCATAAAATGCTGAACATGATGGCGCAGGCTCTCTTCGTCAGGACACTCGTTTATGCGTACGCCTCTGGCCTGGCATCGACGCGCATATTCGGCGGCGTCTCCCTGTAAACTTTCCAGTTTTCCCAGAAGTACGCACTGCACGGGTACATTTTCCTCGTGTAATTTGCTGACGGCGACGAAACCATCGCCACCATTGTTTCCGGAACCGGCGACCACGAGCACGCGATAGCCGATATCGAGGCGCTGGAGCGTGGCCTCGGCCACGCTACGCCCGGCGTGCTCCATTAGCAGGGCGCCGGAAACGCCAAGCGTCTCCATGGTATGGTGATCCGCCCAGCGCATCTGGGCCGCGGTAAGCAGCAAGCGTTCCGTCATCAGGGCTTCTCGGCGATGGCAAAGGCCATGGCAATGCCGTCATCATCGGTCAACGACACATGCACCGTGCTGACGCCAAGATGTTGGGCAGCCAGAGCTGCGGCACCGTGCAAAAACACCTCGGGTTTGCCGGAAGGCTGGTGGATGGTTTCGATTTGCCTGGGTGTAACCCCCTGCCTGAAGCCGGTGCCAAGCGCCTTGGCCACGGCTTCCTTGGCGGCGAAGAGCATGGCCAGACGGCGGGAAAACACGCCCTTGATGCGCGCCTGCTCCTGTTCGTGATCCGTATATACGCGTTGGATAAAACGTTTGCCAAAGCGGTTGACGCTCGCGTCAATCCGCGCCACTACGATGCGGTCAACGCCGATGCCGGCAATCATATGATGCGCTTAAAATCCGCCACCGCCAGCTTCAGCCCCTTGAACATGGCGTCGGCGATAATGGCATGGCCGATGTTCAGGCCCTTGATTTCAGGAATATCGGCAATCGCCGGCGTGTTATCGATGGTAAGGCCATGCCCGGCATGCACGATCAGGCCGAGATCAGCGGCCAGCTTTGCCGCTTCGCGGATCGCCGTTAGTTCGTGCTCGCGGGCCGTGCCGGCATAGTTGGCATAGTGGCCGGTGTGCAACTCGACCACCGGTGCGCCGATGGCCGCGGACACGCGCACCTGCTCGGGCTCGGGATCGATAAACATCGACACGCGCGTGCCGGCGCTTGCCAGGGTTTCCACCACGCTGGCCAGCCGGGCCTGATGAGCCACGACATCCAGGCCGCCCTCGGTCGTCAGTTCCTCGCGCCGTTCGGGAACCAGGCAGCAGGCCGCCGGCTTGAGCTCGGTGCAAATCGCCACCATTTCATTGGTTCCGGCCATCTCCATATTCAAATGCACGCCTTCCATTGCTGCCAATTGGCGCATGTCTTCATCCTGGATGTGCCGCCTGTCTTCGCGCAGATGCGCCGTAATGCCGTCCGCGCCGGCTTCCAGGCTCATCTGAGCGGCGCGAACAGGGTCCGGATAAGGCGTGTGGCGAGCCTGCCTAATGGTAGCGACATGGTCGATATTCACACCTAGATGCATAGGTGGTTCCTCCTCAGTAGATGAACGCTAGCGGCCTCATGCCGTGCTCAGCGAGCACATCCTGCACCATCTTGCGCCAAGTTTGGATGTTCGGCCCCGATAATATCACGCTCGGGCTATGAATATGAGCGGGAATGGCTCGCCTCAAACCCAGGGAGATTAGCTCTCCGCCGCCACAGCGAGCGCATTGCAAATGCCCCCGGGACCAGAACAGTTCGCCGCCATGATGGCCGCAGCGCCAGCAATGATCGAGTTCGCCCAACCAGCCATGCTTGTTCAGCATCCACCAGCAGGCCGCCAACAGGCCCGCCTCCTCATTCCTGGCGGCCAGCAGCTCAAAGGCCGCCACCACTTCGGCCAGGCCACCCGCTTCACCCCCACCCTCGGGATAGAGGCCAGATACGACGGACGTGAGCCCTTGGGCGGCAATCATATGAGTAGACGGCGCCAGCGCCCGGCCGCGCTCGACCGACAACAGAGCGCCCATACCGGTGCGGCCGGGCCGCCAACGCAGGCTAAGCATATGCAAGGGTTGCAGCGCCCCGCGCAAATCGCTTTTAGGCCGCCTCGCCCCCCTCGCCATCGCATGGATGCGCCCATGCCTATTGGTCAAAAGATGTGCAATCAGTGAACTGTCGCCAAACGGCACAAGGCGCAGCACCAGCCCCTGATCTGACACCTCGCTCACGAAAGGCCGAGCTCCGCCAGCCTCCTCGGGTCATCGAACCAGCCAGCTTGCACGCGCACCCATAAATCCAGCCGCACATGGCAGCCGAACAGGGTCTCAAGGTTGCGGCGAGCCTTGCTGCCGACCTCCTTGATACGCGCGCCCTGCTTGCCCACCAGCATGGGCTTATGCCGCTCCGAGCCCACCCAGATCACAGCCTCGATATCAATGGATGGCGCATCGCCGCCTTGCTCCTTAAAAGACAGTATCTCCACCGCCGTCTGGAAGGGTATCTCCTGCTGCATACCCAGAAAGACCTGTTCGCGCACATACTCGGCCGCCAGCTGGCGCTGGTTCTGATCGGTATACCAGTCCGGTTCGTAAAGCGGTGGACGGCATGGCAACTGGCGCATGATGGCGGCCAGTAAATCATCGACCTGTTCGCCGCGCTTGGCCGACACGGGTACAAAGGCCGCGGCCTTCGGGTCCAGCTTGCTGCTCTCGGCCAGGCGCGGTAAAAGGCCTTGCTTATCTATCCTGTCCACCTTGTTCAACACATGAATGCGCGGCTTGTCCGACTCGGTGAAATGTTCGATGAGCCGCTTGTGCTCCTTATCCAGAGGCCTGCTCACATCCTGCATGATCACCAGCACATCAGCATCGGCGGCGGCGGCGTAAGCCACGCGCACCATGCCCCGATTCAGGCGATTCTGACCGCGATGAATCCCCGGCGTGTCGATAAAGACGATCTGGCCACGCTCATCGGTATAAATGCCGCAGATACGATGCCGGGTGGTCTGCGGCTTGGGTGTCACGATAGCCACCTTGGCGCCAATGATGCGGTTAAGCAGAGTAGACTTGCCGACGTTGGGCCTGCCAAGCAGGGCCACCAGCCCGGCGTGAAAATCCCCGCTCATGCGTCACCCTCTTTCAGTACCTGCCAGGCTTCCGCCGCCGCTGCGCTCTCCGCCTGCTTCTTCCTGGCCCCGGTTCCATATCCCATCTGCTTTCCCTTTACGATGCAGGCCGCGGCGAAGCGGGATTCACCGTCACCAGCCACCTCGCTGACATGATATTCCGGCAACCCCAGTCCACGCGCCTGGGTAAACTCCTGCAAGCGCGACTTGGCATCGCGCGCATCCAGATCCTGATGCTGACTCAGCAACTCCTCCCAGGCGCCTAGCACGACAGGCCTGGCCGCTTGCCAGCCGCCGTCGAGAAATACGGCCCCAATCACCGCTTCCACGCTATCGGCCAGGATGGATGAAGATTTCACGCCGCCGCCAAGCTGGCGCTCGCCGCCGCCAACCCGCAACGCTTCAGCCAGGGCCCAGCGGCCGGCAATCACCTTCAGGCTCTGCTTGCAAACCAGCGTGGCGCGCAGGCGGCTCAATGCGCCTTGGTCGGCGTCCGGCCGGGAGGTGAAGAGATGCTCGGCGATCACCAGACCCAGTACTGCATCGCCAAGAAGCTCAAGACGATCCAGATGCTGATCCGCCGCCGAACGGTGGGTCAGCGCTTCCTCCAGCAATGCCGGCTGCTTGAAATGGTAATCCAGGCGCGCTTCGAGCTCGTGGATCAAGGAAACTCAGCATATGGATTGAAATGGAAGTCCAACCGACCCTTAACGCGTATCTTATCCATGCCCTTCAGCTCTTCTTCCTCATAGTACCCGTCCACATCGACCTCTTGCACCGGGCCCAAAAGCCACACGGTTTCGTCGTATTCGGACTCGATGAGGAGCCGCTCTTCGCTCGCTTCAACAACCAGGTTGCGGTGAAAGGCGTCGGGCACGTCTTTCTTGGCAATGTATTTGATCTTGAATATCTCGGGCAGACGCCGGCGCACCTTGGACTCGGTTTCACCAATCATGCCCTCGGCGGTGCTGCTCAGGGCGTCCTGGATCTTCCAGTAGGTGGTGTAGACGGGCAGGATCAGATAGGTGGACCAGACACCGGCCGCCAGCACGGCCAGCCAGAACAGCAACTTGATCTTGGAAAACCCGGCTTGCCGATTCATGCGCTCACTCCCCGCCTCGTTAAGAAACTAGTGAATTAAACTGCCCAGCCTATCCCAGCGCACCTTCTTGTTGGGGCTATCCCACGACCACCAGATGATGGCGGCGCGCCCCACCAGATGAGACTGTGGCACAAAACCCCAGAAACGGGAATCGCGTGAATTGTTGCGATTATCTCCCAGGGCAAAATACTGCCCTTCCGGCACAGTCCATTCCCCATCCCTGATTGAATTGGATTTGACAAGAATGCTGTGATCAAGCTCGGACGGCAATGTCTCGATAAAATGGCCGGACACATCAACACCGCCAGCGGCCATCATATAGGCCCGCTCGCCAAGATATTCTCGCGGCACTTCTCCGCCATTGACGAACAGCTTGTTGTCTTCATAACGAATCACATCGCCAGGCAGGCCGATGATACGCTTGATGTAATCAATGCTACGGTCTTCGGGGAAATCGAACACGGCCACATCGCCGCGCTCCGGCGCATCGTCGAAAAACTGCATGCCCGTCATGGGAATTCTCAGGCCATAGGGGTATCGCAGTACGAAAATGTAATCCCCCACTTCCAGCGTCGGCAGCATGGAGGAGGATGGAATCTTGAATGGCGCAACAATGAAGCTGCGAATACAGATGGCCAGAATCGCCACGACCAGCAGGCTCTCGCCCCATTCGCGCCAGGCGGGCTTTTCCTTATGACTCATCACTTCTTGTCCTCGCCAAGTCGCAACACGGCCAGAAAGGCCTCCTGAGGCACTTGCACACGGCCGATGGTTTTCATGCGTTTTTTGCCTTCCTTCTGCTTTTCCAAAAGCTTGCGCTTGCGCGTAATATCGCCGCCATAACACTTGGCGGTTACGTTTTTACGCAATGCTTTAACGGTTTCGCGCGCCAAGATACGGCCGCCTATGGCCGCTTGCAAGGGCACGTCAAACTGCTGTCGCGGAATCAATTGCCTGAGCTTGGCCACCAATTCACGCCCGCGCTCAACGGCATGTGCACGATGCACGATCATCGACAAGGCATCCACGTCGTCGCCATGCACCAATATATCCAGCCGAGCCACATCGGTGGCCGCATAGGCGGCAAACTCATAGTCGAGCGAGGCATAGCCGCGTGACAGCGATTTCAGCCGGTCATAGAAATCCACCACCACCTCCGACAGTGGCATGTCGTAGGTCAGCATCACCCGTCCAGGACCTATGAACTTCATGTCCTTCTGCTCACCGCGCTTGTCCTGGCACAGCTTCATCATGGCCCCGACGTACTCCTCGGGGGTAAAAATATGGGCCACAATTCTGGGCTCTTCCACGCATTTGATCTTATTGGGCTGCGGGTATTCGCTGGGATTGGAAATCTCCATCATCGAGCCATCGGTCATGTGGATGTGATACACCACCGAGGGCGCGGTCACGATCAGGTCGAGATCGTATTCGCGCTCCAGGCGCTCCTGCACAATTTCCATGTGCAACATGCCGAGAAAGCCACAACGAAAACCCAATCCCAGGGCGGCCGAGTTCTCCGGCTCGAAGGTGAAAGCTGGGTCGTTCAGGCGCAGCTTCTCCAGCGAATCGCGTAAATCAGCATACGCCGCCGCATCGACCGGATACAGACCGGCGAACACCATGGGTTGCGGTTCGCGAAAACCAGGCAGCGGCTCGGCCGCCGGATGATGCGCATCGGTCACCGTGTCGCCCACCCGCATTTGCGCCAGATCCTTGATGCCGCAGATCAGGTAGCCCACCTCACCCACCCTGAGTTCGTCTCGCGGCGTCTGCTTGGGCTGGAAAATGCCCAACTCCTGCACCTCAAAGTTTGCCCCCGAGGACATCAGCCTGATCTTCTGGCCGCGACGGATGCCACCATGCACCACGCGCACCAGGGCCACGGCGCCAACGTAAGCATCGAACCACGAATCCACCACCAGACTCTGCAATTTACCGTCCGCATCGCCTTCAGGCGCTGGTACTCGCGCCACGATAGCTTCGAGGATTTCATGCACCCCCTCGCCGGTTTTGGCCGAAGCCGGCACGGCGCCGCTCGCATCCAGGCCGATCACCTCCTCGATCTGGCGCCTGGCCTCGTCGACATCAGCACTGGGCAGGTCGATCTTGTTGATCACCGGGATGATCTCCAGATCGTTTTCCAGGGCGAGATACACATTGGCCAGCGTCTGCGCTTCCACGCCCTGCGTCGCATCGACCAGCAGCAACGCCCCTTCGCAGGCTTGCAATGAACGCGACACCTCATAAGTGAAATCGACATGGCCGGGCGTGTCGATAAGATTGAGGCTGTAGCTCTGCCCGTCATTGGCCGCATACGACAAATTGGCCGACTGGGCCTTGATGGTAATGCCGCGCTCCTGCTCCAGGTCCATTGAATCCAGCACCTGCGCCTTCATCTCACGCGCCGCCAGTGCGCCGGTTTTCTCGATCAAACGGTCAGCCAGCGTCGATTTGCCGTGATCGATATGGGCAATGATGGAAAAGTTTCGTATGCGCGCCTGTGCCATGGGCGCGGCAGTGTACAAGCGGCATGGCCCCATTGCCACAAACCTGATCGGGCTCTGCTAAGCTAGATATTGCACATCAAGCAAGGAGGCATCTGGCATGAATCCGGCACCGCATTTCTACCTGTGGATCAACAACAAGGCCCAGGATGGCAATGCCAGCTTCCAGGTATGCAGCCCCTACAACAACAAGCTTGTCGCCACCGTATCAATGGCCGGCGACAGGCACGTGGAAGCAGCGATCAAAAGCAGCGCCGCGGCCTTTGCCGAGCTGAAGGGCATGGTCCGCCTCGCCCGCGCCGAGCTGCTGTTGCGCATGGTGGATGGGCTTGGCGAAGCGCAAACGGAAATCGTCGATGCGCTGGTGCTCGAAGGTGGAAAGCCCAGGACCTTTGCCATGCAGGAATTTGAACGCACGCTGGCCGTGTTCAACTGGGCAGCCGGAGAGGCCACGCGTTTTGCCGGCGATATCATCGCCATGGACGGCATGGCCCGCGGCAAAGGCTACGAGGGCTATACGCGGCGTGAACCTATTGGTCCGGTGTTTGGTATTTGCCCATTCAACTTTCCATTGAATCTCGTGGCGCACAAGGTGGCGCCGGCGCTTGCCGTGGGCAATCCGATCATCATCAAGCCGGCTACCCAGACGCCGATCTCGGCCCTGATCATGGCCCGCATCGCCACCGAGGCCGGCGCGCCGGCCGGCAGCCTGAACGTATTGCCCATGCAACATGAACAGGCAGCACTGCTGCTCACTGACGAGCGTATCAGGATGGTCAGTTTCACCGGCAGCCCTAAGGTAGGGTGGGATATAAAAAACCGCATCGGCAAGAAACGTATTGCCCTGGAGCTGGGCGGCAACTCCGGCAGCATCGTCGATGCCAGCGCCGATCTCGACTGGGCCGCCGCCCGCCTGGCTCTAGGCGGCTTCGCCCAGGCGGGCCAAAGCTGCATCGCCGTGCAGCGCATCTATGTGCATCACGATGTATTTGAGTCCTTCCTGACCCGGCTGGTTGCAGCGGCGAAGGAGACCAAGGCCGGCGATCCCAGAGACGAGGATGTAGTGGTCGGGCCCGTTATCAGCAACGATGCCACCGATCGCATCATGACCTGGATCGATGAGGCCGTGGGCAGTGGCGCGACGCTCGCCTGTGGCGGGCGGCGGTTGGATATGGGTGTGGGCAACGTCATCGAGCCCACCGTACTCACCGATGTATCGCCCGACATGAAAGTGGCCTGTCAGGAACTGTTTGGTCCGGTCGTCACCGTCATGCCCTTCGACACGTTCGACGACGCAATTGCCCACGTCAACGACTCTGACTTCGGCCTGCAGGCGGCGGTGTTTACTCAGAGCCTTGCCCATATGCAGCAGGCAGTGGACGAGCTTGAGGTCGGCGGCGTGGTGATCAACGATTTCCCCACCTACCGCGTCGATCACATGCCCTATGGCGGCGTAAAAAACTCCGGCCTCGGTCGCGAGGGCATCCGCTACACGATGCTGGAAATGAGCGAAGAGAAGATGGTGGTGATCCGCAAGGGCTAAGCCTGCCCTGAGCAAGTCAGGCTGTTCGTGCTACACGTCGTATTCAGCCACCAGGGCCATGGCTAGGTCGATTCTTTTCTGAGTCGTATAGAAATGTGGCGAGAATCGGATACCGCCGCCGCGCTGGGCGCAGACGACTTTGTGATTCGTCAGGTGGCGGAAAAGCGCGGCATGATCGACTCGACGATGCCTGAATGTGACGATCCCTGCATGGTCGTCCTCCTTGATTGGCGTGATCAGTTCCAACTCGCTATTAGCCTGTACCAGCTCAATGAGGTAGGCGGCGTTGGCTAGAACCGACTGCTCCACCCGCTCCATCCCCACTTCTTCCAGCAAGCTCAGGCTGGCGTTCAAGGCATGGATGCCAAGCATGTTGGGGCTGCCCGGCTCGAAACGCTTGGCCGATGTGGCTACCTGCCAGTCCATCCGGTCGAAATCGCCGGCATGTTGAACCATATGCCAGCCATATTGATTCAGGCGCAGGCGATTCCGCGCTTCGGGCGTGGAATAAAACACCGCCAAACCTTCCGGCCCCAGCATCCATTTGTGACCATCAGCAACAACAAAATCAGCCTGACAGGCTTGCGCATCAAAGCAAATCGCCCCCAGGCTCTGGATAGCATCGACACAGAACAGGACATCGTTTTCACGGCAAACCCGGCCAATACGCCCACAGTCCAGACGAAGGCCTGTGCCATATTGCACCGAACTGACGGAGGCCAGCCGAGTGCGTTCATCGATCCGGGCAATCACCGATGCTTCAGGCGTTGATTCTTGCGACAGCGCCGCCTGGCGCACTTCGACGCCGAACTGACCAAGCGATTCCCAGACGATGCGATTGGAGGGAAATTCCTGATCGGTGATGACGACATTGTCGCCAGAACGCCAGTCCAGGCCGTAGGCGATCAGCGACAATCCTTCCGAGGTGTTTTTCACCAGGGCAATATCTTCGACGCTTTCAGCATGAATCAACCGACGCAAGCGGCCTCTGAGTTCGCGCTCGATTTTAAGCCATTGCGGATACTCGGCTGCGCCTTGGCGCAGGTTTTCCTCAGCAAAAGCCTGCACCGCCCGTGCGGTTCGCACAGGCCATGGCGCCACAGCCGCGTGGTTTAGATAGACAACGTCATCTACCTGAGGGAACTCGGAAAATCCCGCGGCTCCCGCCGCCATCAGATTATTACCTGCCACGTATCCGCCGTCCTGCATGCACGACGGCGCATTGATATGAAGTTATCGAAACCTAGGAAAGGGCGTCGACGTCTTCCGCTTGCAAGCCCTTCTGCCCCTGCGCAACGGTAAACTCGACTTTTTGACCCTCGTCAAGCGAACGATAGCCATCGCCGCGAATGGCGTTGAAGTGCACGAAGACATCATCGCCGGCTTCGCGTTCGATGAAGCCGTAGCCCTTGGTGGCGTTGAACCATTTTACTGTACCTGTTTCACGATCTGACATATTACTGTTTCCTCTATATATCTATATTAAATTACTCGGCGGGCGAAAAGTATTTCAACCGCGGAGTTGCAATGCTCGAATATTCCTCAAACATTTGCGGCGCAGTTTAACCACATGTCCGGCTCAACAGAAAGACTTTTTACTTTACTGGACAAACATGTGAAAGCTGAACTTTTTTCGCGCGTAGACACATGCGGACCTTGTGGATATTCTTTTCGCGCTTTGAAACTGATACCCATCCGCCACGGAAGCCATGGATTGAGCAAGCATGCTGGAACAATTTAACTTTTCATCACCCGCCCCCCTGTCTCTGGCCACGCTGCTTTTTAATCTCGCGGTGGGTTTCGTGTTGGCCCTTTTATTGCGCTGGCACTTCAAGCACTTCAGCTCGACTCTGGCCAGCCGGGCGGAATTCGCCCATGTGCTACCTTTCATATTACTGACCACCACGTTGATCATCACCATCGTCAAGTCTTCACTTGCCCTGTCGCTGGGGCTGGTTGGCGCCTTGTCCATTGTTCGCTTCCGCACGCCTATCAAGGAGCCGGAAGAGTTGGCCTACCTCTTCCTCGCCATCGCCATCGGCCTTGGCTTGGGCGCTGAGCAGACCCTGCCCACTACCCTTTCCGCCATCGCGATCATGGCTGTCATGACCCTGTTGCAGCGCATGCGCAAGGATCGTGAGCACCGCAACCTGTATCTCTCCATCGACTGGGAAGA
>Ga0316187_10002440_pt1 | contig 16172 bp, 14 predicted proteins | sample CroRivburrow1_MG_FD_204927 | JGI IMG/M metagenome (GOLD analysis project Ga0316187, IMG submission 204927) | Coastal sediment microbial communities from Maine, United States - Cross River worm burrow 1 | ecosystem: Environmental > Aquatic > Marine > Coastal > Sediment | place: USA: Maine... | reverse complement strand
TGCTCCAGCCAGCATGTGGCCATCGAAGGGATTGCTGCGTAAGGCCATGCCACCCTGCACTAATCCAAACCAGCCCCCAACTTCTCAAGCTCCCGCGTCAGCTCCGCAATAAACAACCGCGCACGCACCGTCTGGGTATCCTCCCGGTCGGCAACCAGGTAGACACCGGCATCCACCGGCAGGACATTGTCCAGCAATCGCACCAGATTACCGCGACGCAGGTCGGCGGCCACCTCGATCTGGTCTGCCAATACAATACCCAGGCCGTGCCGGGCGGCTTCGATGGATTGAAAACCATAGTCGAAATAGATATTGCCCCGACCCGTTAAACTCGGTATGCCCTGTATGGAAAACCAGTCCCTCCAATGTTGGAAGCGCTCATGTAGCAGCGTGTACTGCAGCAGGTCCTGCGGTTTGTGCACGGGCCGCTCGCTGTCGAGCATGGCGGGCGCCGCTACCGGGAAATAGTGCTCCTGGTAAAGCCTGGTGACCTGCTTGCCCGGCGCTTCCGGCTGGCCCAGGCACAGTGCCAGGTCGAACTCCTGCGGTAACTCGCGCTGGTGCGGCTCGATGGTAACGAACCGCAGCTCGACCTCGGGGTAGCGGTTGCGGTAGGTACTGATGACCCCCGGCAACCAGTTGATCGACATGGTCGGAGTAGTCGCTACCACCAACTCACCCGCCAGGGATTCCGGGTCCAGGTGCAGCACACCCTCCTGCAGCGTGTCCAGTGCGCCCTGGACCACGCTCAGGAAACGACGCCCCGCGGCGGTCAGCTGCATGCGATTGTTCTCCCGGCTGAACAGGCGGGTATCCAACTGCTCTTCCAGCACCCGCACCTGCCTGCTCAATGCGGCATGGGTCAGGTGTAACTCCTCGGCGGCCCGGCGCACGTGGCAGTGGCGTCCCACGGCTTCAAAGGCTCGTAGGGTGTTGAGTGGAATTCTGCGCTCCAGGGCCATGCCGGACCCTCTTTTTGGTAACAATAATTTACCATTATGGACAAAAAAACTTGCTTGTGGAAAGAAAAACTATACATAAAATGGTTGGCCAGCCATAGTAATCACGCGGGGATTTCGCCATGAGTAGATTGAAGATTGCCGTCATCCCCGGCGATGGCATCGGTACGGAGGTTATGCCTGAGGGGCTGAGGGTGCTGGAGGCCGCCGGCGCCCTGCATGATGTCAGCTTCGAATGGCGGGAGTTCGATTGGTCCTGCGAGTACTACGCGCGCACCGGGGCCATGATGCCTGAAGACGGGATTGACCAGTTGCGCGATTGCGACGCGGTATACCTTGGCGCGGTGGGTTTCTCCGGGGTGCCGGACCATGTTTCCCTGTGGGGGCTGCTCATTCCCATTCGCCGTGAGTTCGATCAGTACGTTAACTTGCGTCCCGTGCGCCTGTTCGAAGGCGTTCCCTGCCCACTAGCGGGCAAGCAGGCGGGCGATATCGATTTCATGGTAGTGCGTGAAAATGTCGAGGGCGAGTATTCCGCTATCGGCGGCATCCAATACGAGGGCACTGACGCAGAAGTGGTGATGCAGCAAAGCGTTTTCACCCGGCGCGGCGTCGACCGCATCCTGCGCTATGCGTATGAACTGGCTGATGCCAGGCCGGCCAGACATCTGAGTTCAGCTACCAAGTCCAACGGCATTATCCACAGCATGCCCTACTGGGATTCCCGGGTGGCAGAGATGGGCAAGCAGTACCCGCGGGTGCTCACCGACTCGTATCACATCGATATTCTCACTGCTAATTTCGTGCGCATGCCCGAGCACTTTGACGTGGTGGTGGGCAGCAACCTGTTCGGCGATATCCTGTCGGACCTGGGGCCTGCCTGTACCGGCACTATTGCCATAGCCCCATCTGCCAATATTAATCCGGAGCAACAGCATCCCTCCATGTTTGAGCCGGTACACGGCTCAGCGCCGGATATCGCCGGCCAGCATATCGCCAATCCCATAGGCACCATCTGGGCCGGTGCCATGATGTTGCAACACCTGGGCTTTCCCGCTGTGCACGACAGCATTATGGCTGCGGTGGAGCGGGTACTGCGCGAGGGGCGCTGCCTCACCCGGGACATGGGGGGCACGGCCTCTACCGAGGAACTGGGCAAGGCGATCGCTGCGGCACTGTAGTAATGCCAACAGTGGGGAGCAATATCATATTAGCTATGGCCTGCTGTGCAGGTATTACTTTGACCTGGAGTTGCGCATGAAAGAATTCAACCAACCCCTGAGTGGCAATGACATGCCGCGCTTCGGCGGTATCGCCAGCATGTTTCGTCTGCCGGTGCAGGCTGACGCCGCCGGGCTGGACGTGGCGCTGGTGGGGGTGCCGTTGGATATCGGCACCAGTAATCGCACCGGATCCCGCTATGGGCCGCGGGAAATTCGCAGCGAGTCCGTCCTGGTCCGGCCCTATGGCATGGCCATGCGGGCGGCCCCCTTTGACTCCTTCCAGGTGGCCGACGTGGGGGATGTGCCCCTGAATACCTATAGCCTGGAGAAATCCATCGGTATCATCGAGGCGCACTTCGATACCTTGCTGGCCTCCGGTACAAAAACCATCGCCATGGGTGGCGACCACACCGTTGCCCTGCCTATCCTGCGCGCGCAGCACAAAGTGCATGGCAAGATGGCGCTGGTGCATGTGGATGCCCATTCCGACACCAACGACAGTATGTTTGGTGAACCGATCACCCACGGTACGATTTTTCGCCGGGCGATAGAGGAAAACCTGGTCGATCCCACGCGCATGTTCCAGATCGGCCTGCGCGCCACCGGTTACGCGGCCGAAGATTTTGACTGGGCGCGCGAGCGCGGTGTGCGGGTGGTGCCCGCGGAGGAGTGTTGGTACAAGTCGCTCGCGCCGTTGATGGACGAGGTGCGCCAGGCCATCGGTCCGGATAGGCCCGTCTATCTCAGTTTCGATATTGACGGGCTGGATCCGTCCGTCGCCCCCGGCACCGGCACGCCCGAGCCCGGTGGCCTGGTGACCTCCCAGGGCCTGGAAATCATTCGCGGGCTATACGGCCTGAACGTGATTGGCTGTGATCTGGTGGAGGTGTCCCCAACTTACGACCCCTCGGGCAACACCGCGTTGCTGGCCGCTAACCTGATCTTTGAAATGCTGTGCAGTCTGCCCGGCTGCCAGCGCAGGAGTTGAGATAAACATGGACAAACAAGTCGTCGCGCTGCTGGATAAATACTCAGTCACACCGCGCACCCGGGCTTTCCTGGAAAAGGAGAAACGCCACTATATCAATGGCCAGTTCTTGGTCGGCCAGGACATGATGCCAGTGCTGGAACCCTGCACCGGAGGGCAACTGGCTGAAGTGCCCTCGGGTAGCAGTCGCGATATAGACGCCGCTGTCGGTGCTGCCAACCACGCTTTCAGGCAGGGCGAGTGGTCTACCTGGACCCCGGCGCAACGCGAACGCGTACTGATGAAACTGGCCGACCTGGTGGAAGACAATCTGCAAACCCTGTCTGAAATAGAGTCACTTGATGCGGGCAAGGCAATAGAAGGCTGCAAGGCAGTGGACATGGGTGGGTCCATCGACCTGCTGCGCTATATGGCGGGTTGGGCTACCAAGATCGACGGCGCCACTCGACCGGTGTCTGCACCCGGTGAGCATTTCGCCTATACACTGAAGGAGCCGGTAGGTGTGATCGGCGCTATTGTGCCTTGGAACTGGCCATTCAATATGGCGATCTGGAAACTGGCAGCGCCACTGGCCGCAGGGTGTACCGTGGTACTCAAACCTGCCCAGTTGACCCCTCTGAGCATGCTGTTTTTCGCGGAACTCTGCGATGAAGCCGGCCTGCCGCCGGGGGTGGTGAATGTTGTAACCGGGCGGGGCAGCACGATCGGCAATGACCTGGTGGCCCATCCCGGTATCAACAAGGTGTCATTTACCGGCTCTACTGAAGTCGGCATTACCGTGGGTAAAGCCGCGGTGGAGAATGTCAACCATATGACCCTGGAGCTCGGCGGCAAAAGCCCCATGCTGGTGTTCGAGGATGCGGATATCCAGCGCGTGGTGGATGCCACGCAGCAGAGCATTTACTTCAACACCGGGCAGGTCTGCAGTGGTGGCTCGCGCCTGTATGTGCAGCGCGCCATTTATGAAGACACGGTGCGGGCGATAGCCGAACGCGCCAGCGCTATGGTTATTGGCGATACCCTGGATCCGGCAACCGAGATGGGCCCGGCGATTTCCGCAGGCCAGAAGGACACGGTGATGAACTATATCGCTATTGGCAAACAGGAAGGTGCCCGCCTGGTGTGCGGGGGAGAAGACCCGGGGGGAGAAGGTTATTTCCTGCAGCCTACTTTATTTGCAGACTGCGATAACAGTATGCGCATAGTGCAGGAGGAGATATTTGGCCCGGTGCTGGTAGCCATTCCCTTCGATACCGAGGAACAGGCCATCACGTTGGCCAACGATAATATCTATGGCCTGGCGGCCAGTATCTTTACCCGCGATATCTCGCGTGCGCACCGGCTCATTCCGCAGCTGGAGTCAGGTACGGTCTGGGTTAACACCCACGATATGATCGATGCCAATACCCCGTTTGGTGGAGTGAAAAAGTCAGGTATCGGCAAGGACCTGGGGCCCGAGCAACTGAACCACTTCCTGGAGACCAAAGCGGTGTGGATTGCCCTTTAGATTGACTCCGCTACAGCCTTCGCTACTACGCTTAAGGGTGGCTCCGGCGAAAGCCATCTGAATAGCGCATCAACAACATCGACACGACAATGCCCACGGCGGCGACGCTGAGAACCGGAATGAAACTGCCCCCATCGGCCAGCGCACCAGCGACCCCCGGGCCAACCATGGCTCCCATGCCGATGGCCGGAACGCTGAGAATAATAAAACGCCCATCCACATCCAATTCCGCTATTTCCGCTACCGCAAAGGGTATACCCATACCAATGGCGAAAGTCAGCAGGCAGGTGCCAAGGGCATAGAGTTCGAAACCCGAGACAGCTCCGAGCAGGGTGAGTGCTGTGAGAATCGCCAGGCAGCTGAGGTAGAACGGTCTGACGTTACCGTAGCGTTCGCCCAGCCAGGCAGTCAGCAGTGAGCCCCCGGTGGCAAATAGCAGTGTAATAGACAGCAGCGTGCCGATACTCTCAGCGCTGAAAGCCAGTTGGTTACCCATGCGCTCTATAAAGGCCCACATGCCCGAGGCTGCGGAGAAGAAAATAAACGTGGCAAACAGCGCTGTCCAGATGGGGCGGCGATCGATGTCGGCGAACTCCCGCTGCAGTTGCTCCTCGGTGGCAGCCTCACGCTCTTTCAAGCCGTGGGAGGGTAGCATCAGCAACAGGGGAGACAGCACCAGGGCGGCAATCACCAGTCCGTAGGCGGCCCCGGGGAAACCCTGGGAAGGAATCAATGTCAGCGGCAGGACAAACAACAGTATGGCTCCTGGGAAGGCTTCAGCCGCGATCTTTACCCCGTACCAGCGGGCTGGATTGCTGGTGTCCGCCAGGATGGTTGTGCCGATACCATAGATCGCGGCGAAACCTCCGCCGGCCACCACCGTGGTGATCAACAGTAGATAGTAGCTTTCTGCTACGGCGCCGGCGAGCAGACCCAACAGTGCCGTCGGCAACGCCACCCAGGTCACAATGCGCCAGTTCCAGCGCCGGATCCAGAAAAACGCCCAGATGGTGACCGCGTTGTAGCCCAGGAAGAAAGCGGAACTGATGAAACCAATCTCGCGGTTGCCCAGGTCGCGGAAATCCTGGGCGGTGCCCAGGTACAGTGGCAGGATGTTATAGAACAGCGCCCCGATAGCAGATATGGCCAGGGCGGAAAGGATTATTGGCGTGCTGTCGAATGGGTTTTTCCTGGTGTTTTCATTCATGTCTGCAGTCTACCTTTAAATGGCGCTGGAAAAAAAAGACCCGCCAGAGGCGGGCCTGTAATATCCTTCCAGAATCACGATTACGATGTGGGAGCGCGCAACCGGCCCAGATTCTAGAAGAAGTTATAGCGCGCCTCGAAACGCACACTGCGTCCGTAGCCAGGTAGTGACATGGGTAAGAGGAAGTCAATCATTGACACTTCGTATTCCTCATCAGTGATATTGTCCCCGATAACTGATACGCCCCATTTGCCATTGGCGGCGTTGTAGTCCACTCTGGCGTTGACGATACTGTAGTCGTCCGCTTTCAGTTCGTCGCGGTTATCAGCGGTAAAGTACATTTCATCCGTGTAGGCGTACTCAACTCGCAGATCAATTTCCTCGGTCACGTTCCATGTGGTGGTAAGGCTGAAAGTGTTTTCCGGTGAGCGAATCGATTTGTTGCCATCCAGTGGCACTATGTTCCCTGCGCCATCATCGATACTGCCACCCTGGAATTCCGCGTCCAGGTAGGCGTAGGCCAGGCGAAAGTCCAGGCTGTCGCCAACCAGGAAAGTACCGTCGATCTCTATCCCGCTGGTTTCCAGGTCAGACACATTCTGGATGAGGATAGATGCATCGCGGTTAGTCTCCAACTGGAAATCACTATAATCATAGTAAAATAGCGCGACATTGAGTCGGGCACGCTGGTCCCAGAAATCCGCTTTGATCCCCACTTCATACGCATTATTTTCCTCCGGGTCGAATGCCAGTATGCTACTGGCTCCCGGACGGGTGGGCTGGCGATTGAAGCCGCCAGATTTAAAGCCTTTGGCATAGTTGGCATAAATGAGTGTGTCTTCGCTCAGGACATAGTCGACGGCTAATCGCGGATCGAAAGAGTCCCAGCTCTTCTTTTCACCAATCTCACCTGGTGTGTAATTGAACACTGCGTTGTCGGGGGCTCCAGTGACAACTCCGATCAGCGCAGTGGTAGTTGAATCCACCAATGGCGTATCCAGCTTCATATCTTTTTCTTCATCGGTGTAGCGAGCGCCAACAGTGAGCTGCAGTTTGTCATTCACACTCCACACCAGGTCACCGTAAACGGCGTAACTGGTAGTTTCATTTTTTGCGTAACTGACTTCTTGGTGGATACCACAATCGAGTCCGAAATCAGCTGCGAGGATGCACAGTCCCTCGTCTTCAAACAGTACATCCAAGCCTGGGTCTTCGTAGATAGTCAGAGCCGTTTGGGCAGTAGCCTCCTCATAGTAGTAACTCGCGCCCACGAACCAATCAAAGCTGTCATTGCCGCCGTTGATGCGAAATTCCTGGGTGTACTGTTCCAGGTCCCAGGGCTCAATGAAATCCGCGATCGGTACCGGCCCGGTATCGGCATCGGTTGGCAGGGCGTCGATATTACTGTTGTAGTATCCGGAGTTGGAGGTCAGTGTCATGCTGTCGCTGAAGTCCCACGACACTTTCAGAACGGAAAAATCCGCGTCAATCTTTTGCTTGGGTTCGGCGTTGACATCGATTTTGCTGGAGTAGAGGTCGTTGCCCCATATCCCGAAGTTGTCGACCATCTGCCAGCGATTTTCCATTTTGAAATTCTCGTAATACCAATTCACCGTGAGATCTTCAGTGGCTGCCCAGGTGAGCCCCAGCCTTACCTGGTCATGGTCGCGGCCGTTAAGCTCGTTGCCGGTCTGCGAATTTTCATAGGTACCGTCCCGCTCATCGTGGCGGCCGGCGACACGAAAAGCCAGGCTGTCGGTTACGGCCCAGTTGCCTATTGCCTCGTAAAGGAGTTGCCCTTCATCGCCGCCGGAAGCGCGCAGATCGAGAGTATTTTCCTCTAATAGAGCAAACTGGTTGGTGATACTGATAGCGCCGGACGAGGTATTGCGGCCAAACAGAGTGCCTTGGGGACCTTTCACGACCTCAATACGTTCTATGTCCAGGTAGCCCATGCCGCCGATGTTACGGCTCAGGGGGACTTCATTAAAGTAGGTGCCCACGCTGTTGTCCGCACCGGGACTGAAAGCGCCGGTGCCGATACCGCGAACGGTCAGCACGCTCTGGGTATCGGCGTCGCCACTGCCAGACAGGCCGGGCGTGCGCAAAACGATCGCCCCGAAGCCCTTGGCATCCATGGCCTTCAACTCATCCGAGCCGTAGGCACTGATCGCCATGGGTATGTCCTGGGCGCTTTCGGCCCGCTTCTGGGCGGTAACAATGACTTCTTCGAGTTGAGCGTGAGCGCCACCGGCTAATGCCGATGTGGCGATAGCGACCGCAGATACCAGCTTTCTATGTGAGTGTTTCATGATGACATTATCCCTCTGCCTTGGCAGTCTCTGTTGTTTTGACGGAATTCAGTCTAGATGAACAATCACCATGGGCTAATGATATTTATGACCCTTTGTATTACATTTCTGTGCCCCGCGCGGCCTGTGACATTAATTGCTCTGCGCCTGACGATAATACTCCGGCGCTAGTCCGAAATGCTGCTTGAAGGCACGGCTGAAGGGAGCGGGGCTGGCGTAGTCCAGAAGGTAGGCGATTTCCTGTACGGACAGGTGGGTGTCCAGCAGGTAGTGCCGTGCCAGTTCCATGCGTGTCCCCAGCACCAGTGCCTTGTAGGTGGTACCTGCGCGGTACAGGCGCTTGCGTAACTGGTTGGGAGAGAGCAGCAGTTGCTGCGCGGCATCTTCCAGGCGCAGCATGTTGCGCCCCGGGCGGCTGAGGAGCAGGCGCTGCACCTTGGCACTGGTATCGCCGCTCTTCTCACCCGGCCCCAGGATGCGCTCGCACATGGCGGTGAATACCTGGGCCAGACCGCCACCGGAGCGATTGATAGAAATGTCCAGCCAGGCGCTGGGAAAACGTAATTCCGAGCGCTCCTGCTCGAAGTGGCAATTGGGACCGAAAATCTCCAGGTAGGTGTCCACGTAGGCGGGTGCCGGGTAATCGAAATGCAGGTGGATGCGGCGTCTATCGGCGGCATCGCCCAGTAGAATCTGCATTGACCGCCAGTTTCCGCCGAGACTGTCCTCGACAATATTCTGGTAGTCATCCACGTGGCCCGGCAAAGCTGTGGGGTATACCACCGCTTCGTGAGCAAATACCTCAAGCTGGTCGATATAACGATCGGAGGCGAGGCTGTGATAGGCGTACATGACTTCCAGTGCCTTGCCCAGGTTACCACTGTTGATTGCCGCGTAGCCGATCAGCCCCAGGTCCAGCACCTCGGCCCGGGCGAACAGGCGCAGCGTAACATCCGGTATCTCATGTCGCACCAGCCGCAGCACCTGGTCCAGTTGTGATTGGCTGCAGTGGGCCTCGCCCTCCAGGTCAGAGGCCCTTATGCCGACCTGCTTTAGCGCCTGGTGAAACAGGGGCAGTTGCTCTTCGGGCAAACAGGAGCGCAGGCGCTGTAACCAGATGGCCACAATGCGACTCTCCTCCTGGTCCCTGGAGGTATCGGTAATCAGTTTGGAATCTGCCATTGAGGCAGTTTAGTGCATAGGGTCACAATTAGCATGTAAGACGCAGTTACCCTATCCGTACTGGCGTTGCAGCTGAAATTACTGGATTAGCCGGGAGCCTGGTCGCTGCCGGTAACCAGTTGCAGCAGTTGCGGAGTCGGCCCGCAGTGCCAGCCGCCATCGACCTTGAGCGCCTGTCCCGTCATATAGCGACTGGCATCACTGGCCAGGAACAGGAATACTCCGCTCAGATCATCCACTGTGGCGGCCCGGCCAAGGGCAGTAAATGCCTCGCACAGCAGGCGGCCCTCGTCTCCGCTGCCCATGGCTGTATCAGTGTAGCCGGGGCAAATACAGTTTACCCGGATTCCCCGCGCGCCCAGTTCTAGGGCGGCCATCTCTGTCAGGCTGGTAACGGCGCGCTTGCTGGCCGAGTAGGCCGCAGCGCCGGGTACGTTGATAAAGGCCGCCATGGAGGAGGTGCTGATAATTGAACCGCCATCGCGCATGACGGCCGGTGCGTGCTTGAGGCCGTACATCACACCCCAGTGATTGATACGGGTGATTTTTTCCAGCAGGGGCTGCTCGGTCTCCGTCAGGTTGGGCCCCACATCACCTACCCCGGCGTTCAGCACCACGATATCCAGTTTGCCATCCATCAACGCGGCCGCGGCCTGCAGTGAGTCGCGCACGCTGTCTTCATCGCCCACGTTACAGCGCAACGCGGTGGCGCCTATCTCGCTGGCGACTGGGGCGGCATCCACGATGTCGGCGATGACCACGCGAGCGCCGTGGGCGACAAAAATTTCCGCCACGGCGCGCCCGATTCCCGAGGACCCCCCGGTGATATAGGCATTCCTGCCTGCCAGATCGTACATATCAGTCTTCCTCGTTCAGCCGGGCGATGCCCGGCAGCTGCCTTGGGTCTTCCCGGTGGTCCGGGATCTCGCACAGCTCAATGATATTGCCACATGGGTCGCGCATGTACACGGCGTTGATACCGCTGTCTGCCGGTGCCGGTGTGCCCAGTGGCTGGCCACCCAGTGCCAGACAGCGCTGGTACTCGGCGCGACAGTCATCCACGTAAAACGCCAGGTGACGTATGCCGCGTTCCTGTGGCCCCTGGGATCCTGGATCCGGAGCCTCCTGGGCGGGCGCGGAGTATTCGAACAGTTCCAGGAAACAGTTGTGGCCGGCGAGCATGTAACCGCGGCAACTGGACCCGCGACTGCCGACCACGCCGTCAACCAGGGGATTGTCCGACCAGCCCTCGCGGCTGATCACCTGGAACCCGAACATCTGCTGGTAGAATTCGCGGGCCAGTTCCAGGTCGTTGACTACCAGCCCGGGATGGGCGAAGGCCAGTATCATCCCGGCCTCTATGCTGCCTGCGCCGCACTAACCGCGGGCGCGTATTGCTCGGTAAGCATAATGGCGTTGCCACCGCAGGGTTCCCGCAGGTAGGCGGTGAGCAACCCGGTCAGGGGATCGATTGCAGGTGGCTGCAGTTCTTCCATACCAGCCCAGAGTGCATCTTCCCAAGCGCGCTGCACATTTTTTGCCTGGTAGATAATGGCGGAAATATAGGGTCCGTGCTGCTGCATGTGCTCACGCTCGAAATCGTGCCGGGCGTTTTGCAGAATGAACAGGCTGCGTCGGGCCACGGGGTCGTAATCCCGGTCGCTCAGCACAATCACCCGGTCACTGCCGTTGTCGAACTCCTGCAGTACACGCAGGTCCATTACGTCCTGGTACCAGTTGGACATGGCGTCGATATCGCTGCAGATTTCCACGTTGCCGACAATCTCCAGGCCGCATTCGCCGGCCGGGGCGTGGGTAAATTCCTGCACTCGGAAGGTCTCGTCGGTGTATTCCATGATCTCGATCCAACGACCCTCGGGGTCGTGCACCACAAAGCCGTCGTAGGTGGGGAATTCTTCGAAGGGCATCACTTCGGTGGCGCCATTGGCCAGCAGGTGATCCATGGATGCGCGTGCGTCGCTGGTTACCCAGCAGATATGGTTGTAACCGCGGCCATGGTCGCGCCACCAGTTGCGTTCGTATTCAAACTGGAAAGGGGGCGCCTCGATCTGTATCTGGTAGGCTCGACCCCCGCAACCCATGAAGGTGTAGTCGGAGTGGCCCTCGCCCGTTACATGAAACACCGCGCCGGAAAAGTAGTTAGTAATGCCGTGGTGCCAGCGCAGGTAGGGGAACATGTTTTCCCGTGGTTTGTCGTCATAGATACACAGGTGGTGCAGGGAGTAGTCCAGTTGTCTGGCGGTTTTCATCTGAGGTGCCTCGAGTTAGTTGCTAGCCTGCGCTTAATAATAGAATCCGTGTTTAAAGTCGCAATGGCCTTTGAGGACAAACACGGGGGCGCTGGCGGCCACAACGAGAGCTGATCAGAAGTGTCACGCGAAAGGTCAGAAATATCATTACCCTATGAGCGGCCCAAGCTCTAAGCTGCATGTCATGAACTAAACGCGTGAGGCGTATCGCAAGCCATGACCTCCATCTGTAATACCGTATTGACGATTCCCCAGCCCGGGCGCTGTGAGTTGGTAGAGCGCCCCTACCCGACAATCAAGAGTGGCTACGCCATTATCCGCACAGAAATAGCGCCTGTCTGCCTGGAGGGCGCGCGTATCTGGGCAGAGCACGACTTTGAATTCCACGATGACCCGCAACACCTGGGCCATGAGGGGGTGGGTACGGTAGTTGAAACGCTGGAGGGCTCCCACTTCGAGGTGGGTGATCGGGTGATAGTGTTCCAGGGCGACCACTGCGGCCATTGCCATGCCTGTAATAATGGCTTGTCGCCCACCTACTGCGACGCCAATGACCCCGATGTGGTGGGCCCGGAGAATGCCGCAATGCACGGCATAGAGCGCCGCAATGACAGCGCATCCGGCGGCTTTGCCATGGCGACCTATCGTATTGCGCCTGAGGCCAACCTGATTCGGATCCCGGAGGAATTGCAGTTTCGTCATGCCGCTGCGGCCAACTGTTCTTTTGGCGTGGGGTTTTCCAGCCAGGAAGGTATGAATGTCAAAGCTGGCGATACCGTGCTGGTGGGCGGCGTTGGTTTTATCTCCATGGGGCATGTGATATCGGCGCTATATCGCAATGCCACGGTTATCGCATTGATGCGCAACCCCTACCGCGAGGGGCTATTGCGGGAGATGGGCGTGAAGCACTTTATCAACCCCGAGGACTCCGATTGGCTGTCGCAGGTAAAGGCGTTGACTTATAACGGACAGGGAGTGGATCACGCGGTGGACGGCTCCGGTGTTACCTTTTACCAGGAGCGCCTGATGCAGGCTACACGCAAGTACGGCAACATCAATTTCAGTGGCCATACCCCCGGCGCCAAATTAGAACTCAGCCCCCTGCACCAGGTGATCGATCCTGCCCACACTCTCTGGGGGCAGCACGATGTGCGCGCCATGGACCGCGAGCGATTGCTGCGCGCCCTGTGCAATCCGGAGGTGCAGCGCATGATCGATGTGATGGTCACCCATGAATTTCCAATGTCCCGGGCCGCTGAGGCTTTCGAGCTGCAGGTGACTAAGCGCTGCGGCAAGATCTATCTGTGGACGCAACAATAATCGGATTTAACAGGATTTCACTATGTTTTCATTACAGGGCAAAAAGGCACTGGTCAGCGGCGGCACCTCGGGTATAGGCCTGGCGGTAGCGCGCAATTTTGTAGAGCAGGGCGCAGAGGTCATCATCACCGGGCGTCGTCCCGAGGGTGAGCAATTGGCAGCTGAGTTTGGCGCCCGGTTTGTGCGCTGCGATACCACGGTTGAATCCGATGTGGTCAGCTGCTTGCAGCAGGCGGAGCAACTGCAGGGCCGTCTGGATGTGCTGGTGATCAACTCCGGTTGTGCCGATGATGAGGGCAGCATAGAAGAATTCGGCAGTGCCGGCATGCACGCCATTATCGACGTCAATCTCAAGGGTGCGTTCTATATGCTGAAGTATGCACCACAACACCTGAACGACGGCGCGTCGGTGATCTATACCGGCTCTGTTGCCGGTTCGGGCATGACCCATGCCGGCACCGGTGTGTATGCGGCCAGCAAAGCCGGCGGCGCCTACCTGGCGCGCACCAGCGCCATTGAAAATGCGCCGCGCCAGATTCGCGTGAACTGTGTCTGTCCCGCGCTGATTGCCGATACCGGCATGATGGTCGCCGACGACGGGGGCGATGAGGCGAAATTTCTGGGAACCCTCACGGCTTTCGGGCGCATGGGGCGGCAGGATGAGGTAGTAGGGATTTATAACTTCCTCGCCGGCGACGCTTCGACCTTTATCACCGGCCAGGAAATCCGCGTGGACGGCGGCATGAGTGCCGGCCTGGGTTTACCGCTGTTTGGTGCTATTGCCGGGGAGTGACGGCCGTCGTTGCCTGGTTGGACTGCCGATAGGCATTGGGCGTCATGCCGTGGTAACGGCTGAAGGTGCGGTGGAAATTTGACGGGTCGGCGTAACCGGTAACATAGGCCACCTCCTGTATGGCCATCTCCTTGCCGCGCAAGTAACCGGCGGCGAGTTCCATGCGAAAATCCAGCACCACCTGCTTATAAGTGGTATTTTCTTCGGCAAGTCTGCGCCTCAGGGTGCGCTCGCCCATCGCGAATTTCGCTGCGGCCTCTTCTATCGAGGGGTAATGCCCCGGGCTGTTGGCCAGGAGTCGCCGTAACTCACCAACAATACCCTCTGTCTGCTGCATTTCACCCAGCAGGGCCGCGCACTGCTTTTCGCACAACTGGGCCGCCTGTTCGTTGGCAAAGCTCAGTGGGCTCTGCAGCAGATCGGCGGGGAAAACCATCTGGTTGTGTGGGCACTGGAACAATACCGGCTCACCCAGTATCTCCCGGTACATGGCTTTATAGCTGGGGGCGGGGTAGGTCAATTCGATGCGGCTGTACCAGTGCCGGTCGCGGCCGATCGCGCTGCCTATTTCCGCCCACTGGGTAAACAGGCGTTCCAATTCATAGTGCAATTTGGCCGCGGTGTTCACCATATCCGGGCGTGCCACGCTCACCACCCGCAGGTACGCCGTATCACCCTCTATGAATAGGGCGGTATGTAGCACCGCACCCAGTACATCCTGGTATTTGCTGTGGCGCTCTATGGCCTTGCCCAGGCTGGCACTGGCGAACATGGCATATCCCAACAGGCCGTGGTCCAGCAGGTTGACGCCGCGACCGTCCAGCAGGCCCAGTCCCGGCAGCTGGTAGCGTCGGATAACCTCGTCCAGCAGCGCGCTATACTGCTGCTGGGTGATCACCCCAGTGTCTCCTGACAGTGCAGTTTCATCGATCGCGTGACGTTGCACCAGCGGCAGCACATCAATGCCCTGGTCGCGCAGAACGTCCAGGGTGTGCTGTACATAGCGATTGATTTCATGTGCCGCGCCGGGCATGGCGATTTCTTTTGGCCGGAAATGACAGAATGTAGACCTGCGGCCACATTGCTGTCAATGCCGGGGGCGAGGAATATAAAGCCAAGGAAAATTCACGTGAGGTAGTTGCCATGTCCTTGAGCCAGGATCAGAAGATCGCGTTGTACCGCAACCTGGTACGTGCAGACCAGTACAACCGAATGATGTACCGCCGCATGATGCAGGGCAAATTGATCGGCTTTTACCATCCCGCCGAGGGAGCGATCGCGCCGGGTGTGGGCGCCTGTACCTTTCTTAACAAGGACGACAACCTGTCCCCACACCATCGCGGTCACGGCATCACCCATATGCTCAGCAAGGGCATCGATATCAAGTACTATCTCGCCGAACACACCGGCAAGGACACTGGCTGCTGCAAGGGCCGCTCGGCCTTCCACTTCAGCTTTCCCGAGCACAAGGTTTACATGATGTCGGGATTCATCGGCTATAACTTCGCCCCTGTGGTGGGCTGGGGTTTTGCGGCCAAACGCCGTAAGCAGGGCCAGGTGGTGATGAACTGTTCGGGTGACGGTTCCTACGGCCAGGGCCGTGCCCATGAGGCGCTGTTGATGGCCCAGAACTGGAAATTGCCGGTGATCTTTTTCTGCGAGAACAACGGCATGAGTATTTTCTCCACCGCCAGCGAAATGCACCCGATGGAAGATATTTCCTCCCTGGCCGCGGGTTATGGCATGCCCGCCATGATTGTGGACGGGCAGGATGTCTTCGAGATCGCCGAAGCCTGCCTGGTGGCGATCGAGCGCGCACGGGCGGGCAAGGGACCGACCTTTATCGAGGCCAAGACCCTGCGTTTCAATGAGCACGATATCGGCACGCCGGACCTGGCGGGCTGGGAGGCACGCAGCGAGGAAGAACACGCCGCCATGCGCGAGCGGGAGCCGCTGAAAATAGCCACCGAACGGTTGCTGGCAGAAGGTGTATTGACCCAGGCCGATATCGACGAAATGAGCGAGCAGGTGGCGGCAGAGGTCGAGGCGGCTGAAGTCTTCGCGGACAGCAGCGAAATCGCCAGGCCGTCCGTAGAAGAATTACTTGACGGCGTCTTCGCACACTAAAGGAGAGGGATACACATCATGAGAACAATCACTCTTATAGAAGCGATACGCGAGGCCTATCAGGAAGAAATGCGGCGGGACGACGACGTGTTTCTGGTCGGGCAGGATATTCGCGGTGCGATTTTTCCACACACCAAGGGACTGGTTGAAGAATTCGGACCCGAGCGCATTGTCGATACACCCATTGCCGAGTCAGGCATGTACGGGGTTGCCTTCGGTGCGGCGCAGGAAGGCCTGCGCCCAGTAGTCGATTTCATGTTTGGCGGCTTTTCCTATGTGACCTT
>Ga0316187_10002439_pt1 | contig 16174 bp, 10 predicted proteins | sample CroRivburrow1_MG_FD_204927 | JGI IMG/M metagenome (GOLD analysis project Ga0316187, IMG submission 204927) | Coastal sediment microbial communities from Maine, United States - Cross River worm burrow 1 | ecosystem: Environmental > Aquatic > Marine > Coastal > Sediment | place: USA: Maine... | reverse complement strand
GTGCATAATGTCTTTTTCAGAAAAAATGATCGATATTTTGAATTACGGTGCCATCAACCTATCCATGGCCATCGGATACCGAACCGGTCTATTTGATGTTATGGACGCATTTGACAGTCCTCAAAACATCGACGACATAGCCGACCGGGCCGGTTTAAACCCGCGCTATGTAAAGGAGTGGCTGGGAGTCATGACGACTGCTGAAATTGTTGAATTATCCCACAAAGATGATGAAAATAAATATTATCTGCCCAAACACCACGGGGATTTGGTCACCCGCCGTGCCGGGAATTCCAATTTGGGTGTTTACACCCAGGAAATACCCCTTTTAACTACTTGTGCCATGGAGGCAGTGATTGACGGATTTTCCAGCGGAGAAGGTGTCACTTATGACCATTATCCGAAATTTCAGGCCTTCATGTCTCAGCTGGGCAATGCCAAGCACCGTCAGGTTCTGGTAAATAAATTTTTGCCTTCCGTCGAAAACAGCCGAATTGTCCAGCGACTGAAAGCCGGTATACAAGTGTGTGACCTGGGTTGCGCTGAAGGGGTAGCCGTGATTCTTATGGCCGAGTCATTTCCTCAAAGCCGCTTTGTCGGGATTGACATATCGTCTGAGGCGATTGATGAGGCCCGCAGACAGACACGACGGAAAAAAATCGAAAATCTTGACTTTATGGTACTGGATGCTGCAGAACTCAAAAATAAAAAAGAAATGAAGGGTTTATTTGACTATGTCACCGCCTTCGATGCCATTCACGATCAAACCCGACCACTGGATGTTTTGCTGGGAATCAACCATATGCTGAAACCGGACGGCCGGTTTTCTATGGTGGATATTGCGGCCAAATCCGATCTAGCGGACAATTTGGACCATCCCATGGGACCGTTTTTATACACTGTAAGCTTAATGCACTGCCTGCCGGTGGGCCTGGTGGGCGGGGGCACCGGTCTGGGAATGATGTGGGGACGTGAAAAGGCGGTCGAAATGCTCAAAGAAGCTCGATTCCAACAGGTCCAGGTAATGGAAATGCCGGATGATCCTTTTAACCTTCATTTCTTTTGTTCTAAATCGAGCAGTGATTGATTTGGGGTAATAGGTCAGCCACTAGGCCACAATTATAGTACGTTCGTGTCTTTGTGGCAGAACTGCAGAGATCCCCGGGTTACAACGTCACCGTAATGTAATACCCCTGCTCCCCCCGCTGGAGCAGCAGCACGACCGAATTTTTTCGTCGAGATTTGATAACGGCTTTTTTAAAATCCTCACTCGTTTGGATGGTATAATCATCTATCTGGCGAATCACATCTCCGGCTTTTGCACCGATGCGGTCAAGGTATGAATTTGCCTTTATTTTTAAGATGACCACCCCGTCTCTGGCATATATCCGATACGCGTTTCTTTTTTTCTTTGTTAGATCCTCGACCATGATCCCCAAAAGCCTGAAGCCCAGATCTTCAGCCAGTTCAAGGGGATATACTTTCGTTTTTATCACCACCATTTGTTTTTTTCCGTTGCGCCAGAGTTTGGCCTGCAGCGTGTCCCCAGCAGCGATACCCTTGGTGACCGACTTGTAGTCATCGAATGAATTGATTTTTTTGTTGTCGATAGATAGAATAATGTCGCTTTCTCGTATCCCGGCCTTTTTTGCCGGGCTCTTCGGCTCCACCGTTTTTATGACGATGCCCTTATCGCCCGGAACTTTCAGATACCTTGCCAGTGATTCCTCCATATTTTGCACGGTGATGCCGATCCAGGCCTGAATCACCTCACCATATTGAATCAAATCCGAAATGATTTTACGGGCCTTGCCGATGGGTATCGCAAAGCCGATCCCCTGGGCTTTGGCGTAGATGGCCGTATTGATTCCAATCAAATCTCCGTTGATGTTCAATAACGGACCCCCGCTGTTTCCGGGATTAATTGAAGCATCGATTTGGATAAAATCGTGGTACACCCTGTCCTGGGCCCGGATACTGCGGTTTACGGCACTGATGACCCCGGTGGTGACCGTGTGGGAAAAGCCGAAGGGATTGCCGATGGCGATAACGGTTTCACCGATCATTAGATCCTCGCTGCTGCCCATTTTGATGGCGGGAAGCCGGTCTTTGGAATCAATCTTTAGCACGGCCAAATCAGAGTCGGGATCCGTCCCCACAATTCTGGCCTCAAATTCACGCTCATCCCGCAGCACAATTTTGATGGTACCGGTCTTTTGGATGACATGGGCATTGGTCAAAATAAGTCCATCTTTGCCATCGATAATCACACCGGATCCTAGACTGGTATTCTGCTGACGGCTTTCAAAGCGCGGGTCGAAAAAATCCTTGAAAAACTCATCGAAAAAGGGGTTGAGACCAAAACCGGAAAATGGACTGGTGCGCTTGCGCACTTCGTAAGCGGAACTTATATTAACCACTGCCGGACTGACTTCACGAACCGCTTTCACAACGGCGGTTTCGCGGTTCAGCTCATGGCCGTAACCTACAGGTGCATGGATTAGAATCAGGATACAAAGTGCTAAAAAAATCGTACCCACAAGGGGGCGTTGTTTGTAGATTTGTCTGTTCGCTTGCATTTATGGCCTTGCTCTATAGTAGTGGTTTACCGCAAAAAATCGCTGATAACGTCCCAATACAGTTTTAAGTATTGTCGATTTCCGGACGTTTTAGGAGAGCGTCATAAATAATAATCATCAAAAACATAAATTCCAGCTATCTTTACAACTCATTTTTGATAAGACCCGATAAGGACCCGATATGCCTATGACCATTGATTCTATTGACGATATCTTACCTTTTGTCGAAAAGCCAAGCCGTTACCTGGGCTCGGAAATTAATATTGTTAAAAAAGACCTTGACCAGGTCAAGCTCCGATTTGCCCTAGCGTTTCCGGATCTGTATGAGATCGGAACCTCCCATTTCGGAATGCAGATACTTTACCATATTTTGAATGCCAACCCGGACATCGCGGCTGAAAGGGTCTTTGCACCCGCTATGGATATGGAAGCCCTTTTGAGGAGTTCCGGACGGCCGCTTTTTTCATTGGAATCCCGTGAGGCGATCCGCCGTTTTGATGTCATCGGATTCAGCCTCTTATATGAGTTGAATTACACCAATATCCTAACAATCCTTGAATTGGCTCAAATCCCATTTTTGGCCTCCGAAAGAAATATTGATCAACCTCTGATCATTGCCGGTGGTCCGTGTACCTGCAATCCAGAGCCTATTGCCGAATTTTTTGATGCCATTGTTGTGGGGGACGGCGAAAATGTTGTTGTGGAAATGACCGGTGTGTGGCTTCGCTGGAAAGAAGAGATCCAGGCCGACAAAGAATCATTGTTAAAAAGATGGTCGCAAATTGAAGGCGTCTATATTCCCTCTTTTTTTGAAGTCCATATTGATGACCGCGGTATTCAAACCGTAGCCCCACGCTACTCAGATTATACGAACGTTCGTCGTGCCGTTGTCTCCGATCTGGATAAAATACCTTTTCCTGAAAAACCCATTGTCCCTTTTGGAAAACCCGTCCATGACCGGCTGCGGCTGGAGGTTGCCCGGGGATGCACCCGGGGATGTCGATTTTGTCAGGCCGGCATGATTTATCGACCGGTACGTGAACGCTCACCGCAGCATCTACTGTCAATGTCCGCCCGTTCCACCGCAGCCACCGGATATGAGGACATATCTTTGTTGTCTTTGAGTACCGGAGATTATGGATGCATCATACCTTTAATGGAGGGTCTGATGGCCCGTTTTGCATCCGACAATGTTGCTGTTTCTTTGCCCTCCTTACGGGCAGGCACACTAACGCCGGAACTGATGGCCCTAATTAAGAAGGTTCGTAAAACCGGATTTACGATTGCCCCTGAAGCGGGCAGTCAAAGGCTGCGGGATGTGATCAATAAAAATATCACTGAAAAGGAAATCACCGATACGGTCAAAGACGCTTTTAATATGGGGTGGCAGGTTATCAAGCTTTATTTCATGATCGGTTTGCCTACCGAAACGACCGATGATCTTGAGGCTCTGGTAGATCTGGTGAAGAAATTGCGAAAAATTAAAGGCCCCGGGGGACGCCGCGGGAAAATCAACGTCAGCGTCGCCACCTTTATTCCCAAATCTCATACCCCCTTTCAATGGGCCGGACAGATTTCATTGGCTGAATCCCGATCAAAGATTAACTGGCTTCATGATCGACTGAGGCTTCCCGGAATTCAATTCAAATGGCAAAATCCGGAAGTCAGCCGGCTAGAGGGGCTATGGGCGCGAGGTAATCGACGGTTAAGCCGACTGCTTGTTCGTGCTTATAAAAAAGGATGCCGGTTTGACGGATGGAGCGACAAGTTCAGCTACCGTCTGTGGCAAGAAGCCATAGATGAAGAGGGCCTGGATCCCGATATTTTTGCAGCCGGCAAACAGGACCTTGACGAACCTTTGCCCTGGGATCATATTGACAGTCGTGTCAGCAAAGCTTTCCTGAAAAACGAATGGGAAAAGGCCCTTGAGGGGTCTATGACCGACGACTGTCGTCAGGGGAATTGCGCGCAATGCGGCACATGCGATTTTAAAGAAATAAAGATGCTTACATATCCTGACGATCAACATGAATCGTTGGCGGTCTGCAGCACGACCGAATATGTTAAGGCCGGTTCTAAGAAGTTGTCCGTTGGTTACGCCAAACTGGATCAGGCCAAATATCTTGGCCATCTTGAAATGGTCAATGTTTTTTTGCGGGCCCTCAAACGCGCTGAAATTCCTGTGGTATTTTCAGAGGGGTTTCACCCCAAGCCTAAAATTTCATTTGATGATCCGTTGCCCGTTGGCATCGAAAGCCAGCAGGAGCAATTCACTCTGAGCGTACCGGGCTTTGTGCGCCCGGAGACTGTCATCCGGCGACTAAACGCCCATCTCCCCGACGGCCTTGCTATAAATTCCTGTCAACTTGCTTCCCTAAAACCCGGAAACCCGGCCCCAAAGAAACATACCTATCTGGTCACCCTGAAGGAAGGTCATTTTGACGAAGAAAAAATGGCGTCGTTCAACCGCGCCTCGGATGCCACCATTTCATTGACGAATCGAAAAGGAAAGTTGAAAAAGATAAATTTAAAGGATATGGTATTAAATATTACGTTTCTGGATTCAACTTGTCTACAGATGAAGCTTTTGTCGGTGCCTGGAAAAACAGCCCGGCCTGCGCTGATCCTTCGTTATATTTTCGGTGTTGCTGAAGATCAGATTAAACAGGCAAAGGTAGTTAAGCAGCGCGCATAGCGCATGGGGCATAGAGCCCTCTGCTCTCTCTGCTCGCAAAACGGAGTTTTGCAGAATGTACAAACAACTCATCATCAATGTAACCGAACATGAAACCCGGGTGGCCCTGTTGGATGATGGTAACATTGCCGAGCTTTATGTCGACCGCGGGGATGACTCCGATATTGCCGGAAATATCTACAAGGGCCGGGTTTTGCGAGTCTTGCCCGGTATGCAGGCGGCCTTTGTGAATATCGGGCTGAACCAGGCGGCTTTCATATACGTGGATGATGTGTTCTATGACGGCTACAAGGAATATGAGCGGCTATTTGACGTTGAATCCGACATGGACGAAGACAGCTCGGAAGATAAAACTAATCCGGAATTTGAAAAAAAACGTAACTTTAGTATTGAAGAAATTATCCGGGAGGGACAGGAGATTCTGGTTCAGGCGGCGAAATCTCCCATGGGAACCAAAGGTGCCCGCATCTCTTCGTATATCTCTTTGCCCGGTCGATTTTTGGTTTTAATGCCCACTTCCGATCATATCGGCGTCTCCCGGCGCATCGAAGATGACGTCGAGCGGGAACGCTTAAAAGGTATGGTGCAGAAACTAAAAACCGAGGATTTCGGCTATATTGTGAGAACCGCTGCGGACGGTGTACAAGAAGAAAAGTTGGCCTACGAAATGGGGTTTTTAAACAATCTCTGGAAAAACATCCAGAGAAAATTTGAGATCGCCCGGGCGCCCTCCCTTTTGCATGCCGAGCTTTCCATCAGTCTGCGAGCCGTGCGTGACCTTCTGATTCAGGAAGTCGAAAAGCTGGTCATAGATTCAAAACCAACCTACCACGCGGTGTTATCCTTCCTGGACAATTACATGCCCGTCTTAAAGGATCATGTTGTGTTGTATGAGGGCTCAGAACCGATTTTCGATGCCTATAACTTGGAGGGGGATATTTCCCGAGCTCTGAAACGGAAAGTATGGCTGAAGTCGGGTGGCTATATTTTGATAGAACATACGGAAGCCCTGGTTGCTATTGATGTCAATACCGGCCGCTATGTCGGGAAACACAACCTGGAAGAGACGATTTTAAAAACGAATTTAGAGGCGGTTAAGGAAATTGCGTATCAAATCAGGCTCAGAGACCTGGGGGGCATTATTATTATTGACTTCATCGACATGGAAAAAAGATCCAATCAGGAAAAAGTCTTTAATGCCCTCAAGGAGGCGCTGAAAAAAGATAAAAGTAAAACTCACGTTCTTCCTATATCTGAAATGGGTTTGATTCAGATGACCCGCAAGCGCACCCGAGAGCCTCTGACCCGGATTCTTTGTGAACCGTGCTTTTATTGTGATGGCGAAGGCTATCTGGTATCCAGGCAGTCCATCTGTTATAACATTTACCGTGAGATTCTGCGGGATGCGCATGATATGAATAGCAAGCGGCTGACGCTCAGGGTCAATCCGCAAATTGCCGAACTTTTTCTGGGTGAAGAAGATTTGCTCATATCCAAACTCGAACGGGACATCGGTAAACAGATTGTAATTTATCCCAATCCCGAATTTCACATGGAACAATTCGATATATTTGAAGTTCACAGCCACTAAATCTTATACCGACTCCATTATAGTTGGAGATTTATTCTTGACAGACAAATTATCTTATGCTTTACTCACTCGATTTACGGTATCTATCACATCGACGCTTGAATGCCGTGGGTGAGAAACTAATGCAAGTAATTGTAAATAAGGGAATTTAAGATGAAACGAACATTTCAGCCCAGCAGAATAAAACGGGCCCGAAATCATGGCTTTCTAAAACGAATGTCGACCAAACAGGGTAGAAGAATCATTAACCGCAGAAGGGCCAAGGGCCGTATCCGTCTGTCAGCTTAGTACTACGGTGCGTAAATCCAATGGGCTATTTAATTTATGTTTCCGTGATGCCCCATTGTTGCCGCTATAGGACTTTTTCAAATTTAGCCAAGAAGCTTGTCCGTTGCGATTCTCCTTCACAAAGGCAGACAGAATTTTAAAGCGCCATGAGTTTATTGCATTAGCAAAAACCGGCCGCAGGATCCAAAATGAATATTTTATTGCAGTTTTTTCCCCGGGTCGGCATGATCGCTCACGATTGGGCATTACCGTTACCAAAAAGGTCGGAGGAGCTGTTAAAAGAAACAAAATCAAGCGTCTTGTACGGGAATTTTTTCGATTAAACCGGCAGTTTCTATCGGGTGCATGGGACATCAACATTATCGCTAAAAATCAAATCGCAGACATTACGTCTGAAAAGGCTTACCGATCATTGCAGAATATTTTTAACCGGATATCGCGATATGATGATCCTCTATAAATTTTTCCAGACCGTTTTAGTGTGCTTCGTCAGGGTATACCAATATACACTGTCACCGTTTCTGGGACCTTCATGCCGATTCTATCCGAGTTGCTCGGAGTATGCCCGGCAGGCCATCAAGCGACATGGCCCCCTAAGCGGTCTGATTTTGGCTGTTAAAAGGATCTTACGATGCCACCCATTTCATCCCGGAGGTGTTGATCCGGTACCCTAGCAGGGAACGGCAAGGACGATCACGCAGCCCGTTTTTAATATGAAATCCAATAAAAACAAGTGGTTATAAGGAATTTATCTTAAAAAGTGAGTCCTATATATCCGATTCTTGACAGCCCCCCTAGCGAACCCCTGGGTCAGTCCCCAGACAGCATGCCCCGTTTAATCGAATAACACTTAGGTTAGAATACTTAGATTCAGATTCTTATGAATTTTTAGGAGAAGACAATGGAACAAGCGCGTTTGTTAATTGCTATTGTCCTGTCTGCGCTGATCTTTTTGCTGTGGCAGTTCTTTTTTGTCGACCATGATGCCGACCGGCAAACTGCCAAAAAGACCGAGCAGCCAACGGTAAAAGAGGAACAGGTCAAGGAAACGAAGTCTTATCCGAAAGAACAGGATGTCGCTGCGGCTGACCAAACCCCGAGCACCGAGGCAGACGATTCAATGATCGCCAGAATTCCGCGCAGCATTACGGTGGATACACCTTTATACCGGGTTCAGCTCTCTGAGAAGGGAGGAGGGTTCAGCAGTTTTATTCTGAAAAAGTTCAGGCAAAAAGTGGCAAAAGATTCTCCCTTACAGGAGCTTGTTCCCCAGGAAGATTCCTTTGAAACCGTTTTGCTCGGGTTTGCCGGAAAAAGCCTGCCCGGGCTGGAAAACGCCGTTTTTTCGACAAACCAGAATGTCGACGCAGTCAACATACAGGATACCGCCCAGGAGGTTATATTCACCTGGAAATCCGACGAAGGCATTGTGGTGGAAAAAATTTATACGTTTTCGCCGGACTCCTATCTGATCGGCCTTGAAGTCACTTTTAAAAACGGTTCAGATCGAAGCATTCAGGACAAGCTGTTTGTCGCTCTAAGGGGCGCGACGCCTGCGGACACACGGATGTATGGTTTTGAAGGTCCCAGTGCCTTGATCGATGGAAAGCTCGAAGAAATTGACATCAAGGATATCGCGGAAAAAAACACCTTCTCGGGGAATTTGAGGTGGATTGCCATTCAGGATCGGTACTTTATGATGAGCGTCATTCCCGATCAGGCTGAGGATGGGGCCAGTATGCGACTTTTTTTAAAGGGAGATGACCTGTTAGAGGCCCAATATGTGGGCCTTGCAGATGATATCCGCCCCGGCACTCAGCATACTTACAAATACGCGCTTTTCTTTGGACCTAAAAGCATGGAAATCCTCAATAATATGGGGCATGATCTTGGCAAGGCGCTAAACTTCGGAATGTTTACCGTGCTTGCCAAACCCTGTGTCTGGATAATGAATAAACTCTACAGTGTCATTCCCAATTATGGCATTGCCATCATCATTTTAACGATATTCATCAAAATCGTTTTGTGGCCCCTGGGATCTAAAAGCTATAAATCCATGAGCGAAATGAAAAAGATCCAGCCGCTAATGAAAGAGATCAGGGAGAAATACAAAAACGACAAGAAAAAAATGAATGAAGAGGTTATGAGCCTCTATCGAACCTATAAAATCAATCCGTTGGGAGGCTGTCTCCCCATGGTGGTTCAACTTCCGGTGTTTTTTGCGCTGTACCGGATGCTATATCAGGCGATTGAACTGCGGCATGCACCGTTTTTACTATGGATTGATGACCTGTCCGCACCGGATCGACTGCTTCATTTTGGTTTTTCAATACCATTTATGGAGCCGCCTTATGGTATTCCCGTGCTGACAATTATTATGGGAGCCACCATGTTGCTACAACAGAAAATGTCTCCTCCCATGGGGGATCCGACCCAAGCGAAAATGATGATGTTTATGCCGCTTATATTTACGGTGATTTTTATCAATTTTTCCTCGGGACTGGTGCTGTACTGGCTGGTGAACAACGTTCTTTCGATTTCACAACAATATTATATTCAGAAAAAATTTGCATAACAACGGAGGTTAAATACGATGTCTTCGTTTGAATATTCAGCTAAAAATGTAAATAAAGCCATCGAGAACGCATGTGTTGAGCTCAATTTATCGCCGGACGAAATCAAATATGATATTTTGTCCCACGGATCCAGCGGTATTTTTGGCTTGGCAGGCGTTAAAAAGGCAAAAATTCGGGTCCATTTACCTGAGAAACCCAAAGAACCCGATACTGAAAATGAATCCCTTAAACCAAACTCAGAATTGCAAGATGAAATTTACGGCGAGGAAAACAAATCTTCCGAGGAATTTCTTGAGGACGACAAATGCGACGCGCCCCAACCTGTTGAATTTGGGGAAAATCCTTTAGACCTCGGGCGGACTGTTTTACAGCGTATCGTAGACTCGATTACGAACGATGCAAAAATATCGGCTGAAGAGAATTCCGGTAGGCTTTTTTTTAATGTTGTCGGCGGAAATGCCGGCATTCTCATCGGGAAAAAAGGGCAAACCCTTGATGCGATTCAGTCTTTGGTAGAAAAAATCATCAACAAGCACAATCCTCACAATGATAAAATTCGGGTTCAGGTGGATGTCGAGGGGTATCTGGAGACTAGAAAAGCCAATTTGGAAAAACTTGCCGAGCGTCTGGCCGACAAATCCAAACGAATCCGCAAGCCCATCTCGCTGGGTCAAATGAGTGCTTATGATCGCAGAATTGTTCACCTGGCCTTAAAGCATGATCCGGATATTCGCACGAAAAGCAGGGGGGAGGGCTATATGCGAAAATTGGTTATTTTCCCCCAAAAAATTAGCAAGCAACGGCAGCAGTTGCGATCGCAATAAAAATGGACAATTCCACTATAGCGGCAATTGCCACGCCCGGCGGCCGGGGTGGAATCGGCATCATTAAACTATCCGGACCCCGGGCTGTTTCGATTGCAACCACGATATTTTCTCCAGCCGAGTCCAAATTAAAATCCACTCGCGGCAAAACATTCTGTGCAAAGGATAAAACCCGGGATGGTTTCCAATCACACCGGCTATATTTGGGTCACATCATCGATCCCGAGAATCGACGGGTAATCGATGAGGTCCTGCTCTGTGTTATGAAAGCCCCCCGGTCTTACACTAAAGAAGATGTCGTCGAAATAAATGCCCACGGCGGCCAAGTCGCTGTAAATTCGATTCTTGAACTGGTTTTACGACAAGGCGGGCAAGTTGCCGAGCCAGGTGAGTTTACCAAAAGGGCTTTTCTTAACGGACGAATCGATCTTACCCAGGCCGAAGCAGTCATCGATATCATTAATGCCCGTTCGGATAAAGCGCTAAAAGCAGCCGCAGCCCAGATCGAGGGACAATTAAAAAGAAGGGTGGAGCAAATCCGGGAATTTCTGATAGCCTTTTTAGCCCGAGTTGAAGGCAGTATCGATTTTCCGGATGAAGTTGAAGATATTGTGGATTCGAGGGCTGCGATCGCTGAGATAAAAGCATGCGCAATTAAACCGCTGAAACGGCTGGTTCAGCACTATCTTGACGGTAATATTTTACGCCAGGGACTGAAAGTGGTTGTGGTCGGTCGGCCGAATGTGGGGAAATCGAGCTTACTAAACCGGTTACTTCAAAGTGACCGGGCAATTGTAACTGCAGTGCCCGGCACCACCCGGGATATAATTGAAGAAACGCTGAATATAAAGGGTTTTCCAATCGTTCTTGCTGATACGGCCGGACTGCATGATACCACTGATCCGATAGAAACCCTCGGCATGGAAAAAACCTTTGAGAACATTGAGGGCGCTGATATGGTCATATTTATGGTTGAAGCCAACCGCCCTTTAACAGCAGAAGATCATAATATATTTCGTAAAGTAAAATCCAAGCCGTTTATCATCGCACTTAACAAAATTGATCTGGTGAACGGGGAAAATTCTGTCGTTCTGCCGGATCCGTGGATGGAAAAGGATCGTGTGAAAATTTCGGCATTGTATGACAGGGGATTAGAGCAACTAAAGGAAAAGATGGTCCTCACCGGCTTCGGTAAGGATCCGATTGACATCGAAACTGCCATCGTGCCCAACCTGAGACAAAAACTGCTCATGGAGGACAGTCTCAGAGCTTCTGAGATTATCATTCGTGAGCTTGATAATGGCACCCCCATGGAGCTGATTGCCATTTCTCTTCAGGAAGCGATAGATTCTTTGGGCCAAGTTCTCGGCACCCATGTCAAGGTTGATGTTTTGGATCAAATATTTAGTCGTTTTTGCATAGGGAAATAAGTTAATGTTTCACGTGAAACAATTGTTAACGGGTCGATAACCCAAAAGAGAGTAATCCATCGTGGGCGCTTTCGTTTTTAATTAATTTCGGAGTGTTGGAGTACTGGAGCGTTGGAATAATGGCTAAAGGATTGACGTCTTTTTTTCCAGCACTCCAATACGCCATCACTCCAGTACCGGGCCTTTCTATAAATTTTGGCAACCGTTATTTTGCCTTTTATGGGTCATAGTTCCGTTTATTGACATCACCATTAACCGTGAAGGAGTTTTTCATAACTATGAGTGTAGACCTTACATCATATTTTAAAAAGTACGAAGCCCTGGTGGCCCAGGCCGACGCTGCCTTTGATCGGGTGAAAACTGCCCATGCCGATTGTGTGGAATGCGAAGAAAAATGTGCCGATTGCTGTCATGCTCTGTTCGACCTGACGCTGATCGAGGCACTCTATATCCATCACAAGTTTAATGATGAATACCAAGGTTCAGAAAAGGCTGAACTTCTTGAGAAATCCAACCGCGCAGATCGCCGAATATATAAAATCAAACGCCAGGCATATAAGGAACTGCAGGCCGGCAAAAATGAAGGTGAAATTCTTGCTGCCATGGCGCTGGAGCGCGTTCGCTGCCCACTATTGAACGAAAAGGACCTTTGTGACCTCTATGACTATCGCCCTCTTACCTGTCGATTTTATGGCATCCCAACTGCCATCGGCGGTGCTGGGCACACCTGCGGTAAATCCGGATTCAAGCAGGGGGAGGAATATCCGACAATCAACCTGGATTCTGTTCACAACCGGCTGCAGCAAATATCTGCGGAACTGCTGCGAGACATTCAATCAAAGAATATTAAACTTGCGGACTTGCTCGTACCGCTATCTTCGGCAGTGATAATGGATTTTGATGACGTATTTTTAGGAATTGCTGAAGAGCCGGTGGAAGAAACACCCCGCAAGCGCAAGCGGCATTCGAGGAAAAAGAAATGAGTGAACTATCTCCTGAAGAAGCGGAAAACAGAAAAAGGGCCGTTTTTGACAGTATGTCGCCACGGCGTCAAAAACATATTGTTAAAAAGGGCTATGAAAAATGGGACCCTTTTGAGGAGCCTAAAGATCCCATCGATATTCGAAAAGACAAAACCAAACGGACCACCCAGATGCTCGTGAGAGAATTTCTACAATCATGCGGGCCCGAAGGGTACAGCAATTCGTATGGCAGAGGGGTCCTTGAAATGGCCCTGGGAATCGTCAATGATGACGAGCGATTTATCGGCATGTACGATTTTGCCCGGTGGCACCAGGAGCTGTTAAAAAAAGAGGGATATCTGTAAAAAATTGCGGATTATCCCTCGATGAATGTCCCTAATGTTAGTTCCTGGTATTCGCTTGCTGTTTCCTGGTAAGTTTCCAGCATTTTTTCCAGCGTTTTTCTTGTATTATTTTCTCGCCAATCAATCCAGCTTTCCATGTCTTGCCAGCTTCCGATAACTACCAGGGTTTGTGGGTCTTCGCTTGATGTTAACGTTTCGCCGGAAATATACCCGGGTTGTTGAAGCGCACCGGAGCGTAATTCCCTGAGCAATGCAATGATTTCTCTTTGTTTGCCTTTTATGAATTTTCGCTTGATAATTATTTTTGCCTGCATGATCGCCTCCATTTATCAAGGTCATGTTTTAGGAGTCTAAAAATATGGTTGTTTCAAGATGAGTCCCATAATTTTTCACGCATATTATTATTAGCGGGTTAGCAAAGGAAAGGCAATAACAAAAATCATTGGGGAAGGACCGCAAGGAAATGGCGGATTGAGTAACACTATAAATATCTGGTCACTGGAAAATTCCCGCCAAGGTCAAGCCTATCGCTTGTGGAAAAAACCATCACCCCTATACCAGGCGACATCGCAAGGCATCGTAGAACATATTGAGAAGTCGCAGTAGGTTTATAACATACTGTATTTGTTATATTAAAACCATTGGAGTTGATATTGTTGGATATTTTGCTTGAGTGCTGGTTCCTAAAAATGAGAATCTGACTGGGACCTCCCGACACCGGCGATCAGGACAGGTGAAAGCATGACCTGTTCAGATTTATCCGGGCCCATCGCTGCAGAAGATATCGATGGTTTTACCGTCGACTGTAAGCGGGACCTTACCGTTCTGCACCGTCAAGGCCTGCCCCGTTTTCCAGTGCTTCAACCCTCCGGCTACCATGTCTGCCACCCGTTGCGGGATAATCGACATGTCCAGGTTCAACTGGATTGGATTCGGCATCCTGGTATAGCCGTTGTTGATAATCACCAAGGCGACATCATCCGTGGCGATGCGCAAGAATGCATAGACGATATCGTCCGACCACAGTGTTATCGTCGACCCGTACCTTAACGCGGTATGTTCCTTGCGCAGACTTATAAGATCCCGTGTCCATTCGTAGATCTCCAGTTCTTTGCGGTACTTCTGTTTCGGGTGATTGTCTTCGCCAATCACATGCCATGGGAAATCGCGGCGCAGGTCGCGGTCATCGTCTGCTTTCCATCCCTCAAGCCCGACCTCTGTGCCGTAGTAGATCTGCGGTATGCCGCGCATGGTGAACAGAGCGCCCAGGCAGAGCTTCGTCACCCGGATCGCCCAATCAAGTCCGGCGTCTGCGCCGGTATGTTTTGTCCTGGCATGGCTCATGATGCGCCGATCCAGATCGTGGTTATCGAGTAGGGTGACGAGCCTGTTCGCGTTACGGTATCCATTCTTGAGTGGATTGTCATTGTCTAGCACCCCCAACGGCTCCTCAGCGTTTAACCTTGGGCGGGCGAGCCAGTAGCGAAGACTTCCGTCGTAAATGAGCGTCGATCGCAGGGCCGTGCCCAGGGGGAAATCGAATATCGAATCGAAATCGTGGTAATTTTGATACTGCAACAGCTTTCCGACGTCCTCCTTGCCTTCGAATAACACTTCACCGATGAGACACACATCAGGATACTCGCCGCGAATCTGGGACTTGAAATAATGCCAGAACTTAGGCTCAACGTGTTTGACGGTATCCATGCGGATGTTGGTTACCTTGCCCTTGGTAATCCAATCTTCGATGTTGTTAATGAAGAAGTCGAGCACTTCGGGGTTATCGTGATTGAAGTCCGGCAGGCCCGCCAACTCACCTTTGATATCGCCGGAGCCCCCGACGTTGAACCACGTGGCGTCAAACTCTCCCTGCGCCCCGTAACCCGAATGGTTCACGACCATGTCTAGTACTACCTTCATACCCCTGGCCTCGCATAAGTCAACGAATTTTCCAAACGTGCTCATGTCCTCCGAGTTGGGCAAGCAGGATCCATCAAGCAGGCGTCTGTCCATTTGCTCGAAGTTGAGCGGCCAGTAGTAATGGTAAGGTTCCGAGGTGTCTTGGTTTTGAATATTCTCGTAAACTGGCGTCACCCAAATCGTCGTCACGCCAAGCTCAATGAGATAATCGAGCTTCTCGAGGATACCGTCGAGCGTTCCTCCGTGGATGGTTGTGTCCGATGTATCGACAGATCGCTTGTTCCTGCCAAAGAAGCGATCCGTAACGATGAAGTAAATGATATCATCCTGGGTAACCCGCTTGTTCATATCTTCTCCTGGCGAAAGTTTATTTATTGGCCACCACCGCTAGTAAGTACTGGTAGTAAATACTTGATCACAAGCATTTTGTAATGCTATCCGGAAACAACCTGGTATCATCAAAGTTGAAGTTTAAGCAACAGGCATTGAGAGGAGATCTAAGACCGGGAGGTGGTGAACCTTGATGATAGAGGATCGGGTTAGTTTGTCTATGCTTTTCAGTTTTTAAGAAAGATGGTGATTGTGATCTTGATAGTTTGTCATAACTAACAAGGCTTCTTGAAATGCCGTTGTTTTCTCTGGTGCCGTCATGCTTGGTGAAGTTTGAACAGTCCAGCAGAAAAGATGCACGCGCATCCCGAGAAGCCTATTTAATGCCGCCTCAAACCTCGTTTTATAATACATAACCTTTGGAGGCGTTAAGCCATCACGTGGTTTTTTTATTAAGTGTTGAAGCCGGGCGGCAGTTAACTGGTTGCCTAATAATGCTACCGAAAAACTTTTTTGTCAAACTTTAATGGTTTTAAAATTAAATATTTTTTTGTGCCTTCGCGTCTTAGTGGCTGAAATATTTCGATCAGATGAAAAAACTCCACAAAATTCCG
>Ga0316187_10002438_pt1 | contig 16177 bp, 13 predicted proteins | sample CroRivburrow1_MG_FD_204927 | JGI IMG/M metagenome (GOLD analysis project Ga0316187, IMG submission 204927) | Coastal sediment microbial communities from Maine, United States - Cross River worm burrow 1 | ecosystem: Environmental > Aquatic > Marine > Coastal > Sediment | place: USA: Maine... | reverse complement strand
AGAGATCGGTCGCCATGGCCGTCCCGGCCGCGACCGCTTCCCCGTGCAGCCAGTTGCCATATCCGGCCTGGGTTTCGATGGCGTGGCCGAAGGTGTGGCCGAGATTGAGCAGCACCCGCTCGCCCTGTTCGCGCTCATCCGCTGCCACGACCCGGGCCTTGTCGCGGCAAGACCGTTCTATTGCGAAAGACAGAGCGTCCCCGTCGAGTCGCAGCAGGGACTCGATGTTCCGCTCCAGCCAGGCGAGGAACTCGGGGTCCCCGATCAGGCCGTATTTGATGACCTCGGCAAGGCCCGCGCGCAGTTCCCGCTGTGGGAGCGTATGCAGCGTGCCGGTATCGGCGATGACCGCAACGGGCTGGTGGAATGCTCCGATCATGTTCTTGCCCAGCGGGTGGTTCACGGCCGTCTTACCGCCGACGCTCGAGTCGACCTGAGCCAGCAGGGTGGTAGGCACCTGCAGCAACGGTACGCCCCTTTGATAGCACGCTGCTGCAAAGCCTGCGACGTCGCCCACGACGCCGCCACCCAGTGCGACGATGGTTGTCTTTCTGTCGCAGGGAACGGCCAGCAGGGCATCGAATATCGAGTTCAGCGTGTCGAGATCCTTATAGCGCTCACCGTCCGGTAGTACCGTCGTATGAACGTCGAACCCGGTCAGCGCCGGCATGATCTTGTCCAGATACAGCGGTGCTACGGTTGCGTTGGTGACTACCATGACCTGACTGCCGGCGATGTGGCGCCCGAGGATGTCAGCGCGAGACAACAGTTCGCCGCCAATGTATATGGGATAACCTCGCTGTTCGAGGGCCACATCGAGTACTTTTGTCACTTCGGGTTGCTCAGTTTGCATATCAGTTCACGAACCACGGCGTGTGGCGAACGGTTCTTGCTGTGCATGATGATGTCCGCTTCCTGCCTGTAGATCGGCTCCCTTTCCTTCATCAACGAATGCAGTTTTTCAGCGGGCCGGTCCGTTTTCAGAAGCGGCCGGTGCTTGCTGTTGCTTGTCCTTCTGAGCTGGGTTTCCACGGGTGTGTGCAGATAGACGACGATCCCGCTCCGGCGGAGCGCGAGACGGTTTTCTTCCCGCAGGATCACTCCGCCTCCGGTGGCGAGGACGATATTTTTCTTCCGGGTGAGGGACTCTATGGCCCGGCTTTCGCGATCGCGAAAGCCTTCTTCGCCCTCGATTTCGAATATCAGGTTGATCGGCGCGCCGGTCCGCTTCTCGATTTCCTGATCGGAATCATAGAACTGCTTGCGCAGTTGTTTTGCGAGATTCCGGCCGATCGTGGTTTTTCCGGCCCCCATGGGGCCGATCAGGATGATATTTTCCGACGACGTTTTCAGACCCTGATTTCAGCCCTGCGCAGTGTCTATAAAGCGGCCAGGTCCGCAGCGGTGTCAAACTGCTGCGGCGCCGCGCCCAGGTTCAGAGCCGGATTGATGATCTTCGGCGTCAGGAAGAAAATCAGCTCGTTTCTCTGGTCCTGCTTGGTCTTCTTTTTGAACAGATACCCGAGCAGCGGAATGTCTCCGAGCAGGGGTACCTTGACTTCGCCCTCACGGATATTCTGCTGGTAGATGCCGCCGATGACCACGGTTTCGCCGTTCTCAAGCAACACCTGCGTCCTGATCTGCTTGGTGTTGATTGTAGGATCCACGGGCGACACGAAATCGTCCTGGGTGATGAACACGTCGAGGACGACCCGGTCGTCCGGCGTGATCTGGGGTGTGACGGTCAGGCCAAGTACGGCTTTCTTTGTGACAACGCTGCCCACGCCCAGAATATTGACGGTGAATATGCGCTCCTGGCCCTGTTCGATGTGCGCTTCCTGCTGGTTGGAAGTGATGAGCCTGGGATTGGCAATAATCTTGCCGCGTCCTTCCTCCTCCAGTGCGGAAATTTCGAGGTCCAGAATCTGTGCGAAACCGAGCCCCGCGGTGGCGATGGTCAGGGCGTAGGATGCTGCGCTGTCGTCGCCAATCGGGTTTGCCGGCAGGTTGACGTTGAGCACGTCTTCCCCGGCAGCCACGATGCCCCCATCCGCGATGGCACGGGTTCCTTCCAGGGTGCCCGTGGTGAACGTATCGCCGATGGTGCCGCCGCCCGGACCCTGGGCCTGGTTCACCAGGCGGGTGAATCCAAAGCGGGCGCCGAGTTCACGGGTGAAGGTGTCGAAGGCCTCGATGATTCGGGTCTCGATCATGACCTGACGCACCGGCTTGTCCAGTTCCGCGATCAGTTTGCGTACTTCCTTGATCTTGCCCGCGGTGTCCTGGATCAGGATGGCGTTGGTCCGGTCGTCTACGGTGACGCTGCCGCGCGGTGACAGGAGTGAGTTGGATTCGGTCTCTATGGCGCCGATGCTGACGCTGCCGAACAGCGACTGCTGCACCCCGGTGTCGACTGCCTTTACCGTGCGCAGGATCTGGGCGATATCCGCGGCCTTGGCATAGTTGATCTGGATGAGTTCAGAGGTCAGGGGTTCCAGTTCTCCCTTTTGCTTCTGGCTTTCCAGCTGCGCCCTTTCCCTGGCCGCGATCTCCTCGGCGGGCGCTACCCAGACCACGTTGCCGGTCTGGCGCATGCCCAAACCACGGGTCTGCAGAATGATGTCCAGCGCCTGGTCCCAGGGAACGTCTGCGAGCCGCAGGGTCAGGGTCCCGGTAACGGAATCACTTGTTACGAAATTGAGCCCGGTGAAGTCCGCGATGACCTGGAGGGCGGCCCGTACGCTGATCTTCTGAAAGTTCAGCGACAGGCGTTCGCCGCTGTAGCCGAATTCGTCCGCCTCGGGCTCTTCCTCTTCCGCGAGGATGGGGTCGACGTTGATGTTGAACACGTTGCCGGACTGGTATGCGAGATGCTGCTGTCGCCCGAGCGGGGTCACTACCATGCGGACCGCGCTACCGTCCTGAAAGGTGTCTATAGTCTGTACCGGCGTGGCGAAATCCACCACGTCCAGGCGCTGTTCCAGTTCGGTCGGCAGCCTGGTGTTCGGGAAATCAACGATGATTTCGCCATCTTTTTCCTGCACGTCGACGCCCACCTTCGGGTCGGACAGGTTGACGATGATCCTGCCGCCGCCGGTCTTGCTTCTCCTGAAGTCTATTCGCTCGATGCTGTAGGGAACGCTCCCGACTTCATCCCGAAACTGCTTGGGCTTGGTCCGTGCCGTGCGCGCAGCTGCCGTATCCGGGTTTTCGACTAGAAACACGACCCCGGTGTCGGTGAGTTCCATCTTGTACGGCACCGGGCGGACCAGGTTGAAGACGACGCGAGTGCGGTCATCAGTCTGCACGGTGGCAATGCTTTCCACTGCGCCTTTGCCAATTTTGATCAGGTTCCGGTCCAGATTGCTCTGCATCCCGAAGAAATCGAATGCGATCCGCGGCGGCTTGTTGGTGCTGAATGTCCCCGGCTCTTTCGGTCTGCCGTCGGTGGTGAGGTTTATTTGAAGTACGCCACCCGGCAGAGCGGAAAATTTGATGTCATTGAGACCATATTGAGACGTTTGCGCCGCCGCCGATCCGCTGCTGTCGGTGGGCGCATCGGTCTGTGCGACCAGAGGCTCGGCGGTGATATCGATTTCCGGCGCCGGTGTATCTGCCGCCCGTTTGGGTGCGGCCGTGTTTTTGGAAACGGGGATTTGCGCGGCCGTGCTCCTGGCAGGCGCGGGCGTGTTTGAAGCCGGTTGTGGTGCGGCTGTGTTTTTGGAGACGGCGATCTGGGTAACCGCGCTCCCGGCAGTGGCATTGCCGGCTGTTTCGGTCATCGGCTCCGCCGTCAATGACCGTGGCCTGACCTCGAAGCCGTATTCCGTCGCCACGACCTGGAGCCCGGAAGGTTCACGCATCAGCAAGTCGATGTGCACCGACTGGCCGTCGGCGGCCAGGTAAGGGAACACCCCCTTCACGTTACCCTGGCCCGATACGTCGACGGCGTTGGGTCCCAGGGACGTCCCTTTCAAATTGATCCGGAGCCGTTTGCCGTTGTCCAGGACCTCGGTTCTGGAGTCGGTCGTGCCATCGACCAGGACGCGTAGGGTATCGCTGCCGTCCGATTGCCACTCGACTTGTTTCAATTGCGCCCCGAGGGCGGTGTTAAGCGACAACACCAGCCCGGTGGTCACGATCGAAGCACTAATCCGTCTGCCTGCAACCTGGTACATATTAGAGCCCCTTGCCATATTCATCATGTTATGGATGCTTGTTATTTGACGATCGCAATACTGGATTCTCTTTCTATCCAGTTGTTGTTGCCACCGGGAACCAGTTCGTTGACGAACAGTTTGTTCGACGTCACATTCTCGATCTTACCGTGATTTTGCCCGAGATAGTTACCACTCTGGGCACGATGAATCGTGTCGTCCGGGGCACGAATCACTGCCCAGACCGTATCACCCTGGGACAGAGTGCCGACCATGCTGAGCGAATCCAGCGGGAACTGCTCCAGCGGTTCCTTTCTTCGGGTCATGTCCGGGGCGACGCCGCTGCCTCCCGTTGTCGGGGCGCTCTGCGTCAGATTTCCTGCCGAAAACGGATCGGTGAGCTTCGACGCGGTATAGTTGAATGTTTCATGGGGCTTGATGCGGGGCAGCGGTTCTACCCTCGGTTGTTTGTCCTTGTGCACATTGTCGACAAATCTTCGCAAATCATCCATCTGGTGTTCGGCACAGCCGATCAAAAGCAGGCAGGCAATGATTGTGATTGGTATTCGGGCGGACGACATGGTCATTCAGCTCCCCTGTAACCGCTTTTTCTTCTGCTTCGAGGCCCGGCGCTCCTGGACGGTTTCATCGTCGAGGTAGTGGTAAGTCCGGGTCACCGCGGTCATTCGCAACTTGTCACCTCCGACCGGTTTGATCACCAGGTCGCCGATGGTTACGATCCTGGGGAGTGCGGCCAGGTCGCTGATGAAGTTGCCAAGCTCGTGATAGGTGCCGACCACCTGAAGGTTGATCGGCAGTTCGGCATAAAAATCCGCCACCCGCCTGTTACTCGGCTTGAAGACCTCGAACAAGAGCCCCCGTCCCAGTCCGGCCTGGGTGATATCGATCAATAGCTCGGGTACCTGGGTCTTGTCCGGGAGCTGCTGCAGCATGATGCCGAAAGTGTCCTTGATTTCCTCCAGTTGATCGCGGTAGGCCTGCAGGTTGATGGCCAGTGCCTTCTTGTCGGCAAATTCCGTACGGAGCCGGGTCTCCTCCTTCTTGACGCGATCGTGGTCTTCGATCTGGTGCTGAACTATGAAGTAGTAACCTGCAAACAGGATGGCGCCGGCCAGAATCCCGGTGGCGCTCATTTTTATCCACGTCGGCCACGACGGGACGTCATTGATGTCGATATCGCGGAGGTCGGATAGTGCCATCAGCCTTGCCCTTCAGTATCGTTTTTCTTGTTTTCCTCGCGCACTTTGAGACTGAACTTGCTGATTCGTGAGCCCCCCTGTGGCGTGACGTTGATGATCTCCAGGTCCGGATTGGTGAACCAGTCCGAAGCATCGAGGCTGTTCATCAGCGAGGACACCCTGGCGTTGGATTGTGCGAATCCCTCGAGCGCCATGGCATTGCTCTTCTTGCTGAACTGGGTCAGGTACACTCCTTTCGGCAACTTCCGTACCAGGTCGTCGAACACGTGGACGATCTTGGTTCGGTCACTCTGCAGTTTCTGGATGATCTCCATTCTTGCCAGCAGCGCCGCCTTGCGTCTTTTCAGGTCCTCGATCTCCGTGATCTGCTTGTCGAGCTTGCTGATCTCGCTGCGCAGGTAGCTGTTGCGGTTTTTCTGATGGTCGATAGTGTCATTCATGTACCACTGGGCATAGAACACGACCAGCGCCGCCAGGATCCATACCCCGATCGATGCCGACAGCAGCTGCCGGTCCTTTTCACGGCGGCGTATCTCACGCCAGGGCAGGAGATTGATGCGAGTGGTCATGAGTTGAAACTCCTCAATGCCAGCCCGCACGCGACCATCAGGGAAGAGGCGTCCCCGCTCAATGCCTGGGGTTTTACTCGTGAGGCGAGGGACATGCTGGCAAATGGATTGGCGACGGTCGTGGGGACGCCGACGCGGTTTGCGATCAATTCGTCGGCGCCGGGAATCTGGGCACAGCCCCCGGCCAGCAGGATCTGATCGACGGCGTTGTATGGCGTGGAGGAATAGAAAAACTGCAGCGCCCGCATGGTTTCCTGGCACATCGCCTCAAGGAACGGCTGCAGGATGTCCGTCTGATAGTTGTCCGGCAGGCCGCCCACTTTCTTGGCGAGGCCTGCCTCCTCGAAGGAGAGCCCGTAGCGACGCTGGATTTCCTCGGTCAACTGGCGACCGCCGAAACTGTGGTCCCGTGTGTAGACCGAGCGATTGTTGTGCATCACGTTCACGTGGGTGGTGGTTGCACCCACATCCAGGATGGCGACCACTTTTTCCATGCCCCCGCCGGACATGTGTCGCGAAATGAGCGAATAAGCACCTTCCATCGCGAAAGCATCCACATCCACAATCCGGGGTTCCAGACCCTGCCTGCTCACGACTGCGATGTAGTCGTCGACGATTTCTTTCCTGCAGGCTGCGATCACCACGTCGTCCTCATTGGCGTTGACCTCCGAGGGTCCGAGCACTTCGAAGTCCAGATTGACTTCCTCGAGCGGGTACGGGATGTAGTGATCGGCTTCCATTTCGATCTGCTGTTCCATTTCGCCCTCGCGCATCCCCGACGGCATGGTGATCGTTTTGGTGATGACGTGCGACGCCGACACCGCCACCGCGGCGTAGCGTGATTTTGTTCCCGAGCGCTTGACGCAGCGCTCCACCGCCCTGCTGACCTGTTCAACCTCCGTGATGGTGTTTTCCACCACGGCGTTTTGCGGCAAGGGCTCAACAGCGTAACGTTCCACCCGATGGTGAGAACCGCTCTTGCTGAGTTCCAGCAACTTGACCGCCGAGGAACTGATGTCCAGACCAATCAGCGCTGGTTGCTTTTTTCCGAAGAGGCCCAGAATTCCCCCTTTAATATCTTTTAGTTACGTGCAGAATATGCCAACTTACATGAGTATTTCAAACTATAGTCCAAGCAAAAGCAAAATAACAGCCTTTGTCAGGCTTTTTGTTGGGCTATGGTAAGCTTAGACGCTCTCCTTCACACATCCAGTAGTGCCGGTGCGATTCGTTTTAAAATTTGTCGGCGTCCTGATCGGGCTCGTCGCCGCGGCGGGAATAGCGGTTGGATTGTACGTGTTCACGCTGCTCCCCGAATTGCCCTCCATCGACTCCCTGAAGGACGTCCCGTTGAAAGTACCGCTGCGGGTCTATACCGCCGAGGGTAGCCTGATCGCGGAATTCGGTGAGGAACGCCGGGAGCCCGTGGTTATTGAAAAGGTTCCTGAAGCGCTGATCAACGCGGTCCTCTCCGCTGAGGACGATCGCTTCTACTCGCATCCCGGAGTCGATTTCCTGGGTGTGTTACGCGCGGCGATGGCAAACCTGCGTTCGGGGAGTCACGATCAGGGCGCAAGCACCATCACCATGCAGGTAGCGCGTAACTATTTCCTCTCCCGCGAAAAAACCTATGCCAGGAAAGTGAGAGAAGCGCTGCTCGCTTTTCGGCTGGAGCGGGCGCTGACAAAGGATCAGATTCTCGAGTTGTATTTCAACAAGATCTTCCTCGGGCATCGGGCTTATGGTTTTGCCGCGGCGGCAAAGGTCTATTACGGCAAGGAACTTGCAGACCTTACCGTGGCCGAAATGGCCATGCTCGCGGGATTGCCCAAGGCACCCTCCCGCGACAACCCGCTGACCAATCCCAAACGCGCCATACAGCGAAGAAACTACGTACTCAAACGGATGCACGATCTGGGTTACATCGACGACGCGGAACTGCAGCGGTTCCAGGAGGCACCCCTGACCGCCAGCAAGCACGCGATACCAGTCGATGTCGATGCGCCGTACGTTGCGGAGATGGTGCGCGACCATATGCTGGTCAGGTACGGCGAGGAGGCCTACTGGCGGGGCTTCAGGGTCTATACCACCGTCGCTGGCAAACTCCAGCAGGCGGCACAGCAGGCGCTCAGAAATGGATTGAAGGTCTACGATCAGCGCCACGGGTACCGGGGTGCCACCGCACATATCGATATTGACGGATCCGCCGATCGGGAAAAGATGGACGAAGCCCTGAACCCTGTCCCGTCGAGCGGTGAACTGATCCCCGCAATAGTGGTTGACCAGGGGGAGAAGGACGCTACGGTTTACGCGGGCGAAAGGGGGGCGATAACAATCCCGTGGGATGGAATCGCATGGGCAAAAACCTACAAAGGGCCCAACAGTGTTGGACCCCAGCCCCAGCGGGTTTCGGACGTATTCCAGGTCGGGGACCTAATCTACATCGAGCCGGATGCGGAAGGCGGTTGGCGACTTTCACAGATTCCCGCGGTGGCGGGTGGACTGGTATCGCTCCGGCCGGAAGACGGCGCGATCCTGGCGTTGACCGGCGGGTTCGATTTCTATCTGAGCAAGTTCAATCGCATCATGCAGGCGGAAAGGCAGCCGGGCTCCAACATAAAACCGTTTATCTACTCGGCGGCGCTGGACAACGGGTTTACGCCCGCGACCCTGGTCAGCGGTGCGCCCATCGTGGTCGAAGATGTGTCGCAGGGCACGGTCTGGCGACCGGAAAACTACAGCAAGAAGTTCTTCGGGCCTACCCGCCTGCGCAAAGCGCTGAGCCTTTCTCTCAACCTGGTGTCGGTGCGGATTCTGCGGGCGATCGGGATCAATACTGCGCTGGAGCACCTCGCCAGATTCGGCTTCGACCCGGATGCCCTGCCGAAAGGACTCTCCCTGGCGCTGGGTTCGGGTACGATAAAACCGATCGATATCGTGCGTGCCTACACCGTATTCGCCAACGGCGGCTACCTCGTGGACCCGTATTTCATGCAATGGGTTGAGGACCAGTACGGTGATCTTGTGGAACAGTCCAGGCCGGTCGGAGTCTGCCGCGCCTGCGGCAGCGACGGACGTTCACGCATTGAGGATACGGGGCTGACGGCGGCACCAGGCCACGCCGGTGCCGACCAGGTGCTTCCTTCCGACAATCACTTCCTGATCACGGACATGATGCAGCAGGTGGTGCGGTCGGGCACCGCGAGGCAGGCGTTGTCTCTTAAAAGAAACGACCTGGCGGGCAAGACGGGAACCACGAACGATTTCCGCGACGCCTGGTTCTCGGGTTTTAACCGGGAGGTTGCAACCACCGTCTGGGTGGGATTCGATGATTCGTCGACGCTGGGCCAGCGCGAGGCGGGATCCAGGGTTGCGCTGCCGATTTGGATAGACTTCATGAAGGTCGCCCTGGAGGGGACGTCAGACCGCTCGTTCAGGGTACCCGATAACGTGGTGACCCGATATGTGGACAAGGACACCGGCAAGGTCGTGCCGACCGGGGCCGCCAACGGTTACGACGAGTACTTTCTGGTTTACAACGCTCCCGCTGGATCCCCCTCCGTTGGCGGCACGGATCTGACTGCCCCGGGGGCTGTTCCGGCGGTGCCACAACCTCAACCGGTCACCACGGAAGGACTTTTCTAGGGAGACTGCGGAAAATGAAGAAACGCCGCAACCCGCCCCAGAATTCCGCCTTCTATGAACATCGACGCATCACAATCTGCGAGGAAGCGGCCCGAATCATGGATGAGCAGGGAATCCGGGACTACCACATGGCGAAAACCAAGGCCGTTCGCAGATTGGGCCTGGGTAGCCGGGTGCCGCTTCCGAGTAACCGTGAGATCGATTCGGCACTGCATCAGCGCCTTCGTCTGTTCGATGGCGAGAGATGGTCGGACCGGTGCCGCATGTTGTGGGCTCTTGCTACCGCCACAATGGAGGTGTTCGTGAATTTCGAGCCCAGGGTGGTCGGGGGGCTGCTGCGCGGAATCGTTACCGAAAAGACGCCGGTCGAGCTTCACCTTTTCGCGGATACCCCTGAAGATGTGGCCTATTGTTGTACCCTGAACTCCATACCCTACGATTCATTCGAAAAGCGCGTGCGATTCAGCCGCGACAGGTTTGAGTTGATTCCGGCGTTCCGGTTCGCACGGGAAGGAGTCGGTGTGGAACTCCTGGCGTTCAACAGAAAAGATATCAGGGAAGCTCCCCTGTGCCCGGTTGCGGGGCAGCCAATGCAGCGGGTGGCGCTGGAGCGTGCCCGTGAAATGCAGGCAGGCGCTTAGCCTCCGCATTTGTCACCAGGTTCCCGTTTTCTGCCGCGACAGGCAGGTTGCAGGATTACCTGCTTTTAGCAAGCTTCTTTTTCGCCGTTTTCTTGCTGGATTTCTTCTTGGTAGATTTCTTCTTGGTAGATTTCTTCCCGGCGGCCTTTTTGCTCGCGGTTTTTTTTCCGGTGACTTTTTTTCCGGTCGTTTTTTTCTGGGCGGCTTTTTTTACGCCGCGTGATCGCGGTGGCGGTGCGGCTGCCATAAGTTGCTGGCATTCAGCCAGGTCAAGAGACTCCGGTTCCCGGTCTTTGGGCACCCGGGCGTTCTTTTTGCCGTCGGTGATATAGGGTCCGTAGCGACCCCGCAATATCTGCAGATCGGTATCGGGAAACAGCTTGATGATCTTGTTGGCATCTGCCAGCTTCTTCTCGGCCACGACCTCCAGCGCACGCTCGAGGGTGACGGTATAGGGATCGTCGTCCTTAAGGGAAACGAACTTGCTGCCGTACTTTACATAGGGTCCGAAGCGGCCGATGTTGGCGACGATTTTCTCGCCCTCCGGACTGACTCCCAGATCCCTCGGCAGTTTGAATAGCTCCAGCGCATCATCCAGCGTAATCTCCGTCATCTTCTGGCCGGGCCGCAGACCCGCGAAACGGGGTTTCTCTTCGTCGTCCTTGGTGCCGATCTGCGCAAACGGGCCGTATCTTCCCATCCTTACGCTGATCGGCTTGCCCGTTTTCGGGTCGTTGCCGAGCGTGCGTGCCTGGGCGACCTCCTCGCGTGATACGTTTGCCTTGTTGTCCACCTGCTCCTTGAAGGGCTGCCAGAAATCGTTCAGGACCGGCACCCACTCCTGCTCGCCCCTGGAAACCGAGTCGAGCTGGTCCTCCATTTTTGCTGTGAAATCGTAGTCCACGTACTGGTGGAAGTGGGTCGACAGGAAGCTGTTGACGATCCTTCCCATGTCGGTCGGATAAAAGCGGCGGCTCTCGAGCGTCACGTATTCCCGGTTCAGCAGGGTCGATATAATGGAGGCATAAGTCGAGGGCCGGCCTATGCCATAGTTTTCCAGCGCCTTCACCAGGCTGGCCTCGGAGAATCTCGGCGGTGGTTCGGTAAAGTGTTGTTCCGACCGGATGTCGCTGACGCTGACCGAGTCCCCTGTCTTCATCGGCGGCAGTACTTTCTGATCCGCGTCCTGCCGGGCGTCGTCGAGGCCTTCCTCGTAGACGGCGAGGAAGCCCGGGTGGACGATTGTCGACCCGTTGGCGCGAAAAGTGTTTCCGGTGCCGACCGCGAAATCCACGGCGACGGTATCTATCGTGGCGTGGATCATCTGGCACGCTATGGTCCGCTTCCACACCAGCTGATACAGGCGGAACTGGTCGTCGTTCAGGGCGGATCTGATGGTGTCGGGTTCTCTCTCCGCGAACGTGATGCGTATGGCCTCGTGTGCTTCCTGAGCGTTCTTCGATTTGTTCTTGTAGACCTGCGACTTCGCTGGAACATTGTCGCTGCCGAATCTCCTGCCGATGAAGTCCCTGATCTGGCCTATCGCCTCCTGTGCCAGGTTGACCGCATCGGTGCGCATGTAGGTGATCAGGCCCACCACCTCGCCCTCGATTTCGACGCCCTCATACAACTGCTGGGCGGTGCGCATGGTCTTTTGGGCACTGAATCCGAGCTTCCTTGCTGCTTCCTGCTGCAGAGTCGAAGTCGTAAAGGGTGGCGATGGATTTCGCCTGCGCTGTTTCTTGTCCACCCTGGAGACAGCGAACTTCCCTTGTGCCAGATCATTCAGGTCGCGTTTGATCTCGAGCGCCTGTTTTTCGTTGGTAACCGTGAACTGCTCCAGTTTCTCACCCTTGTACTGGGTCAGTTTGGCCACGAACTGTTTTCCCAGATGCGCCAAGTCCGATTCGATGGTCCAGTATTCGCGGGATTCGAAGCGTTCTATCTCCGCTTCGCGTTCCGCGATCATCCGCAGCGCCGGGCTCTGTACCCTTCCAGCCGAAAGGCCGGGGCTGATCTTGCGCCAAAGCAGGGGTGACAGATTAAAACCGACCAGGTAATCCAGGGCGCGGCGGGCCTGCTGGGCATTGATCAGGCTCGTGGAGAGGGCCCGGGGGTTTTCCACCGCCTTTCGGATTGCGTCCCGGGTGAACTCGTAGAATTCGACCCTGTGGATTTCCTTTCCATTGAGTGCATTTCTGTCCTTGAGCAGTTCGTAGAGGTGCCACGAGATGGCCTCGCCTTCGCGGTCCGGGTCCGTGGCCAGATACAGGGCGTCAGAGTCCTTCAGCGCTCTTGCAATAGCGTCGACATGCTTCTTGTTGCGCTCGATCACCTGGTAGTTCATTTCGAACTGGTTGTCGGGATCCACCGCCCCTGTTTTCGGCTTCAGATCCCGCACGTGACCATAGGACGCAAGGGCCTTGAATCCCTTGCCCAGGTACTTGCTGATTGTGCGCGCCTTGGCGGGAGATTCTACGACAATCAGATTTCTGGACATGGGAGACCTCGGCCCCGGGTAAGTCGGCGGCTGTTCATTGCGGGGTGCTGGGTTAATGTTGTAAAAACTGTGATTTGGTCTCGGATGTTACCCTATGAGAACAGAGGTCAGTGCAGGTGTGCCTGCACGCCGTCCAGCACGAGTTCTTCGGCCCACGTGAAGAGGTCCTCCCTTCCCGGCTGGTTGCAGAGGATCATCATGATCACCCACTTCAGGTCGTCAATGTCTATATCGTCGGTCTCGAGGGCCATAATGCGGTCGATCACCAGTTCCCTCGTCTGGGCATCGAGAATGCCCGTTTGCTGAAGAGACAACAGGAGGCCCTGCGCCTCTTTGGGGAAGCGCGCTTTCTCGTCCCGGGAAAAGTAGCGGACACCCAGGCCACTGCCGGCCGCGGGGGGTTCTTCCGCCTGCTCACAGAGGATGGACAGATCTTCCAGCCAGTCGAATGCCTTGTTTATTTCGCCATCCCCGAATCCGGCCCGCGACAATTCGGCTGACAGGATCTCCTGGTCCGGCTCAAACTCGTTTCCTTCGATCATATAGTTCTCGAACAGATACATGAGGACTTCGAGCATATTTTCTTTCATAACTTTACCTTCAATTACCGGAGCGGGTTAGCCAATGCGCATGTAGTGGCCGCCGGTGACCGCCTTTACCAGCCCCTGCATTTCCAAGCGTAACAGGATGGAGCAAACTTTGTCTGCCGTCAATCCGCTCCTCTGTATCATGGTATCGACCGCGACCGGATCGTATCCCATGGCAGAGATGAGAACTCTGGCATCGCCGTTCGGGTCCTCCGCCAATTCCCGTTCGCGAACCGAGGGGGGCGCATGGCCGATTTCCGCAAGGATGTCGGACTCGGATTCAACCAGAACAGCGCCGTCGCGTATCAGGGAATGGCAGCCTCTGGACAGTGGGGAAAGTATGGAGCCGGGGACCGCATACACCTCCCGGCCCTGTTCGCCGGCGAGTCGGGCGGTGATCAGCGATCCGCTTCTTTCCGCCGCCTCGACGACCAGCGTACCGGTGCTCAATCCGCTGATGATCCTGTTTCGCTGCGGGAACGATTGTCGAGTCGGCCTTGCGCCTACCGGACGTTCCGTGACGAGCGCACCCCCTGCCGTCTCGATGGATCGTGCCAGATCCCGGTGCCCTGCCGGATAGACACAATCCGGTCCGGTCGCCATCACGGCGATGGTAGGCCGCGCGACTGACAACGCACCTGCGTGGGCGGCGGCGTCGATTCCGGTCGCAAGTCCGCTGGTGATCGCAAATCCGGCCCGGGACAGATTGCGTGCGAATCGCGACGCCAGACTGCGGCCGGCGGGCGTGGGATTACGGCTCCCCACGATGGCGAGCTGTTTCGAATTAAGAGACGCCGGGTCTCCGCGCACGTACAGAAGCAGAGGGGCGTCAGGGATCTCCCTCAGCAGGGCGGGGTAGCGGCTGTCACACAATGGCAGAACGTGATGATGTTCACTCTGCCCCAGCCAGGCCAGGTCCCGTTGTACTCCTTCCTGGTCATGATCGGCGAGAATCGAGCTGGAGATGTTTCGATTTTCGGTGATCTCCCTGAGCCAACTGGTGCTGGCAGACAACACGGCATCCGCTCCGCCTGCGGCCGACACCAGTCTGACGGCGGCCAGTGCCGGCAGGCGGCGGCAGTGACGCAGCCGCAACCAGGGTTCAATTCGAGGGATACTACCGGAAGACTTCCGTTCCATGAATCAACTTCCTCCTTGAAGTTCATAATCGGGGCCCGGCGGCGGAGCCGACCTTGCGGCGTCCGCCCGGAATTTATTTGTAAGCCGGCCCTATGCCGGGTAACGTCCTATGGCGTCTGCACGATGTCGTGGATGTGTATCGGCCGGTTCGAAGTCATGAGGAGTGCATAGCTTACCTTCTCGAAGGTCCGGAAGACCATGGCCAGACCGCTGCTCTGAATCGGCGGCCGGAACCACTCCCCGGTTACGGGATCCCTTTGCCTGGGTTCGTTCCTCATGACCCTCAGCACATTTCCCGCTTCGATGCCGTCCCGCTCGCCCAGCGAGAGCACCACAACGTTCAATCGGCTCAGTTCAACCAGCGCCCCCACGGAACCGGGCGCATCGAGGATCAGTCCGCTGAGTTTACGCTCGGGAGCCCGCGGCTCGAAATAAGGGAGCGATATCTGTTCCTTCTGTTTTAGCAAACGGTCGCCTGGATTGATGTCCTCGAAAGCGAGGATAACTTCCAGTTTCGACGTCGCGCCGGCCTGAATCACTCTGGCGACACCCAGGTGTAGCGCCTGAATCCCCAGTGACTCGTTTGTCTCCGGATGGATCAGCAGCTTGCCGGGCCTGAAAATGTGATACAGGTCACCGGCTTTCGCTCTTTCATTCTCCTGGTCGAACCCCCTGCCGTAGAATACGCTGTACTTGCCCAGGGCTATCGTTCCTTCCTCACCGATCGCCACATAAGGGGAGTTGTCCAGTTCGCCCCGTCCGATGATCAGTGGTTTACGCAGGAACGGCAGAATTACGTCCGGCGGAATCGTAGGCACGGCCTTATCAATGGGCTCGACACGGATCGTGGGCGATAGCTTTGTGATCTTGCGATTGCGCAGCACCCTGACCTGAGCAGTTTCACCCTGGCCCGATCCAGACAGGACCAGCACATCCCCCGGAAACAGAAGATGGGGATTTTCGATGCCGGGATTCATCTGCCAGATTTCCGGCCACTTCCACGGATCAACCAGGAACTTCTGAGCGATTCCCCAGAGCGTGTCGCCATCCTGCACGACATACCGTTCCGGTGCTCCCGAAACCAGCAGCGGGGGTTCGTTTTCAGCCGAGTATGCGGGGTACACGGTACCCCATGTTGCCAGTACCAAGGCAACCAGAATGGCGCCAAATCGCCTTTGACGTAAGATCATTAGCAATATTATTGTCTGTTATCAGTTGGATAAAGCAGGGTTCTTATGTCAAGTCTAGCCCATGTGGGCCACAACTCCAATCTCAAACTTCAGTACGGCCGCCGGGGTGTCTCCGGATACGCCCGCCGGGCGGTCAGGGGCTCGCTCTATCCCCCTTGGGTCTTTCAGGGAAATGAGGGTACGCTGAGCATGAATTCGGCCGCTGCGCAGGTGCCATATGCACCCGAGAATCAGTACAATGGCGCATATTTGTCGGTACAGCCTTTAGAGTTTGAAGGAAAATGGCGATTCTGAACGTTTTAACCTACCCAGATCCACGGTTGCGAAATCGGGCTGAGCCCGTTGGCGTGGTGGACGACAGCATCCGTAGACTGGTGGATGACATGGCGGAAACGATGTACGCCGCGCCGGGAATCGGCCTCGCCGCGATCCAGGTCGACGTCCGCAAGCGGGTGATTGTAATCGATGCCTCCGAGGACCGGTCGGAATTGAAGGTTTTTATCGATCCGGTCATTATCCGTTCGATCG
>Ga0316187_10002437_pt1 | contig 16181 bp, 12 predicted proteins | sample CroRivburrow1_MG_FD_204927 | JGI IMG/M metagenome (GOLD analysis project Ga0316187, IMG submission 204927) | Coastal sediment microbial communities from Maine, United States - Cross River worm burrow 1 | ecosystem: Environmental > Aquatic > Marine > Coastal > Sediment | place: USA: Maine... | reverse complement strand
GCCCGCCGGCATTGGCCATATAATAGAAGCCCACGTTCATGGATACCTTGTCGAAGTCGGAGTAGGCCAGGATCAGGTAGGAATGCACTGCCGAGTTGATGGCGAACACCCCCCCGAACAGCACCAGACCGGTGACCAGCACCAGCGCCGGGGCCAGCCCGTACTGCAGCGCCAGAGCCATGGCTGCCGGGAATAACGCCAGAATAAAAGCCCACAGTCGTGCCGTGCCGCCACCGGGTCCCTGGCCGCGGTGACTGCGGCGGATCAGGCGGGGCGCGCTGGCCTGGACGATGCCGTAGCCGATCACCCACAGCGCGATGAAGCCGCCGACTCGGGTGAAGCTCCAGCCGAGCACCGAGTAGAGAAATACCGGTAGCCCCACCACAAACCACACATCGCGCGAGCCGAACAGGAAAAAGCGTGCTGCCGACAGCCAGTTGATCGCCGGTGTATTGGAGAACACCTGGGTAAACTTCGGCTTCGACTTCATCTTGCCGACGCCCCTGGGTAGCAGCAGCGCGGTCACGATCAGAACCATCAACAACATGCCCGCCAACAGCGCCAGGGCACCGCGGAAACCAATCCCTTCGAGCAGTGCCGCCCCGACAAAGAAGCCCGCTCCCTTGAGGGCGTTCTTGGAACCCGTCAATGTCGACACCCAGCGAAACAGCTTCGATTCGCCACCGTCCCCGGCCAGCATCTTGACGCTCGCCTTGGCCGACATCTTGTTCAGGTCCTTGGCGATGCCGGACAGGGCCTGGGCAGCCATGACATAGGGAACCGACAGCCAGGCATCGGGCACTGTGAGCAGGGACAGTGCCACTACCTGCATCCCCATGCCGATGTGCATGGTGAGGTTCAGTCCGATGCGTGCCCCCAGCCAGCCGCCGACCAGGTTGGTGACGATGCCGAAGAACTCGTAGAACAGGAACAGCATGGCCACCTCGAAAGGCGAATAGCCCAGCAGATGGAAATACAGCACCACCAGCATGCGGATGGCGCCGTCTGTGACAGTGAAGGCCCAGTAGCCGCCCGTTACCACCAGATAGTTGCGGGTCGCAGCATCCATGAGCTACAGGTCTCCAGCCACCTTGCCAACAAGATCCATCATGCGGTTTACATAGCCCCATTCGTTGTCATACCAGGCATAGACCTTCACCTGTGTGCCATCGATCACCATCGTGGACAGCGCATCGACGATCGATGAGCGCGGATCGTTCAGATAATCCACCGACACCAGCGGACGCTGTGTGCCCCGAAAATCCGTAACACGGATAAATCGAAACGTTCATGGTACTTGGGTTCATGCTGCGAGTCTCTAGTAGTGGTAGCGAAGGCTGCATGAATGGTTGCGGACGAAAATGAAAATTCTTACGTCCACGTACAACCTGTCACATTGACGCGTGTCATTGTCACTTTTCGGTGTGGTTTTGGGGCGTTTTCAGGCGATTTTCAGCGGGTAAAGGTGGTAGATGCAACAGATAAACGGGGGCCTGACTTCTTTCTATCAAGTTAATTTTAAGCGTAATTAATTGGAGGCGACGCCCGGAGTCGAACCGAGGTCCACGGATTTGCAAGCCGTGGACGTTGATTTATTCATCCATTGAATCAGTTGGTTACAACGCTTCAGTGGGAAGTCACTCTTCTAACCCACTCTGTATAGACAAAGTCGAACTCTTCTACTGCTGCTGGCTATCGGTGAACCCAAGCCGCTGTCCTTCGAGCTCATCCTTAAGAACGCGGTTCTCTTCGATGAGATAGTCGGTGACCGCCTAACGAAGAAAAACTGCATTCAGTGCATTCACGCCGCCTTTGATACTTTGATGGATACATACCACCCAACTTCGGCAAGCATCTGAACCAGCCGGTCGATGGTGCATTTCTCGATCTTGCCTTTCAGCACATTGTTGAGGCGCGGTTGGGTTGTTTTCATGGCCTTTGCGGCGGCGACCTGAGTCAAACCACTTTCCTCGACATATCGCCGCACCTCCATCATGAGCTGCGCCCGCAGCTTGAGATTCTCTGCATCGCGTAAGCCCAATTCTTCGGAAATATTGGCACCGGCCGGAGTAATATGTTCAATGGTCATTGGCTTGTCCTGTGTTGGATTACATCACGAAACCGAGCCTTGGCAATATCCAAATCCTTTTTCGCGGTCTTCTGCGCTTTCTTCTGGAAAGCATGAAGATGGATAACCCAGTTGAACACGGACAAGACCACCCAACGTAGCCCCTTCGCTCCATCACCATTACAGCGACTTCCACACTACTACGAGCTACTCCGTCCCAGTGCCTCGCATCGGTACTCAGGTTCTTGTGGGGTCTCCACTTGAACGGCTCCCTTTGCATCAAGACGACTGGTTCCCGCAGTTCCGTAGAAAAGCCTGAATCAGACTCACGCCGCCTGCACGCCGGACACCATCTGGGCAGCCTTCAGGGCAATCCCCCAGACTCGTCTCTAAAGTATCACCCGCCTCCGGTTTTGATGTCATGTATTGGTTCACGACGCGTCAACAATGGTTCACTTGCGTTCGTCTTTCTGATCCACACCTGTCGAGTCATGCTCGACGTTTCCCCAACGCTCACGACCGCCACTCTTAATGGCAGCCGCTTGGGGTGGTTTGAAGCCTGCTCCTGACAGCCGACTTCGACGGGCCTACCGTCATCTTCCCTACAGCTTTGACACAAACGAATGGATGCATCCTGCTTCCATCCCTTGTGTGCCTCTGCGGCACACGATGATACAGCCAAACAGCGTCACTGATGATTGCCGGAGGAAATCGGTATTCATGGTATAACTGTTTGGCATCTTTCATGGCTGTAGTCTGACCGATTTACCGTAAACTTGACAGTACCTGCTGACCGACACCGCCAACTTCCGCGACCCGCACTACCACAAGGCGTCGGATCTTCCGGACACCTTGAACTTCGGCTTTCATCATCGCGTAACACAGGCGATCGCCGCCACGCTGCTGACCTGGGCCGGATGACTATCGATTCAGGAGAATTCCTTCGCCCCGCTGATTGCGCGATTGCTGTCGACGCATAACATTTTGAGTCAGAGTAAAGTTATCCTCTTGCCCTAGATTGACAGAATTCTGTCTGTCGAGCTAACAGGAGTTCTTACTCCGACCCCAATTATTCCGATAGAATGCTGCCCATGAGCGAAACTAATCCTTGTCCCTGTGGTTCTGGTTTGTCCCTAAATGCCTGCTGCAAGCCGTTGATCGATGGCACAGCAAAGGCGCCGACCGCCGAGGCGCTGATGCGCTCCCGCTACACCACGTATACCTTACAGGACATTAGCTACCTGGCATCCACCCTGGACCCAAATCAGTTACGAGACTTTGATCGAGACGCAACTTCAAACTGGGCCCAGGATTCCACCTGGATGGGACTTGAGATTGTAAGCACTTCCGCGGGTTCTTCAGACGACAAGGATGGCAGCGTGAATTCAAAGCCCGCTACGAACGAGATGGCGTGATGCAGGAACACCACGAAGTATCGCTGTTTCGGAAAATCGATGGCACATGGCTGTACAGCGGTGGTAAAGAAGTTGGCCCCGCGCAGTTTAAGCGTGATGCGCCAAAGAAGGGACGCAATGAACCCTGCCCATGTGGAAGTGGCAAGAAATATAAAAAATGCTGCGGCAAATGATTCGCGAAAATAAATCTGTCCCCATTTCCCCTGTTGACGCGCTCGCTGGTCGTGGGCGCTGAACTCCCCAGCCCTTGCTGCACGTCATGGTACTGCTGGCCTATGCCACGGTCAGCTACTACATCGCGGTGGTGCTGGTACGAAGAAATCTGCTGGTGTAGCCGGGCGGATTGCAGGGACTGGATGGTCTGTGCGGTCGCTACCAGATTACTCAAAAACTACTATACTGTCCTCAGAACTCAATGAATGCCAAAATCAAAAACCATGCGCCCGCAAATGCCCGGACAGCGGGTTTCCCGGTCCGAAAATTCCTGACCTTGTGCATAGCGCTAGCCGTTGTCATCTATGCCACGGCGCTCGCTTTCACTGACATGCGCTTCAAAGAGCAGCTTGCCCAGATCATCGTCATCGAGCGTATTCAGCTGCGCCAGCTCGGTAGCTACGTTGCCAGCAATGTATCCACGTCGCTGGTTCAGCTCCAGGCGCTGGCCGGGGAAGCCGTGGTCACGCGCGCGATGGATTCGCCGTATCTCAGGGATTTGCAGGCATTGCAGTCGGAACTCATAACGATGGCCCGGCGTAACCCGGTCTATCAACAGATTCGGTGGATTGATGAAGACGGGACCGAACGGGTCCGCGTCACGCGCGACGGGCACAGTGTCACAGCCGGGGATACGGGGCAGCTCCAGGACAAGAGCAGTCGCTACTATTTCAAAAGTGCCAGGTCGCTGCCGATCGGCGAACTTTATATTTCACATCTCGATCTGAGCGGGTACAACGACAGTGTCGATATGCCCGCCGGACCGACACTGCGCGTCGCCACCCCGCTGCAGGACAGTTATGGCCGGCGGCGCGGTATCCTAATACTCAATGTCGCCATGAGACACATGACCGATGCGCTGCGCAGCGCTAACGAAATCAGTCAGGTCACCGAATATTCTCTGATAAACCAGGAAGGCCACTGGTTGACAGCACCGGGGCAAGAGAGCCAGACAGTTTCCCGGCCCGGCCTCGACGCCGGCTTCCCGGAACAGCATCCAGCCGTGTGGGAGCGTATGTCCGCCAGCTATGCGGGCGATGCGGAACTGGACGACGGCTTCTGGATCTGGGACAAGCTGGAGACGGATGCGGCCGTCCGCCGCGCGTTTTCCGCCGACTCGGACAGCGGTGAGGAACCGCCCAACATCAATTCCAGCGCATTTTCGCCCATGCTTGTGGCCCACCAGCCGCCCGGCGCACTGGTCAAGCTTCGCCACGACATCCTCATGATGGTTATGCTGGGAGCGACCCTGTTTATGGGTGTGTACGTATGGGGATTGCTGTTCCTGTTAGGCGGTCAACTGAGGGAAAAGCGCGCGGACCTCGACGTCGCCTACGCGACCGCGCGGGCCGAGCAGATGGAACGTCTCAATGAACTGGAGAAACGTTTTCGTCTATTGGTGGAGGCAAGCGGCGTCGGTATGGTAGTGGTTAACTCTGAAGGCACTATCCTTATGAGTAATTCTACCGCTGAGTCAATGCTGGGATACGCCAAAGACGGCTTGAATGGGCTGTCAGTCGATAGTTTGTTACCGCCCGAACAACGCACTCAGCATGCCGGGATCAGAGCGGAGTACCTGCGCAATCCCGAAGTCCGCAAGATGGGCGTAGGCCGGAAACTAGAGGCGCTTGCGGCCGATGGCCGCAGGATACCGGTGGAAGTGGGTTTGAATCCTTACCTGGATCACGGCAAACAAGTCGTGCTAGCCAGCATCATCGACCTTTCCAGCTGACAGGGATATCGCCCCACTGGTCCGCAAATATTCAACTTTTGCTGGACCAGGACACCAGCCTACAGAAGGCATCCAGTACAAAATAATAAAACGCGTACTTTCAAACCGCTTCACGGCAGCTCGACTCAGCAGCGTCGAACGCTGGTACGTGCCTTGTGCTGACAGTGGCAATACACACATTCTTGCCACTCAACTTGCCGTCGTCAGACGGTGTCAGACTGGGTTAGGCGGTGTTTTGCTGATTTTCCAGCAAAATATAAAGATAGAAAGGACACTAAATAAGCGGCCTAACTGGTAGATTTCATTGAATGGAGGCGACGCCCGGAGTCGAACCGAGATTCACGAATTTGCTATCCGTTGCGTTTCGATATATTTCAATTACATACAGGCATTGCCACTCTTAATGACACGCCGCTTGAGTAACAATTCGCCAGTATAGGTTGAGGTACGTCCTTCACCAGTGGCGCTACATCCCATCGGTCCTGCTCTTCCTGTGTCAGAACAACGTCCGGGAACACCATTCGTCGTCTTAAGGTTTTATGCCACGCCCCTCAAGGTGAAATCCACATGGATCTCGTCATAGGGAAACACCACCTTCCCGTCGTCTGTCCGATCAACGATACCCGCAACGATCAGCGCCTGGAGATCCCGGTGGACGGCGCTCACGTCCCGCCCCACCTTCCTGGACACCTCCCGGATACCCAGCTGGCCAGCGCCGGTCATTGCCTTGAGAATATCCATCTTTTTGGGCGAAAGTGCTTTCCATAGATCTTCGACGTTATCAAAGCTGATCCTGGGCTCGGTAGCCTCCCCTGTCTTCCATGCCTTGGCAACATCACCCAGCACATCATCAAAACTCCTGACCTCCAACCTAACCGCGTTCATTATGCCACCTCGCTATGTCTTTCCGAAAATCGGCTAAGAGCGTATCAATATCCTTGAAACGGTAGGATTCCTCGATCTCCCCGTAGTGCCGGTGATCTCCCTTGCTGCGCTCGTTGTCATATCGCACAACGCACACCTCTTCGACCACGAATGCCAGACGGTACTTGTAGCCATGTTCTGACCCTTCGACAGGCGCCGGTACTTTCCAGATCACGATCTCCGCGAAGGAGCTCCCGTCCGGAAAGGTGTGTCTTTCCTTTACGAGCAGCTCTGCCTTCATGTTGTTAACTATAACAACAGCCTGTTGTCATTTGCAACAACATAAGTGGGTATCCTGGACCACCACACTACGCGGGGATTCGGGGCGGTTGCAGTTTGATGGACAACTTCGATACTTGAAAACGAGTTCTTGAGAATTCTCTGCCCAAGAATACAATAACGGCAATAGATTCAGAAGGCTACGACTAGCTCGTAAGGCACTAAGATTCGGTGGACCACTACACCCGCCCCTGTTGCTGTTCGCTGCCAGGCTTGGTGGATGGGCAGGTCTGCGCCTATCCCCTGGCCGTGCAGGGGCTGTAACCTTTTACATTGTTACACCCCGTTCTATGAGCCTCTAACGTATTGATTTTCTAAGTGTAACAGTGTCTACCCGCGGTCACAGCCGTGCGCTCTGTTTATTTTGTTACACCCCTCCGGACCCTCGCTCCTTTCAGTATTTCATTCTTATAACTTTGATTTTACTGCATGTTTTACGACTCCTTGGTACTGGCCCGGCTTTTGCTCTGGTATCCGCATACACCAAAGCAGTGACACGGCCATACAACCGTAGCGAGGAAAAAACTATGACACAGCAACAGGATTTCAAAGGCGAGCTGAGGGCGACCTATACCATGCGACTGCTCGAAAATGCGAAATGCAGCGTACAGACCAGTACCACCGGCGGTCTATTTATGCGGGTAACCCTGGCGGTCATTTACATGTACCTGATCTTCATTTCCTACCTGATGCTGGGCATTGCCGGCCCGGTGTTCACCAGCACTCTGTTCCTGGTCGCGTTATTTACCCCCTACTGCTATCGGGTCTCAAAGGACCATCTGGAAAATCGCAGGGCACTTAAAGTGGACCTTTGCCTGGGACAGAAGTCCCGGCAAGAGGGTTAAATTGAGTCAGCCGTTTTGACATTTAACGGGTAGGAGAGACCTAAAGTGAACAAGTATCTTGATTTCGTAACATTCGACAGCAGGACGAAAGCCGTCTTGATGTTGATTCTGGGCATAACCGCTGGCTTGACCACTATGCCGGTCCTGGCGGCGGTAGCCACCGACGGCGGACAGGCGATCAACTGGTGGGAGATGGGCATGACCCTGTTGGGCGGCCTGGCCGTGTTCCTGTTCGGCATGGAACAAATGGCCGATGCACTGAAGAAGGTGGCAGGGGACAGCATGAAGCAAATCCTGGCCCGCCTCACCAACAGCCGCATCATGGGGTTAATCACCGGTGCTTTTGTCACCGCCATCATCCAATCCTCGTCGGTCACTACCGTCATGCTGGTAGGCTTCGTCACCGCCGGGCTCATGTCCATGTCCCAGGCCATCGGCGTAATCCTGGGGGCGGACATCGGCACCACCATCACCGCCCAGATCGTGGCCTTCAAGGTTACCAAGTACGCCCTGCTGCTGGTGGCTGTGGGCTTTGGTCTGATTTTCACGGGCAAGAAGGACCACACCAAGCAGTACGGTCACTTGATCATGGGCCTGGGTCTGATCTTCTTCGGCATGGGCATCATGAGCGAAGGCATGCAGCCCCTGCGCAGCTATGAGCCCTTCATCCAGCTTATGCAGAATGTTTCCAACCCGGTGATCGGTATTCTGGTGGCGACCCTGTTTACCGCTCTGGTACAGTCATCCTCGGCCACCATGGGCGTGGTAATCGCCTTGGCATTGCAGGGCCTGATCAGTTTGGAGGCAGGTATCGCCTTGGCCCTGGGCGCCAACATCGGCACCTGCGCCACCGCCGGTCTCGCCGCTATCGGCAAGCCGCGCGAGGCGGTACGGGTGGCGGTGGCCCACGTCACCTTCAAGGTCGTCGGTGTTATTCTTATCTTCCCGTTTATCCCCTATCTCGCCGACCTGGTGCGGGAGATCTCGCCGGCCGCAGCTGCCGGGCTGGTGGGGATGGATAAGTTGGCGGCGGAGACCCCGCGCCAGATCGCAAACGCCCATACCATCTTCAATGTGGGCATCGCCACCGTGTTTCTGCCCTTCACCGTGCTGTTTGCGCGTTTCTGCGAATGGATCGTCCCGGACAAGCCCCTGGAAGAAGACCTGGCCCTGGCGCGGCCCCGCTATCTGGATGAAGAACTGATCAACACCCCTTCGCTGGCCATAGAGCGGACACGCTACGAGATTGGCCACATGGGCGAGTACGTCAATCAGATGCTCACAACGAGCATGCCGGCCTTCCTGGCAGGGGACCGTGCGCAGGTAAAAGAGATCTCCAAGATCGACGACAAAGTAGACGCTCTCTACACGGAGATCGTCGACTACCTGAGCAAGCTGAGCGCCAAAGGGTTGATGGATTCTCAGGCCAGGGAACTCTCCAACCTGTTGTCCGCAGTCAACGACCTGGAGAGCATCGGCGACATCATCGAGACCGACGCAGTGGACTTGGCCGAGCAGTGTTTCTCCAATGATGTACGCATCAGCGAGACTACCCAGAACGTGCTCGGCGACCTGCATACCACCGTCGCCGGCACCGTGGCGTTCGCGCTGCACGCCGTTGCCAACAACGATGTCGAAGCGGCCCAGAAAGTGATCACCATGAAGCGTGCGGTACAGACCCAGGTGGAGTTCGCTGAGCGACACCAGGCACAACGCCTCATCGCCGACGCTCCGAATCGCATCGCCGCCTACTCGGTGGAGATGGAGGTCATCGAGAAGCTCAAACGAATCTACTACTTCGCCAAGCGCATGGCCAAGACCGTTATAGTTAATGCGGTTGATGCGGTTGATGCGGTTGATGCGGTTGATACGATGGAGATAGTGGAGCAGGCGGTATAGGGGAAATACGCGAAGGCAGTTCCTCGGGGCGTGCGGATGGATCGGCACGCCCCTGCTTGTCCAGCTCGAAAAAACCAGGAAATTCGGCGAATACCTATCAGGATAATGTTACCGTATCCGCCCCAAGGCAAGCCCATAGCCTCTTCCAGGACCCAAAGTCCGCAAACGCCGTATGAGCCCGAGAAACCAACAACCAAATCCCACCCGCCTCCTGTTCGACCCCGAGAACAGTGCCATCTGGCTGGCCGCCATCGTCGGCCTGAGTCTCTCCTTCGCCGCCCTGCTGTTGATCAGGCAACAGCTGGATGCGCACAAGATGCTGGACTTCGAGTGGGTCGCGCACAACCGCATCCGTGCCTTGAGCCACGGGTTGGACAACAGCGTGCTCGCAGTCACCACCCTGCGGGATCACCTCATAGCGTCTGGCGGGGTGGACGAGGAAGGATTCCGGGTGTTCGTCGAATCGTTCCTGGACCGTTACCAGGGTGTCCAGGCACTTATGTGGGTGCCACTGGTTAAAGGATCGGAACGGGACACGTTCGAGGCAGCTGCTGCTCAGGATGAAAAAGAGTTACGGATATCGGAGCGTAGCGGCAACTTCGAGCTTATTCCCGCTGCCGAACGAGCGGAGTATTATCCGGTGAGCCTTGTGGCCCCGGAACAGGACGACAGCTTTCCGAGCGGCTTCGATCTGGCCTCAAACCCCAGGTTTGCCGAGACCCTGTCCCGCGCACTCAATCAGGGGCAGTTGGCGGCGAGTGGGCGCATCGCCTATCCGCTGCCACAGGGCGGCATCGAATACGGATTCATGGTTGCCAGCCCGGTGTTTGGCGAGACCACCCCGGTACAGACGACCGACCAGCGCCGGGCGAGCCTGACCGGGTTCGTGGTGGGATTCTTCAGGCTCGGCAATCTGACCAACGCCGCCATCACACTGCTGGAGCCGCGGGGCGTGGAGATCCTGATCCTGGATGAATCGGCGCCCGCCGAAGAGCGCTTCCTGCATTTTTATGCCAGCCGTCTCTCGCCCCGACACATCGGGGCGGACGACTACGAGGACTGGTGGAATGACCCGGAAGAGCCCACGGTCACGGAGCGCGTCCAGGTGGCCGACCGGCAGCTGGCGATCGTCTGCGGGCGCACTGAGCTGTTCCGCAGCGCCGAGGCCTTCCAGGAAGGCCCCTGGATGGTGTTGGTCGCCGGGCTGCTGTTCACCGTACTCCTGTCCTTCTACTTGGCGAGAATTCGAGAGAATAACCGGCAGCGCTCGGCCATGGAGCTGCAACTCGTGGAACGCGAGGAGCTGTTCCGGCAAATGACCGAGACCGTGGATGAGGCATTCTGGGCCACGGCGGCGAGCGGCCGGGAGCTGCTCTACCTCAGCCCCGCCTACGGAAAGATCCTGGGGATCGCCACTGGCGACCAACGCCCGTCCCTGCTGGATGCAGCCTATCCAGAAGACCGGCAGGAGCTGGCCGAGGCGTTACAGCGCACCGGCCGGGAGGGTACCGACACCGAGGTGGTCCACCGGATCCGGCGTACTGACGGGACGCGCCGCTGGGTACGGACGCGGGGATTCGCGGTTCGCGACTTAGACGGCCGCATCTACCGCCTGGTGGGCTTTGTGGAGGACATCACCGAGCGCAAGCTGGCAGAAGATGCGTTACGCGAATCCGAGGCCAAGCTGTGGGACCTGTTCCAGCACTCGCCGGACATCATCATGACGGTGAATAGCCAGGGCAAGATCCTGCTCATGAACCGCTCCATCCCCGCACTGCCGGCGGAACGGGCCGTGGGTCACAGCGCCCTGGCTCTGATGCCCCGGGAATTCCGCCTGTGGTTCCGCAAGGCGTTGAAAAAGGTGTTCCGCAAGGGCGCCACCCGGCAATTCCAATACTCGGCGGACGACGGCACCTACTGGGAAGGCCGCATCGTACCGATATGCAACGAAGAAGGGCAGGTTTCGGCTGCCATGGTAATCGCTGGTGACGTCACCGAAAAACGCAACCTGGAAGACCAAGCCCTGCACAATGCCCGCCTCGCCTCCATCGGGGTGCTGGCCGCTGGGGTGGCCCACGAGATCAACAACCCCAACAATGCCATACAGTTCAACTCTTCTCTTGTCTCGCGGGCATGGCATGACATTACACCGATATTGCGTGAGTACTTCGAGGAGAACGGGGATTTCGCCCTGGGTGGACTCTCCTTCTCAGAGGCCCGCGACAGCTTCCCCCGCCTGCTGTCCGAGATCACCCGCAACTCGGATCGCATCCGCCGTATCGTGCAGAACCTCAAGCACATGTCCCGGCAGGATACCGGGGAGCTGACTGAGAATATCGATATCCAGCAGGTACTGGAGGCGACGGCCATGATTCTGCACAACCAGATCCAGAAATTTACCGATGTCTTCACCCTGGAGGTACCCGACGGCCTGCCCAGCGTATCGGGCAACTCCCAGCAACTGGAACAGGTGTTCGTCAACGTCTTGCTGAATGCCCTGCAGGCACTGCCGGATAGGACCAAGGGGGTGCACATGAGCGCCAACTTCGACGCGAACAACGGCGTAGTATGGATCGCCATCCGGGATGAAGGCCGTGGGATTTCAAAACGGAACCTCGGGCGACTGACGGAACCCTTTTTCACCACCCGTACCGATGCCGGTGGCACGGGTTTAGGCCTGTCGATCTCCCGCTCCATCATGGAGAGGCACGGAGGTAGCATGAACTTCGAGTCCGTAGTCGGCGGCGGCACTACGGTGACCATCCGGCTGCCGGCGATCCACCAAGCATGAGGAGCCGCGTATGAAGCAGCAATCAGGCAGTTCGCTCCCTGTGGTACTGGTAGATGACGAGTCCACAGTACTGCTCAGCTCCCGGATGATTCTCGGCAGTGCCGGCGTCAAGGATGTGCTGACCGTGGAAGACAGCCGGCAGTTGATACCGCTGCTGGCAAATCAGGAAGTGGCTGCGGTGGTGCTGGACCTGTTTATGCCCTATATATCGGGTACCCAACTGCTCCCGGAGATCGTCAAGGACCACCCCGAACTGCCAGTGATTGTCATGACCGCGAGCCAGGAAATTGAGACGGCGGTGGCCTGCATGAAGGAGGGAGCGTTCGACTACCTGGTCAAGCCGGTCGAGGAAAGCCGCTTCGTCTCCAGCGTTAAACGGGCGCTGGAGCTACGCACCCTGCGCCGCCAGATGGGCGCCCTCAAGCGCAGCCTGATGACGGACCGACTGGAGCACAGTGAGGCGTTTTCCAGCATTGTCACCGTAAGCCGCAAGATGCGCTCCCTCTTTCAATACCTGGAGGCCATCGCCGGCTCCGGCGAGCCGGTGCTCATCACTGGTCAGACCGGGACCGGTAAGGAGTTGTTGGCGGGGGCCGTGCACCGACTGAGCGGCCGCAGCGGAGAATTTATCACCGTTAATGTAGCGGGCCTCGACGATGCGCTGTTCTCCGACACCTTATTCGGGCACCGCAAGGGGGCCTTCTCCGGAGCCGATACGGCTCGAGACGGAATGGTCGCCCGGGCCGCTGGCGGCACCCTGTTCCTGGACGAAATCGGAGATCTTACTTCTGCCTCCCAGGTTAAGCTTCTCCGTCTGCTGCAGGAGGGTCAGTATTTTCCCCTGGGCTCGGACGTGCCCAAGGTGAGCAACGCGCGGATCCTGTGCGCCACCCACCGCAACCTCAGTGCCCGCATGGCTGAGGAGGCATTCCGCTCCGATCTGTACTTCCGTCTGTCGGTGCACCAGGTAGATATCCCCCCGCTGCGGGAACGTAAAGAAGACATCCCGGTCCTAGTGGCTTTCTTTGCAGCGGAAGCGGCCGATTCTCTCGGCAAGAACGCACCCGAGGCGCCACCCGAATTGCTGACCTTGCTTGCCAATTATCACTTTCCAGGCAACGTACGGGAACTGCGGGCGATGGTCTTCGACGCCGTGGCACGCCACAAGTCCGGACCAGGGCTGGCAGCGAAGAGTTTCCGCAAGACTATCAAGCAACAGGTCACGGTCGTGCCGGCAGGTCAAAAGAGAGCGGAGAACGCTAGCCTGGAAGGAAGATTCTCGACCCTGAAGGAGGCCGAACGACTGCACATCGAGGAAGCCCTGCGGCGGGCCGGCGGCAACCAGGGCACAGCCGCCGCCCTGCTGGGTATCTCGCGGCCAGCCCTCAACCGGCGCTTGGCACGGATGCAGGACGATTGAGACCGACATCCTTTGTACGCAAATCGGCGAACCCACTGTCCCGATCCACCGAATCTTTCGGTTAAGCGCCCGGACCACAACATCTTGAATCGAAGGTGTTGGTTCATGGTGCGCGCGGCGTACCCTACAGACGGCATCGCGTGTGCAGTGAACGAAATGCACCTTATGTGTTTTCAGGAGGTTTTAAGCGGGGAGAAGTGGCAGTAAAAGACGGGGCTAACTGATTTTAAGTGGCATCAGTTTGGAGGCGACGCCCGGAGTCGAACCGAGGTCCACGGATTTGCAAGCCGTGGACGTTGATTTATTCATCGCTTGAATCCGTTAGTTACAACGATTCAGTGGGAACCCACTCTTCTAACCCACTCTGTGCACCCAAAGTCGATTTCTACTACTGCCGCTGTTTATCGGTGAACCCAAGCCACTGTCCTTCGAACTGATCCTTAAGAACACGGCTCTCTTCGATGAAACAGCCAGTGACGGCCTGTTGATGGCGGTTAAGCCAGCCGGCCAAGGCAATTACCAGGAGGTGGAACGGTTGTATGACATGGGTCATTAGCATGAACAGATTATCCGTAATATTGCCTAATAACAATATCATACGGCTCGTTCGAGTATTTGCACCATACGCGCTTTGTTCAAAACAAACCACCAACTCGCGCCAAGCCTCTTCGCTTCAGCGAACCCACGCCCGCTGAATTCAGCGGTGACAGAGTCGTGCAACCTGCTCCGCTAAACAGCTACGCGCGGAAAAAACATTGCGGCGGTCTGTTCCAACTCCCGGTTGGAGCTTGAGTTACAATTCGCCATGCACACCCTGCATTCAGGCTACGTTGCCCGGGAGTTTTTAAATCTCACTCATCGAGCGGCAACAGCACCAGAAACCCGTCCGGCGCAAGACTTGTCGCCAGCATCACTTCGTTGATGTCCTGGTGCTCGGTCCAGGTGGCGGCGCGTTGCTGTTCGGGATCGCGCCAGATTGCCTCGATCTCGTCGCGCAGGGGCAAGTACTGCATGAGCGCCTGCAGCTGTGCGCGCACCCGCGGACTTGTGGCGGCATGCGCGCTTTCGTGGTCAGCCGCCTGGTGCATGCGTTCCACGGCATGCAGCCCGATTGCAAGGCCGAGTTCGCGAAATGCAAGCCGGTGTTTGGCCGGTAGTTGCAACTCTCCTGCTTGTGCGTAGTGCTGCAGACCGGTGATTGCCGCATCGAGTAGCCGGCTGAGCAGTTGCGCGTCCGGTCGTGCGCCTTGTTGCATGAGCTGCTGCACGCGGTACGCGTCGACCAACAGGCCGCCCAGGCCAAGCGGATCGACGGTGGCTAATTCGCCCCGCTTGAGCATCGTAGCGTACTGGCGGGTCTCATCCTCGAGATTCGGTCCGGCGGCCGGTTGTGGCAGTGCGGCCGCGGTGGTGCGCAGCTGCAGGTTGCTGATGTAGCCGTCCAGCGGGTCGTGTTGTCCCATGGACGGGACCAGTGCACGTGTCAGGTCGATGCTCATTTTCCAGTGCATGTTGCGGGATCCCCATGCGGGAGACGGCAGGTAGGTGAAGGCCTCGAATGCGCTGCGAGCGAGCTCGCGCCCCCAGGCGTTGAACCGGGGTTGTTGCGTGGACCGCGTGACTTGGTCGAGAGCATGCATCCACTTGGTCAGGTAGTGGAAGTACTGGCCGTCGCGGTCCCACTCCAGGCGCTCGTCAAAGGACTCGCGGGGACCTCGCTCCGGCAAGCCTTTACCAATGCGCAGCCCGCCCCGAGTTGGATGCCGTTTACCATCGCGTTCACCCAGTCCGCTGATCCACCCCGAGCGCCGGTCATCGTCCCGATGCCGGCCCAGGGTGTGATGAACCTGGTCGACCAGTTGCAGCGCACGTTCCGTGTAGCCTTGCCCGCTGCTGCTGCGCGCCAGGCCGAGATAGTTGCAGACCGCGAAGGCGTCCGTCCACAGGTAGCGCCGCCGGGGCTGTTCAGATACAAGCCCGGTGCGATCCGCATATTTATTCATCAATGCGATGGCTTCATCGATACGTGGATCGGGCATGGTTCCGGCCTCCGTTTGCGCGCCCACCTGTGCCGATGTTAACGGTAAAAGCACGATCAGCAGAAAAAAACGAACGTGCATTGCACACATTATCTCCGGGCTGTATTCGGTGTCTTTCGTACATGAAAACCATACAGGCAGACCTGGTTTTTGTCATTAGTGATCGCAGTCAGGGTGTGGGTGGCTTCGCCATTTCTCCAACTCATATCAAGGGTCAGCTTAAGTTATTCATGTAACAGAAATCGGCGCACGGCTTCCAACCGTTGCTGAGTATGGTTGTCCATGAAGGGATGGCCCCAGGTGGGGTTCCGGAGCACTGTTGCACCGCGGTCTTCTGCCAGCTCCAGCAGTTCCCTGGATGTTTCCGGTTTGACGACCTGGTCTCTGGTGCCGGCAATGACCAGCAAGTTGCCGGCATCCCGAGGCAGGTTGTTGACAGGGTCGTGCGTGGCGGGACAGCCGTAGTCGGACAAGCGGCTTGGCGTAGAATCGATGACTACCATCATGTCGCCCGTTTGGTGGCGCAAGGCGTCCAGCAGCACCACCCCCCCCAAAC
>Ga0316187_10002434_pt1 | contig 16194 bp, 17 predicted proteins | sample CroRivburrow1_MG_FD_204927 | JGI IMG/M metagenome (GOLD analysis project Ga0316187, IMG submission 204927) | Coastal sediment microbial communities from Maine, United States - Cross River worm burrow 1 | ecosystem: Environmental > Aquatic > Marine > Coastal > Sediment | place: USA: Maine... | reverse complement strand
ACACGGTTCGGGTTACTTCAAGCTGGTGCACAATGGTGAATACGACCGTGCCGAACTTGAGGAAGAAGCAAATCAATGGATGCGCAAGTCACCTTACGGCAGGACGCATTGGGAATGGGGCTATCTGGGTGTGAAGCCCCGGCTATATGTTGAAGAACTTATTTTGGACAGCGAAGGTGGCTTCAGCACTACCGAAGCGAAGGCGTATTACTATTGTGGTGTCGTCGGCAAAACATCGATGATCTATGACGGGCAGACCGATCACACGGTTTCAGATGTCTTCCGCCAGGATTGGAGCCATGGTACGCACCCGAGCCCGCTTGGCCTGCCTCGTGCCCTGCGGCCGGCACCGGCAAACAGCGATCAGATTGAAAGCACAACTCGTCAGTTGTGCCATGGTCTGGATCATGTGCGGTGTGATCTGTACCTTGTGGGTAGCAAGATCTATTTTGGAGAATTCACGCTTTACAACAGAGGTGGCTATGCCGGAGGCGACAATCATCTGGGTCGCAAGCGACCTGAGTTCGTTTACTGGGACTTGCGGCAGTCATGGTTCATGCGCCAGCCGCAAAAAGGTTTGTCTGGCATCTATGCCCGGTGCCTCAGGCGCACAATCGAGCGCCGTCACCACAATGGTCATCAGGCCTGTTTGCCGTAGCTTTTGAATTTGGCGATCACGCGATCCATTTCGGCATCCTCGAGTATGTGACCGCCGCCGAGGCCGAGCACGTCAATGTACTGCCGGGCCAGGGTTTCGACCTCACCGGCCAGTTCCAGCGCCTTGCCAAGATTGCCGGCAAAGGCGATCTGGCCATGATTGGCCAGCAGGCAGGCCTTGTAGCCGCCCGACAGCGCGCCCACCGCGCTTGCCGCTAGGTCATCGGTGCCGAAGGTTGCATACTCCGCCAGCGGTATCTTCTTGCCGCCGGCCACAGCCACCATATAGTGGAATGCCGGGATTTCCATGCGGGCGCAGGCAAGTGCCGTGGCCGCCATTGAATGGCAGTGCACGATGGCTTTGGCGTCGGGAAAGGCGTTGTAGATGGCAAGATGGAACGGGGCTTCCGACGACGGCTTCTTCTGGCTTTCCGCCACAATGCCATCCATCGACATTTTCACCATGTCGGCCGGCTGGTAGTCGGCGTAGGGAAGGCCGGTCGGGGTAACCAGAATACTGTCCTCGATACGCACGGACACATTGCCGGAGCGCTGCGGCGACAGGCCCTTTGTGCTCATGGCCCGGGCGGTTTCGACCACGGCACGGCGAAGGGTGGTTTCATCATTCATGTCTTGCGCTCCGGATACAATGATAACAGGCCTTCAGCGGATGCCTCGCAGACACCGCGTTCGGTAATGAGCCCGGTGACAAGGCGGGCGGGCGTGACATCAAAGGCCGGATTGCCGGCGCCCGACCCGGGCGCCGATATCTGCACCTTGACGATGGACCCGTCTGCTGCCCGCCCGCTCAAATGGGTTACCTCGTCGCCATCACGCTCCTCGATGGGGATATCGGCGACACCGTCAGCGACGGTCCAGTCAATGGTTGAGTGTGGCAGGGCGACATAGAACGGGATGTCGTTATCCTTCGCCGCCAGGGCTTTCAGATAGGTGCCGATCTTGTTGCAGACATCGCCGTTGGCTGCTGTGCGGTCGGTGCCGGTGATGACCAGGTCCACCTGGCCGTTCTGCATCAGGTGGCCGCCGGCATTGTCGACCACGATGGTGTGCGGCACGCCGTGACTGCCAAGCTCCCACGCGGTGAGAGCTGCGCCCTGATTGCGCGGCCGGGTTTCATCTGCCCATACATGTACAGGAATGCCCTTGTCGTGCGCCATGTAGATCGGCGAAAGCGCTGTGCCCCAGTCGACGGTTGCAATCCAGCCGGCATTGCAATGGGTCAGGATGTTGACCGTTTCGCCGGGCTTTCTGGCTGCGATGTCCTCGATCAGTTTGAGCCCGTTGCAGCCAATGGCGGCGTTGGTTTCAACATCGGCATCACAAAGGTCTCCGGCCCGTTTGTAAGCGGCTGCGAGCCGGTCGTCGCGCGGCAGATTGCGCACCGTGGCCAGCATTTCATCGAGCGCCCACATCAGGTTGATGGCGGTGGGCCGGGTGCGGCGCAGCCTGGCGTCTGCGGCTTCCAGCGCTTCATCGGATGGGTCTTGGCGCAGGGCCAGGCAGATGCCGTAGGCGGCTGTTGCACCGATGAGCGGGGCGCCGCGCACCTGCATGATCTCGATGGCGCGGGCTGCGTCTTCCAGCGTCTGCAATGTCACGATCTCGAACTCGTGCGGCAGCCGGGTCTGGTCGATGATGTTGACCCGCCAGCCATCGTCATTGAGCCAGATCGAGCGATAGGGTTTGCCTGCAACTTTCATCGGATCACGTTCCGCTTCCTTCCAGGCCCAGCCGCACGCCCAGTCCGGCCAGTATTGAACCACCGATCCAGCGGGCTATGCGCTGGCCGCGCAGGCTCTGCCTGACCCTAATCTCCTTCATAGTCCACCAGCCGGTGCACCTTGATGTTCCTGTCGATGAGCTTCTGGGCACCGCCCAGGTCCGGCAGGTTGACGACGAATGCGGCCGCCACAACCTCACCGCCAGACTCCTGGATCAGGTCGATTGCGGCTTCCGCGGTGCCGCCTGTTGCGATCAGGTCATCGATCAGCAGTATCTTGTCACCTGCCGAAATGGCGTCTGCGTGAATCTCTATGGTGTCGACGCCGTATTCCAGCTGGTAGTCCTTGCCGATGACTTTGCCCGGCAGCTTGCCTTTCTTGCGGATCGGCAGGAAGCCGAGACCGAGCTCGTGGGCGATGGCGCCACCCAGTATGAAGCCGCGCGCCTCGATGCCGACAACATAATCCACGCCGGCAGACAGGAACGGCCACATCAACTCGTCAACGGCTGCGCGAAAGGCATGCTTGTTGGCCAGCAGGGTGGTGATGTCGCGAAACTGGATACCCGGTTTGGGATAGTCTGGAATGGTGCGGATATGGCGGCGAATATCAAAGCCGTTGCGAAGGTCCATCAGGCCGGTCCTTGTATGTTCTGGTAAAACAATCTAGCGGGCTTTATCGACGAATTCGTCGAAGTGAGCAACAGCAGTGCGCTTGTCGGCCTCGTTCATGAACGAGCCGATGAAGCTGTTGCGTCCCAGTTGCACAATCTCTGAGTGGGTGAGGTCCAATGCATCGGCAATGGCCAGGTAGTTGTCGTTCACATAGCCGCCGAAATAGGACGGATCATCGGAATTGACGGTGGCGCAGATGCCGGCATTCAGCATGTGCCGTAGCGGGTGATCCTTGAGATCAGGCACGACCTGCAACCGTTTGTTGGACAAGGGACAGACGGTCATTGCCATGCCGCTGTCGGCGATGCGTTTGACCAGTGCAGGATCTTCCAGCGCCCGGTTGCCGTGATCGATACGCTCGATATGCAGCTGATCAAGCGCTTCGGTGACATAAGCCGGCGGGCCTTCCTCACCGGCGTGGGCAACCGGCGTGAAACCGTGCTGGCGGGCTTCGGCAAAGACGCGTTTGAATTTTGACGGTGGATGGCCGTTCTCGGAACTGTCCAGGCCGACGCCGTGAATGTGGCTCTTGCAGGCACAGGCCTGTTCAAGGGTATCAAACGCCTCGTCTTCGCTGAGATGACGCAGAAAGCACATGATCAGTTTAGAGGTTATGCCGAAATCGCGCCGGGCCTTGTCGAAAGCATCGGTGAGACCGGACAGGACAGTGTCAAAGCTGACACCGCGGGCGGTGTGGCCCTGCGGGTCGAAGAAAACTTCAACGTGTGTGACGTTCTGCGCCGCCATTTTTTCCAGATAGGCCCAGGCGAGATCGAAAAAATCTTCCCGCTTGAGCAGCACCGACATGCCGAGATAATAGACATCGAGAAAATCCTGCAGGCAGTTGAACTCATAGGCCTGGCGGATATCTTCCACGGTGGCATAGGGCAGGGTGACCTGGTTGCGCCTGGCCAGGCTCATCATGAGCTCCGGTTCGAGAGTGCCTTCTATGTGCAGATGCAGCTCTGCCTTGGGCATGTCGGCGATAAAGCGGGCAAGGTTCATTTTTCACCAGGATCCGGAGGCTTCATTCTATCGGTTCAATACCCGGCCTGCAACGGCATCGAGTTTTTCCAGCAGGTTTGCGTCACGCTTTTCAGGTGCTGTCATGATGGCAAATTCGAGCGCTGTGTCTGAATGGATCGGGCAGGGTTGATGCTCGGCTGGCAGGTCGTGTGCAAGCCGTGTGACCAGCTTGATGGCATTGCAGACGTTGGCACGCATGACCTCAAGGATGGAGGTGATGTCCACCGCGCCGTGATCGGGATGCCAGGAGTCGAAGTCGGTTACCATGGCGGCGGTAGCGTAACAGATCTCGGCTTCACGGGCCAGTTTGGCTTCCGGCATGTTGGTCATGCCGATGACATCACAGCCCCATTGCCGGTAGAGCTTGCTTTCGGCAATGCTGGAGAACTGCGGGCCTTCCATGCACAGATAGGTGCCGCCGCGGGCATGCGGTATGCCTTCGGCACTTGCGGCAGCTTCGAGCGCATCGGCCAGTACCGGCGAGATCGGATCCGCGACAGAGACATGCGCGACGCAACCTTCTCCGAAGAAACTCTTTTCGCGGGCAATGGTGCGGTCGATGAACTGGTCGATGATGACAAAGGTGCCGGGCGGAAGCTCTTCCCTGAACGAGCCGCACGCAGATACCGACACAAGGTCTGTTACGCCTGCGCGCTTGAGGACATCGATATTGGCCCGGTAATTGATATGGCTGGGCGATATCCTGTGGCCACGACCGTGACGCGGCAGAAACACCACCGGCAATCCGCCGATCTGGCCGCGGCGAACCTCATCGGACGGTTCACCCCAGGGACTTTCGATCTTCTCCCAGCGGGCGCCGTCCATTTCGATATCGTAGACACCGGATCCGCCGACAATACCAAGAACTGATTTGGTCATCTAGTTGTGCTCCGGATTGAAAAAGCCCGGACGTTTCCATCCGGGCTTGTTGTTCAAAAGTATCCCAACCTCTACCGGGATCAGTGTGGCTCGCGGCCCCAGACCCGTTTTTTGGTCAGGAACAACAACAGGGACAGCAGGGCCAGATACAAGACAACCTGGAAGCCCATCGATTTGCGTTGTTCCATTTTCGGTTCACCGGCCCAGGTCAGGAACGCTGCTACATCCGTTGCCATCTGCTCAACGCTGGCCTTGGTTCCGTCAGCATATTCAACCGAATCTTCAGACAGCGGTGCGGCCATGGATATCCATGGGCCTGCCGAGAAGTAAGGGTTGTACGCCTTGCCTTCCGGTGCATCCTTGGCGGCCTCTGCAGACGGTTCTTCATATCCCATCAGCACCGAGCGAACATATTCCGGTCCGCCATTGCCTTTCACCAGTTTGATGAAGGGAGACACATACCATGGGAAATGGAAGCCTTCACGCTTCTTGGTGATCAGTGACAGGTCAACCGGATAGGCGCCGCCATTGGCGGACATTGCTGCTTCCCGGTTGGGGAACGGGTTGGCGAACTTGTCAGCCGGAAGTCCGGGACGTTCAAACATTTCGCCTTCTGAATTCGGACCATCCATGATGGTTGATTCTGCCGCAATCGCCTTTACCTGGTCTTCCGACAGTTCAGGTCCGCCCGGTTGGCTCAGATTGCGATAAGACATCTGGCTCAGCGCGTGACACGAAGCGCAGACTTCCTTGTAGACCAGAAAGCCGCGCTGCAGTTGTGCCCGGTCGAAATGGCCGAAGACGCCTTCAAAGGAGAAGTCGATGTCTTCGGCGTTTTTCTGTTTCCCCGCCGCGACGGCGGCCGTTCCACCCAGAACCAGAGAGGTTCCAAGAGCAATGGCAGCAAGGAGTGTTTTTGTCGTCTTCATTAAATTGTCTCCTGGGTGCTGCTGTTACTCAGCCGGTTGGACTGCGGGTTGCTTGCCCGCGTTCTTCGCCAGCACCGCATCCGATATGGATGACGGTAGCGGTCTGGGCGTTTCCAGCAGTCCGACAAGCGGCAGCAGAATGAGGAAATGGGCGAAGTAGTAGACAGTTGCGATCTGGCCAACTGTGATCCACCAGCCTTCCGGCGGGTTGGCACCGACGACGCCCAGGATGAAGAAATCTATCATTAACAGCCAGAACAACTGCTTGAAGATCGGCCGGTAGGTGGCAGAACGCACTTTCGACGTGTCGAGCCAAGGCAGGATAAACCACACCAGGATCGAGGCAAACATGGCGACGACACCGAGCAGCTTGTCCGGAACCGCCCGAAGGATCGCGTAGAACGGCAGGTAATACCATTCAGGAACGATATGCTCGGGTGTGACCAGCGGGTTGGCTTCTTCATAGTTGATCGAGTGGCCGAGATAATCGGGCACGAAGAACACGAATATCGTGAACACGAGGAAGAATACGCACAGTGCGAACGCGTCCTTGACGGTGGCGAACGGGGTGAATGCCAGTGTGTCCTGACCGGACTTGACTTCAACACCGGTCGGATTGTTCTGGCCGGTCACGTGCAGGGCCCATACGTGCAGGATGACAACGCCAACCAGAACGAACGGCAGCAGGTAGTGCAGCGAGAAGAAGCGTTGCAAAGTGGCGTTATCTACCGAGAAACCGCCCCAGAGCCAGGTGACGATGGCTTCACCGAAGAACGGTACGGCGGAAAACAGGTTGGTGATTACCTTCGCGCCCCAGTAGCTCATCTGGCCCCATGGCAGCACATAACCCATGAACCCGGTAGCCATCATGATCAGGAAAATGGCGACACCGAGCATCCACAAGATTTCGCGCGGCGCCTTGTAGGAGCCGTAGTACATGCCACGGGCGATGTGGATATAGACCGCGATAAAGAAGAACGATGCACCGACCTGGTGCCATTTCTGCAGGATATTGCCGTAGTTCACATCGCGCCTGATGTGTTCGACGGAATCGAAGGCCATATCCACATGCGGCGTGTAGTGCATGACCAGTACGATGCCGGTGACGATCTGCGAGACCATCATGATCATCAAGATGCCGCCGAACGTGTACCAGTAATTCAGATTGCGTGGCACCGGATAGCTGACGAAGCTGTCATACATGAGCCTCGGCAATGGCAGCCGGTCGTCGACCCATTTCATGACTGGGTTGGTCGGATTGTAAGTGGAATGTCCGCTCATGATGTGTTCCTCAGCCGATCTGGATCTTCGCGTCGCTCAAGTATGTGTACTGAGGCACTGGAAGGTTTTCTGGAGCGGGGCCTTTGCGGATGCGGCCTGCGGTATCGTAGTGCGAGCCATGACACGGGCAGAACCAGCCATCATACTCGCCTTCATTTCCGATCGGTACGCAACCCAGGTGAGTACAAACGCCCATCTGGACCAGATACTGTTCCTTGCCGTCTACAACGCGATTTGCGTCGGTTGCCTCGCTGCCGTCAGCCAAATTGGCGTTGCGTGCGTTCTGATCCGGAAGATCTGCGATAGGAACAGCCTTGGCTTCCTCGATCTCCTTGGCGGTGCGATGCCGGATGATCACCGGATTGCCGCGCCACTTCACAGTGATCGACTGGCCTTCCTCCAATGGAGTCAAATCGACCTCGATCGACGCCAGCGCCAGCACGGAGGCTGACGGGTTCATCTGATCGATCAATGGAATGGCCAGGGCGGCCACGCCGACGGCGCCAACCGCGCCCGTTGCTATATAGAGAAAATCTCGACGGTTTTCGTCTGGTGCTTCAGCAGTTGACACGGGCTTACCCCTCGCTCGGCTTACCTGTTTAAATTCCCCACCCGTTCACATTCGCCACAATTATGCCACGACGCTGAACAGATTGGACCGGGTTGTGGCATTCGTGCGGGTGAAAGTCTAGACAAGAAGTGTCGCACGTCCACTGTTTTTAGTTTCGGGAGTTTGGCAGTTTATCGATCATGGGATGATACACAGCCGCCGTGCCAAAGCCACAGCAATTGCAATTGGCAGAAGCGGATTCCGACATGTTTGGGAGACAGCCTATTTCATCAGTTCAATCTCCACGAATGCACATTCGAAATCATTGCCGTTGATCACGTCGTGTTCGACACCGGCTTCGCGAAAATACGGAATGCCGGTTTTCATTTCGCCTGTCGTTCGCTTGCCGCCTTCCGTCTCAATTTCAAGACTACCGTCAAACAGCGGTACGACGACATAGTCGTACTCGTGACGGTGCCAGCCGGTATTGTCTCCGCGTTTTTTGAAACGCCATTCAGTAACACGGGCGCGGTCATTGTTGATGAATTCGGTCGGTATGGCGGTTCCTTTGGCAGCGCTGTCGCACATGATGGATGTCTCCTTGTGGTTTCAGCTACTGTAGATCAATTGTGATCGGTTCATTGCCCCAGTTGGCGTGAAATGCTGGTTCCAGTCTGAAATACCTGTTTAGGTCGACACCATGATTGAGATTGCACTATATCAACCTGACATTGCCCAGAACGCCGCAACAAGTGTGCGGCTTGCTGCTTGCCTCGGGGTGACCATCCACATCATCGAGCCGGCCGGATTCGTCTGGAATGCCCGTGATTTCCGGCGTGCGGGCATGGACTATATCGACCAGGCCAACATTGTGCGTCAGCCGGACTGGAAAACTTTTCTGGCAAAAATGTCAGTCAGGCGCATCGTCCTGGCCACCACCCACGCAGAAACCGCATATACCGGGTTCGGCTTTCAGGCCGATGACATATTGCTTGTGGGCAGGGAGAGTGCAGGCGTACCCGATCACGTTCGAGACAGTGTTCCCCACCATATTTCCATACCAATGCAACCGGGCACCCGGTCGCTCAATGTGGCCGTGGCCACCGCGATGATCACCGGCGAGGCATTGCGCCAGACCGTGTGGCAGACAGGCTGAACATCAGCTATGTTTTTGTCGCACTTCCCAAACAGTTCAAAGGCGGACTATTGTCTCGCCCATGACTGACACATCGACTGACATTCACACCCGTCTTGAACCCAACAAAACGAAAGCACGGCAGTGGTTTGAGAGCTTGCGCGACCAGATTTGCGCCAGCCTGGAAAAAATCGAGGACGAGCTTTCTTCGGGCCCGATGACCGGCGAACCAGCCGGACGCTTTGAGCGCACGCCGTGGAGCCGGGAAAACGATGGCGGCGGCGGTGTAATGTCGATCATGAAGGGCCGTGTGTTCGAAAAAGTGGGTGTTCACTGTTCAACCGTGCATGGCGAGTTTTCCGAAGAATTTCGCAAGCAGATGCCCGGTGCTGACAAGGATCCGCGGTTCTGGGCATCCGGTATTTCGCTGATTGCCCATCCCTGGAACCCGCATGTGCCAACGGCCCACATGAACACCCGGTTTGTGGTGACGTCGAAATCCTGGTTCGGCGGCGGCGGGGACCTGACCCCGGTGCTGGTGCGCAGACGCACCCAGGAAGATCCGGACTCGCTGGCGTTTCACGCGGCGTTCAAGGAGGCCTGTGACGGGCATGACGTTGCTGATTACAAGCGCTACAAGGAATGGTGTGACGAGTATTTCTGGCTCAAGCACCGTAACGAACCGCGCGGCATCGGCGGCATATTCTTCGACTATCTCGACAGTGGCGACTGGAACGCGGATCTCGCATTCACCAGGGATGTCGGTCTTGCCTTCGAGAAGGCCTACTGCGACATCGTGCGTGCCAATGCGGATACGCCCTGGACAGATGAGGATCGCGAAGAACAGATGATCAGGCGCGGGCGCTATGTCGAATTCAACCTGTTGTATGACCGGGGTACGTTGTTTGGATTGAAAACCGGCGGCAACGTCAATTCGATCCTGTCTTCCATGCCTCCGTCCGTGAAATGGCCCTGAACGATTATGCTCAGTCCGGTATTTCGGCATCAGTTGCCAGGCGCAATGTAATCGGTGCCATAGCGCTGGTGTTCAGCGCAGATGTTGCCTTCGGGCTGACCTATCCGCTGCTCAACCTGTTGCTCGAGGCGCGCGGTGTTGATGAGCGCCTTATCGGGCTGAATGCGGCGATGTCACCGCTTGGCGTGATTGTCATGGGGCTCGTCCTGCCGCGCCTGGTGGCCAAACGCTCCAGTGCACCGATTGCGTGGATCGCCATGGTGGTTCTGGCGGGTTCGATCATGGCTATGGGCCTGTTTACCGGTCTGACTTCCTGGTTTTTCATCCGATTCGTACTCGGGGCCGCGGCTGGAACCCTGTATGCGCTGTCAGAAGCCTGGCTGATGCATTTTACCGCAGACGAAAACAGAGGGCGCACAACAGCAATTTATACCACTGTCGCGGCTGCGGGGTTCGGATTCGGCACCGCCATTCTGCCGTTTGCAGGCACTGACGGCATGCTGCCGTTTGTCGTTGGCAGCGGTTTCATATTGCTTGGCTCTGTGCCCTTGCTGCTTATTCGGCTGGATGGCACTGAGTTCCGGTCGGACGAACACAGCGGCAAGACCGGCATGGTGGTGTTCGCGGTGGCAGCACCACTGCTGTTACTGGGCGTGCTGACCATGACGTTGTTTGATTCGGTCATGTTGTCGTTCTTTCCGATCTATGCTGTACGGGTCTCGCTGGATCTTTCGTCTGCAGCCTGGCTGCTGGGGGCAGCCGTGGCTGGGGCGGCATTGTTTCAGCTGCCAATCGGATGGCTGGCCGACCGCTGGTCGCGGCGCGGGGTGGTCTGGATCGCGACGCTCGGTACATTTTCGCTGGCACTGGCTATGCCGATCGTTATCAAGACCTGGCTGGCCTGGCCATTGGCCGTGGCACTGGGCAGTTGCGCCTATGCTTTATACTCACTTGCTCTGGTTGCCCTGGGAGACCAGTTCAAGGGGCCCATGCTGGTGGCGGGCTCTGCTGCCGTGGCGGCCATGTGGGGTGTAGGCGGGATTATCGGACCGCCGGTGACCGGCTGGGTATTCAAAGTGGCCGGTCATGAATCGCTGCCCTATGTTCTGGCGGCACCCTACATACTGTTTGCCCTTTGTCTGATCGTGTCAGGCGGCCATCTGGTACGGCAGAGCTGGCGAAAACAGCTCTGATCCAGGGGCATGTCAGTATTGACAGGGCCGCGGCTTGACCCCATTGGCGGCCTCGTGTCCAGTCTGGTCTCATGACAGCAATTGCAGACATTCACCCAACCGTTCGGCGCCGTAACCTGTTTGCGGCGTGCGCGGCCATCATCGTGTTCGGCTTTGCCATGGGGCTGACCTATCCGTTGTTGTCGTTATTGCTTGAGCGGCGCGGGGTGTCGGAAACCGTTATCGGCATGAACGCCGCCATGTCGCCGCTCGGCATTCTGGTGTTTTCCATCTTCATTCCGGTGCTGGCGCGGCGCTTCGGCGCGCGAACAGTGACGACTGTGGCAGCGTTTTCAGCAGCACTCCTGTTGCTCGGCTACAAGCTGTTCCCGTCGCTTGAAGCCTGGTTCGTGCTTCGCCTGATCCATGGCATGGTGGTGTCGACACTGTTCGTCCTGTCGGAGAGCTGGGTGGTGAAATATGCCGACCCGGGTTCGCGCGGCAAGGTGGTGGCAATCTACGGCGCGGCACTGGCCGCCAGTTTCGGGGCAGGGCCGTTGCTGATCTCTCTGATCGGGATTGACGGCTGGTTGCCGTTTGCTATCGGTGCGGTGGTTCTGGCGGCGGCGACCGTCCCAATTGCGCTCATTCAGGAAGAGCGGCTTGAGGCTGAAGCCCACGCCGGCTGGGGCGACATCCTGGCCTTCATTCCCAAGGCACCAATCCTGCTTGCTGCAGTGTTCATCTTTGCGGTGTTTGATGCGGCGACCTTGAGCCTCATCCCGGTTTATGGGGTCAGGCTGGGGTACGACCTGGCGGCGTCTTCCAACATGCTGACCGTATTGATCGTCGGCAACGTGATCCTGCTGCTGCCGATCGGCTGGCTCATCGACCACAAGGACCGGCGCGCCGTACTGGCGGGACTGGCAGTGGTGACGGTGGTCTTGCTTCTGGTGCTGCCGCTGGTGGCGGGTACCTGGGTGCAATGGCCGGTGCTGTTCGTGGTCGGAGCCAGTGGCTACGGCATCTATACCTGCGCGCTGGCCATATTGGGGGATCGCTATACCGGGCATGAGTTGATTGCCGGGTCGTCATCCTTTGCGACCATGTGGGGGTCAGGTGCGCTTGCAGGGTCACTGATTGCCGGTGGCGCCATGCAGGCAATGGGGCCACATGGTCTTCCGCTGTCGCTTGCAGTGTGCTTCGGTATCTTTCTGTTGGGAATGTGGCTGCGCCGGGCGCAGCAGCAAGCTTAGTAAAGGCATAATACAAATGACGATGAATAAAACCGTACGACTGGCGCGCAGGCCTCATGGCGAGGTGCAGCGGGAAGATTTTGCAATCGCTGAAGAAGCGTTGAGTGATCCTGGCGAGGGGCAGTTTCGGGTCAAGTCAGCCTACGTTTCGCTTGATCCTGCCATGCGCGGCTGGATGAATGAAGCAAAGTCCTATGTGCCGCCTGTCGGCATCGGCGAAGTCATGCGGGCGTTCGTGTCCGGCACCGTGGATGCGTCACGCCATCCGAAATTCAAGGAGGGTGATACGGTCTCGGGGCTGCTCGGGGTACAGTCCCATGCCATTACCGACGGCCAGGGCATAACCAAGGCAGACACATCGCTGGCGCCTTTGCAGACCTGGGTGGGCGGTCTCGGCATGCCGGGCCTTACCGCCTATTGCGGGCTGACCTATGTCGGCGAGCCCAAGGAAGGCGAAACCGTCGTGGTGTCGGCGGCATCCGGCGCCGTCGGCCAGGTTGTCGGCCAGATCGCCAACATTTACGGCTGCCGGACGGTTGGTATTGCCGGTGGTCCTGAAAAGTGTGCCGCCCTGACCGATGAGTTCGGTTTCGATGCTGCCGTTGACTACAAGAAGGACTGGCTGGCCGACGATCTCAAGGCCGCCTGTCCCGATGGCATCGACGTCAACTTTGAAAATGTCGGCGGTGACATCCTGGATGCCGTCCTGCCATTGATGAATTTCAAGGGACGCATTGCCATTTGCGGCCTGATTTCAGCCTATAATGCCACCGCTCCGGTGCCGGGGCCGTATAACTTCCGGTCCATACTGGTGAACCGCTTGCGGGTGCAGGGGCTTATTGTTTTTGATTTCATCGACAAGTATCCGGAAGCCTATAAACAGCTTGGCACCTGGTACAGGGACGGCAAGCTGAAGTTCAGGGAAGACGTGCGCGACGGCGGCCTTGACGCCTTCCCGGATGTGCTGAAGCTGCTTTATACCGGTGGCAATTTCGGCAAGCTGATCCTCAAGGTCTGAATTGACCGGCATGAAACGAGTGGCTGGGATGTAGCCCAGACTGGAATAGGGGAGGCGATATTGGAGTACGATCCGGGGCGGGAGGCCTGCCCGCTGCCCTATTCGCCATTCAAGAGCTGCACTGTGCCGCGGCCAATCGGATGGCTGTCGACAATCAGCAGCGATGGCGTGGCAAACCTGGCACCGTACAGCCAGTGGCAGAACCTGACGTTTGATCCGCCCATGGTCATGTTCGCGGCCAACCGGTATCCGGACGGCCGGGTCAAGGACACCGTGGTGAACGCGCAGGAGACCGGCTGGTTTGTCTGGAACATGGCGACCTGGGATCTGCGCGAAGCCGTCAACATTTCCGCCATGGCGCTTGCCGCGGACGAAGACGAGTTCAGCCATGCCGGCGTCACCAAGGCCCGCAGCGTTCATTGTGCCGCGCCGCGGGTTGCCGAAGCGCCTGCCCATTATGAATGCCGTTATCTGTCGACCCATACCCTGGAAGGCAATTCACCGGTCGGCACGGTGGACGTGGTGTTTGCCAGGGTCGAACGTATTCACGTGGCTGATGATTACGTGGATGCCGCCGGAAAGCTGGATATCGCAAAGCTGCAACCCATCGCGCGCATGGGCTATTACGACTACACGGTGATCCGCGACGTATTCGAAATGCAGATACCGGGTGCGGGCGATGAAGCTGCTGACGGGCTTGAGGGCAAGGTCACCCGATGAAGGCGGTGGCCGTGCCGTCGCATCTGTCGGCGCACACGTTTGTCATGCTTGTACGTATCTGGTGCTACATGACCTATCCGCGCCAGATGGTGAATTTCCGGCGCGCGCTCGGGCGTTGGCCCGACCCGGCCATGCCCAGGTCTTCCAACGAAAAGTACACCTGGCGGAAAATTTTTGATCGCAACCCCTTATTCACGCAGGCCAGTGACAAGCTGCTGGCCAAGCAACTGGCACAGCAACTTTGCCCGGACGTGCGGGTGCCGGAAACACTCTGGGTCGGGGAGCGGGCAGAGGATATTCCCGACGAGTTGCTCCAGGGCAGTGTGGTGGTGAAGACCAATCACGGATCGGGCTGGAACTATTCCGTGCGCGACGGCAAACATGATCGCCAGGAGCTGAACCGAACCGTAAACGGCTGGATGGACAGGCGTTTTGGACGGCATCATGCCGAGTGGGGATATTACGGCGTCGAAGCCAAGGTGTTTGTGGAAGAAATGCTGCTGGAGCCGGACGGCCGGCCACTGGCCAATGAATACAAGACCTATATCGGGCGCGATGGCCGGATTGCCCTGACCTTTTGCCGTCAGCTTGATGACACCGGCGAGCGGATCGACGCCGTTGTCGATCACACAGGTTGTGTGCAGACGGGGCACTCAGAAATCAATGTGTTGTCCGCCGATGCGGTTTTACCGGACCAATACCAGGACATATGCCGGGTCTCGCGGGTCTTGTCGGAGCCGTTCGATTTTGTTCGTTGTGATTTGTACATTCACGACGGTCAGCTGTATTTTTCCGAATTCACGCTGTACTCGTATGGCGGGTATCCGACGATGAGCAACCCGGCTGTCATGCAGCGGCTGGCAGACGTGTGGGATATCCGCACATCATGGTTCCTGACAACGCCACAGTCAGGCTGGCGCCGCTATTATGCAACCTGTCTAAACAGTCTGCTTGCGGGCTCTTAAGGCAATCCAGGGTTCAATGTCTCCCGCCAGACCCAAATCCTTACCGGTGGTTGCGTCGTCAATGACAAACCCGGCACCCGTCAGCAGGTCCGACAATTCCGATTGCGAATAATACGTGTAGTGGCGTCCGAGCTTGTCGCGGGCTGAGCCAGCACCCAGTTTCATGCCTATGTGGAACTGCCCGCCCGGTTTAAGTGCACGATACAGTGCGTTCAGATGCCGGGGAAAGTCCTCAGCCGGTGCATGCAGAAGGCTGAAATTTGCCCATATCCCGTCATAGGCACCGGCTTCGTCGATGTCGTCGAAGCTTGCCAGCCGTGCGCCGATGTCATGGGTCTCGTTCGCCAACCTGACCATTTCGGGTGAGGCATCAACTGCATCAACTTCAAAATTGTGTTCGCGCATTTCAGCGGCTGCATTGGCAGGCCCACATCCCAGATCGAGAATGTGTCCGCCCGGCACAAGGTGAGCCTTGAAAGCCACAAGAAGGGGATCTGGTGAGGTCGATCTGGTCAGGTCGGCATAGGCTTCAACCTGGGTGTTGTAGGCAGAGATGGTTTCATCGTCGATCATTGTACCGGTTCCTGAACCTGATCTAAGCTCTGTGAGATCAGCATACAAGAATTTCGATCCGTCCGGCATACGCTTTCAGCGTCTCTTTGGCCACACCTGCGCCTGCTTGTCCGGCCAGCTTGTCACACCCGGTCTCCATCACGCCGCCACAATTCTCGGATGACTGGTGAGCCATGAAAACTTGTTCGACAGCAGCTTTTGTTTTTGGTCTGGCGGCGGCAATCTGCATGCCGGCAAATGCCCAGGATGCGCCTTTGGGCAAGATTGTCTGGCAGGTGCAGGACCGGTTCCGGTTCTTCTCCGACGAGAGATTTTTCACACCGCACCTGAAAGCCAGTGACGCGTTTGCCGCTGTAGACGCGCCGCGTGACGAATTCGGCCGCAAGAAGATCGACAGTGAATGGGTCGGGCCGATACAGTTTGCAGAACGCAGGCTGGCCGGGAGCGCCATCAAGAACGGCCATGACGGCTGGGCCGCACAAGCCTACACGGCCAGCAAGGAAGCCTTCACCTGCTGGGATTCCGGCAGACGGCAGGTGCGCGGCGACTGCCTGAAAACCGATGAAGCAGAAGGATCGCGCCTGTTCCCGGCGCAGGTCACCATATCAGCGTCGCTCGACAGCACGGCTGCCCAGGTTTTT
>Ga0316187_10002433_pt1 | contig 16196 bp, 14 predicted proteins | sample CroRivburrow1_MG_FD_204927 | JGI IMG/M metagenome (GOLD analysis project Ga0316187, IMG submission 204927) | Coastal sediment microbial communities from Maine, United States - Cross River worm burrow 1 | ecosystem: Environmental > Aquatic > Marine > Coastal > Sediment | place: USA: Maine... | reverse complement strand
CAGCGGTGCTGTCGGGATTGATCTCGTGTGTCCCTGTGGCAAGGGCATGCCTTGTCTCTGCAACGCGGTTGGCATCAGCAACAGGCAGGTTGCCGATCTGTTCCTCCAAGGCACTGAGCAGTGTAGCAGATGAGGTTAAACTAACCGTGTCACTAGCTGATGATTTGGAAGATGTGCTATTTGTACCTGAATCATTATTGACGGAGCCTGTTGGCTTACTGTTTCCTCGATTGCCAACTGCTCCGCTAGTAATATTTTTAACATCAATAGCCATATTTTATGCTCCTAAATATACATTACTTCGGTAATGGGTAGCGACGTTGTATTCAATATCTTTAACCCATTTTGTGAAGCTATCGACTTATCTGCAGGTATATGCGAATAAATCGAATAATTGCCATAAATTTACCATGTAGATAGTGGCTACATAGCCACTCTAACTACTCCAGGTGAGACCACTGTAGCTTCGAGTTCTTTCTTGGAGTGGCTGTTTTGAACCCTTATCAATTCACCCATTGTTCCATTGTCCAGTGCTTTGCCCGGCATTCGAACCTGTATCTTTTTGCTATTGGCAAGAATAATTACTTTGCTGCCTTTTTTTACAGTGTTAGGAGTGGCTATATGTTGTGCATGAAGCACTTGGCCTTGCTGTAAATTTCTTTTTAATGCCTTGCCAATTGCCTCTGTTGGTTGTTCAAAAAAGCCGCCACGTAGTCGGGCGATATCCTTTTTTTCCAGAGTGAGGTCAGCTGCGCTTAAAATTGCCCCGCGAGTGAGATTGCGGGCTGCTACGATGACATCACTGTTCAAGCTCACCATAACAGGCACATAAAGACTCCAGGGTTTGCTGCCTGAGCAGCGCACACCAACAGTTGCCCGGCCCAACTTACGTTGTGCAGGTGGTGAGAAGGTCTCTAAAGGCTGCTCACATTTTGGCAGTCTTAAGCGACTGTCGAGGCGGTTAACGGCTACCGTGGGCGGCACAGAATAGCCGGTGGCGCTCTCTTTTGCATAATTATGGGCTGCCTCACGAATACTTTCATGTGATTGAATGGCATCTGCTGAAAATACAAATGTTGGCAAAATCAGTGCTGTAACCAGCATGCTCTTCAAGAGCAAGTCCTTTGTTTTCAGTTCGTTAGTGTTCATTTCATTGGTCATATAATTTTACGTCGGTTTTTTGACGTATTATGGATCTGTTATGTAGGCTGCAATTTGCATGCCGATTAATGTGGTAGTGCTAGTTAGCTCTTTTCGGATGGGCAGCCTTTCTAAAGCATTACTTATAGATGCCGCTAACCGGTCATACCTAAGCTAACTCGATGGGGAGACAATCATGGCGGGCATCCTTGATGGCGTTGATAAGCGGACGCAGCTTGCTGGACAGAATCGTCTGGAGCTGCTGCTTTTTCGCCTGAATAGCCGGCAAAGATTTGGAATCAACGTATTTAAAGTGCAGGAAGTGATTCAATGCCCACCGCTTACTCAGCTGCCTGGAGCAAACCCTATAGTGCGGGGTGTTGCCAATATGCGCGGCAAAACAATTTCAGTGATGGATCTCTCTATGGCAATTGGCGGCCCTCCATTGGGTGATGATGGAGGACAATTTGTCATTATCACGGAATATAACCGGCAAACTCAGGGATTCATGGTTGGTGGCGTCGATCACATAGTCAACATGAACTGGGGGGATATTCTGCCTCCCCCTACAGGCGTGGCAGGTGGTAGCTATTTAACGGCTGTGACCCAAGTGGAAAATGAGTTGGTGGAAATAATTGATGTTGAGAAAGTTATGAAGGATGTTATGGGGAGCAATGAGATTGTTGATGATGGCGTTATTGATACAAGCCTGGATTTAACTGAGCAGCATGTGCTTGTGGTTGATGATTCTGTTGTTGCCCGGGGTCAGGTCAAGCGTGTGTTAGATCAATTGGGTGTGGAGTGCACGCTGTGTAACGATGGCCAACAGGCGCTTAAACAACTGCGTGAATGGATTGATGAGGGGCGGGATATAAACAATTGGTTGGCATTAATCGTTTCGGATATAGAGATGCCACAAATGGATGGTTACTCACTGACGATTGCAATTAGGAAAGACCCCGATCTTGATAAGTTGCATATCTTTCTGCACTCTTCGCTCAGTGGTGTGTTTAATGAATCTATGGTAAAAAAAGTGGGTGCAGACCGTTTTTTACCAAAATATGAACCAAATGAGCTTGCAAGGTTTGTGCAGGCCCGCCTGAAAGAGCATGCAGAGCAACGTATTCTGGCGGCGTAAAATATCTAGACTATTTTCCAGGACCGATTGATGAATCGAGCTGCGGCTAAAAGCCAGCTGGTTTGTTCCGCAGAGGACTACCAGGTATTTAAGCAATTCCTGAGCAGCGCCAGTGGTATTGAACTGGGCGATGGAAAAGAGTACCTGGTTATAAGCAGGCTCAATGGGCTGTTGCGCCAACATGGGCTGGCCAATATGAAAGAGCTGTTGGCAGAGATGACAACTGGCCGCAATCCTAAGTTGAGAGCCAGTGTGGTGGATGCCATGACCACCAACGAAACCTTTTGGTTTCGTGATGCGCCACATTTCAGGCTTTTGACCTCTAAAGTGTTTGCTGAAGCCACCAATCAACGGCTCAGAGTCTGGTCGGCGGCATGTTCCTCGGGCCAGGAACCCTATTCAATCAGCATGCAGGTATATGATTATCGTCTACGCAATCCAGGCAGGTTGACTGATATTGAAATTGTAGCGACGGATATCTCAGCCAGTATATTGAATGAAGCCCGCAGAGGGGTCTATTCGGGGTTGTCGGCCTCCCGTGGCCTGGATGATGAGCAGCGACGCAAGTACTTTTCCACGCATGCTGAAGGGTATGAAGTTAAGCCTGAAATGAAAAAACAGATTCGCTTTCAGGAGTTTAATCTTACGCGTGACTTTGCCTCTTTGGGGCGGTTTGATGTCATCTTTTGTCGAAATGTTCTTATCTATTTTCCTCCTGCTGTTAAGCAAGACATTATTCATCGTATGAGTAAGATATTGCGCCCTGGTGGTTACCTCTTTTTAGGCTCTACTGAATCCATGCCAACAAGCCTGAATGCCTTTGAAATGGTCAGTGAGCAGGGTGGTATTATTTACCGACTGAAAAAATAGGTACAAGGTATAAGGCTCAATGTTCAAGGCGTAAGGCACAAGGATGTAGCCCGCATGAAGCTTGCGTAATGCGGGAAGTGTATACGCGGTATACCTTAGCCTTCACCAAGCTTTAAACCAGCATATCTACCTCGTACCTTGCATCTTGTGCCCTGTAATCAAAAGCGGCAATCTAAAATTCCCCCCTATTTTATATGCCCTTGCCGCTCTTTAATGCCCGTCCCCCCTTTGCCGCTCAAGCGGAAAAATTTTGCCGCTCTCCTTGTCTAGTCAATAGCCAGTAAATTATTCTGCTGAAAAAACAATGCCATACGTTATGGCATGAAATCTGCTTTGTTATGTGACAGGAAAAGATATTCGGAGCGGTTTTATGAAACTTGATAATGCTTTTGGCATCCATGAACAGGCCCTAAAGATGCGGTCATATCGTGCGGAGCTATTGGCAAGCAATATGGCAAATGCCGATACCCCAGGGTTTAAGGCGCGGGATATCGATTTTAAGCAGGCCCTGCAGAGTGAAGTTGTAAAACAGACGCAAATGAAGACAACGCATAAAAATCATTTTTCTGCTGCAACCAGTAGCCTCACGCCAGCTCATTTGAGATATCGGATACCCAGTCAACCATCACTGGATGGTAATACAGTTGATATGCAGCTGGAAAAGAGCGCATTTGCCGCTAATACACTGGAATACCAAGCAAGTTTAGGTTTTCTGAATGGCAAGATTTCGGGACTGAAACGAGCCATACGGGGTGATTAATTATGTCTAGTATGAAGATTTTTGATATTGCAGGTTCTGCACTGAGTGCGCAGAGTCAACGCTTGAATTTGGTAGCCAGCAATATGGCGAATGCTGATAGCGTCAGTAGCAGTGTGAATGAGACCTATCGTAGCCGCCAGCCTGTATTCAAGGCAATGATTGATCAAATGAATCCCAAAGAGTCAGCGGTTGGTGTGCGCACCTTGGGTGTAGTGGAGAGTCAGGTTCCACTGCAGCAGGAGTATGCGCCCGAACACCCAATGGCCAATGAAGAGGGTTATATCTATCGGCCAAATGTAAATGTTGTAGAGGAGATGGCCAACATGATCTCCGCCTCTCGTTCATATCAAAACAATGTGGAGGTTGTGAACTCTGCAAAGCAGATGATGATGGGTCTGCTTCGACTGGGACAATAGTTTGAGGTGATGTTATGAGTACAGCCGCACTTACCAATGATATCTATGCCAGCCTTGGGCTTACCAAGACAGAAGATAAGGAAGAGAAACGAAGTTCCAATGAGCTGGCGCAAGAGGATTTTATGAAGCTGATGGTTACCCAGCTTACCCATCAGGATCCCTTTAAACCGATGGAGAATGGTGATTTTCTGGCACAGATTGCGCAGTTTTCATCAGTCTCAGGGTTGGATAAGCTCAATGACTCATTCAGTTCATTGGCAGCCTCAATGGCATCCAACCAGGCCATGCAAGCGGGATCACTGCTCAACCGGGAGGTGGTTGTGGAAAGTGAGCATGGACTATTGCCACAGGGTGGCATGATGGCCGGTATGGTGGATTTGCCCACAAGTGCTGGCAATGTTGTTGTGAGCATTAAAGATGCACAGGGTGCCTTGGTAAAAGAGATAACACTGGGTACTCAATCAGAGGGACGGATTGGATTTGGCTGGGATGGCTCAATGGATAATGGGGACTATGCGCCACCCGGGGTGTATAGCATCAGCACGGAGGCGGTAATGGACAATGAAAATGTTGCATTACCAACTCTTGTTGTAGCGCGTGTGGAAAGCGTGAGCCTGGGGACGGCTGAGCAGGGATTAATACTTAATTTAAACGGCTTAGGCTCAGTTGCATTCAATAATGTGGCCGAAATACGTTAATCGAGATTCTATAGGAGTTCTGATATGCCTTTTCGAATTGCACTTAGTGGCCTTGATGCCGCATCAACCGACCTGCAAGTAACCGGTCATAATATTGCCAATAGCGCAACCTCGGGCTTTAAAGAGTCGCGTACGGAATTTGCTGATCTCTATGCCAGCTCCATCCAGGATGTGAGCACCAATTCAGCCGGACGTGGTGTACGCGTCGCTCGTGTTGCACAACAGTTCAGCCAGGGCAACATTGATTTTACCGGCAACAACCTTGATCTGGCAGTGAGTGGTGAAGGGTTTTTTATGCTGGGCGATCCTGATGGCAGCGCCACCTACGAATATTCGCGCTCAGGCGCATTCAGCGTTGATCGTGATAGCTATATTGTGAACCATGCAAGTCAGCGATTGCAGGTCTTTCCTACCCGAATAGATTCCACCACAGGTAAGGTGGTGGAGGATGCAAATGGCAACCCTGAGTTCTTAGGTTCGGTAACAGGATTGCAGTTGCCTATACAGGCAGGCGCGCCTGCTGCGACTGCAGGTTCCGTGGTATCGGTCAATCTGGATTCAAATGAAACAGCGCCAGCGGCTTATACGGCACAAAGCTCTGTTCCACCTGCTGCACTTGCAGGAGCCGAGTTTTCACCAAACCCTTCACCAGATGAGTATAACCATACCACCTCAACCACGATCTATGATTCTCTGGGTAATAGCCACCCTGCGACCTTCTTTTTTGTAAAGACAGCGGTTGCGGGTGAGTGGCATGCCTATCTGCAAACCACGAATAATGATGGAACGGATGTGTTTGTACCGGTAGATCAGAATGATGGTCTTGGTGGTGCCCCTGATGGCACAGTTGATAGTTATTATTCAGTCTTACAGTTTGATGGCACTGGTGCGCTGACCAGTACAGGTGGTATTGCAGGGCTTACCAATGTCAGCTACCCAGGTTTCGATCTGCATCCATCAACAGCTGGTGCTGGTGATGCAGACCCACTGACAATGACGATTGACTATGGTGCAAGCACGCAGTACGGCGCCACATTTGGTGTTAATAACCTGACTCAGGATGGTTACTCCAGCGGTCTGCTAAGTGGGCTTGATATCGATAAGAGTGGTGTCGTGTTTGCCCGTTTTACCAATGGACAATCATTGGCCTTGGGTATGGTAGCGCTTGCCCGCTTTAACAACCAACAGGGACTGCAGCAGGTAGGCGATACCAACTGGTCAGAGAGTTTTTCATCGGGCAGCCCACAGGTGGGGCAACCGGGTACATCCAGTCTTGGGCTTATCCAATCGGGTGCACTGGAAGGATCAAATGTGGATGTAGCAGCCCAGTTGGTGAATCTGATTACGGCGCAGCGAAACTTTCAGGCCAATGCCCAGGTCATCAGTGCCGCAGACACAGTAACCCAGACAGTTATCAATATGATCCGCTAATGAACTGAAACGTTTGATGTAGGTGAAAACAAATGGATCGCATGCTTTATGTCGCAATGAATGGTGCCTCTGAGACGCTATTAGCTCAGGGCACCAACAGCAATAATTTGGCAAATGCCAATACCACGGGCTTTTTGACTGATCTGCAGCAGTTTCGCAGCATGCCGGTATTTGGGCCTGGGCTTCCTACGCGTGTATATGCGCTGAGTGAGCGTCCGGATATTGACTTTTCACCGGGTGCGATTCAGGCCACGGGTCGTGATCTGGATATTGCGATAAGAGGCGATAGCTGGATGGCTGTACAGGCAAAAGATGGCAGTGAAGCACTGACCCGTGCCGGAGATCTGCAGATTGATGCCAATGGGCTGTTGATGACCGGCACAGGATTGCCGGTACTCGGCAATAGTGGGCCGATTGCTATTCCGCCTGCCGAGAAAGTCGATATTGCTACAGATGGGACTATATCAGTTCGTCCGCTGGGACAGGGGGCAAATGAGCTGGCAGTTGTGGATCGCATCAAGCTGGTAACGCCCCAGTCAGCAGAATTGGAAAAGGGCATGGACGGACTCATTCGCCTTAAGTTTGGTGTGCCAGCAATTGCCGATGCCGATGCGCGATTAACAACAGGTACACTTGAGTCCAGCAATGTTAATACGGTAACTGCCTTGGTAGATATGATTGAGCTGTCACGCAAATTTGAGATGCAAGTGAAAATGATGAAGACAGCTGAAGAGACCGATGCAGCATCTACCACAATGATGAAGTCCTAGTAGGTCAAAACAGTAGATTAAATACTCTATCGCGAATGGCCTATAAACCTGGCAAGTAACTTGCAAGTTATTTTACAAGTAAAGTTGTTTAGCCGATAAAACACTTGTAAATAGGGCTTCTGGCAATAAATTGACTATGTCAACTGTCAGATAAGTAGAGGATTTAAGAAATGTACAGACCACTTTGGATTGCAAAAACCGGCCTTGATGCGCAGCAGACACGCATGTCGGTAATCTCTCATAATCTGGCTAATGTGAACACAACCGGATATAAACGAGAGCGCGCAAAGTTTGAAGACCTTATCTATCAAAATATTCGTCAGGTAGGCGCCCAATCCTCAGAAGATACCCAACTCCCGTCAGGACTTGCGCTCGGTACAGGTGTACGCACTGTTGCTACCGAAAAAATACATGGACAAGGCAATGTCATTCAAACAGAGAATGCATTTGACGTGGCGATACAAGGGCGTGGCATGTTTCAGATTCTTCACCCGGACGGCAGTATTGTATACACCCGTGATGGTTCATTTAGCCTGAGTTCAACAGGGGAGCTGGTAAATGCAAATGGTTATCTCTTAGAGCCATCTATCACGGTGCCTGATAATACACTCAGTGTAACCGTTGGGACCGACGGTGTTGTTTCAGCGTTGGTTGCAGGTGGTGCAACTCCAACTCAGATTGGCACCATCCAAACTGCGGACTTTATCAATTATGGTGGATTGGAAGCGATAGGTGGCAATCTATTTCGTGAATCAGCTGCCAGTGGTGCACCAACAACAGGTACACCTGGAGTAGATGGGTTAGGCACTGTTAATCAAAACATGCTTGAAAGCTCCAATGTAAATGTTGTGGAAGAGATGGTGAACATGATTGAAACCCAGCGTGCCTATGAGATGAATTCAAAGGCAATCTCTACCACAGATGAGATGCTGGCTTATGTAAGCAATCAGCTTTAAGCCATAGTGGGTTGATGAGGTAAATACCGTCATGAAAAGAGTAATCACAATCACTGTAATTGCACTTGGAGTCATATTGTTGGCGGGTTGTAATTCAGCACCTAAACGAGATCCGGATTATGCGCCGGCACGTCCAATAGCTCCGCCACCTGCGCCTCAAGGCAATGGCGCAATCTACCAAGCAGGCTTTCAGGTTTCGTGGTTTGAAGATATGCGTGCTCGTCGGGTTGGTGATCTGTTAACCATAAAACTGGCAGAGAAGACGGATGCAACCAAAAGTGCTTCAACCTCTGTCTCGAGAGACAACACAACCAGTGTCACCAATCCATCCATTCTTGGCGCATCGCCACAGCTCACTCTCCCGGGTATGTTGCCGCTGTCGGCAACCAGTAATCTTGGTCTTGGAACCAGTCTAGTCTCAGGAAGTGATTTTGAAGGTGAAGGTGATAGTGCACAAAGCAATAAACTGACAGGTGATATTACGGTCACTGTTGTTGAGGTGCTACCCAATGGATACCTGATGGTGCGTGGTGAAAAACGCATTGGGATTAATCAGGGCAATGAATATGTAAAAATTTCAGGTGTGGTTCGCCCAGCTGATATTGACTCAACTAACACGGTGTTATCAACCAAGATGGCAGATCCAACCATTGTCTATGTGGGTGATGGTCAGATTGCATCTGCCAACGCCATGGGCTGGTTGGCTAAATTCTTTATCAGCGCGGTATTCCCGTTCTGATAGGCATCTTCTACGAGAGGTATGCTATGAAGCAGTATAAAACAGGTTCTATTATCAGTAGCGGAAGCAGATTATTGGTCCTGCTTGCTTTGCTATGTATATTTAGTGGCATCGCTCAAGCAGAACGTATAAAAGACCTGGCATCCATTGCAGGTGTGCGGAGTAACCAGTTGTTGGGCTACGGTTTGGTTGTTGGTTTGGACGGTAGTGGTGACAAGGTCAACTCATCTCCTTTCACTGAGCAGAGCCTGAAAACGATGTTGACCAACTTGGGGATTGTGGTGCCACCGGGCACTTCAATAAAACCCAAAAATGTAGCAGCGGTAACGGTGCACGCAGATCTGCCGGCCTTTGCAAAACCAGGCCAGAAGATTGACATTACTGTCTCCTCCATTGGTGATGCAAAAAGCCTGCGTGGTGGTAGTTTGTTGATGACCCCCCTGAAAGGTGCTAATGGAAAAATCTATGCCATGGCGCAGGGAAACCTGGTTGTTGGCGGTCTAAGTGCGACAGGTGCTGATGGTTCCAGTATAACTATAAATATTCCCAGTGTTGGACGTATTCCTGGTGGTGCCTCTGTAGAGCGTTCGGTGCCCTCTCCATTTGCCAATGGTAATGCCTTTACCCTGAATCTGCACCAAGCAGACTTCACCACGGCAAGACGCCTTAGTGAATCGATAAATCATACAATCGGGCCAGGCACTTCTCACCCGATTGATGCCGCATCTATTGTAGTCAGTGCGCCACTGGATGCCTCCCAGCGTGTCAGTTTTGTCTCTATGATCGAAAACCTGGAAGTGAGACCCGATGAGGCTGCAGCCCGGATTATTGTTAACTCGCGTACGGGTACTGTTGTTATTAGTAGTCAGGTACGTGTCTCTCCAGCAGCAGTCTCTCATGGCAGTATGACGGTGACAATAAGTGAGAGTCCAGAAGTCTCTCAACCTGATCCATTTTCTGGTGGTGCAACAACAGCTGTTCCCAGCTCCAATATAGAAATTGAGCAAGCCGGCGAACGTATGTTTGTATTTGATCCCGGCGTGACATTGGATGAGGTTGTGCGTGCTGTAAATGGGGTGGGTGCAGGCCCAAGTGATTTGGTAGCTATTCTTGAGGCGCTGAAACAGGCTGGTGCATTGCGGGCAGAGTTGGTAATTATCTAATGAATACTGCAGATGCCAGCATTTACACAGACTTTCAAGGGCTTGCCAAGCTAAAGACGGCAGCCCGGAAAGATTCTGGAAGTGCGCTGGAAGAGACTGCTCAGCAGTTTGAAGCGTTGATGATGCAGATGATGCTGAAGAGCATGCGTCAGGCCAGTTTTGGTGAAGAGCTGATGGAGAGTGATCAAAGTCTCTTCTATCGGGATATGTATGATCAGCAGATTGCCATCCATCTGGCAAAGAGTGGTGGCCTGGGATTGAATGAAGTGATTAAACGACAGTTGGGTGGTGCTGAGGCTGATCATGTCAAGCAGCCTGGCAAGGTGTTGTCAGACTACCGCCAACAAGCAGTAACCCTAGTTCCTGTCTCAAGAGAGGCTTCGGTAAAAGCAGCCGCTAAATTCAATTCAGCACCAACACCCTCTGCTGCTGTTAGTGCCCCACAGAAAGCGCCTGATCCATCCATAAATTCTCCGCAGGCATTTCTGCAGCATCTATGGCCAATGGCTCAAGAGGCAGCCATATTGCTCGGCCAGGAGCCGGATACACTGTTGGCTCAGGCGGCGTTGGAGACAGGCTGGGGGCAGAAGATGATTCGCACCAGTGATGGCAGTAACAGCTTTAATCTATTTGGCATCAAAGCTGATCACCGCTGGTCAGGCGACAAGGCGGTGGTGCCTACGCTGGAATATGAGGATGGAGTAGCAGTACGCCAAAAAGCAGCCTTTCGTGCCTACAGCTCGTTTGCAGATAGCTTCAAGGATTATGCTGCTTTCCTTCAAACCAATCCCAGGTATCAACCTGCTTTGCAGGCTGATGATGGTGTCACTTATCTCTCTTCTTTGCAGGAATCCGGGTATGCAACAGACCCCCACTATGCAGACAAGATTAAAGCGATACTGGAGCGCCCGGAGACGAAGCAGATTCTTGCACAGTTAAAGTCAACTGAGCAGCAGCCGTAAGAGTATATGAGGGATTTTATGATTTTTTTAAGTGTCAAAACGACCAGTAGAGATAGGATAGAGTAGTGGCAGGTCTTCTTGGAATAGGTGCATCAGGTGTTATCTCGTACAAAAGTGCGCTGGACACTATTGGGCATAATATTTCCAATGCAAATACGGAAGGATACAGTCGACAGCGTGTTGAGCTGGCTACCCATATACCGTCATATGAAGGGTATGGTTATGTTGGCAATGGTGTTCATGTAGATAGTGTTGAACGCCTATACGATAGATTTGTAGATGCCCAGATACGCAACAGTACAGCCTCTGAATCAGAATTTGATACCTACCATACCTATGCCACTCAATTGGATAATCTGCTGGCGGATGAAAACCTCAGTCTTGACCCCTCTATACAGAATTTTTTCAATGCCGTGCAGGAGCTGGCAGACAACCCATACTCAAGCATATCGCGTGATTTTTTGCTGGCCGAAAGTGATACTTTGGTTAACCGGGTGCACTATCTTAACGACCAGCTTGATGACACGAGAAGCAGAATAAATCAGGATCTGGCCATAACCGTCAATGATATCAATGGTATTGCAAGCTCTCTTGCCGGAATCAATCAAACCATTGTGACATCTGCAGGTGTGGCCAATGGTGTGGAGGCAAATGACCTGCTGGATCAGCGGGATCAGCTACTAAGAGATCTCTCAGCACTAACGAATGTGACTGCTGTAGAGCAGGATAATGGCGCAATGAATGTCTTCATTGGCACAGGCCAGGCACTGGTTATCGATAATGAGGCAAGGTCTCTGGCTATCACCAATAGTGCAGTAGATGCCAGTAAGAAAGATATTACGTTTGTCACAACATCAAGCTCGGCCACGATTACCGACCAGCTTACAGGTGGCAGAATAGGAGGCATACTCAATTTCCAGGATGAGATGCTGGATCCTGCTCAGAATGAGCTTGGACGTGTGGTAGTAAGTCTGGTGGCACAGTTTAATGCGCAGCATCAGTTGGGAGTGGATCTGTCGGGTACTAGGGGAGGGGATTTTTTTACAGCACTAAATACAACACTCAACCCAGATGCGCTGGCCAATGCAAATAATACCGGGACAGGGAATGTAGGGGCAACTTATAGCAATCTGCCATTGAGTGATTATTCAGACCTCACAGCAAGTGATTATGAACTGCGTAGCGTAGATGGCGGTGATGTATATACCTTAACTCGGCTATCAGATAACTTTACCTTTAATACCATTGACCTTGATTCAGTGACTCCAGCGCCGACTACAGTTATAGATCCTAATGATCCCGCGAGTCTTGCAGTGGACCCTGCTGCTGGTACGGTGACAGTTGATGGTATCACTCTTACAGTAACAGCTGGTGCAGATGCGGGAGACCGCTTTCGAATACAACCCACACGTGATGCTGGTTTTGAGGTGGGCCTAACCATTACAGATCCCAATACCATTGCAGCAGCTGGCCCATTGCGTGCCAGTGAAAAACTTGATGCCAATGGCATGCCAACCAATGCCGGAACAGCCACTATCACCCATCCAGTTGCAACTAGCATAGCGGATTTGCCGCTGTCTGGTTCAGGAGGCGATATTGAGCTCCGCTTCAATCCAAATGCTGGTGGTGCCGGTATCCCTGGTTTTGATGTGATAAGCGGTGCTGCTGTGGTAGGCCCTCCTGTAAATGTCTTGCTTTACGATCCAGCTACTGAGAGCACGGGTAAAACATTCAGCACAGCGCTGGATCCAAACTTTTTTACAGTAGGCACAGATGGAGATATGAGCTTCACCATTTCTGGTCTTCCAGCAACGGGTGATAGTTTTGTCATAACCGATAATATGAACTCTGCAGGTGATAACCGAAATGCGCTGGCGCTGGCCGGGATTCAGAACTCTCAAAGTATGATCAGTGGCACAGCGACTCTGCAGGAGAGTTACTCACAGATGGTGAGCAGCATTGGAGCCGGTACCCGAAGCGCAGAGATCAATATGGAGTCGCATCAAGGCCTACTTGACCAGGCAGTGCTCACCAGAGACTCGATTTCTGGTGTCAGTCTGGATGAAGAGGCAGCAGATTTGCTTCGCTACCAGCAGGCCTATCAGGCGGCGGCCCAGGTGGTGTCTGTAGCAAGTACCCTTTTTGATACGCTGATTGCCGCTGTTAGGAGGTAGCCATGCGTATCTCAAATAACCTCTTTTTTCAACGATCTGTAGCTGCCATGACTGAGCAGCAGACAGAGCTGCACAAGACGGACATCCAGCTCGCTTCAGGTAAAAGAATACAAACAGCATCAGATGATCCAGCCAGTGCGGCAAGAATCCTTGGGCTAAACAAGGCTATTGATACAGTTAATCAATACCAGGACAACATCGACAGAGCCTCAAGTCGGCTGGAGCATGAAGAAACCATTGTAGGCAGTGTGGTCAACCTGCTCCAGCGAGCCAAGGAGCTCTCTATTCAGGGTAATAATGATACGCTGGCGCAGACGGATAGAGCGGCCATAGGGACAGAGGTGCATCAGTTGCTGAATGAGTTGGTGGGGCTGGCCAATACCAGAGATCCGGATGGTGAGTATATCTTTTCTGGATTTCAGACTGACACCAAGCCCTTCAGCCAAGTGACAGCGGGTGCATTTTCCTATTCTGGTGATCTGGGGCAGCGCAGTCTTCAGATATCAGCAGGCCGGGAGATAGCCGATGGTGACAATGGCTTTGATATGTTTGTTGATGTGGATTTAGGGCCGCATGCTGCGGTTACAGGCAATCCAGCCACAAGCTTTGCTGCATTGGGCGGTAGCGATATTTCAATAAACGGATTCAGTATCGGTGCGCTTCCAGTTGCGGCAGATGCTGATGAACGTGCCACCCAAATCATGGATGCAATCAATTTGATTTCAGGTGATACAAATGTAACTGCAACATTAGCAACTTCAAGCACAGTGACACTTACATCCTCGGTTGGAGATGTCACTGTTAGCTCAATTGCAGGTACAGGGCTGGTTTCAGGCACAACGGCATCTCCTCAGGCTTCGGTTACAGGTGCTGCAGCCACGAGCTTTGGTGCAATTGCTGATGGCGAATTGACAATAAACAGCGTAAGCCTTGGGGCAATTCCAGCAGCTGCAGATGCAGATGCGCGAGCGCTCCAGATTTTTAATGCTGTTAATGCGGTCTCTGGGGTGACCAATGTAACAGCGGCCATGCCAACATCAGATACGGTGACATTAACCTCGTCCAGGGGCTGGGTTGATGTCTCTGCTACCTCGACAGCGGATACTGGATTGACAACGGGCGTTACATCAACCACAGGTACGCGTAGCATCTTTGAGACTCTGTATCAGCTGGAGGATGCGCTTAATAATGACCAACCGATTGATCAATATATCAATGACATACAGGCTGCAATAGAGCATGTCACTACCCAGCAAACACGGGTTGGTTCGCGACTGAATGCGTTGGAGCAACAGGGTGAGGTCAATGCAGGGACAAAACTCTCCTATGAGACCCAGCTCTCAACAGAGCAGGATTTGGACTACCTGGAAGCTATAGGGCGCTTTAACCAGCAGATGCTCTCCCTCCAGGCTGCACAGCAGGCCTACGCTAAGATGCAGGGCTTATCACTGTTTAACTACATTTGATGGGCAAACCGTGCCTATCTGGTGCGGTAATGATTGCTGTAATCCCTATGTAACAGGCCTGAATATCAAGCTAAATAGTGTGACAGAATTGTAAAATAAGCTTTAAGTTGCTGCGGTACCCGAATTCCTCCCCCCTCTTTCTCGGTAGTTTTGGTTATACAAGAATGGCTCTTTTGTCGTCCCTGCTGCGGCTCAATTGCATGATTTAGGAAGCTATGTAACCAAGTTCTTCCCTAAATGCTTTGGTGCTCGTATTTCCTGGGCCGCACAATTGTGTGGCCGGGATTGTTTTATATAAATGTCTATATAAAACAATTAGATGTAATCTATCTTTTTCCGTTGTTATGGTTGGCGCGGGCTGTATAAAATAAAGCAAATTTAGTCGAAAGATTCCCTTAAGTTTCCTCGGCTGGGGCCGCTACAAAAAGTGGAGGCGGTAAATGCACATAATTAATGAGCATATCCGCTAAATATTAACCTTAGCCCCTCAGCGCCTAAACAAGCATGGCCACAAGGGGTTTTTAAGGAGAAATTAAGATGGCAATGGTAATCAATTCCAATATTATGTCCTTGAATGCGCAACGCAATCTGGGCAAAACCAGTAGTTCTCTAGCGACCTCCATGCAACGTCTCTCATCAGGTCTTCGTATTAATAGTGCGAAGGATGACGCTGCTGGCCTCGCAATCTCTAATCGTATGACCACTCAGATCCGTGGTCTGACTCAGGCTATCCGAAATGCCAACGATGGTGTCTCAATGGCGCAGACTGCTGAAGGCGCCATGCAGGAGATCACCAATAACCTGCAACGTATTCGTGAGCTGGCTGTGCAGTCAGCAAATGGCAGTAACTCAGCTTCTGATCGTGCTGCACTGAATAACGAGGTTACCCAGCTGGTGGCTGAGGTTCAGCGTGCTGCAACCACCACTACCTTCAATGGCGTTAATGTATTGAATGGTACATTCACCAACCAGACGCTACAGGTTGGTTCAGAGTCTGGTGAAACAATCTCATTCTCAGTTGCCAATATGCAGACAACAGCCTTGGGTGTGGGGTCAACCTCAGCCTATAGCACGACAGTTAATGGCACTGAAGTGGGTGCAACTGCAATGACTACAGGGTCAATTACCCTCAATGGTTATAATGTTGGAACTGCTGCTGATGATGGTGTCTCCCTGGACGGGACATTGTCTGTAGCAACGACTGCATCAGTCGACGGGGCGGCTTCTGGTATTGCTGTGGCTAACGCCATTAATGCCATCTCTTCAGATAGCGGTGTTACTGCTGAGGTGAATGCTACAACTGTGAGCGGTACTGCTGTTACGACATTTGGCACCGCCATCGCTGCGGGTAATATAAACATAAATGGCGTAGATGTCGGTGCTCTCTTAGCTGCCACATCTGCTGCGGCTCGTGGAAGTGATATGGCCGCTGCCATTAATGCAGTTTCCGATCAAACTGGCGTTACCGCAACTTTCAGCACCTCAACGGGCGCCGTGGCTCTAGAAGCATCTG
>Ga0316187_10002431_pt1 | contig 16203 bp, 13 predicted proteins | sample CroRivburrow1_MG_FD_204927 | JGI IMG/M metagenome (GOLD analysis project Ga0316187, IMG submission 204927) | Coastal sediment microbial communities from Maine, United States - Cross River worm burrow 1 | ecosystem: Environmental > Aquatic > Marine > Coastal > Sediment | place: USA: Maine... | reverse complement strand
TGAGACCGCACGGGCGGAGCAGGCGCCGGATACGATTATTCAGCAGATCACCACGGTCCTCCCGGCCATCGATGCAACGCAGATCGCCTTGCAGACGCAGCACAGAGCCTTACTTGACCTGCAGGGTCGCATCGCCAACGAGGTGGCACAGTGTGGAACCGCACTGGCCGGGATCGCCCAAGCCCAGCATGCGGCTGTTGGGGGGATTGCGAGAAGAGAAAGGCTGCCGATCTGGAACACTGAACAATGGATGCGGGCGCGTGCCGGGGGAGCCGACAGGCTGCGTGCAATTGCCGCCGACTCATGGGCGGATATTGAACAATACTGGCACGATCCTTCCAGCGGAATGCCAGTTCATCTCGGGGTCCTCGTGGTGCTGGCGGTGCTGTTCTACGCGATGCGAAGAAAGGTCCACCGATGGAAAGCCGGCGAAGGTTCAGCAGCCATTAACACCGTGGTCGATGCCCCCTTCTCTGCGGCGCTCGTCGCTTCACTGCTCTTCGCCTCCTGGCCCTACTCGCCGGCGCCACCCACGGTGCGCCACCTTTTCGAGGCCTTGGCCTTGGTGCCGATTATACGGTTGCTGAAACCAACGGTCGATCAGAGGGCGGTCGTCTGGCTTTATGCGCTGGGTTTCTTGTTTTTCCTCGATGCGCTCCGGCATGCTTTCGCGGGTACGGCTCTCTTCGATCAGGTCATGGTCGTGCTGGAGGCACTTGCGGGCATGGCGGTGTTGGGATGGTCGCTGGTCTACGGAGACCTGCAGCGATCGTTAGTGCAGACATCCGGTTCGACCCGCCGTCGCGCTCTGCGGACGGGCGCCAGCCTCGTCCTGATTACCTTTGGTGTCGGGCTGGTGGCCGGTGTTCTGGGTTACATGCGAATCGCGCGACTCCTGATATCGGCCGTCCTGATCGGCGGCGCGCTGGCTGTCGCACTCATCGCCTCCATCAGGATATTGTGCGGCGTTGTGTCTTATGGTATTCGTGTGCGGCCGCTGGGACGACTTCAGATGGTTCGTCACCATCGCGACCTCCTGGAACACCGCATCCACCGCGTCCTTATCTGGCTGTCGATCGTCGCCTGGTCGGTTCGCGTTCTGGGTTATGTCGGCTTGCTCCAACCGGCGCTGTCGATCGGCAAAGCCGCACTTAGCGCCAAACTGGAACGGGGATCGATCAGTGTCTCCCTGGAAGATGTCCTCGCCTTCGTCCTCGTCGTGTGGGCGGCGAATTTGTTGTCCGGTTACATCCGCTTCGTGCTTCAGGAAGACGTGTATTCCCGCAGAGGGATCCCGCAGGGAAAGGCCTTTGCCGCGTCGCGCCTGCTCCATTACGTTATCCTGGCCATTGGTTTAGTGGTGGGGATTGGGGTGCTCGGAGTGGACCTGACCAAGGTGACCGTTTTGCTCGGTGCGTTCGGTGTGGGACTCGGCTTCGGGCTCCAGAATGTGGTGAACAACTTCGTTTCGGGCCTGATCCTGCTGTTCGAACAGCCGATTCACGTGGGCGACTTCGTCGAAGTGGGAGACCTTTACGGGCAGGTGCAGCAGATCGGCATGCGCGCCAGTACCGTGCGCACCCGGCAGGGAGCCGAGATCATCGTCCCCAATTCGCAGCTCGTCTCGGAGCAGGTGACCAACTGGACCTTGAGCGACCAGCTTCGCCGGATCAGTCTGCCCGTGGGTGTCAGCTACGGTTCGGCGCCCCCAAAGGTGATCGAAGTAATCGAAGCTGCGGGCGGCAAACACCCGAGGGTCCTGAAGAATCCGCCGCCCAAGGGTTTGTTTGTCGGCTTTGGCGACAGCTCGATCAACTTCAATCTTCGGGTTTGGACGGATCAGTTCGCCGACTGGTCCAAGATCAAAAGCGAGGTGGCCATAGCCGTTTATGACGCGGTGCAGGCAGCGGGCATGTCGTTCCCGTTCCCGCAGCGAGAGGTCCGCCTGCTCCGTGATGAGGAAGCATAATGCAGCTTGAATTTCTCGCGATTGATTTTGAGAAGAAAACCGTCAGTCCGGCCGGAAAGATTGAAGGGGATCGCAGCAGTGCCATAAAACGGATGGAACGCATCGGGGGAAAGCTGATCCTGCAGGGGGCGGACGAGGGTATCCAGGATGTGCGCGACGGCGTCGGCTGGACTGCCGCGGTTATGAAAGAAACAGGCAAATTCGTCGTGACGGCCGCAGGGGATCAAGAGGCATTCATCGTTTACGGAGCGTGCATTCCGCTGCCGTAAAGCATATTCACCCGCGACCGTACGCCGGCTTTTTTACCATGTCCGGTTTCGTTGGCAGTTATTAGAGCAGGCCACGGCTTTGAGAACACTAAAGGGGACGAAACGAAAAAGAATAGCAAATTTGGATGGTGGATTTCTGGACTCTGGCATTTAGGGTAAATACTAGAAGCAAAAGGAGGTTCTCATGTTGACACGGCAAAGGGCCATTCGTGGCGCCAAACTCAGCTTGATTGCCGCAGTAGTTTGGTTAAGTGTGCTCAATACCGGCCCGGCCATGGCTGGCGGACTGTTCGCCTATGAGTTCGGAACGGCCGAGGTCGGCCTGGCCTCGGCGGGCTACGGCGCGCGCGCGCAGGATGCCTCGACTGTTTTTACCAATCCCGCCGGCATGACGCGGCTGTCGGGCACCCAGGTCCTGGCCGCGGGGCAAGTGCTCTGGGGCAACACAAAGTTCTCGATCGGCTCCGGCACTTCGCCGGAACTCGGTAACGAGGACGGCGGCTATGCGGTCGGGACAGACGGGTGGTTCCTCGGCGGCGGCGGGTTTGTCAGCTACAGCGTGTCGCCCGTTCTCAAGCTCGGGTTTGCGCTTACCGGTAACTTCGGGGCCCCCCTGAAGTATGACGACGACTGGGTCGGCCGCTACTACGTCCAGGAGACGACGCTGCTCGGGATATCGCTTGTGCCCTCGATTGCCTACAAGTTGACCGACAAGCTCTCCCTCGGGGGGGGCGTGACCGCCATGTACGGCACTTACAAGAATCAGGTGGCGATCAACAACGTCGACCCCGCCTTCGGCGACGGCCAGCTCAAGCTCGATGACAACGAATGGGGCTGGGGCGTCAACCTCGGGCTGCTCTACGAGATAACGGAAGGCATCCGGCTCGGACTGACGTGGAACTCCCAGGTGAATCTCGATTTCAAAGGTCCGGCGGATTTTTCGAACCTTTCGCCAGGTATCGCCAGCCTGCTGAACGGCAGGGGGCTGCTGAACTCGAGCATCAAGGCCGGTATCAAGGTTCCCCAGCAGGCGATGGGCAGCCTCTTCACCCAGGTGAACGACCGCTGGGCGGTGCTCGGCAGCGTGGGCTGGCAGCAATGGTCGAAGTTCGGTCAGGTGGAACTCGGCGTCGACAACACGACCAATCCCAGTAGTATCACGACCGAACTAGACTTCAAGGATACCTGGCACTTTGCCCTGGGGGCGCAGTACAAGCTGAACGACCCATGGCTGCTCAACTTCGGTGTCGCCTACGACTCGGGGTTTCAGGGAGCTTCTAACGTCTCGCCGCTGCTGCCGGTCAATTCGGCCTGGCGCTTCGGCGTGGGCGCTCAGCACCAGGCAAGCGAGACCTTCACCTGGGGCGTTGCGACCGAGTACATGTACGGCGGGACGCTCGACACCAACCTGCAGAGCACGGCGCCGGTTGCAGCCGGCGGGCGCGGAAACCTCGTCGGTTCCTACGACAGCATCGGAACCTTGTTCCTCGCCCTGTACGCCAACTGGAAGTTCTGAGTTAATCGTCGACGGCTGGACTTTTACTTGCCAGTCGTTGATCGGGCCGAAGAAAAAACAGGGGTTCGAATCGGGAGCTTTCAAAGAATGGCGGGAAGACAATGCACAGTAGGAGGATGAGATAAATGGCGGCTCCCGGTGAAATGCAACTTCAGAAAACGGCTGAAGACTCGCTGACGGTGGTACTCGCCGGCAGCTGGAAGCTGGGGCAAAAACTGCCTTCGACCGATGTGGTTCAACAAAGAGTCGAGGGGACGTCAGGGGTTCGTAACATTGTCTTCGACACCCGGCAGCTGACGGACTGGGACAGCGGGCTGCTGATCTTTCTGGTAGATTTGCGCGAATTTTGCACGCAGCAAAAGATCCCTATCGACGACAGCGGTTTGCCGCAAGGGGCGCGAAAACTTCTAGCGTTGGCCGCGGCGGTGCCGGCGAAAAAGGACGCCCGCAAGGCCGAGGGGAAGGTGTCGTTCCTGGCCCACGTGGGCAACGAAACCGTCGATTTCTTCAGGGCCGCGGGAGAGATGCTGGAATTTATCGGCGATACGGTGATTGCCTTTATGAACCTGCTGCGCGGCAGGGCCCAGTACCGGAAAAGCGACCTGTGGCTTATCGTGGAGTCCTGCGGGGGGCAGGCACTTCCGATCGTCAGCCTGATCTGTTTTCTGGTGGGATTGATCCTGGCCTTTATCGGCGCCATTCAGCTCGAGCTGTTCGGGGCCCAGATCTACGTGGCCGACCTGGTGGGTATCGCCATGGTGCGCCTGATGGCGGCCATTATGACCGGCATCGTCATGGCCGGTCGCACGGGAGGGGCCTTCGCCGCCCAGCTAGGCACCATGCAGGTCAACCAGGAGATCGACGCGCTCAAAACCCTGGGCATATCGCCGATGGAGTTTCTGGTGCTGCCGCGCATGCTGGCCCTGGCGCTGATGATGCCGCTTTTGTGCCTTTACGCCAACGTCATGGGTATTCTGGGGGGTATGGTGGTGGGGGTCGGCATGCTCGATATCGGCTTCATCCAATACTACAACGAGACCGTAAAGGCGGTCAATCTCTGGAATCTGGGCATCGGGCTTTTCTCCGGCATCGTGTTCGGGGTGATCGTGGCGCTGGCCGGCTGCATGCGGGGCATGCAGTGCGGGCGCAGTGCCTCGGCGGTGGGCGAAGCGGCCACCTCGGCAGTGGTCACCGCCATTATCGGGATCATCGTCTCCACGGCCGTGATCACGGTGTTGTGCAATCTGCTGGGAATTTAGATTTCACCGCCCGCTTCGCTCGAGACGCGAAGGACGCAGAAAAATTCTTTTTTTGCTTTTCGCCGAAAAGCAAAAGGCAACTTGCCTTCGGAAAGAACTTTTGAGCATCAACGGCCTTTCAACTTGGCCATATGGAAATGCTGTAAAAATTTTTGCTCTCTATCCGTTTTCTGTTCGCCATTGGCGATAGCTTTTTATGTTTTCCGGCGTCTCAGCGGAAAACATAAAGAAAAATAAACTTTGCGCTCTTTGCGCCTTTGTGGTGAGCTAAAAAAAACATGGCTGAAGAAGAAGCCCACATAACGGTGCGGGATCTGACCATGGCCTACGGCGACTTTGTGGTCATGCACGATCTGACCTTTGCGATCAACCGCGGGGACATCTTTATCATCATGGGCGGCAGCGGCTGCGGCAAGAGCACCATGATGACCATTTTGATCGGACTGAAGACCCCGGCCAAGGGCCAGGTCTTCTATGGGCAGGTCGATTTCTGGGGGTCCGATCCGCCGACCCGCGACCGGATTATCCGGCGCGCCGGGGTGATGTACCAGAGCGGGGCGCTGTGGAGCTCGATGACCCTGGCCGAAAACATCGCCCTGCCGCTTGAGACCTACACGGATTTGAGTCCCGCGCAGATCCGTGATGTGGTCAAGCTGAAGCTGGCCCTGGTGGGCATGGCCGGCTTCGAAGAGTTCTACCCCTCTGAGATCAGCGGCGGGATGCAGAAGCGGGCCGGCATCGCCCGGGCCATGGCGCTGGATCCGGAAGTCCTTTTTTTCGACGAGCCCTCGGCCGGGCTGGACCCGGTGAGCGCGCGGCGGCTGGATGATCTGATCCTGGAGCTGCGCGAGAGCCTGGGCACCACCATGGTGGTGGTGACCCACGAGCTGGCCAGCATATTTGCCATCGGCAGCAATTCGGTGTTTCTGGATGCGTCCCAAAGGACCATGACGGCCACGGGCAACCCGAGCACGCTGCTGGCTGAAACCAAGGATCCCACGCTGCGGTTGTTTCTCACCCGCGGTGAGAAATCTTAAACACGATAAGGATGGGCACACATGGCCAAACAAGCGAACAAGATGATGATCGGCGGTTTCGTTGTCATCGCGGTAGTCCTACTGGCCGCCAGCCTGGTGATTTTCGGCTCGGGCAAGTTCTTCAAAAAGACCGTTAAATATGTTCTGTATTTCGACAGCTCCGTCAAGGGGTTGAGCGTGGGTGCGCAGGTGCAGTTCCAGGGGGTTCAGGTGGGGTCGGTGGAAAGCATTACGCTCAACATCGATCCTAAAGTGATGAAGGCGGATATTCCGGTTATTGTCGAAGTCGAGCCGGATCGATTCAAGGTGGTTGGTGGTGCTCAGAGGACGGATGAAGATCGCAAAAAAGGTGTACAGCAGCTTATTGAAAAAGGGTTGCGGGCCGTGCTGGCGACGCAGAGCTTCATCACCGGGCAGCTGATGGTCGAGCTCGATTTCTATCCCGATACCCCGATCAACTTGAAAAACATTGCTAAAGAGTATATTGAGATCCCCACCATCCCGTCCACCACCGAGCGGTTGGCCCAGTCACTTCAAAAGCTCAACCTGGAAGGTCTACAAAAAAATCTGGAGAACACCCTGGCCGGGGTCGATCGGTTCGTCAACAACCCGGACCTGATCGGCAGCGTCAAGACTCTGAAAGAGACTCTCGAGGAGATGCGACAGGTCGTGAAAAAGGTCGACGCCAAAATAGACCCGCTGGCAGACCATCTAGACGGCACCATCCGCGATACCCGCAAACTGGTCAATAACGTGGACCATCAGGTGGATCCGCTGGCGAAAAATGTGAACAACGCCGTCAAGGATTTCGGCAAACTGGCCCGGGACGCCGACGCTCGGGTGGCGGCGCTGGGGACCAGTTTGGATAAAACTCTGTCGGCGGTCAGGGGGGTTATGTCCCCAGACGCCCCGCTGATCGTCGAGTTGGAGAGCAGCCTGCAGGAGATTTCAGCTACGGCCCGCTCGTTCCGGCAACTGGCCAACACTCTGGGCCAGCACCCCGAGGCCTTGATTCAAGGCCTCGGCAAACCAGGAGAAAAATAAGATGAGAGATGCGCCCTTTTTCCGTTGTTTACCGGTGATTCTGGTGATTTGTCTCCTCTTTTTGGACGGCTGCCTGGGCAGGAGCCAATCGCCGCGGTTTTATGCGCTGAGCCCGATAACCGAAGACAAAGCCATGGCAAAAAGCGACACCCCAGAGCGCGATACGCGTATCGGCATCGGCCCGATCAAGCTGGCCGATTACCTGGACCAGTCCAAGCTCGTCACCCGCACCGGCGACAACCGGCTGGTGAGAGCCGAGTTCGATCTTTGGGCAGGGGCCTTCAAGGACAATTTGACCAACGTGCTGGCCGAAAACATCGGGCTGCTGCTGCCGACCGAACGAATATTCATTTATCCCTGGCGGCTGGCCGAGCCAATGGACTATCAGATCATCCTGGATGTGGTTCGGCTCGATGGTGATTTGGGCAAAGAGGCCTGGCTGGTGGCGCGCTGGAGCATTCTCGGAGGCAAGAACAAGGAACTGGTTGCAGCGAGCCGCTCCAACATCCGCGAGCCGGTGAGCGGGCCGGATTATAATGCCCTGGTTTCAGCCCAGAGTCGCGCGCTGGCCAAACTCAGTCATGAGATAGTCAAGGCCATTCAGGCGGCGAGCCGGAAGCAAACCGGGAAATAAAACGAACCCGGTAAGAGATGGTATAGGAGTTGATAGCATCATCACTTTACGGAGTTCTTGCATTTAATTTTAACGGTCGTTTTTTGGCACTAATTAGATTGCCCTAAGCTCAAATTTCGACCCCCAACAGAGAGGATTTAAAAAATGATAACCAGACGAAAAGTACTGCAAGGCATGGCCGCCGCAACGATCCTGGGCCTGTGCGGTCCCCTGTGGGCAACAAAGCAAGCTGGCCATTTTCTAAAACCCGGCGAAAAACTAAAGCCAGGCGAATACGTATGGGAACCCGAATTGTCGCCGGAGGGGCCGGTCGTTATGCTGGTGTCGCTACCGGAACAGATGGGGCATGTCTATCGCAACGGGTTGGAGATCGGCGTAACGACTGTATCGACCGGACGTAAAGGACATCGTACACCGACGGGCGTATTTGTCATACTGCAGAAAGACAAGCACCATCATTCCAGTATTTATCATAATGCATCCATGCCGAACACCGAGCGGTTGACCTGGGGCGGGATTTGTCTGCATGCGGGTGGCCTGCCCGGCTACCCCAGTTCCCACGGCTGTGTTCATTTGCCCCTGGAATTTTCCGCCAAGCTGTTTGACATTACTCACCTGGGTACGGCGGTGATCATTGCCGATGAACATTCGGCCCCCGCCGACGTCGTGCATCCGGGCATTGTTCTCAGCGGTGATGCCGACCAGATGATCGCTCAGGAAATCGCCCGGGAGCGCAGAAAGAAGCACAAGGCGGTGCCCCCCGCGGCCGGAGATCACCCGAATCGTGTACCGGTTGCCTCGGTTGTGGTGAGCGGCGCGGATCGGAAATCCTACTTACTCAAAGACGGCGAGATCGTTAATCAGAAACCGATCACCATTGCCAATTCCGATCAACCTCTGGGCACCCATGTCCTGGTGTTAAAAACGCTTGAAGGCAAGCATCCCACCTGGAGTGCCGCGTCGATCCGTCATGCTGATTCGACGGCTGCCGTGCAGAACACGGATAACGCAACCCTTGATCGAATTAAATTCGACCCGGCGTTTGTCGAACAAACACTTGGGGCCATGCACCCAGGCATGATGCTGATGATCACGGATCTTGCCGCAGACCCGGAAACCCGATCAGAAAAGGATTTCGTCATCGTAACATCGGAGTATGTTCAGTCTTAGCGAGAAATATTATCTCATGCGCTGGAAATGGATCGTCACCATCGGCGTTTTGATGATCGTTATCTTGATTACCGCCGTTTATGTGGTCCTGAAGACCTATGACTACAATAAACTAAAGCCTCTGGTTGCCCAAGTGGTTGAAGATGCGACGGGCCGCAAACTGAGCCTGGGCGGCGAGGTGAGCCTCGAAATCGGGTTAATGCCCACGCTGGTTGTGACGAATATAGCGCTGGCAAATGTTCCCTGGGGCTCGCAAGCGCAAATGATCGAGATTGAAAAGCTGGAGGCGCAGGTTCGGCTGCTGCCGCTGCTGCATAAAGATGTGGTGGTCAAAGAGATCGGTCTTTTCGGGGTCAAGGTGTTGCTTGAGACGGATGCCGACGCCCGGGCCAATTGGGACTTTGTTGCGGGCGACAGCTCCGCCGGCCGCCTCGGTTCGCTCGGGCCAGTTGAAATAGATGTCGCCCGGGTCAGCATCGAGAACCTGCATTTTTCATTTCGCCGGCATGGGACTCATTCCCAAACGCAGTTCACATTAGCGAGCCTGGTGATAAACAAAGAAGAGACAGAAGAAGCGCTTTCATTCAAACTCCAGGCTGACTTCAACGGGCAGTCGGTCGCGTTATCCGGTAAGACCGGAGGGATCCGTCAATTGTTTACGCACAAGCGCTTCCCGCTTCAAGTGTCAGGAAGTTTGTCAACCGCAGCCATCAAGATCAATGGCGCAATTGAGGATGCTCTCAACCTTCAGGGTATCGATGTGGAGGCCCAACTGATTGGCGAGAATATGGCGACCCTCGAGCCTGTTATGGATATTCGGCTGCCAAAGACAAAATCATTTGAAGTGAATGGGGAGATAAAGGGTAACAAGGAATCCCTGAAACTGGAAAATGTCAAAGGGAATTTGTCCGGAAGCGGTTTCGACCTCGCCGTCAGCGGCGGCGTTGGCGACTTGATCGCCTTCAGCGGCATCGACCTGAATCTGAAAAGCTCTGGCAAGGATCTGGCAGAAATCGGTCCGATCATCGGGGAGAAACTGCCAGCAACGGATGGCTTTACGGTGCAGGGGCGACTGACAGGTTCTGCAAAACTCCTGTCTCTCGATGAAGCACAAGGCAACGCCCACCACGGCGGTCTGAGTTTGGCGGTGGAGGGCGGAATTAAAGATTTTCTCAATTTCAACGGCATCGATCTATCCGTAAAAGGCTCCGGCAAGGATTTATCAGGTATAGGGCCGATTATCGGGGAGAAATTACCCGCCACAGATGAATTTGCGCTTCAAGGCCGGTTAATGGGGTCTGCCAAGGCTCTATCCATGCTCGATGCCCGGGGAAGCACCCGTCGCGGCAATATGCGCATCGCTGTAACCGGAGCGGTCAAAGATCTACCCACCCTCAGGGGCATTGACCTGCAGTCCAGGCTAACCGGCAAGAACTTGGAAGAGTTTGGTGACATCATCGGAGAAAAACTTCCGGCAACCGATGAATTCGAAATTCAAGGCCGACTGACGGGCTCTGCCAAGACCCTATCATTGCAAAAAGCCGGCGGCAGGGCCAATCGAGGCAGCTTGAGACTTTCTTTAAAGGGTGAGGTCAAGGATTTGACTGACCTCAGCGGCATGGATCTGCGCTTACAGGGTTCGGGCAAGGATTTGGCGGAGATTGGAACGATCACCGGAAAGAAGTTTCCAGCAAGCGATAAATTCACGGTTCAGGGCCGGCTGATGGGTTCCACAAAAGCCTTATCTCTGTTGGAAGCTAAAGGCAGTGCCAGCCGGGGTAGTTTGAACCTGGCCTTCAACGGGGCGGTAAAAGAACTGCTTGCCTTAGAAGGCATCAATGTCAATCTGGAGGCTTCTGGAAAGGAGCTGGCCGAAATCGGGCCGCTGCTCGGGTCAGAGCTGCCTGAATTGGGTCCATTTTATGTGAGCGGCAAGCTGTCGGGCTCGACGAAGACCATTTTGCTGAACGACCTTTCGGCAGTGGTAGATAAAAGCGATTTTAACGGTCTGGCCAAGGTGGAGTTTTTAAAGCATCCCAAAATTACCGCACGCCTTGAGTCTTCGGTGATCGATTTCACGACTTTGATGAAAAGTATAGAGAAGGACGACGAAAAAACGGCCATTAAAGTTGAGCCAAAGCGCCGTTTGTTTTCGGACAATCCCCTGCCTTTCGACGCCCTAAAAAAAGTGGACGCCGATATCCTGCTTGAGGCCAGAAATATCCACCTCAAAGACGCACGCCTTAAATTCGGTCACTTTTCCCTGAAACTCGATGACGGCGAATTGAGCATCGACAAACTCGAGGCGACTTACAAAGAGACGAAAATCTCCGGAAACATGCAGCTCACTTCAGGTTCATCGATCCGGGCGGCCACCCGTTTCCTGGTTCAAAATCTTGACCTGGGCGGCCTTCTCAGGGAAACCGGAATAAACGATCGGGTCCAGGCAACCGTTGACCTTGCGGCCCATCTTAATAGCCGGGGGAATTCCGTTCGCAGCCTCATGGCGAATCTGGACGGCGCAATCGGTGCGGTGATGGGTGAAGGGTACCTGACCCGATATCTCGACCTGATCTCCTTGAATCTTACCCAAAAGGTCGTTCATTTCTGGGGAAGACCCAAAGATGCAGATCAGATCAAATGTGCCGTGGTCCAATTCGACATCAAGTCCGGCGTTGCCGCCAGCCGGGCCTTTGTGTTCGACACCCGGGCCGGCATCCTGGCCGGTGAAGGTGAGGTCAATTTGGGCACGGAACAAGTTGATTATTTACTCGTTCCGAAGCCAAGACATCCGGGTCTGCTGGAGTTTTCTACGAAGTTGCGGGTCAGCGGTACCATCTTGGACGCCAAGGTGAGCCCGGACACACTCGCCTTGTTAGAAACAGGCGCTCGGGCCCTCGGCAGCCTTGCGATCGGTCCGCTCGGATTGCTGGCTCCGTTTGTACACCTCGGCGCGTATAAGAAGCATCCCTGCGATATCCAAAGTATCGGGCAGTTGGGGCTACAAAGCCCTGCGCATGAATAGCCGGGCAGGGCTCTACTGTCGTGTCATTTTTGAAGTGTCTCGACTGCCTTGAGCGATGCAATTGAATGCACATAATGCATAAAAGGTTCCCGGTTCAAGCAGGGTTCAGAGGTTCATAGTTCTGGGTTCGGGGTTCAGCGTTCAAGGAAGGACTTCAATCCTTCAACCCTGAACGGGGAACGGTGAACCTTTAAACTGTTTGCGACTAACGTCCATTGGATTATTGGTTGAGATATGAAGTTGTGATATAGTGACAACATGCCATGGAAAGCTCGCACAGATGCTCCCGGAGCACTGCATCATATTATTGTAAGGGGGATTGAACGCAGAAAGATATTTCTCGATGATTTTGACCGGGATAATTTTTCAAAGCACCTTGGCAATGTTTTATCAGAAACCGTAACGCCTTGTTTTGCCTGGGCCTTGATTCCAAACCACGCGCATTTGTTGCTGAGAACAGGCACCACCGCCATTGCCACGGTCATGCGCGGGCGCTTGACCGGCTTTGCGGTAAGCTTCAATCGCCGGCATCGTCGCCATGGTCCGTTATTTCAGAACCGCTATAAATCCATTTTGTGTTAGGAAGAATTATATTTGCTGGAGCTCGTGCGCTACATTCACCTAAATCATTTACGTGCCGGGCTTGTGGCAGAGCTGAAATCATTGGATAAGTATCCGTATAGCGGTCACGGGGTCCTAATGGGCAAGCTGGCTCATGTGTGGCAGGATGCCCATTACATTTTGAAGTTTTTTGAATGAATATATCCCAACCGACAACGAGTCAATCCGTGGTGCGAGGTCAGAAAATCGCCCGCGCGGAAAAGTTGGCGTTTCTGGAACAACGGAACCAATAATCCAATGGACGCATATCCTTCCGCATATCCTTCGTTAAAGCTGTCGTCAATCGAACAGAACCCTTGGCCGATGTCGGATAAATACTATCCTTTCTCATAAGGATCTCAAATTGCCAAAATCTCCGACAGAACTTATGAAACGCGATACTATTTTAAAGGATTTCCCATTCTTCTTTGCTAATATGTGCTTGCCGAAGAATTCTTGCTAAAAGTTCTTTCCCTACGTCACCACCGTGAGGATTTGGTAACCGGATGGTAATATCGTCTTTTAGCATGAACTGATGTCTGCTGCCGCTAAACGGTCCACTGAAACCCGACTTTTTCAAAAATCGGATGAGATTTTTGCGCTTTATCGGTCCAAATGGTGGCATCAGGCAATTTCCTTTATCGTCAATTCATTTCCATCAATAATTGGTAAAGACAGGTTTTTATGAACCCGGAATAAAATCCAGTCTTCCAGGACCTCTTGAAGCTCCTGCCGACAGTCCTCCAAGTTATCTGAATTAGCGTATACACCGTTGCATTCTTTGATTTCACCATAATAGCTACCATCATCAGGCAATATTTCATATTTTGCATGATGCATTGCTCTTTGGATATAGGTCATTAACATTTTAATTCATCTCCCAATATGTAACTAAAAGTTAAGTTGCTGTATCTAATAGTTATTTTCAGTTTATACTAAATGAGCGAATAAAATAATAATCATTTGGAAAATAGTTTTGTTTGTCAGGGCATAACGCTTGAGATCAGCTGCCGAGTGGAGGAATGCCGAGCGGTTCATAAAAGTTAAAATATTCGATAAAACCAATAAGTTTCGAAAAACCGCTGAGCCCACCCGGTCCGCTGCAGCGATGTTAGCTGGCGTTCCGACATCACCCGCTGCCTTACTTCTTCTCGAACGGGAAAACGACCTTCCAATCCCTCTTCATGTCCACGATGATCCAATCATGCTTGTCAGCTATGTCAAGCACCTTGTCGAGGGTGCCTACGTGGCTATTGCGTTCATATGCATACTCGCGATCGGCATCTGTGTGGTGCACGAACAAAGCCAGTTGGAGCCCGTCACCGGACTTCGCGGATATCAGGGACGCCCATGAAATTATAAGTTTACCCTTTTAACTACCACGAATGTTATTATATTATGAGCGTTCCTCAAGTGTATCGTTCTTTGTCTCATCGAAAAATATTAGTTTTATTGCAATCTGTGTTCCTGGGAAAGAACCGGGGCGTCCATAAATTTATAAATAACTTCCAAAAACTACCAAACAAGATTTCAATGATATTTTAGCCTTCAAATTATGCACTTTCAAGCTATTAAATTGATGGAGCCTAATTTTATCAAGAAAGTTATTTATTTTTTGATGGAATGTCCCGCATATAGTTTGTATACACATATACACTTGACATATGTATATTTTAGGGTCATATTCTGAATAAATAATTAAAGGAGATCCAAGGTCATGGAAGAGGTCAATGCACTTAAAATAAGAAATAACCTAGGTGAAATACTAGACCGTCTTAATGCGACGGGAGAACCCATTTTAGTATGTAAAGGCAGAAAGTTACGGGCTGTTCTTGTGACCCCTCAAGATTTCGAAAACCGCTTTTTAGACTATAAAATAAAGGAGAGCAAAAAGCGTTTACTTGATCGGATACACACGTTAAAACGAAAGCGGAAGGAGCCTGTTGCGAGCATTGATTTACTCAGAAAATTGAGGGGATATACCGGATGATCTGGATTATCGATGCCTCGGTTGCGGTTCGCTGGTTGCTCGAAGATGAGGCTCATGATTGTGCGGACGAGGTGCTGAAAGCAGTCATTGAAGATCCAAAAAAATTTACGGTTCCGGAACTCTTCGCCTTTGAGGTATATGCGGTTTTGCAACGCCTCCATCCCGATGGACTTAACGCTTTTCGAAAAGGCATCATCCCGATTCTTCAGGGCGGACTACTGAGACATCCCATGACAGAGGAACTTGCAGTTAAAGCAAACCGCTTCGTGAAAAAAGGCCTTACCGGATATGATGCATGTTATGCGGCTTTGGCACTGGATCTGAAGGGCTGCTGGCTTACTTTTGATAAAAAAGCCCAAAAATTGATCGAGAAAGACAAGATATCCTTTCTGCTATCGGAAGGCTTACCTAAAGATTGGTCGTTAAAATAAACAGCCAAAGGTTTATATGGTCCGATCAAAAAACAAACCGGATGCAGAACTCGGCGAGCCGTTGCGGTTGGAAAGGCTGCTGACCGATATTTCGACATTATTTATCAATCTCCCTGCGGACCGGATCGACAGCGAAATTGAAGCCGCTCAGCGCCGCGTCTGCGAGTTCCTCGATCTTGATCGCTCCTCACTTTTCCAAGCCCCTGAAGGAGAACCCGAAACGCTGCTGCTGACACATTATTATCAGCCTCCGGGGAATCGGATACCTCCTGAACGGATGAGTTTAAAAGACTTCTTTCCCTGGGCGCTGCAGAAGGTCCTGGGTGGGGAAACAATCACGATTTCGAAAATGAGCGACCTACCGGCGGAAGCCGGCCGCGACCGGGAGAGTTTCGACCTCTACGGTACCAGCTCCGTCGTGGTCGTTCCGTTATCGGTAAGAAGAGGGCATGTATTTGGCCTGTTGACCTTTTCTGTTTTGCGGGAGGAGAGAGAGTGGACGACAACGGTCGTGCAACAGTTTAAAGTGGTGGCGCAGATATTTGCAAATGCGATCGCCCGCAAGCAGATGGAGGAACAGCTTAAGAGACGACTGCGGGAGATTGAGAATCTCAAACAACGGCTCGAACATGAGAATATTTACCTGAAGGAGGAAGTCAAACTCCTGGTTGAGCATACGAACATCGTGGGTCAAAGCAGCGTTATGAAGAATGTCCTTGCCCAGGCAGAACAGGTTGCCCAAACAGACTCCACGGTCATCATTCTGGGTGAAACCGGCACGGGAAAAGAACTGTTGGCCCGGGCGATCCACGGCATGAGTTCCCGAAAAGATCGGCCTCTTGTAACGGTCAACTGTGCCTCCCTGCCGTCGACGTTGATTGAAAGCGAACTCTTCGGACGGGAAATGGGTGCTTACACGGGTGCCTTGACCAAGATGGTTGGCAGGTTCGAGCTGGCCGATGGGTCCAGTCTTTTTCTCGACGAGATTGGCGAACTCCCCCATGAGGTGCAGGCCAAGCTGCTGCGGGTGTTGGAACAAGGCCGGTTCGAGCGCTTGGGATCCACCAGGTCGCTGCAGGTGAACGTGCGCATCATCGCGGCCACCAACCGGGACCTGGCCCAGGATGTCAAGGAAGGCAAATTCCGGAATGACCTTTATTACCGGCTGAATGTCTTCCCCATTTTGATCCCGCCCCTTCGTGAAAGGGCAGAAGATATTCCTCTCATGGTCTGGGCATTTGTCAAGGAATTTCAAAAGA
>Ga0316187_10002430_pt1 | contig 16205 bp, 14 predicted proteins | sample CroRivburrow1_MG_FD_204927 | JGI IMG/M metagenome (GOLD analysis project Ga0316187, IMG submission 204927) | Coastal sediment microbial communities from Maine, United States - Cross River worm burrow 1 | ecosystem: Environmental > Aquatic > Marine > Coastal > Sediment | place: USA: Maine... | reverse complement strand
TGGTCTGCCACGGGTCATCTTTGGAAACATTCTCCACGTGAGCGGTTTTCCAGTTAAAAATCAGATGAAGATTATCGTCAGCATCGCCATCTTCGTCGCTGGACTTGTATTCCAGCACCTGTATCCAATTGTTGGTGAATCGCCAACGGCTGCTTGCGGTTGAAACCGTCTCACCTAATAACGAAGCGATACCAACGGATGTCGATTTTTGCTGGTATACAAAATCTCCATTGTCGAGTTTGTGCAGGCTGAAGCTGACTTCTGCCATTGGAATACTGTTTACGTGCGCATCGTAGACAGCGGTAAATTCAGGGTAGGGTTGGCTATCAGTGGCCGATGCCGGTGACAGGAAAGCCAACATCAGGGGCACAATAAGCAGTTGCAGACAGTTGGCGAGGGAAGACTTCGCTGCCACACAAGGATTAATTCTCATATCCGCATAAGACCGGAAATGCCCGGATTGGTTTCGTCGGATCGGGCTATTTCGATTTCCAGTGGTTCCTGTCGACACCCCGGTTCTGTTGCGATATCGATCCCTGCTCAACGCCGAGGTGATCGCCGGGATCGAGCGACGCTGTAGCCACGAAATTGTAGCACCTTGTTTAAATGGCACTCAGGTTGACATTGAGAAATTCCTGTCGCTGGCGATGCTGGGACCCGCCAATGTAATCTTGCAGGCGTACGATGCGCTTGTTTCCTCACGTGCCATGGTTTAGTTTTACCCGTCAACAAACCGGTTTTACAAAAAGTTTATCGAATGCACCTTATTATCAAGTGGCTCAAGCACTGGCAAGGCGGCTTCCGGGGACCGGGAAGCGCGCATATGCGACCAATTTGAGCCGTAAAAGAAGAAGTGTGACCAATCGTGCAATCAAGCACAATAGCAACAAATCATCCCTGAAAACATGCACTATGAACTCCAAAAAAGGAACATGCGATTCACCGATAGTCTGGACGCTGCATGGGCAAAAAGCGGGAGACAATAACCAGGTTCTGGCACTCGCCGAGTCTCTTGGCTGGGGCTGGACCGAAAAACACATGCAATACATCTCACTGGAGTTGATTCCCAATCGGCTGCTGGGAGTCACTCTTCTTGGTCTAAAAAGAAGGCAGTCCGATGATCTGGGTCCACCCTGGCCAGACCTGGTAATTTCTGCCGGACGGCGAAATGAACCGGTTGCGCGATGGATCAGGAAACAAACAGGTGGACACTGTCGGCTGGTGCATATCGGACGTCCCTGGGCACGCCCAAAGCACTTTGACCTGATCGTAACTACGCCCCAGTATGACCTGCCGAAAATGCCGAACATCCTCTACAACGAACTACCATTGCACCGCATAGACCGGGAAAAGCTGGAATCTGCGGCACAACGATGGAAACCTGAATTTGCTCATTTACCTCGACCATGGTTTGCAGTTCTTGTTGGTGGCAACAGTAGTTGCTCTCAATTCACGACAGCCGGTCTTCGCTATCTGGCGAGATCCGCCAACGCCATCGCCGCCTCGAAAAACGGGGCATTGCTGGTGACCACCAGTGCCCGCAGTCCGAAGGGTACCCTGGCAGTAATGAAAAAAGAGATTAACGTTCCGGCCTTGTTCTTTGACTACAATGACCGGCACAGCGCCAATCCATACTACGGTTTCCTGGCTCTCGCCGATCGTTTCATCGTTACCGCGGAAAGCATCTCCATGCTCACGGAAAGCTGTGCCACCGGAAAACCGGTCTATCTTTACGACACTTCGCGGCCGGAGCATGCCGGCGAACCTTCCGAGCCCAACTTCATCACCATTGAACCGCGTCATCCAGTACGCACGCTGGGGACCTGGCTGCGCAATCATCTCGGGCCAAAACGATTACGCCGCGACATCACGCGCATTCATAAAAACCTGCTTCAACAGAAGCGCATTTTATTGCTGGGCGAGGCTGGCGATGAAACCACTCTGTCTATGGATGATGAGGACCTGGAAAATACCGTCTGCAGGGTGAAGGATTTATTCCAGAAGACAGGCTAGCGTCTGCGCTCAGGCTGAGGCTGTTTGCTTGTCGTAATCGCATTTTTTTATTTTTTCAAAACCCATCATGGTGCGAACACGTTCAGCAACACGATCCACTTCGTTGACACTTGAACCCGGTGGCGGGGGAAGACTGCCATCGAAATAGACGGCGAGGCCATGGGCTATCAGAGACTCATGGAGTTGCCTGCTGTGGCCACCGGTTCGTACCCACCCTTTTGCCAGCAAGCCGGCACAAAAACGCTGTACACCACGTTGTGGCCGCTCAATTCCTCGCTTGTTTAATGGACGGGCATAGGCACGCCTGGCAACGGCATCACCGAGGGTACGCCCCAGGGAACGCACCCATGTAGCAATCCCGGCAGACCTCACGGGCAAAGGATAAATGGCAACAGGTTTGTTTGTCGCACAGGCTTCAGCCAGCATGGATGCGCTTTCCCCGGTGACGACAAAGGCGTCTGCAAGCGCCAGGTAAGCCATGTAAGGATTTTCACTGCTGTCCTTGTCTGTTTGCCAGACATAAGCATGAGAACAGGATGATCCAAGGGCCGACAGCAGGCTTTCAGCCGCTGCTTTTGAGGTCCGCCGACTGGTCGAAACAAGGACCGACCCACCAATAGCGTCCACCATGGTTTTGACCGCTTCGCCCAGTTCCCTGGCGCACCCCGGGCTGAATTCATGCTCGACATTGGTCCCGCCGACCAGCAAGGCAACACGCGGCACCTTGCTGGAATCCAGTGCATCACGCCATCGCCTGCTTGCCTCATCAAGAAACTCCTGAGATACACGCGTAAGCGGCATCACTGTATCCAGACGGCGAGAATCCGGGTAGAGACCGGCATACTCCGGCGCAACCCCGATATCGAAATGATCTTCAAGGGAGGTGCCCAGGCGTCCTATTTGCACTGTCCGCGTTCGTCCAAGGGAATGCTGACGTATCCATTCAGCAACCGGAACCGTCCTCCGGCCGGCCGCAATCAGAAGATCCGGCCATGGAGGTCCTGCAACAGGGTCACTGGATGCCCTGAGGGTGGATACAGAACCCTTCACCATGGAGTTTGGCAGCTCACCTCGCCAATTGAAGTGCAGCCTCTTCTGCTCGTATGGCCAGTCGAGACTATTGGCCAGGCCCAGCGATTGGGTCGTGTGACCAGGTTTCTCGTCAAGCAGTACCCACACTGTGGGCGCTGCGTTAGTCGGGTGGGAGCCGCCCCTGCAAAATTCGATATCCTCAATGCCGCTATCCAGGCGCGGGGCCAGTGCAAAACGCCAGCAAACCTCAGGATGATGAGCCGATGCCGCCGTTAAAGCCCAATTCCACCATTCCGCCGCCTTCGCCATCGCCAGGCGGCGTCTCCCCCGCCTGCCTTCGGCCGCATTCGGGACATGAATAGTGCCGACAATAAATCGCCCGGCTTGTGCAAACAGTCCATCAAGAATCCAGGGCAGGTCCTCTTTTGGCCAGTGATTCAAGTCAGCACTCAAGACCAGACCGTCATATTTTTCCCTGGCCTGTGCAGAACGCATCTCGCGGACCAGGTCAATCAATCGACTTTGCCTGGCATCTGCTGCAGGGCAACTGCCCTTCACTTCAAGGATGCTGGTGGACGATGTATCACTGACCAGGTCGGCCGTCATATCCGCCAGGATTGTCAGCGCAAAGTTTTTTTCAAGAACCTGTCTTTGCGTTTCGAGACTTTCATCAAAATACCTTGACGGTCGACTGGCAGTGAAGACCTGGAATCCGGCACGATCAGCTTGCTCTTCCAGGTCGCACCACAACTTGCCGCCTTCCTTATTGGGTCGATAATAAAAGCGCTCCCTGAGAGGTCGCCATGGCTGGTAATGAAGAATGGTGTAGTGGTAACACTTGGTGCGCCCCGGGAGATACCGGGTATCTCGAACATTCCAGGCCTCGTCAAACAAACCATAGGCACCCTCTTCCGCTTGCACCCTGGCAATGAGAGGATATTTGCGGCTTGACCGGGCTTTCTCCAAAGTCCAGAACTGCTTCATGCGCTCACAGTCCATGAGCATAACCGAGGTATCAGTCCGGCTCACAGCGAGCACTGCATGCTCCCCCATGTCCATATCAAAAAGTTCTGCCGGGTCTGCGTGATACGTTTGATCAACGTCATTGTAGATGGCGCGTCCCTGGTAACCCGCGTAATAAGGAATCGCAAAACGGTAATTTGTAAAGCCGGTATTCCAGAGCCAGGTTCTTCGATATCCAGACATCCCCTTCATCAAGTGGATCTCGTAGACCCGGCCCGGGTCACGCACTTGTTCGATCGACCAGAAAAACACCCGCTCCGGACGATACTGCTCTGCTTGCGTCCCCAGGAAGATCCGCACAGGTGGCTTTGAACTCGGGGAAACCCCCGGCCTGACACCCAAAACGATGCAATCCGGTTGCAGCTGTTTTTGACCCTCAGGCAAACTATTCACAACCATGATCTCAATCGTGCCTTATCACTGTCGCAGGACCACTGTTCCCCCAACAATCCATGCTCGATATGTTGCTAGGACAAGGGCGGGGTATGTTTGAGCACATCAAGTGCATCATGACGCACATAGTTGTTTTGCATGGCCTCGGACAGCATCTCCACGGTAATCTCTCCACTGTCCAGGCATTCCTGAATCAGTCCAAAAAACAGTTCCTGCTGGGCCATATCAGGGTTCTGCCGGTACTTGCCCATAAAGGCGTATTCGCCAAACAATTTCCGGCGCGCGTACATCAGCCAGCCGGAAGGGGGAAACACCCGGAATGTCTCCGGTGGCCTGAAGTCCACGGGTAACCCGGTTTTCCATGGCTGGGTCTTGCGTTTGGTGGTGTGCAGCATGCGTGTTGCAGGTGTCAGGCGATCAAAGTCGTTCCATTCATTTTCAAACAGGCCAATACTGTCGGCCGGTTCATTTTTCAGGCAGATCCAGTCCATATAATCTAGTTGATCGGCAAACATGGCGGCGAACTGCTCTGCTACCCGCCAGTGGCGCAACTGTTGACAATCCAGCAACATCACACTGGTCGCCATGCAACCCCTGCGTTTCTTGCGCCCGGAGCGAGGCCTGACCATGATTGCCTTGCCCTGCATGTCCCGGGACAAGAGCTCCCATACATCACTGACAGCAAAAACATCAGGATCAATCACCAGCGCCCTGCCCTGATAATTCATCAGGGCAGGCGGCATAAATCGCGTTAGCGTAAACGATTGCAGGTCATCATTCAGCCACTGCCTGTGTGCACCATCACGCAGATATTCCTGCCCTTCCTGTTCTGCAAAAAATGAATAATCCTGTACGTTGATTATTTCAACCGAGAATCTGTCTGTATGGTTTGAGTAACGAGCCAGCGCATGGGCAGCTACAAGTGCCCCGATATACTGTTTATGATTCGTCTGGATAAAAACCTTGTATTCCATATATCTTCCGCTTAATTCCCTGCAGCCACTTTTCGGGTATAACCATAAACAGGCTGCAGCGTTTGTTGCAACAATTGTTCAATGTTATTCACCTGCTCTTCATCAAAATAATCGCTGAAGCCACCAACCTTGCCACGCCGCACCTTGTAAGAATCCGGATTGTTGCGGTCACCAGGCACCATCCTGCTGCCAGTGAGCCATGAAGAGCCCTTTTGTTCCATTTTTTTCATATTTTCCATGGATGAAAAGTGCACAACATCCTGTAATTCTTCCGGGGATGCCGGGGTGCCGATGAACTCCAGAATCTGTCCCAGTACCCGGGCTGTATCGCTGCGCATGTCTTCGTAACGAACTACCAGCAACTGCTCGATTTTCCCTGCCTCATCAGCCCACAGATTGAAAAAGTCTACAATATTTGGCAAACCTGCATTTTGATCCATCGCAAATTGATACTCATCAATATCCGCACCATCAGCGGGATACCTGTTCAAGCGTTTTTTCCAGGGACGCATACGGTGTTTCCACTGAAAATATTGCGATACCACCACATCCCTGGGGTCTCGTACCAGTAATACTACCTTTTTCCGGTAGTAATCCTTTTTGGAGTCAGCATTGCCGGTGACATCCTTGAGGTAGTTATCATGCGTAAAAAATATCCGCGGAATATCCGGATTCTTTGCATGCAGGTTATCAAAAATGATCAGGCTGTAATCTGACAAGCCGTGCTTCAACTGATAAAACCGTGACAACATAACCCTTAGCCAGGTTCTGCCGCTTTTACCATAAGAAATCATGACGCAGTCTGCTTTCTGTAATTTGCGCAACTCTTCACGCCCCCGCAGCCGACGATCAAGGGCAATTCTTGTATGCTCAGGCAGGAAGAAAACTGCACCCAGCACCAGTGTTCGTATTAATTTCGCTAGCATGATATCTGCTTTTGACCCCCTGTATGAATCACAATTGCCTGATCCGCTCTACAACCTGCGAGAGTTGATCTTCCATGGGTCTCCGGGGAGTGACAAATGGCTGACCAAGTGTTGAGGCCAAGCCGTTCTTCAGCAGGTATCGGTGGGTCCGGCTGAGGTCCCGGGCATAACCAAAGAATGCGCCCAGCAATTGCCCTGAAAAACGTCTGATCACCACGGTTGCCTGCCGTAGCGAGCGTGCAAAAGGACCACCTTGCTCAGGCAACGGGTAAATCGCCAGTGGTTTTCCCAAACGGGCAATTTCGACCATCATGGACAAGCTATCACCGGTAACAACAAAATTGTCGGCCAGCCCCAGCAGCGCAAAGTACGGATTATTGTTATCCTCCGGCCGCCAGCAATACAAAGTGCTATTTGGCGGCTTGTGCTGTCGCAGGTAATCGACGACAGCTTCAGGCGTTCGTCGACTGGTACTAATAAACAAGCTGCCATCCACAACCTGTTTCTTAAGCTGTTGCAACAGCGTGCTAATAACAGCTTCGTCCATACAGTATGGCCTGGTAGGCCCACCAATCAACAATGCCGTAACAGGTTGCTTCATAGCCTGAAAAGAAGGCTGCCAGTTTTTAACTGCCTTATCAATTTTGGCGCTATCAACACGCATCAGCGGAAGATCCAGAGACAGGATGTTATCCCGTTTCGGCATCAGGAATTGCCCCGTGAGAATCACCAGTGCAAATTCAGACAGCATTTTTCTTGGCCTGCCCAGCAACACAACCCTGGTTTTACCCCCGGACTGTTTACGAATCCACTGTGCTGCCATGGCGGGTCGACGGCCGATGGTCAGTACCAAATCAGGCCAGGGCGGAACTAACGGGTCTGACTTTTCCATATCCAGGTGGTATAGCGAAGGTTTGAAGGGTGGCTTGCCATAAATATATTCCTTGCGAGGGACCATCCGACGCACTTCATAAGGTAGTCCCAATGCCTCTGCAATGACCAGGAGTTGTGCATTATCTCCGGCCTTATCACCTATCACCAGCCATAGCGGTGTCTCGTTCATCAGCGCAATACCCCCCTGCCGACAAATAGGCCAAAAGTATCTCCCGACATGCAACAGACACTCGCTGCTTCAGCACCCGGCCATTCTCCTTTGCTGTCGCCAGACGTGGCCAACGCAGTGGAAAGAGTTACAGACGAACCTGGACCAGTGATACCCATCATCAACTATAAAAAACCGCCATCATACTCGCTTTATTACAGGGTGATTCAATGCTAATACTCTCAGCTAGTATACCGCCTGGTAATCATCCTGATCATGTATACACCTTCAAGTTGATGCCGCAGCGCCATAATCTCGAGTTGCGGAGAGAGTCGTGACCGGATCACGGTAGACACGAGTAGACACAGGGCGCAGACAATGGGCTTGATGGTTCTGGATCCTCTTCAGCAGCAACAATGACCGAGTACAGCAGACTGTCGTCACTCCTGGAAAAGTTCAAGAATATCAGTTAGTAAGTATTTTCTGGAAGGACCGTCTGACAACAGAACCTAGTCAACGCCGGACAGCGCATTTGCCAGGGCCTGCGCATAAACCCTGTGCCCCTTCTTGGTGAAATGCAGATTGACCGGGAAATAAAGAAGCTCGCGGTCACGCAGCTCGCGCCCGGCCACCTGCATCGCCGCGGTCAGGTCCACGAACCGGAAGCCGATACGATCCGCCGCGTCGCGAAAGAACTCTCGCTGCATCTGCGAGAACCAGGGCATGAGCTCGCTCAAAGCAGGGTCCTCAAAGTGCACATATTCGGCATAGGCAATGTGTGCAGAGGGGGTATAGGCGACAATGGGCTTGAATCCATGCTCGCTGCTCATCGCGACGAAACGCTCGAGGGCGTCATCGAAGGCGGAGAGTTCAATCTCTCCCGCCCGTAGCTTCTTCGCAAAACGTACCTCGCTCTCGTCCGCGTTCTGCAGATTGAACTTCATGACATTGTCGGGAAATTGAAGCTCGTAGCGAAAGTTGACTTTTTCCCTTTCATCCAGCTTGCCCCCGTTCGCCAATAGAAACGCTTTGTGCAAATTCTTGCCGAACGCGGCGAGAAGAAGGTTGGCCGCGTAGCTGTTGCGTCCAATCGGGTGATCAAGAAGTCCATCGTAATCGAGCTCGGGTTGATAGCGATCACCCGCGTGGCGATAGAGGATACGGCCTTCGCGGCCGGAGGCAACATGCTCGTGGAAGTGTATCGAGTCGCGCAGGTCGTTGCCCTCGTAAATGTTCATCACCACAACGTCAGGTTCCTTCGGCAGTCCGAAGTACCTGAAAATCTGGAGATACTCATAGGGTCCGACCCCTCCCCTTCCCAGGTTGTATACCGACTTTCCGGTCAGCATTCCGAGCTGGCTGGCCCACGTCGCCTCCGGTTGCGAGACCACGCATGCCGTGAACGAATCACCCAATATGATGAGATCGATCGTCGGTAAGTCGTAGCGGTCACGAGGCGGATTGCAGAAGCCCTGAGCGTCGAGACGGGTGTCTCCCTTCTCGTTCCTGGCCTTGAAGTCGTAGTGAATCATGGTGTTGGGCTTGTACAGCTTCAAGGTTGGACCACCGTCGTCCCGCTCGATCACACGCATCTGGGACTCATTTCTCAGCAATAGGCGTTGCGCGATCTCGAGGCGGACGTCCTTATGAAACCGTTTCAAGTACGAGAGGGGTATGAGCTCCTGGGGGAAGGCACGCAGCCCAGCCTCGAGTCCGAGGATGATGATGGCGACGAAGACGAGACATCCGCCGACTATTCGAAACGCGCGTAACATATGTTTATTCGGTTTTCACGGGTCAACGGATAGAACCAGGTGCAAACGTAATATATCAATTTGGCGGACCAGAACACAATATAGTGATCAACATATACCGGACATTTTGTTAAAGTGTAGTAGTTCAGATTTGACTTTACAGCTACCGGTTTGATGTTAGTGCTGTCAGGTCATTCAAGATGTTATGAAGAACCTCCTGTTTGGGCTAGTTTCCAGTCCTTTAGCGAAACCTTTTATAACCATTTCCTGCAGTGCCGGGATTTAGCGGAAACTTGCCGTTCCTGAGTTCAATCTTGAGAGCAGTTTGCAGCAACAACGTTCATTCGCAACGATCCAGTTCACTGGCAGCAATGAAGCGCAGCGCAATTGCCGTCCGCTGCCGCACCGTGTTAGCTGCTCTCAATTGCCTGCATTTTCATAAAGCTCAAAATCATGCAGGTAAATATTTTCTATTTTTCTCAATTGCCCTTTAGTCGGTGTATATGAACGCCGGTCTTTATTCCTGTTTAGCCTGGTTTCATTGATGTTCAATCTATCTTCGATACCGCTTTCCTCAAATGCCCGATTAATACCCTCGACCAGATTCTCTAATCGAAATACCGTTTTAAGAAGAATATTGCCATCCAGGTCAGTGATATCTTCCCACACAGGAGCGGTATGCGTTGTGAAATGACTTCCAAATGGACGATAAATTGAATCACTTACCCGAGCCTTCTGAACATTGTCCAAAAATGCATCAAAGGCGAATGCTGTACTAAAATGCAGTTTTCGCGTATTAACAGACCCTTTTAACGAGCGCATCAGGTTTCTTATAAACCCTGCATCCTTCCGGTATAAGTAATAAAACATGCTTAGACATCTGTCTGTTGGATTCCTGGAAAAAGCAAACGAAAAAATATCATCCCATTGATCTTTATAAAGGTAGTTCTTCGCAAACAAGCACCTTCTGAATTGATACTCTCCCAATACCACTCGGTAGTTATTCAGGATATCGTTGTATTCTGCAGGATGTGACTGTATAAAATTTGGAGGTTTTTTGTCTCTATCTACCTCTTTATAGTAAGGCTGTAAAAGTTTGCGAATGGAGCTCCCCGCTGATTTTTTGATATGAAGCCAGAAAAATGGAACGTGGTGCATATCTTCTCCTTTTCGTGGGTAGATTGTGCAACTACTGTTTACAGGCCTGAATAGATACGCGCCTGGAATGTTTACTAATTAACATGCCCCATGGACTGGAAATAAAAATGAAGAATCTGACTACAAATTTTTTACTGTTACTAGTCTCTGTCGTGTTGTCACTACTCATCCTTGAACAATCTTATCGCGTCTATCTATTTGGGGTCGCCAGTTTTTCAATTGAAAAAATGAACAGTCTTCACCCTCTTGGAGATTCTGGTTTGATAAAACCATCAAATAATCCTGAAATTGTTTTTGAGCTAAAACCGGATTTAAACAGCTACTTTAAGTTGGCTAAACTCAAAACCAATTCTAAAGGCTTGAGAGACAAAGAGTATAAATTATCCAAACCAGGAGATGTTTTTAGAATTGCTGTAATTGGAGATTCTTTTACCATGCCTGCTGGTGTTGAAATTGACAAGGCATATCATTCCCTGCTTGAAGAAAAGTTAAATAAAGAGCAAAGAGGTGCGACCTATGAGTTCATTAACTTTGGTGTTGGCGGGTACGATCTCAGGCAATATTTGGGAGTAATAAAGTTCAAGGCTCAAGGATATGACCCAGATTTGATAATAGTTGGTTTTTGCCCGGTAAATGATCACAAGGTCTCCGACAATGTAATATTTCAGCAGCAATATAAAGCCAGACCTGCAACATCTTATTTTTTCCACTCTCATGTATGGGAGTCACTTGAAAAATATGTATTGGAGCCGCTAGAAAAAAAAATATTCGGTAAAAAGAATAAACACCATCCCCGCTATGTGGTGACATCAGCAAAGAGCGAGGCAAGGTATATGAACCATATTTTTTCAGAAATGGGTGCCATTAGCAAGAAAGCCAACACCCCAATAGTGATCGTGTATTTGAACAACAAATACGATGAAACGTTTGCGAAAAAAATAGAAAACCTTGTTGTAAATAATGGTCTTTATTATTTAAATGTAAGCATTCCTTTTGAAGGAGAAGATGGAAATACATACTCAATCTATCTAACTGATCGTCATCCAAATGAAAAGGCAAATAGCATATTTGCCGAGCAAATATATGATTATTTGAATAAAGAAGATTTACTGGAAAAGACTGGAACAAAAAGTGATTAAACTCGATTATTAATTAATAGTGAATATATACAGTTAAATAACAGCCCTGGCTATGCGAGCATTAAGCAACGGAGCTGTACCCGCTTAGGTGTGATGTTGTCCATTACAACAATCTCTTCAAGCCTCCAGAGAAGGTCTGATAAGTTGGTTATGCCCCTGTGACTACGAGCAGTGATCAGCACTCTGGATACTGCCTAAATAAATGTTTCTGCTTCCATTTCAGTCATGTACTCACCCGTGCGCGCGGCACCGTTGAGAAAGGCACGCTGGTACAGGGCCTGTTGTGTTGCAGCTGCGTTTTCAGTCTTCCCCTGCCAGGCCTTCAACGCCGGTTCCTGCAAGGCACGCCCATAGGAAAATGACAGCTCCCAGGGCGCATCCTTGAACAGAGCATTCATGGCATTGAGATTGGCTGTTGCCTCTTCCGGTGTCTGACCACCGGAGAGAAAATTGATGCTTGGCACAGCTGCCGGCACCGCCCGCCTGAATACTTTTATGGTTGCCTCTGCCACCTGTTCAGGTGTAGCCCTTGACGGATGGTCCTTGCCCGGTGTCACCATGCTGGGTTTCAGCACGATGCATTCGAGAATCACCTTGTGTCGCTGCAGGGCGTGGAATACGGCATGCAGCACCGCCTCGATGACTTCCGCGCTGCGCTCAATGGTGTGATCACCGTCGATCAGCACTTCGGGTTCCACGATCGGTACGACTCCAACCGTTTGGCAGACGGCAGCATAACGCGCCAGCATCTCCGCATTTGCCTCGAGACCGAGGGCGGTCGGGTTGTGCTCACTGATTGGATAGACCTCGCGCCACTTGGCAAAGCGTGCCCCCTGGGTCTTGTAGACTTGCAGGCGTTCGCCAAGACCATCCAGTCCCTGTGTAATGTTATCGCCCGCTGCATTGGCAAGTGGTTTCAAGCCCTTGTCCACCTTGACGCCCGGCACAATGCCCCGTTTCGCGAGCACTTCCGGCAACGGCGTGCCATCATCCGACTGTTGTGTCAACGTCTCCTCAAACAGGATGACGGCACTGATAAATTCATCGAGTCCTGGCGTGGTGAATAACATGCTGCGGTAACTGCGGCGGTTCTGTTCCGATGACTCGACATCGATGGCAGAAAAGCGCTTGGCAATCGTTGGTGCACTTTCATCAGCTGCCAGAATGCCTTTGCCGGCCTGTACCATGTCGCAAATGGTTGCCTCAAGTTCGGTTATGGTATCCATTATCATGCCGTCCTTTTCATGTGTGCCAGATGGTGCGTCTTGACTGCAACACTATGACTATTTCAGGCTGTGTCTGCATTGACGCATATCAATAACAGTACTTATTTAGGGAGTTCCGCTCTCCCTGTGCCCCGCATATACCTTAAGGCGCGGCGCGCCCACCCGCAGGGCTGGAGCAAATGCTGCGTATTCATTTCCTGTCACAAATGCTACTGACCTGGAAAGAAAACTGGAAACATTGCGACAGTATTACTACACTCATCATGCGCACTCTTCACATGATGGCGATATACCCTCGGGAATCACCAGCGAAACCATCATCAACCGTGCTAATCTCAACAATTTCCGGTGGCGATCTCCTTGCCTTGATTGTCTCACCGGCCACCGCCAAGCATCCCCACTCAACCAACGAGATAGATCAAGCCCACCGTCACCAATGCCACTGCCAGACTCTGCAGACCACTCCAGAGCCAGAAAGTCCCGCCGACACGACCGAGAAAGATGCCGAGGAGGAAGATTATCACCAGCGCCACAGCCATCGCCGCAGGTAGAGGTCCGAGCACCAACTCCATACCACTGCGAGCGAGCCACAGCGGTACGATGATGATCAGGGCAATCAGCAGCGGAGCGAGGCCGTTGACCATGGCAACCAGCCAGGGTATCCATATCGCCACCCGAGAGTGGTGGCTCTCATCAAGCGAGGTCACCATCGCCTTTTCGAGCTTCACCAAGGTACGGCGACGCTCCGCTGCCTCACTGATGTAAGCGCTGGATATCCCGCTCATGCCGAGGGCCAGAGAGGTAGCAAGGCAGGACGTGATCACCACCGCAAGGTCGACACGATCACTGACATAGAAGCCCATTATCAATCCGAGCATTGTCAAGGCACCGTCGAAGCCGTTGACTACAAAGTAGCGGCGCATGATTTCCGCCGAGTGGGAGATCTCCAACAGTGTTTTGATCTGCTTCAACTCCATCGTTGCCGCCGATCGTTTCTGCATACCATTGGAACATCACTTACCGACGACAGAAACCTCGTCGATACTGTGTATGGAGGCTCCGATTTCACTGATAGCTCCGCTGATGCGCTCAAAATCAAGTTCGCCACCCTCAATCTCCACCTGCAGTGTCTCGGTTTGCTCATCCACCTCTACCACCCGGACATTGATCCGGTAGTCCGCTCCTAGAGCAGCAATTGCACGGGCAAATTCCAGGGCATTGGGCTGGTGCGGTTTGAGTACATCAAGAATAAGACGTTGCACACTGACCATCGAAATTTCCTAAACCTTGAGAGCGAAACAAGGCCCTAGTGTCTCCCAGCACTCAGCGGCTGGCAAGTCACTTTGGCCGCGTATGCTTTCAACTCGCCAGCGTAACCGGTGTTTTGAAACCAGGTGGCTTGATCGCTAGCACGGAACAATCGATCTGATTCAGAATCGTCTCCGCTGTATTGCCCATAATGAAGCCGGGAACACCGGTGCGTGCCACAGTCCCCATGACGACAAGATCGGCTTCAATCTGTTTTGCCAGCATCGGAATATCTTTGCGCGCCCACCCCTTCACCAAATGCGTTTGAGGTTTGAGATAATCCCAGGAGCCCTGATCCAGATTGCTGGTTACTTTACTTATCAACCCGTCCAAACTGGCCGCATGCTGCTGCCTCACCTGTTCGACATAGGTAATAATTTCGTCCTCTGGCCTACGCATAAACGCGCCGCGCATAGCGCTCTCGGCAATCGCGTCCCAGGCATGCACGATGTGCAGCTCGGCAAAATCGGATAACGCCAGAGAGCTGGCCATTTCAAGAATCTGCCGGTTCAGTGCACGTCGTGATTCCAGCTCCGCCGGTGGGAAGGTATCATCCACATCAACCGCCGCCAGGATGCGACGGTAGGCTTTCGTCTCCTCAGGCTTGATGAGCCACACCGGACAAGGGCATTTGCGTAACAGGTGCATATCCTCACTGCAAAATAACCGGTCCAGGCAATCCCCTGTTTTGGGTGTCTTGATAACCAGGTCTCTCCCGTTGCGTAGTACCTCACGGATGATTTCCAGGAACGTCACACCTACCAATACCCTGGTTTGGATTTCGATCCGTGCTCGTTAAGGATCGACCAGCGTTTCCAACCCCTCTGCATGGGCGTTCACCAGCGCGGCTTGCAGATCGGCGGAGATAGGACCACCTTCAGGCATTCCGATACCGGCTGTGACACGATCAACAACATCGACCACCGTCAGGCTGGCCTGGTTGTTCTCAGCCAGCGTGACTGCGCGTTCCAGGCTATGCTTGTCCGCCTTCCCGGCTCCCACCACACAAAGAATATCCTTAAATCGCTGCATTACATTCACCTCCTTTTGAAGCCTTCAGGGATGTAGCGTATACCCCGCAGTGGCCGCCCGCTACAACAGCACCCTCATGCTACTAGTAAATGTGACGGAAAAGACGGCCATTTAGCTGCCTTTCTCACTGCCCACGCGAAGACGCAACCACTTCTCGACACCCACCACAGCATAGATCACCAAGCCGCCGGTCAGAACCCAGGCCCATTCAATAATTCCGATTGGGGCCGTTCCAAACAACTGATTCATCGCTGGTGAATAGGTGAACAAGACTTGCAACAAGATCATTACGGCCACACCGAGGACCAGCCAACGGTTAGAAAAAACACCCAGCCTGAACATCGAATACCGCAACGATCGGCAATTGAACAAATAGAAGAGCTCGCCGAAGACGAACATATTGACTGCGACAGTGCGCGCCGTGTCGAGACTCCTGCCATACAGCAACGTCCATTCAAAAAGACCAAAGGCACCCAGCAAAAGCATCAGGCTCACAAGGCCAATACGAATACCGAGCTCCGGCGTGATCACCGGCGTCTCCGGACGTCGCGGGGGACGTTCCATAATTCCCGGCTCCTTGCCTTCGAAGGCCAGCATCAGGCCAAGCAACACGGCAGTTGTCATGTTGATCCAGAGAATCTGTACCGGTGTAATGGGGAGTTCAAGTCCGGCGAATACGGCAACGAGTATCACCAGCCCCTCACCGATATTGGTAGGCAGGGTCCAGGTGATGAATTTAACGAGGTTGTCGAAAACCGCTCTGCCTTCCTCGACGGCCGCTTCGATGGTCGAGAAGTTGTCGTCGGTGAGCACCATGTCCGCTGCCTCTTTCGCCACTTCTGTGCCGCCCAGACCCATGGCGACGCCGATATCGGCCTGCTTGAGCGCGGGCGCATCATTGACACCATCGCCGGTCATGGCCACCACATGTCCCCTGGCCTGCAGCGCCTCCACCAAACGCAGCTTTTGTTCGGGTGAGACCCGCGCAAACACGGCCGTTCGCGAGGCGACATCCACCAGCTCATGGTCGGCCAATTGCGATAGCATATGCCCGCTGACAGCGAAGTTGTCAGGGTGGCTTTCTGCGGTGCCTTTGAGGCCAATCTGATGTGCAATCGCTGCGGCCGTGGCTACATGGTCACCGGTGATCATCTTGACCTGAATACCGGCGCGCTGACAGGCATT
>Ga0316187_10002429_pt1 | contig 16205 bp, 25 predicted proteins | sample CroRivburrow1_MG_FD_204927 | JGI IMG/M metagenome (GOLD analysis project Ga0316187, IMG submission 204927) | Coastal sediment microbial communities from Maine, United States - Cross River worm burrow 1 | ecosystem: Environmental > Aquatic > Marine > Coastal > Sediment | place: USA: Maine... | reverse complement strand
GTTGATTTAACACGTGAACGAACACGGCGTGAACGCCGAATTGAAGCACTGTTTTCATAACGCTTTGCAGACATGTAATGATCTCCTGCCTAATCTTTTCGAAGAAGAGTCCTAATTCAGATGAATTAGGCCTTCTTACCTTCCTTCATTGCAACATGCTCATCAGCATAACGAACGCCCTTGCCTTTATAAGGCTCTGGCGGACGGTAAGCGCGGATCTCGGCAGCAACCTGCCCAACCTTCTGCTTATCAAAACCGCTGATAGTGATATTGCTCTTCTCTACCTGTACTTCGACACCTTCCGGAAGATTGTATTCAACCGGATGAGAGAAACCCAAAGAGAGATTCAATTTCTTACCCTGAGCCTGTGCACGATAACCAACACCACGCAGCTCAAGAATCTTTTTAAAACCTTCGCTAACGCCAGTGACATTATTTGCCAACAGAGCGCGAGCCAGACCAAAATTACCTTTCATTTTCTTGCTTTCAAGATCAGCACAAGCCAACTGTAGCTGTGAACCTTCCTGTGAAGCGGTAATGCCATCAAAAAGAGGAGATGTCATCTCACCTTTCGGGCCTTTTACCGTGACGCCGGAAGCGTCAATTTTAGCTTCTACGCCAGATGGCAGGGTAATGGGTTGTTTACCAATACGAGACATATCGTGTTACCTCAAAATACTGTGCAAAGCACTTCGCCGCCAATTTTGGCTGCACGTGCGTTTTTGTCTGTCATGATACCCTGAGAAGTACTCACAACGGCAACACCATACCCGCGACGAACACGAGGAATGTCTTCAGCACCGCTATAAACACGACGCCCAGGCTTGGAAACACGCTTGATCTCACGGATCACAGGTGCGCCCTCATCATCGTAACGAAGCGTCAGACGAAGAAAGCGGTGGCCTTTATGGTTATACGCTTTAACAGTAGCGATATAGCCCTCTTCCTTCAGAATTTCAGCCATTGCAAGCAGTGTCTTGCTTGCAGGCATCTCTACTTTTTCAATACCGGCTGTCTGCGCATTACGAATGCGAGTCAGCATATCGGCAATTCGATCCATCATCATAAGATAATTCTCCTACTCGCTTCGCTTACCAGCTGGATTTGACCATGCCCGGAATCTCTCCGGCCAGGGCATGTTTACGCAGACAGATACGGCAAATGCCGAATTTCCGGTAAACAGAGTGCGGACGACCGCACAGCTGACAACGCGTATATGCGCGAACTTTAAACTTAGGTTTGCGATTGCACTTGGCAATCAGAGCCTTTGTCGCCATTTCAAGCTCCTCTTAATTCCGGAACGGCATGCTGAACTGCTTCAGCAATGCACGTCCTTCGTCATTTGTATTGGCAGTGGTGCAGATCGTAATATCCATACCACGAATCTTATCTACCTTGTCATACTCAATTTCAGGGAAAATAATCTGCTCTTTTAGGCCCAGTGTGAAATTTCCACGGCCATCAAAAGATTTAGGACTAACACCCTTAAAGTCACGAATACGTGGCAGGGCGACATTCACCAGACGATCCAGGAACTCCCACATACGATCACCACGAAGTGTAACGCGGCAACCAACAACCATGCCGTCACGAAGTTTAAAGTTCGCAATAGACTTGCGAGCCTTTGTTACTACCGCCTTCTGGCCTGAAATGGCTTCCATATCTGCCAACGCACCATCAATCTCTTTACGGTTCTGAGATGCTTCACCAACACCCATGTTGATCACGATCTTGTCGATCGATGGAACCTGCATCGGATTGCTATAACCAAGCTCTTTGATAAGAGCTGGTGCAACACGTGCATCATAATCTTGTTTCAAACGTGCCATCTTAACAGCTCCTAACGGTCTAGCACTTCGCCGCATTTGCGGCAGGTGCGAACCTTGCGTCCATCTTCAAGTTCTTTTGCGCCCAGACGAACACCGGCATCACAATTTGAGCAGTAATACTGCACATTAGAAATCGCAATCGGTGCCTCTTTCTCAATAATGCCACCGGCACTGTTTTGAGTCTGACGCGTATGACGCTTGATCATGTTAACCTTGTTAACCAACACACGGCCGTCCTGAGAGATAACACGGACTACTTTTCCGCGTGCACCCTTATCACGGCCTGCGATCACTACCACCTCATCATCGCGGCGGAGTTGGGACTTGATATTTGTCGCCATTTTTTGCCTCACCATCCCTGACTAAAGTACTTCTGGAGCCAGAGAAATAATTTTCATATAACCCTTGTTACGCAGTTCACGTGTTACAGGGCCAAAAATACGGGTGCCAATCGGCTCACCGTTTTTTATTAGAACAGCTGCGTTTTCGTCAAAACGAATAGAGCTTCCATCAGCACGACGGAACTCTTTAGCGGTACGAACCACAACAGCACGTTGCACTTCACCCTTTTTCACTTTGCCGCCTGGCGCTGCATCTTTTACCGCAACTACGATCACGTCACCGACGCTTGCATAGCGGCGCTTAGAGCCACCCAGTACCTTAATGCAGGCAACGCGGCGTGCACCGGAGTTGTCAGCAACATTTAATACGGTTTCAGTCTGAATCATCGTTAACCTCGCTTACAGCTGCTCGGCACGGGTTACAACCGTTTCCATGAGCCAACGCTTTCTGCGTGAAATAGGTGCTGATTCAACAATACGAACTGTATCGCCAATTTCGCAGGTATTCTCAACATCATGCGCCATATATTTCTTGTGCGAACGAATAGTCTTGCGGTAGCGGGGATGTAGAAACTTACGCTCTACCTGAACAACAACGGTCTTATCACCTTTGTTACTTACCACTACGCCTTCAAGACGACGCTTATTGCTATTTGCTTCTGACATCATCTAACCCCTTAACCGCGCTCAGCCAAAACTGTTTTAATACTGGCAATTTCACGGCGCACCTGAGCCACACGTGCTGTGTTGGTCAACTGCATAGTCGCCTTCTGAAAACGCAACTTCATACCTTCAGCAGCCAGTTCATTTACACGCTCATTCAAATCAGCGTCAGAAAGATCACGCAACTCTTTTGCCTTCATCGTCCAACTCCACGAACCACAATCTTAGTGCGAATCGGAAGTTTCGCTGCTGCGAGAGTCAATGCCTCACGAGCAACCACTTCATCTACACCATCCATCTCATACAAAACGCGGCCAGCTTTAACAGCAGCTACCCAGTATTCCGGTGAGCCTTTACCTTTACCCATACGAACCTCTGCAGGCTTCTTGGATACAGGAAGATCCGGGAACATACGAATCCAAACACGACCCTGACGTTTGATATGACGAGTCATGGTAATACGTGCCGCTTCGATCTGACGAGCGGTAATACGACCAGGCTCCATGGCCTTCAGACCAAAGCCACCAAAGTTCAGGCTCGCACCGCGTTCGCTAATACCGCGAATACGCTGTAACTCTTTATGGTGTTTACGCCATTTAATTTTTTTAGGTTGCAACATGATCTACAAGCCTCTTTACGCTTCAGCTTCTGGAGTGTTACCCAGCTTTTCGCCGTTAAACACCCAGACTTTCACGCCAATAATTCCATAAGTTGTTTTCGCTTCAGTGAAACCATAATCAATGTCCGCACGCATGGTGTGCAGCGGAACACGGCCTTCACGATAGCCTTCGATACGTGCGATATCCGCACCACCAAGACGACCGGAACACTGAACTTTAATACCTTTAGCGCCCATGCGAAGTGCACCCTGCATTGCGCGCTTCATAGCACGACGGAATGCAATACGACGCTCAAGCTGGAAAGCAATATTCTCTGCCACCAGCTGTGCTTCTGCCTCAGGACGACGAATCTCTACAATGTAAACCTGAACATCCTGATTAAACTTCTTCTTAAGATCCTGACGTAGCGCCTCGATCTCAGAACCTTTCTTACCGATCACAACACCCGGACGAGCAGTGTGAACAGTAACTTTCACCTTATCTGCCGGACGCTCAATAATAATACGAGAGATGCCCGCATGCTTCATGCGATCTTTTACATAACGACGCATGCGAATATCATCGCGAAGCTGCTCACCGAAATTCTTCTCTGCATACCATACTGATTCCCAGCCGCGGGTAATACCGACGCGGAAACCAATTGGATTAACCTTTTGACCCATCTAAGAACTCCTTTAACTGCGCTCAGCCACAGCCACTGAAATGTGACTACGACGGCGATAGCGTTGACGCATACGTCCCATACCTTTCGGACGATAGCGCTTTAGAGTTGCACCTTCGTCAACTGTAACAGTTGAAACAATCAAGTTATCAACATCTAGCCCGTTGTTCTGCTCAGCATTTGCAACAGCAGACTTCAGAACCTTCTTAAACAGATCAGCCGATTTCTTTGGCGACAGTGCAAGCACAGCCAAAGCACGATCCACACCCAAACCACGGATGGCGTCAGCCATCAAACGGGCCTTCTGGGCACTAATCTGCGCATCTTTATGTAGAGCGCGTACTTCTTCAGACATAGCTCTTACCTCTTCCTGGCCTTTTTATCAGCACCGTGACCATAGTAGGTACGGGTTGGTGCAAATTCACCAAGCTTATGACCAACCATATTCTCAGTAACATGAACAGGAACAAACTTGTTTCCGTTATGCACAGCAAAATTCAGACCCACAAATTCAGGTGAAATCGTGGAACGACGTGACCAGGTTTTGATCACTCCTTTCTTGCCTTCTTGAGAGCCCTGGACTTTTTTCTCCAGAGACGCCTCAATGTATGGCCCTTTCTTCAGGGAACGCGCCATGACTTACCTCACTTCTGGTTACGACGACGAATAATATCGCGATTCGACGCCTTGTTCTTACTACGTGTCTTGTGACCTTTGGTCGGTACACCCCAAGGGGTTACCGGATGACGACCACCGGATGTACGGCCTTCACCACCACCATGCGGGTGGTCTACCGGGTTCATGGCTACACCACGAACGTTTGGACGAATGCCCAACCAGCGTGAACGCCCAGCCTTACCAACCTTACGGTTAGAGTGGTCAGAATTACCAATCACACCAATACTCGCCATGCAACGAATCTCTACGCGACGGAACTCACCGGATGGAAGCTTAAGAATAGCTTTGCTACCCTCTTTACCCATCAACTGAATACCAACGCCGGCACTGCGAGCCATCTGCCCACCCTTGCCAGGTTTCATCTCAACATTGTGCAACATCGTACCAACACGAATGTTTGCCAGCGGTAGAGCATTACCCGGACGAATCTCAGCATCAGGGCCAGAGACGACAGCATCACCAGGGCGAAGGCCCTGTGGAGCTAGGATGTAACGCTTTTCACCGTTGGAAAATACGACCAGAGCAATGTGCGCTGTACGGTTAGGGTCATATTCGACGCGGGCAACCTTACCTTCAACGCCAAGATTGTCACGCTTAAAATCAACCATGCGGTATAGACGCTTATGTCCGCCACCACGATGTGCCGATGTAATACGACCATTGTTGTTACGACCGCCCGACTTCTTCAAGCCCTCAGTCAAACTTTTCTCAGGAGCGCCCTTGTGAAGCTCCGGGTTTACAACAGCAACACGTCCGCGTGCGCCGTTGGTCATGGGTTTCAATACTTTAAGTGCCATCGCTTATGCCTCTTCTGCCACTTCAAGAGTCTGACCTTCTGCCAGACGAATCATCGCCTTGCGGTAACTTGCACGACGACCAACACTGGCACCGCGACGCTTCTCTTTACCAAGAACATTCATGACCTGAACTTTAATGACATCAACTTCAAAAATTGATTCAACCGCAGCCTTAATCTGCTGTTTAGTTGCATCAGTCGCTACACGGAAAGTGTACTGATTAGAATCACCTGAAGCGGTATAGCTCTTTTCAGTAATTACCGGCTGGCGCAGGGTGTTGAAATTATCGTAATTTGCACTCATGCCAAGCTCTCCTCAATGTTTGAGATTGCAGCTTCGGTCATCACCAGGCGATCATATTTCAACAGATCGTGCAGGTTCATCTGACCATTCAGAACAACCTTAGCATTAGGAATATTACGACCAGAAAGCTCTACAGCACTGTTTTCTTCACCCAGTACATAAAGACCTGAAGTTGGAGACAACACATTTGCAACCGTTACAAATTCTTTTGTCTTAGGCTCAGCCAGCTCAAACTTATCAAGCACAACCAGACGGCCTTCACGCAGCGCATCGGAAAGAACCAGGCGAACTGCGCGCTGACGCTCTTTCTTATTCACACGAGAAGTAAAGCTGCTCTCGCCTTTAGGGCCATGTGGAATACCACCATGACGCAGTTGGGTCGCACGGGTTGAACCCTGACGGGCACGACCTGTCCCCTTCTGCTTAAATGGCTTCTTACCACCACCGGATACCTCACCACGACTCTTGGTCTTGGAGTTACCAAGACGCTGAGCACTCGCCAGTGACGCATACACACGGTGAACAAACCCAGCATCTGATTCAAGACCAAACACAGCTTTGTTCAATTCGCGTGTGCCAACTTTCTTGTTGGACTGATCAACGATATCGATCTTTGCCATCTTTATGCTCCCTTCACGGCAGGACGCAGTTCCAGAAGGCCATTCTTAGACCCAGGAACAGCACCCTTAACCAGGATACGATTCTCTTCTTCATCAATGCGAAGCACTTCAATGTTTTGAACAGTTACACGCTCAGCACCATAGTGACCCGGCATCTTCTTTCCTGGGAATACACGACCAGGCCACTGGCACTGACCGGTTGAACCCATCTGACGGTGTACTTTTTCAGCACCATGCGTTGCACGGCCACCAGCGAAGTCGTAACGCTTCATTACGCCTGCAAAACCGCGACCCTTTGAAGTACCAGCAACATCAAGCTTCTGACCCACTTCAAACATGGTTGCATTCAATTCCTGACCAAGCTCAAACTCAGCCTCGGCAGCCACACGAAATTCGCTCAGAGCGCCCATTACATCCTGGCCCTGCTTGGCATAATGCCCCTGCGTAGCACGATTAGTAGCACGCTTAGCTTTACCGTGTCCGACCTGGATCGCTTCATAGCCATCCTTCTCAGATGTGCGACGAGCAATGACTTTACACGGCTCAACGTTCAATACAGTTACTGCTACAGAAGCACCACGATCATCAAAGATCTGTGTCATGCCCGCTTTACGGGCGATCAATCCACTCATTACTATCTCCCGCTTACAGCTTGATCTCAACATCCACACCGGATGGAAGATCAAGTTTCATCAATGCATCCACGGTCTGTGGAGTTGGCTTATCGATATCCAAAAGACGCTTATGCGTACGGATCTCAAACTGCTCACGTGAATCTTTGTATTTGTGTGGTGACTTAATCACACAAAACTTTTTGATACGGGTTGGGATCGGGATAGGACCACGAACCTCAGCACCTGTACGCTTAGCAGTTGCCACGATGTCTTCAGCACTTTTATCGAGAATACGATGATCAAATGCTTTCAGACGAATACGAATACTTTGAGTAGCGGCCACAATCAGCCCCCCTTACGCGGTGATGCTGGTAACAACGCCAGCACCCACAGTACGGCCACCTTCGCGAATTGCGAAGCGTAGCTCTTTATCCATTGCGATCGGTGTGATCAGCTCAACATCCATTGAGATGTTATCACCAGGCATCACCATCTCTGTTCCCGATGGAAGCTCAACAGAACCAGTCACGTCAGTTGTACGGAAGTAAAACTGTGGACGGTAGCCGTTGAAGAATGGTGTATGACGACCACCCTCTTCCTTGTTCAGGATATAAGCTTCAGCCTTGAACTTGGTATGAGGAGTGATTGATTTTGGCTTAGCCAGAACCTGACCACGCTCAACATCTTCACGCTTGGTACCACGAAGAAGAACACCAACGTTGTCGCCTGCTTCACCACGATCAAGCAGCTTGCGGAACATCTCAACACCAGTACAAGTTGTAACTGCTGTGTCTTTAACACCAACAATCTCAAGATCGTCACCAACGTTAACAACGCCAGACTCAATACGGCCTGTTACAACAGTACCGCGACCGGAGATTGAGAAAACATCTTCGATTGGCATCAGGAAGTCTTTGTCTACATCACGTGCAGGCGTAGGAATAAACTCATCTACAGCGGCCATCAACTTAAGAATTGATGGAGCACCAATTTCTGAAGTGTCGCCTTCCAATGCTTTCAATGCAGAACCTGTGATGATCGGAGTGTCATCACCCGGGAAATCGTATGAATCAAGAAGCTCACGAACTTCCATCTCTACAAGCTCAAGTAGCTCTTCATCATCAACCTGGTCTGCCTTGTTCAAGTAAACTACCAGGTGAGGCACGTTTACCTGACGGGCAAGAAGTACGTGCTCGCGAGTCTGTGGCATTGGACCATCAGCTGCTGACACTACTAGAATACCACCGTCCATCTGTGCAGCACCAGTGATCATGTTCTTTACATAATCCGCATGGCCAGGGCAATCTACGTGTGCGTAGTGACGATTCTCAGTCTCATACTCAACGTGTGCAGTCGCAATCGTGATACCACGCTCGCGCTCTTCAGGTGCACCATCAATGTCGCCGTAATCTTTAAACTCAGCTCCACCAGTCAGTGAAAGAACCTTAGTGATTGCTGCAGTCAATGTAGTCTTACCATGATCCACGTGACCAATCGTTCCGATGTTCACATGCGGCTTATTACGCTCAAACTTTTCCTTGGACATGATTACTCCTTAACCTTTAACAACAGCGATGATTTCTTTCGCGATGTTATTTGGAACTTCTTCATAATGTTTAAATGTCATGGTGTAGGTTGCACGACCCTGAGACATCGAACGTACGTTAGTTGAGTAACCAAACATCTCACTCAACGGAACCTCCGCTTCGACAACCTTGCCATTACCGCGATCAACCATGCCAAGCACGCGACCACGACGGCGATTCAAATCACCAACGATATCACCCATATAATCTTCAGGTGTTACCACTTCTACATCCATCATCGGCTCAAGAATGATTGGTTTGGCATCTGCACAACCAGCACGGAAGCCCATTGAACCAGCGACCTTGAACGCCATCTCATTCGAGTCGACGTCATGGTAAGAGCCGTCAACCACAGTTACACGAACATCTACCATTGGGTAGCCAGCCAGAACACCGTTCTGCATCGCTTCTTCACAGCCCTTGCCAACAGCAGGGATATATTCACGAGGAATAGAACCACCTGAGATCTTGTCGATGAACTCGAATCCACCGCCAACTTCCATAGGTTCGATCTCCAGCCAGCAATGACCATACTGACCACGACCACCTGACTGACGTACAAACTTACCTTCTGCCTTAGTTTTACCGCGGATTGTTTCGCGATACGCAACCTCTGGCTTACCAACATTTGCTTCAACGTCAAATTCACGCTTCATCCGATCAACAAGAATCTCCAGATGTAGCTCGCCCATGCCGGAGATAATGGTCTGGCCAGTCTCCTCATCAGTGCGAACACGGAAAGATGGATCTTCTGCAGCCAGACGGCCCAGAGCAACACCCATTTTTTCCTGGTCAGCCTTGGTCTTCGGCTCAATTGCAACCGAGATTACAGGTTCAGGGAACTCCATACGCTCAAGAATGATTGGAGAATCAGCCGTGCAAAGCGTATCACCGGTTGTGGTCGACTTCAGCCCAACTGCGGCCGCAATATCACCAGCGCGAACTTCCTTAAGCTCAGAACGCTCATTAGCATGCATCTGCAGAATACGACCCAGACGCTCTTTCTTCATACCCTTGGTTGAGTTGATTACATAAGAACCAGCTTCCATCACACCCGAGTAAACACGGAAGAAGGTCAGCGTACCCACAAATGGGTCGGTCATCACTTTAAATGCAAGCGCTGAAAAAGGCTCATCATCAGATGACGGACGCGTATCTTCTGCATCCGTATCAGGGTGAACACCCTTGATGGCAGGCACATCAACAGGAGCAGGCATGTATTCAACCACAGCGTCAAGCAGTGTCTGAACGCCCTTATTCTTAAAGGCAGTACCGGCAAGCACAGGAATCACAGAGATATCAAGAACAGCCTTACGAATACACTCTTTCAGTGCTGCCTCATCGATCGCTTCGCCCTCAAGGTAAGCCATCATCAGATCCTCATCGTGGACCAAAACCGCATCAAGCAACAACTCACGACGCTCTTGAGCAACCTCAAGCAGGTCGGCAGGAATATCCTGAACTTCGTACATCGAGCCCATGGCCTCGTCTTTCCAGACGATCGCCTTCATGGAAACCAGATCAACAACACCTAGGAAATCTTCTTCAGCACCGATCGGAATATTCAGCGCTACAGCGTTGTGGCCCAGACGCTCGCGAATCTCATCGACAACCTCAAAGTAACGGGCGCCTGTACGATCCATCTTGTTTACAAATGCAAGACGCGGAACGCTGTATTTATCAGCCTGACGCCAAACAGTTTCAGACTGTGGCTGAACGCCACCTACAGCACAGAAAACACCAACAGCACCATCAAGCACACGTAGAGAACGCTCCACTTCAATCGTGAAGTCCACATGACCAGGGGTGTCAATGATATTAATGGTATGCTCTTTCCAGCTACAGGTTGTTGCTGCAGAAGTGATAGTAATACCACGCTCCTGCTCCTGCGCCATCCAGTCCATTGTGGCTGCGCCATCATGAACTTCACCAATTTTATGGGAAACGCCGGTATAGAAGAGAATACGCTCTGTTGCTGTAGTTTTACCTGCATCAATGTGAGCCATAATGCCGATGTTACGCACGCGCTCAAGTGGTGTCTTTCTAGCCACGATCAACTTCTCCTCTTACCGAATCTGTTTAGAACAAATAAAAAATTAAATACTAAAAACTAACGAACAATTACCAGCGGAAATGTGAGAACGCCTTGTTCGCTTCCGCCATACGGTGAGTCTCGTCACGCTTCTTAAAAGCCGAGCCGCGCTCATTTACCGCATCAATAATCTCATTACCCAGACGTTCTGCCATCGTGTGCTCAGAACGTTTGCGTGAATACTCAATCAACCAACGCACAGCCAGCGACTGCTGACGGCGATCAGACACTTCGATCGGAACCTGATAAGTAGCACCACCCACACGGCGAGACTTAACCTCAACCAGCGGACGTACTGCTTCCAGTGCATTATGCAGGCAAACCAACGCATCAGTACCGGTCTTCTGAGCAGCAAGCTCCATAGCACCATACACAATGGCCTCAGCCTTAGCCTTTTTGCCATCCAACATAACTTTGTTTACAACAGTCGAAACCTTGTGATCACCATATTTGGCATCTAGGACAATCGGACGACGTGTGACAGGACCTTTACGTGGCATAACTCAAACTCCTCGACTTACTTCGGACGCTTAGCGCCGTACTTAGAACGCGCCTGCTTACGACCTTCAACACCGGTTGTATCCAAAACACCACGAAGAACATGGTAACGCACACCTGGCAAATCCTTTACACGGCCGCCACGAATAAGAACAACTGAATGCTCCTGAAGCTTGTGGCCTTCACCTGGGATATACGCAGTCACTTCATGACCATTAGTTAGACGCACACGAGCTACTTTACGCAGTGCGGAGTTAGGCTTCTTAGGGGTAGTTGTATACACACGAGTACATACACCACGACGCTGCGGGCAAGCCTGCAGTGCTGGGACCTTATTGATCTTACGCTTATCCTTACGGCTCTTACGAACCAGTTGGTTAATTGTTGGCATCGTTACCTCTTCTCAAAACTAAAACCTTCTATAAAGCTGGCCACCGGAATCAGACCACCTCTCGAAGGGTCGCGAACCTTAGTGGCGCATCCATTCGCTGTCAACCGCTTCTCTAAGGTCAATTTAAAACCCCTGAAAAACTTTTATCTAAGCGTCGGAAATGATTAGGGATCGCCGCCTTTATGCGGCTCCTGAATGTTTAAAATAGAGGTAGTTCTGATACTCCTCCATCTCCATCTTACCTAATATATAAAGTTCATAATCGGCCAGCGTGTCTGAATCCGCCTCAACGCCTTCCTGTAGCTGATGCTGGAAAACCTTCTCTCTGCGCTGCTTAGATTCAACATCATCCACACTGTTCTCACGCTTCATTGCTGCTTCTCGCCACTCATCTGCAGTTTTGTAATCCATAAACAGCTCTCACTCCCCACTCTTTTTTCGAGGCTCAAATTTCAGGCACTGTTTCTGAGAGGCAGAGTAGACCTCCAGACATGGAGCAATCTTTGATTTAAAACCAAAGGCGCGGCATCCATAAGGAAAGCTTGGCTGCCACGTTACATAGTAGTGTCTGCATTTCAGACACTCAGGACGTTCGCTCTCCTGCTCATCAACACCCCTTTGCTTCATCTATCCTTCTGCCCCATCTGCCCTTGGTCGAATCAGGTAAGGCGTATAGATCCATACAAAAGCGGCAAAAGCCAATATCCACCCCGCCGCAGAAATAAGCAGTGCGGCTTCTGCAGCAGCCGGAAACAGAAAGGGTATAAATACCCGGACCAACGATGATACGGTCAACAATAGAAATGCCCATACCATGACAGGGTGTGCCGATACCGAACGTCCGGTATGGCCAAGTGCCACACGTGCCATCATACCCAGCGTAAACATGCCAATTGCTCCAACTGTCCAACCATGCAGCGCCAACAGTGTTGAACCGACACCGAAGTCAGCCAAAGCCAGCAACAGAAACCCTGCAACTAACCAGCCATAGGCCAGATGTATCACCCAGAGCATCGGCTCACGCCATACGCCCCGGCAACTCCAGCCATAGAGTCGAACGGCATGTAGTGCCGCAGCAGCCACTGCGGCAGCGGTAGCAAAAAGTGAATTAGGCAGTAGAAACTCAACCGCCATCCAGACCGCGATGACGGGAACTGCCATCGCCTCAACCATCGGAAACTTCTGAATTGTAGCCTCAGGAACAGCCCTGCCTGTAAAAAAAGGCATAACCCGACCTGCAATCAGCGATATCAGCATCAGAACAACTGCGACAGAGAGCCAAAGCCCGTTCATACCATCAACCAGCCCAAGCATCTCGGCGTAAAGCACTCCATTTCCTGCAGCCATCAGAAGCAACAGACCCGGCACAGAGAGGTTTCGCATCTGTTTAGCTTTTATAATCGGCCTGGCCACCAGCAGTGCCAGCACCGGTAGGAATGCCATATCAATGAGGATAATAATCCACTCATCCACACCCGGAACAGCTGACACAATACGGCCAGCCAGCCAGAGAAGAAACAATCCCAACAAAGCATAACCCGTAGCCATATCCATGCCGGTCCAGTTCCGCACGGCAGTGAGAAGAAAACCTGCAATAACGGCAGCCGCATAACCAAAGATCATCTCATGAGCATGCCAGATAGGAAGTGGAAAATAGTTGTAGTGCCAGATTCCAGTCTGAACACCTAGAATGAACGTCGCCATCAGCAGAACAGAAAACACCCCGGCGGCAAGAAAGAAGGGCCTGAAGCCAAGTGCAAGCAGGGCGAAGCCTCTCTTCTTTTCAATGGCAGGCTCGGAAACCTGAATGGGAATATTCATGTGGCGCATACTATGTTCAGTTCTGCTCGCAAACCACCCATCAAACAGATCACCCTCTCCTCCGATATTCGGATTATCCTCATTGCTGGCGACAAAATATTGGCACAACCATCCAAAACAGTTCAGCCTGAAGTTGCAGGCAACGTCTGCAAATACTCAAATGGAAGGGAGTGCATTATGCATCACACCACAAACTTAAAATTAAAATCTAATCTTGAAGAGAGCCCTTCAGCTCTTGAAATTCAATATGATGAACAGCGCGAGCTGGCTTGGTATTATATGAATGAAAAGCCTCGCCCCTGCTTTACCGCTAACCTAATAGAAGAAATCCGCTCAGGATTTAGTGAAATCATGGAGGGGAATATTGAGAACGTCGAACATATTGTTTTGGCATCGAATACTCCGGGAACATTTAACCTAGGAGGAGATCTTGAACTGTTCAAAAACCTTGTTCTCGAAAAAAACCGTACGGCACTGTTGGAATACGCATTAGCCAGTATCGTGCCTCTATTTCTATTTCATACAGGCTTAGGAAAAAACATTACTACCATCTCTCTTGTACAAGGGGATGCGTTAGGTGCCGGGTTTGAAGCCGCTATTTCAGGTGACGTTCTTATAGCTGAAAGAAGTGCGCGAATGGGGCTGCCAGAAGTACTGTTCAACATGTTCCCTGGTATGGGTGCATACAGCTTCCTGTCGCGGAAAGCATCTGTTGCCCTTGCCGATAAGATGATCCTTGGCGGCAAACTCTATAGTGCTGAGGAGTTATATGAGATGGGTATCGTTGATATCCTCGTAGAAGATGGCTGTGGAGAAAAGGCCGTATATGACTACATCAGAAAAGAGCAGCGTTCTAAAAACACCTACAAGGCTATCAGAAGGGCTAAAAAGTGTTTTAACCCGGTAACATTTGATGAGCTATCGGAAATCGCAACCATCTGGGTCGATGCCATTATGCAATTAGGTGACAAAGAGTTGCGGACCATGAACCGCCTCATAACAAGGCAGTCTGCCAAGGCTAACAACCACTAATTCAATGTGGCGCATGAGGGGGAGGCCGACTTCGGTCGGCTCCCCATCATTTAATACACTACACCAATACTATTCGGCATTTTGATCAAGATATTGATTAAATTCCTTGCGACTTTCCTGAAAAACACTCATCAATCTAACAGAATTACTCACCATACCTGCAGTAGTTAGATTGTGTTGCTGCTGCTCCAACTCGTCGCATATTTGATACAGAGAGATTGCACCAACAGTTCCGGCGCTGCCTTTCAGAGTGTGGACAATATCCTGAAACAAGACGCAATCATTTTCGGAAGCAGCATTCTCAAGTCCAACCAGGTGCTGCTCGCCCGAGCTCATAAACTTACCCAAAAGCTCCTGAACAAAACCTTCCCGTGATGCAAACCCTTTCAGCTCTTCAAGTGGCTCTACACTGATATGCATCCATTTCCGTGCTTCATTCATGGCTGGAAACGCGTGCACCACCCCTCCAGTACCCGGTTCTTTTTGCGGCAGAGAGAACATATCAAGAACTTCAAGCAATTTTACAGTTTCGATCGGCTTGGTCAGATACTCATCAGCGCCAGCCTCTCTACACTCTGCAATCGCCTCCGGCAGTGCATTTGCAGATAACATAATAATTGGCAAATGACCTTCGACCTCCATGAAACGGTACGTTTTCAACACATCCAGACCGGAAAGATTAGGCATATTCATATCAAGAATGGCCACGTCAAATTTATCCCGCTGCTCTGTCAGAGCATCCAGCGCCTCATCACCATCATCAACAATAAGTACCTCATGCCCAATGCGTTCCAATAGAGCCCTAATCACCGTCTGATTTACGACATTATCTTCAGCCACAAGAATTCGCAGACTTTTAGCGTCATCATCCTTCTTCCTATGATAATCAGCTACCGCAGTTACTCCAGCAGCAATCTGCTTGCCAACACACGCCTCATGAATCGCATTAAAGAGCAGGGATTCATTTATCGGGGAATGCAACACAGAAGAGTAACCAGCCTGTATCAACGCATCCAGCTCGCCCACATCAAGTCTGGAGTGAAGAAGCACAAGCGCCACATTGGAGTGCCACTCCTCCTCTTTGAGCGTCTTCATGAAGTCCATAGCAGACATGTTCAGCAGATCCCCACCCACGATCACAACATGAAAAGGATCACCTGACTCATTTGCCTCTACAAGCTTAGAAAAGAGTTTTGGAACACCCTTTACAACCTCCAGGTACTGTCCCCATCGTTGTAATGGCGCCTGCACCTTGGGAAGAAGATGGTCACCAAGAAGCGCGATCACACGAGCATCAGAAAAAGAGACGGCTGCAATCTTCTCTTTATCCATCTCCGGCTGTCTTTCGAACGGCAACTCAAACCAGAATTCGGTTCCCTCACCCTCGAAACTCTTTAATCCAAGCTCACCATCCATGGCTGTTACCAACTCTTTGGAAATGGTTGTGCCCAAGCCTGTACCGCCATATTTACGTGTAACCGAAGCATCTGCCTGAACAAAACTTTCAAAAATCCCCTTCTGGGCCAGCTCTGAAAGGCCAATACCAGTATCAATCACCCTGAAACGTACCCAGACTTGATCACCTGGACTGTCCGACATTGGTTCAACAATCAGCTCTACCTTCCCCTCTTCAGTAAATTTCAGAGCATTACTGAGAAA
>Ga0316187_10002426_pt1 | contig 16220 bp, 10 predicted proteins | sample CroRivburrow1_MG_FD_204927 | JGI IMG/M metagenome (GOLD analysis project Ga0316187, IMG submission 204927) | Coastal sediment microbial communities from Maine, United States - Cross River worm burrow 1 | ecosystem: Environmental > Aquatic > Marine > Coastal > Sediment | place: USA: Maine... | reverse complement strand
ACCCACTCGCCTGGCGAGAGTGTCGGCTGAAGCTCGGCAGGGTCTCGGACCTGACGGAGCCGCTCCCGGGCTCGGGCATCTTCTACCTGGTGACGGGGAGAGCCTCCGGAAACGAGGACACCCTGGGACAGGACAGCGCCGGCGCGGAGCGCCCCAACACCGACGCCTGCCGCTAGGCGCGCTAGCCGCCGACGATCAACTTGACCTGGCGGCCTGCTTCGAGGCGGTCTTCGGGGGCAACGTTGTTGACCAGGGCCAGGGCCTCGACCGATACCGTCACCGGATAGCGCTGCGCGACCTCCGCGAGCGTCAGGTTCTCGGTGAGGCGTACGATCTCCACTCGATCGGGCTGGGCGGCGAGCGCCCTGGCATCCGTGAGCTGCCGGAAACTCGCCATGGAGTCGAGGACGATGCCCTCGTACCCCTCCCAGCTCTCCTGGGCGGCCATGCCCTCGATCTGGTAGACCCTGCCCGAGAGCCTCACGAAGGCCACCATGCCGCGAACGATTCCTCCCTCGGTGTTGCGTCTGAAACCGCGCGACTCCGTGGGAAGGCCGCGGATCTCCCGGACCCACTCGGCCCCCGCGCTGACGTCCTGGGCCGCGAAGTACTGCCGGGCGGCGGCCTCGGGGTTCGTCTCCCTGGCAAGAGAGATCTGAATCAGCGCACGCTGGTCGCCACTCCCGGCGAAGACGACTTCCCTGGCGTTGACGGTCTTCCATCCGGGAGGGAACTCGAACCGGAACCCGAGCTCGGCGTGGTCGAAGCGGTTGTCGGTGAAGACGCCCTCTCGGGGATCGGGGCCAAACGTCATGCCGTCGATCCGCTCGAGGTAGTCCTCGATGCCGACGGTGCCTGCTTTCTCGATCCCCGCGAGCTGCGCCTGGGTCCGCTCGAAACGGCGCTCGGGGTCGGGATGGGTCGAGGCCCAGGCCGGGACACGCCCCGCCTCGCCGCTCTCGCTGACGCGCCGGAGCATCTCGAAGACCTCGGGCATCACGTGCGGGTCGTACCCGGCGCGTTCCATGTAGCGTAATCCGAGATCGTCGGACTGCTTCTCGTCGTCGCGGCTGAACTTCATGAACATGATGCCCAGCGCCTGCTGGGCAACCTGGCCGAACTGCGCGAGCTCCGGCGACAGGATCATCCCGACGCCCAGACCCGCCGTCCAGATCTGAGCCTTGCTGAGCTGATTGACACTGTGTCGCGCCGTCACGTGACCGATCTCGTGGCCCAGCACCCCCGCCAGCTCGGCCTCCGAATCGAGCTGCGCCAGAATTCCCCGTGTGACGTAGACGTACCCCCCCGGTACCGCGAAGGCGTTGACCGTGGTGTCGTCCAGGACCTGGAAATGCCAATCGAGCCCGGGCCGCTCGGAGACCGCCGCCAGGCGCCGACCGACCTGTTCGACGTAGGCCTGGAGCTCGTCGTCGTCGTACGATCCGAAGGTCCGGCGGATCGTCGGGTCGGTTTCCCGCCCCATCTCGACTTCCTGGGACTCTCCGATGAGAGACAGCTGCCGCTTTCCCGTGGCGGGATTGAGCGCGCACGCGGCGAGAAGGAACAGGGCGAGCAGGGTCAGGATCCGCGGTCGGTAGAACATGGGCGAGGGGCTCCTTTCTCGAACCTCGAGAATACTATGATCGCACCCAACGCTCCCGTCGTCACTCACGTCTGAATAGGTGTGGAGCAGACGATCGGCATCCTCCGAGAACCGACCGCGAAGACGGAGCGCTTCGTGATGACGAGCTCGACACGGGGTTCGGAGGGCGTGACACACCGAAAGGTCATGGACACGACCTTCTCGATGGACGTCGGCGAGACGGCGGTCGTCGGAACCTCCAAGCTCAACGGCGGCGACGAGGCGCTGGTGGTGTTGCTGACGGTGACGGACTAGCCCGGCCGGATCTACTCGTACCTCAAGGCATCAATCGGATCGAGCTCGGCGGCACGCATCGCCGGGTAGAAGCCCGAGGCGAGTCCCACGGCCACGGAGACACCGGTCGACAGGAGGATCGAGCCCGCCGTGACCACGGTCGGCCAATCCGCCCAGGCCGCCACGATGCGAGCGATGACGACGCCCATGACGACACCGACCACGCCGCCGACGACGCTGATCGAGAACGACTCGATGATGAACTGCGTGCGGATGTCGGCCCGCCTGGCACCGACCGCCCGCCGCACCCCGATCTCCCGGGTCCGTTCCAGCACCGTCGCCAGCATGATGTTCATGATCCCGATCCCGCCCACCAGCAGCGAGATGCCGGCGATGCACCCCATGACGATGTTGAAGAGTCGCTGGGTCTTGCGTCGCTGCTCCAGGAGCGCCTGAGGGACGACCAGCTCGTAGTCGTCGATGCCGCCGTGGATCCGCTGGAGCAGGTTGCGGATCACGGCCGCGCTGTCCTGCGGCGAGGCCCCCTCCTCGAGCCGCACCACGATCTCGTCGAGCGGCGCCTTGAGCGGATCCCGGTCGAATTTCCGGATCGCCGTCGTGAACGGAACGTAGATCTCCCGGGCCGCCGACCCGACCGTCACACCCTCGAACGCCTGACCGCCCTCGATCTCGGCGAGCTGACCGACGACCTCGAACCAGACGTCGTTGATCTTCAGGTCCCGGCCCACCGCGCTCTCGTACCCGAACAGGTCGCGACGCGCAGCCGGCCCGATCACCGCCACCTGCCCGTGCCGCTTCTCGTCGAGCCCGTCCAGGAAACGGCCCGCCTGGATCTCGAGATGGGCGAGGTCGTCCTGCAGGTGGGAGACGCCGTAGACCTTCGACTCGGTCTTGGCTCCCGGCGCCATGATCTTGTAGGCGTCGACCTCGACCCGCGGCGCCACCAGCTCGACGCCCGGCACCCCCTCCACGATCGCCTGCATGTCCCTTCGGGAAAGGCCGATGGACTTCTTGCGGATCTCGTCGAGCTGGTCCCGATCGGTCTCGCCCTTGTCCCGGATGATGATGTTCCGCAGGCCCATCTTATCGATCATCGCCAGGGCCTCGCGCTCGGCACCGGCCCCGATCGACAGCATCGCGATCACGGCGCCCACGCCGAAGATCATCCCGAGCATGCTCAGCCCCGACCGCAGCTTGTGCGCGGCCAGGTTGTCGAAGGCGGTACGAAGGGCCTCGAGTAGATTCACGAGCCGGCTCTCCCCTTGTCGAGCGTTTCGACGACCTCTCGGAACCTCGGGTCGTCCGCAATCGGGGCGAAGGCGGGGCTGGTCTCGATCCGGGCACGATCGTTGAATCCCAATCGGATCGCTCCCTCGAGAAACTCGAGCGCTAGCCCGGTGTCACCCCGCATGCTGTAGGCCCGGGCGAGATGATAACTGGCCTCGGGATTCTCGGGCCTCATGATCCAGGCCTTGAGCAGGTAGGGCAGGGCCTCGTCGGGACCGTGCACTTCGAGAGCCCAGGCGCCGGTCATGCCCAGCGCGGTGATGCTGTAGGGAAACCGGTCGGCGGCCTGCTGGACCGTGGCCACGGCTCGGACGGCCTCTCCGTTCGCCGCCAGCTCACGGGCCCGGGCCAGTAGCGCGCCGTGCTCCGGATCCCGGATCGGCGGAAGCGGTTTCCCCAGCGGCCACGAGAATTGCACCCCGGTCCCGGGCGTCTCTTTCCTGAACTCCCGGATGGCGGGAGCCACGACCGCGATCTTGCGGTAGGTCTCGTCAATCGCGGGCCGCTGGGCCTCGCCCGCGTCGTCGAGAACGCGCTGGAGCTTGCGCCCCAACGACAAGAGCATGCGCTGGTCGTCCGGGGCGTTCGCCGCGGCCTGGGGCGCGGCATCGAAGACGGCCGGGTAATCGCCGCGGTCGAAAGCGGCGCGGGCATCGAACAGGTAGCGTTTCGCCTCCCGGCCCCGCAACACCGTTTCACGAAACTCCCGAGGGAGCATCGCGCGAGGGTCACCGGCAAGCTCGGGCGTCCCGTCGGCCGCGAAGAGCTGCCAGTCGATCTCCGAAACCATCCCCTGCACGATGAACCGGGGGGCCGAGAACTCCAACCTCGGGCGGTCGTCGATCAACGGCTCCTGCCCATCGAGCCATGCCTCGAGGTCGCGGGCGTCGGCGACGTAGTAGTGGGCCAGCTGCATGGGATCGTTGATGTAGATCGAGCCGAGCATGGCGTTGACCCCGGGGCGGCCCGAGGCCAGGTAAAGGTCTTCGACGTCGATCACGATCGGCTCGTCGGAGCCCACGATCACGTAGTCGTCGAACCCGGTCTCCCACACCTGGACGTGCTCGAACACGCGCGACAGGGTCGCGATGATGGCCGCGAAGTCGTCGACATCCATCGAGTAGGCGTGGATCCACTGCGCGTGGACGCCACCGGGCTCGAGCCGGCTGCGCGCGATCTCGAAGAACTCGGTGGTGAAGAGGTTCGCGATCCCGCTGATCCAGGGATTGCTGGGCTCGGAGATGATGACGTCGTACTTCCGCTCGGACAAGAGCAGGAAGTTCCTGCCGTCGGCGCGGTGTAGGCGGAGTCGCGGGTCGTCGAGCGCGTGGCGGTTCGCCTCGGCGAAGTGACCCGCGGCCTCGACGACCGCGGAAGAGATCTCCACCACGTCCACCGACTCGACGGGATGGGCGAGAACGGCTGCGGCGGTGACACCGGCACCGAGCCCGATGATGGCCACCCGCCTGGCGTCGGGCTTCAACAGCATCGGGATCTGCCCCAGCAAGGTCTGGGTGTGCATGTCCTGCATGCCGTTCGAGGCGTCGGGCTTGCCGTTGATTCGAAGGGCGAGGCGGTCGCCCTCGCCGGTGACGGACACGGTGGTGTCGATCCCCTCGCGATAGAACAACACCTCTGTCTGCGTTGCCCCGCTTCGCCCGAGGTACGGGCCCGAGACCATCACGGCCCTCGACCACGGATCGGTCACGGCCAGCAGGACCACGACGGCCACCCAGCCCACGGCGACCGCGGCCCGCGTGCGGCCGGCCCGTCTCCGGCCCGATAGCAGCACGAAAGCAGTTCCGATCGCGGCGCTGAGGACCGAAGCGAGCGCGATCGTGCGCTGCATCCCGACGATGCTCCACGGGATGAGTACGAACCCTGTCACTGCCGCGCCGAGGATGGTGCCCACCGTGTTGGACGCGTAGACCGCACCCACGCTGCGTCCCGCGGCGGCCGAGGCACCGTCCTCACCGCGAACGGAAGCGTCGGAGAATCGAGATGCCTCGTAGGCCGAGCAGACCAGCGGCAGGAGGGCGCCCATGCACAGGGTCGGAACGATCAGGAGTCCGAGGACCGAGAGCACTTCGAGTGTCAGCACGCTCGCGAAGGTCGTGTCGAGCGAGTTGGCGAGTCCCCGCACGAACCCCGGCATCTCCCCGAACAGAGGCACGACGAGCAGCGCGCTCAAGGCGATCCCACCCTCCAGGCCGCCTGCCACGCTCAGCGGGTCGCGGATCTTCCGGACCCACGGTGCGATGAGCAGGCTTCCGAGGCCGAGCCCCAGGATGAAGCACGAGACGATCGCGCTGAAGGCATAGGTCGAAGCGCCCATCGAGAGGATCAGGGCTCTCGTCCACGCGACCTGGTAGGCCATGGCCGCAAAACCGGATAGACCGTAGAGGGCCAGCAGCAGTCGTGGGTCGATCGCGACCGACAACCCGACGGTCGCACCCTGCCCGGGGTCGTCGGCCCCCGGGGCCGCGGAGGCTTTCGGGGCCCGGTGCCGGCCACTAGCCACCAGGATGGCCACTCCACCGGCCGTGATATTGAGCAGGGCCGCCACCAGCGTCGACTTCCACAGGCCCAGGACCGGAAGCAACCCGAACCCCGCCGCCGCACATCCTGCGAACGCCCCCAGCGTGTTGATCCCGTACAGACGAGCCACCACGGCGCCCGTGCCCCCGGAGCGCCGCGCGAAGGCCTGCGACAGCAGCGGCAGCGTGGCGCCCATCAAGGCAGAGGGCAGCAGCAGCACGGCACCGGATACCACCACCCGAGCGACGGTCAGCCACACGAACGACTCGTCGAAGAGACCGGCGAGAACCCGATAGAGCGGTAGCGCCAGGCCCAGCAGGACCGGAACGGCCAGCCCGTAGACCCCGATGCAGACCTCCAGGACGCCGTACAGACGTGCGGGGCGCCGGACGCGCTCGACGAACCGTCCCGCGAGGTAGCTCCCGAGGGCGAGGCCGCCCATGAAACAGGCGAGCACCGTGGTGATGGCGAAGGTTGTCCCGCCAAAGACGAAGACCAGCAAGCGGCTCCAGACGATCTCGTAGATCAGTCCGCTCGCGCCGGACACGAAGAACAGCACCAGGAAGACGGGCTGCCGGGGCGCGGCGTCCTCACGGGCTTCGGACGTCAACGAAGCCCTCCCGTGGGGGAGCCCCCGGAAGACGGGCCGGTCTCTTCGGGCTCGAGAACCTCATCGATCTGGTGGGTCGGGTCCTTGAGTGCGATGACGTCGCCCTCCTCGAGGCCCGATTCGATCACCACGCGCCCCAGGGCCGAAGGACCGAGCTCGACCTCGACGGGCTCGAAGCTCCAGTGCACCCGACGGTAGACAATCTTGCGGTCGTCATCGTCGAAGACTGCGTCCCTGGGCACCACCAGGACGTCCTCGAGCTCGTCGAGCATCAGGATCGCCCGGACGCGCTGGCCCGGCTTCATCACGGAGGGATCGGTGCGCTCGAGATCCAGGGTGACCCCGAAGTACTGGATGGGCACCCACCGAATCTTCCGCTTGGCCAGGGCATCCACTTTCTTCACCGTGGCCTGGTAGGGCTCGTCGGGGCGCGCTTCCAGGATGAGCTCGGCGATCCCACCCTCGGCCAAACCGCCCGCGTCGGCCTCGAGCACGTAGACCTCGGCTTCCATCGCGTCGAGATTGGGTATCTCCGCGATGGGCTGGGCGTTCCACAGCGACTGCCCGACCTGAACGGTCTCTCCCCTCCAATCCCGCTCGTAGACCAGGATGCCGTCGTGGGGAGCGGTGATCTCCAGCGCCTGCAACCCCTGCTCTGCCTCCTGGATACGAAGCTGGGCCTTGCGTTGCTCGATCTCGAGCAGATCCAGGTCGGCGCCGGCGAGATTCTCTTGAATGGATCGGGTTCCGGATGCGCTGGCCTCTCTGTGGGTGGCCAGATCCTCGTCGATGTCGGACTCGATGATCTCGGCTCTGGAGAAGATCTCCGGATCCTTGCTCTGGAACTCCTGGGCGTACTTCAGCTCGAGCCGGGCCATGTCGGCGTCGCGCGACAGGTTGCTGAGCGTCGAGTCCCGTTCGATCTGACGCTTTTCCGTCCTCTTCTCCGCCGTGGCCTCGTCGGACCGGCCGTCCTCCAGACTCTTCTCCAGCTCGGTGGGGTCGAAGCGCACCACCACGTCGCCCTCGCTGACCCGGCTGCCGTCGGGGGCGAGCCAGGCGATCTTGAACGGGCCCTGGACGTCGACCGGAGTCATTACCGGCGTCGCGTCGACGGCCTTCAGGTGACCCTCGGCGTAGACCCGGCGGATGAAGTCCTCGCGGGCGACTTTCACGACCGGCGTGCCGTCGTCCCGTCCAAGGCGGACCATGGACGATACCGCCGCGGCCAGGGCAACCACGCCTACCACCGCGATCGCGGCGAAGATGACGATTCGTCCCCGACTCACGTTTTTTGCTCGGCGACGGCCGAAGGATCCTGGCGCGAAACCCGGTCGCTCTCGTCCACACCGTCCAGGACCTCGACCATCTTCTCGTTGCGGCGGCCGAGGGTCACCGAGACCTTCTCGTGACCCATGAGGGTCTTGCGGTAGACGGTCGGACCGTCCTCCGAGATGAAGATGGTCTCGACGGGGATCACGACGGCATCTTCAATGCGCTCGATCTCGATCGACCCGCGGAATCGCATGCCCGGCCGCATGCGGCGCTCGTCCGTGCGGTCCAGATCGACGTCCAGGCGCACGACCTTGAGCGGGTTGCGCCACGACTTGCGCTTGACGGTTCCCCAGATGTGGGAGACGGTTCCGGAAAACTCCTCGTCGGGGTGGGAGTCGAGCCTGAGGGTGAGCTTCTGATCGACGGCAACCTTGGAGGCATCGGCCTCGTCGACCTCACCGTCGGCCATCATCCGGGTGAGGTTCGGGATCTCGAGGACCATCTCTCCTCGCCAGCACGCATCGCCGACCTTCTTCTTCTCGTCCCTCCAGTTGGAGGCGTAGATCACGGTGCCGTCGCGAGGAGCCTTGACGGTCATGCTCTTGATCGCCTTGCGGGTCGCCCGGACTTCCCCCTCGGCGTAGTCCCGGTGGCGGCGAAGTGAGGCCAGTGCGTCCTCGCCGGAACGCGCCATGTCCTGAAGCCGCTTCCGGACGTACTCGATCTCGTCCTCGGCGAGCCGAAGGTCGAGCGAGGCCTTCCTGAGGTCGTTCTCCGAGGTCAGCTCGTCGGGAACCTCCACCTTGAGGCGCGCCTTGCGAAGGCGCGCCTCGGCCTCGGCCAGGCGCAGCCGGTTGGTCTCACGCTGGAGTGCCAGCTCCGCTTCTTTCTTCTCGATCTCTTTGTGCGCTTCCTCCGCCTCGGCCATCATCTCCTTCAGGCGGCGCTGGAGCTCCGAAGTGTCGAAGCCGAGCACCGGCTGCCCGTTCTCGACGTCGTCGCCCTCGGGCGCCAGCATCGAGATCTTGTACTCCCAGATCCACGGAATCTGGGGTGGACCGATGGAGCTGGTATCGACCGCCTTCAGGGTGCCGGTGACCTCCACGCCGAGGACCAGATCGTCACGCTCGACCCGGACCCAGCTTCCGGATTCCCGGCCACGGAGAGCGCCAACGGCCCACCACCCGACCAGCAAGAGGATCGCCGCCACCAGCACGGCAACGAGCGGACGAGCGCGTAACGCTTCGAGTCCCCTCATCCGCCGTACCTCAATCCATCGCCTTCGGAGAGGCCGCCCTCGACGATGCACTCCAGGGCGTTGCACGCGCCGATCTCCACCTCGCGATCGTCTCCGCCGCGCAGGAAGGCGACGGCCGGCTCCGAGTCCAGGCCCAGGCCACCGCGAGGCGCGAGAAGAACGTCGGGGAGTCGGAACGCCTCGACCTCGACCTTGAGTGACATGCCGGGGCGCATACGATCGGGGTACGTCTCGTCCAGCTCGACCACCACCCGGAAGCTCCGCCTCAGGGAGCGCCGCTCCGGCTCCTGTGCAATCGGTGTGATTCCGGTCACCCGGCAGCCGATGGGGAACTCGGGGTAGGCATCCATGACGCAGGACGCGCGATCGCCGACCTTGATGCGGCCGTCGTCAACGTCGGTCAGCACGGCCTCGACCCGCATCTCCGACAGGTCGGGAAGTCGCGCGACGGTGAGCCCGATCCAGGCCGTGTCCCCTACCTGGAACTTGCGACCCTCGCGGGGATTCTCGGAAATCACCAGAAGCCCGTCCCGAGGGGCACGCAGGGCCAGCGTCTCGATGGCTCGCTCGGCAACTCCCACCTCCCGCTCCGCCTTGACGAGCGCGATCTCGAGGACGGCGAGCTCGGCCTCGGAGGATTCGCGGAAGCTGTCGAGATCGTCGAGGACCTTCGAGTATTCCGTCTGCGCCCGGCGGTGGGCCAGCTGTAGATCCTGATACGCGCGACGTTCGAGGATCGACTCGGGGATCGCCGCGTCGATGGCTGCCTTGTCGAGCTCGACCCGCTTCTGCTCGAGCTGAAACCGCTTGTCTTGCTCCTGGCCTGCCAGCACTGCCCTCTGCTGCTCCAGCTCGTCCCGGCGCTGCAGTACGGCCAGGGTCTTTTCGTCCAGTTCGCCGACCAGGGCGGTGTTGTCGAGCTCCACGACTTTCTGGCCGCTCTCGACGCGAGCGCCGTCCTCTTCCATCCAGCGGATCTGGATCTGCCACGAGGGGTTGGGGGGAACGAGAATGCGGTCCGACCGCACCGCCTCGAGGTTGCCCGTCATCAGGAACCGCTGTACGAAATCCCCCCGCCGGACGCGGAGGTCGTCAGTGGGCCCGGCTCCGGCGGGAGCAGCTCTCTCCGCGTGGGCTCCGCCGCACGCGACCCCGCTCAGGGTCGCTGCTCCCACGAGCCCCGCCAACAGTGCGCGCAGCATCCTGGTTTCACCACCAATCACATCAGCACGCTCCGCTTCGCGACCATGGAACGCCCCAGTATCCCGCCCCCGCCTTGTCTCGTCAAACCCTGGGGCCTGCTTGGTGTTACGTGCGCGGGAGGCAGTTCGTTTGACCCGAGGGAACGTGCGTGCGGTTCCTTTCCGTTCTACCATCTGTCGAGATCCCTGACCGCGAGGGCTAAAGGATGATCCGAACGGTTCGATCGAGAGGCGGCCTGGTGGTGCTCGCGGGGGCGCTCGCCGCGGCGACCCTTCCCGCTGCGCTGGCCGCCCCCGCCGATCAGGTGCGGCGGGAATCATTCGAGCTGCTCAATGCAGGTGTGGCCGCCGTCAACCGCGGCGACTACAAGGAGGCCGTCGAGCACCTCCAGCGCTGCGCCGACATGGCGCTGAACTCGTTTCGTGCGCACTACTATCTCGGAGTCGCGCTGAACGGAGACCGTCGATACGCCGACGCCGTGGTAGCGCTCAAGATCGCCCTGGATCTCGACCCGACCCACCTCCAGGCCCACGTCGCGCTGGGCGACGCCTACCTTCGCCAGGGCGACACCGATGAGGCCGAGGCCGACTACTACCGGGCCCTGAAGCTGCGTCCCGAGTACCCCCAGGCGCTCGACGGCATCGCCAGGGTCTACGAGGCCAGGGCCGACGACAACCAGGCCGAGCAGTTCTACCGCCGTGCCATCGATAGCAACCGAGGCTACGCCGACGCGTACACCCATCTCGGCGATCTCTACCTCCGGACCGGGCGCCTCGACGAAGCCGTCGAGCTTCTGGTGGAAGCGGTGAGCATCCGGCCGGATTTCGCCGCCGGGTTGAACCGGCTGGCGCTGGCCTACTCGCGCCTGGGTCTCCACAACGAGGCCGTCTCGACGATCCAGGAGGCGATCGACCTCGAGCCGAAGGCGCCGGAGCATTGGGGCACCCTGGGGCACATCCAGCTCGACCTCGGGCTGCTCGCGGGGGCGCAGGAATCCTTCGATACCGCACTGGGACTCGACCCGGGTCACCCGTGGGCCCTGCTCGGCACGGCGGAGATCGCTCGACGACAGGGTGATTACGACGGCGCGCTCGCCGATCTCGACGAGGCTCTCACCGACGACCGCCTCAGATCCAGCATGCGGAGGCGGCTGGAGTCGATTCGCGCCGAGGTCTCGGCCGAGCGGGATCGCATCGCGGAGATCGCGAGCCGGATCGAGAACGGCGAGGGCGCGCCCGCGGATTACCGCGCCGTGGCGGCGATCTACGGCTCCCGCCTGATGTGGGAGGAGGCGGCGCAGTACCAGGCCTTGAGCGAACCGGTCGACGTCGAGTGGGAGCGGCTCGCCTACTACCTCTTCCGAGCGGGTTCCTTTCGCGAGGCCCACAGGATCTACGCCGAGCTGGCCGGCAGCCGGCCCAGTGCCGACCTGGAGGTCAACGCCGGCGTCGCGCTGGCGCGACTCGGCGACGACATTGCCGCCTATGACGCCTACGAGCGGGCCCTCGCGATCTCCCCGGACCATCTCCTGGCCCTGCTGTACCAGGGCAACGCCCTGTTGAGGCTGGGCCGCGAGGACGAGGCCGTCCTCGCCTACAAGGCCTACGTCGATGGAGGCGGAAAGGGAGAAACCGCGGAACGAGCCCGGCGAATTCTCGAGCAGCTCGCGCCGGAGCTCTTCCCCGGCCAGGAGGCCGACGAGATGCCCTCGATTCCCGCGCTGATCGAAGACGAGGAGCCGACTTCATGAGGTCCTTCGGACGCCTGATGCAGATACTCGCGATCGCCGTCGTGATCGCGGCCTTCGTCACCCCGCCGTCCGCGCAGGACGCCGAGCGCCGGCGCGGCTTTTCCATCGCGATCACGGACCCGCCGAACCAGGGGATCGTGTTCGGCAAGACCCACATCGCCGCCGAGGTCGAGATCGACTCCCTCGAGGACCTCGACCGCGTGGAGTTCAAGGTCGGTGACGACGTCATCTTCGTGGATCGCGAGCCGCCCTTCGAGTGCCTTCACGACTTCGGTGAGGTCTCGAAATCGTGGATCATCCGTGCCATCGCCCACCATGTGGAGAGCATCACCGTCAGCGACGTCGTCGTCACCCGCCAGGTGAGCCTGGCTTACGTCGAGAAAGTCAACCGCGTCATCCTGTGGGCCACGGTCACCGACAAGAAAGACAACCTGATCACCGGACTCACGAAAGACGACTTCACCGTCCTGGAGGACGGCAAGGAGCAGCAGATCCTCGAGTTCTATCCGGAGGATCGTCCGATCACCCTCGCGATCCTGCTGGACTCTTCGGGCTCGATGCGGGATCAGATACGGGACGTCCACCAGGCGGCCAGCTCATTCGTGGAGACCTTGCGACCGGAGGACCAGGCGCTGGTCATCGACTTCGATGACAAGGTCTTCCTGGTCCAGGACCTGACGGCCAGCCACGACGACCTGACGGAGGCGATCACGACCACGGCGGCCCTCGGTGCGACGGCAATCTACGATGCCATGCACGCCGCCTTCCGGAAGATCCAGGACATCAAGGGTCGCAGGGCGATCGTCTTGCTTTCCGACGGCGACGACACCGCGAGCCAGTTCAGCTACAACCGCATCCTGGAAGAGGCCAAGGCCCACAACGTGATCATCTACGGGATCGGCCTGGGCGGCGGCGACCGCAAGGTGCTCAAGGAGTTCCCTGACGTGACCGGCGGACGGGCGTTCTTCGTGGACAAGGCCTCGGAGCTGGCCGGGGTCTACGAGCGGATCGCCCTGGAGCTGCGTCGGCAGTACTACCTGACCTACTCCACGAACAACGACGTGTGGGACGGTCGCTGGGTCAAGGTCGAGGTCGACGCGAACGATTCCAAGCTCAAGGTGCGAGCCCGGCGAGGCTACTTCGCCGTCAAGTCGGACTCACTCGGCACCCTCGGTAGCTGACGGCTCGGCGGTTTCGCTCGAGGTGTCCGCGTCGGCCACCGCGTCATCCGACGGCGCGGGCTCCGGCTCGAGCGGCGGCGGCGGGATGGGCAGTTCCGGCGGCATGAGATCGAGGGGCTGGGGCTCGTAGCTGGCCGGTTGGGGAACGAGCACCGCGCGGAGCTCCCCCTCTCCCGACAGGGATACCGGAACCCGGATCGGCAGGTAGCCCGCCCCGAGAACTTCCAGTTTCCACTGGCCCGGGAGCAGGTTCGTCACGGCGAACTCGCCATCCTCGCCGGTGACGGCGCCCCGTGGATCTACCGAGCCGTCGGCGCGCGTCAACCGGACGCGGACCTCTCCGATCGGCTCGCCAACGCGATCGAGGATCCGGCCGTCTAGGCTGGCGGTCGTGCCCAGGGACGAAGTCGTTATCGCGAGAACCTCCGCGGGAGGAGTGCCGGAGGCCGGCTCCATCTCGACCTCGACCACGGCGCGGAACGGGAAACGCAGCTCGACCTTCGGCTTGACCACCGGCTCGAGACCGTGCTTGAGGAGCATGACCTGATAGGTCCCCTCGGGCATGCCCTCGAAGCGGTAGGCCCCCTTGTCGTTGGTCGCAGTGACAAAGATCCTGGCCTCACCGGACTCCGGCGTGGCCACGACCACCGCTCCCGTGACCCATCGGCGGCGACCCGTCCGGGCGTGGCCCAGCAGCCACGTGGTCTTTTCGCCGCGATCGGGGGAGGCCTCGGCCGGCTCGGCTGTCCGGGCGCCTGCCGGCGGCGGTTCGGCCCACAGGACCGCGCAGGCGACCACGGTCATCAGCGCCTGAAACACGAGGGATTGCCTTCGATTCGTCGCGATGATCCCACCTGCCTTCCCGGAGACATCATTATAGGGGCTGGGGGCAGATCGGGCCGGACGGCCGCCCTTGATGACTCCGCGAACCCGCGCTAGTATGGCGACGCTCCCTCGCGGGTTGCGGATCGGGCGGTTAGCTCAGCTGGTAGAGCACCTGCCTTACAAGCAGGATGTCACTGGTTCGAGTCCGGTACCGCCCACCAATGTTCGATTCGGTTGGATGCGGGGCCGTGGTGAAGCTTGGTTATCACACTGGACTGTCACTCCAGAGGTCGCGAGTTCGAGTCTCGTCGGCCCCGCCATTTACTCCTTCCGAATCCGAGACTCTGAGCCTCTGACGTCACGCCGGCCCTTGCGCACCGCACCGCTCGCAATTTCCGTTGCCGCTGTCGTCGCATTCGGAGCTGCCGGCTGTAGTTCGAAGCCCGCGCCCGAGAAACCCCGCAACGTCGTCCTGATCAGCATCGACACCTGTCGGGCCGACCGGCTCGGTTGCTACGGTCACCCGGGTTCGGCCACGCCGAACATCGACGCGGTGGCACGCGACGGCGTGAGGTTCTCGAACGCTCGAACCACCAACCCGATCACGCTGCCTGCGCACAGCTCGATGATGACCGGGCGAATCCCACCCGAGCACGGCGTCCATGACAATCGGACCTACCGCCTCGCCGCCTCGAACGTCACGCTTGCCGAGATGATGCGGGAGAACGGCTTCGTCACCGCGGCCTTCGTCGGAGCGTTCCCCCTGGACTCGACCATGGGCCTCGATCAGGGATTCGACGTCTACGACGACCGCTACACGATGGGCGGAGGAGGCCGGGTCGCCAACGAGCGGAGGGCGATGGAAGTCAGCAGCTCCGCCATCGACTGGCTCCGAAAACAAGACGGAACACCGTTCTTCCTCTTCTTGCACTACTTCGACCCCCACGCCCCCTACCTGCCCCCGGAACCGTTCGCTTCCGAGCACGCCGGGGACCCATACCTCGGAGAGATCGCCTACACCGATCACGCCATGGGTCGCGTGATCGACGAGCTCGAGAGCCTCGGTCTGTACGACTCGAGCCTGATCGTCATCACGTCGGATCATGGCGAGTCCCTCGGCGAGCACGGCGAGACGACGCACGCCTACTTCGTCTACCAGAGCACCATGCGAGTGCCCCTCATCATGAGGGCGCCCGGCAACGTGGCGGGGAGGGAGGTCGCGGAAACCGTGAGCGTGACCGACATCGTCCCGACCGTGCTCGGCGCGCTGGGGCTGGAACCGAAGGGACCGCTGAGCGGTGCAGACCTTACGGACCATCTCTGGGCGCGAGACGTCGAGAGCCGGGAGCGACCGATCTATGGAGAGTCGGTGGTGCCGACGGTGTTCGGCGGCAATGCCCTCCGGAGCATCGTTCACGGCAAGTGGCACTACATCTGGTCGAAGCGACCGGAGCTCTACGACCTCTCCAGCGATCCGGGTGAAGTGCACGATCGGGTCATCGAGGCCCCCGAGCAGGCCGGCGCGCTGTACGACGCGCTCGAGTCGATGCTGAGCTCGGGACGACAGGGGGATGTGCCGGAGCAGCAGACCGATCCGGAAGCACTGGAGCGACTCGAGTCGCTGGGCTACGTCGGCGGGGGAGCCATGCCCACCGAGCTCGGCATCGATGCGTCCGCCATCGACCCCAAGGACTTCATCGACGTCTACGAGCGGCTCGCCGAGGCGAAGTCGCTGCGATACGACGGGAAGCCCGCAGAGGCGAACGCGATCTGCGAAGAGATCCTGGAAGAGCATCCCGATTCCCTGTGGGCCAACAACGTCGCCGGCCTGGCCGCCTACGACCAGCGGCGGCTCGACGACGCCTGGCGGTATTTCTCGAAGGTCCAGACCATTCTCGAGGATCGCCAGGAATCCGCCGAGAGCGGTTCCGCGCGTCGATTCGACTTCGAGCTCGCGGAAGTTCACGACCATCTGGGCCGGGTCCTCGTTCTGACCGGCGACACGACGCGTGCACTGGAGCACCACGAGCGCGCCGTGGCGCTGCAGCCCGACTTCGCGGTCTTCCGCAACAACCTCGGCAGTGCCTTGCTGAACCTCGGCCGGGTCGACGCCGCGCTGGCGCACCTCGAGGAAGCGGCCCGCCTTCGACCCAGCTACGCCACCGCGCACAAGAACCTGGGGATCGCGCTCCTCAAGCGAAGGGACTGGGCCCGCGCCCGGACACACTTCGAGACCGCCGTGCGCCTGAACCCGGGCGACGTCGACGCGCATTACGGCCTGGGACACTGCCTCGCCTACCTCGATGATTTCCAGGGTGCGGCCAAGCAGTTCTCCCGCGTCATCGAGCTCGATCCGGGGCACGCCCAGGCGCGCAACGACCTCGGGAACGTGAACG
>Ga0316187_10002425_pt1 | contig 16223 bp, 16 predicted proteins | sample CroRivburrow1_MG_FD_204927 | JGI IMG/M metagenome (GOLD analysis project Ga0316187, IMG submission 204927) | Coastal sediment microbial communities from Maine, United States - Cross River worm burrow 1 | ecosystem: Environmental > Aquatic > Marine > Coastal > Sediment | place: USA: Maine... | reverse complement strand
GAGGAGCTGGATTTTCTGCGATACTTCTTCAAGGTCGCAGACTTCGGGCCGGCCGACGACGACGTACGGATGATTATTCGCGAAAATTACGATGGCCCGATTCCAGAGGGCTATGGAGAAGAGGAATGAAGTGGATTTTGTACTTTTTGATTGTTACATCGGACGGAGTGACTGAGTCACACAGTCGCTTCGAAACCCAGGAACTGTGCGAGCAGGCGGCGGAAGAGATTCAGCTGAAATATCGCACGGACGCACAGGCGATTGTTACATCGTGCTCTCACGAGGACGGTCCAGAAGTGGAGGTTTGGCATGCACAGTAAGCGAGACATGACGGAGTACGATGGGCCGATCATTGATATGCGCCCAAACGCGACGATCAAAAACGTGCGCAGGTTCGTCAGAGGGCTGACGCCGAAGAACATGGCGAGGCTCAGCAAAGCTTCTCAAGAACGGCTGCAGAGAGCGGCGAAGAGGCTGATGCGATGAACAGGCGCGGATTTATAAAAGCACTGGCCGCGGTTCCGCTGGCTGCAGTATGCGTCAATAATGACGCTTTATCAGCCTCTACACCGGTTAAACCGCCAGTAATGGCGCAAAAAGAAGCCATTAAATTCGAGCGCATCGACCCGATGGATATCTACGTCGACCCGCGCGCGAAGTATCAGGAGGCCATGTCGGCCATGATGCGCGAGCGTATCGATCGGCAGATATTCGAAAAATATTACGGAGGCACGCAATGGGCGACAATAAGCAGAGTGCAGTAACCGGCAACAGAGTATGTTTTGTTGGTGGTCCGGAGGCCGGCCGGGTTCGGTTGATTCCGGAATCGGTCGGGGATCATATCAAGGGTGAGGGGGACTTCATCTACCGCATCGTGAAGATGCAGATGCCCGGATACCACGGCACAGCGTACTTTGCATGCTCGGCGGACCAGCACCCGATGGACATGTTCATGGAAATGTGGCGGGAGTACGCGCCGGCCGCGCAGATAAAGTCGAAGACGATGGACCTGACGTACAACAAGGCGCAGAAAGCATAGCCCCCGATGACTGGGTCTACGACAGGGCCTAAACGCCCCGGGCCGCGGCAAGCCGCGAATGATAAGTTCCACAACTACAAGGCGTGCACGGAGTGCGGTGAGACCAAGCGCCTCGCCGACTTCGCGCTCGCAGGCAACTGGAGGAAGAAACGTGCCGCCGACCCGAAGCGATACAAGTCGAAGTGCAAAGAGTGCAGCAAGGCCCCAAGCGCAGTCGAGATCGACCCGAACTTCAAACCCCTACGAGTTCGAAAACCCCGTGCTAAAAACCCTTCTCCAGAACAGAAAAGAGCAACTGCAGCGCAGTACAAGAGGAGGGCGCGCCGTGCTACGCGCATCAAAGCGCTTGAATATCTGGCTGCAAAAGGTTGTTCATGCTGTGGAGAAAGGGATCCACGAGTTCTGGAGTTCGATCATATTGAGCCACGCGAAAAGCTATATGACATCGCCAAGCTCTTCGCCGACGGTTACAGTTGGGGAGCCGAAAAACTTCGGGAGGAGATTCGCAAATGCCGTGTCATTTGCGCAAACTGCCACCGACGACATACAATCATCCAACAGGAGTACTACTCACACGATGACGTCCAAGCCGAACTGCACAGAATACTCAAGAGATTCGATATCCCTATCTAGGACCGAGGAGATTCTTCTCGGCCTCGAGAATGGCACGATTGATCTGACTACGATCACGCTAGCCGAGTACATTCAGGTTAGTTTTCTAGGACTGGTCTCAGGGAGTGAAGTACACATCGAACAAAAAGTGACGTATGGTGGCCAGGTTTTCAACCTGCACGCGTGCGTATCAGAAATAAGACCCATGCAAAGTCTAATGGGCGAACAGGAGAAGCACTAATGGAAAAATTGACACCCGAAGCCACCGTACGAGACACATTCGAGTTTTTCGAGGGCGCCGAAGCTGGCGTGCAGGTCGTTCCGGTAACGTATCAGCAGACCCCAGACGACACACGGCTGGCCATTTTCATCAGGGGAGAGCACGAAGCGGCTTCTGTGATCATGGCTGAGCTCATGATGCGGTTGGGCGAGCTGTCGGACCTTGAAAAACAGATGGAGGCTTCGCGTGAGCCAGAACCTAGCCGCATCCTTACTTAAGCTCAACCCTAAAGAAAGGATATACGTCGAAAGTAGGCTAGCGGGGCTCACGCAAGTGGCCTCTGCGGCCGCGGCTGGTTACGCGCACCCGAAAGTGCGCGGTAATGAGCTCGAGAAAAAAGAACACATTCAGAAAGCAATCGTGATGGCGATGAACGATATCGCCGAAGAGGTCGGTTTCTCGCGGAAAGAGGCGCATGATATGCTTATGCAAGCCTACCAGAACGCGGCCACCGCCGGCGAGCAGATCCAAGCGGTCAAGGAAATGATCAATTTGCATGGAATCGCGGCGCCGAAGCAGGTCGATGTGAAACATACCCACGAAGGGACTGTCTCACTGGAACGGATGGAAACGAAGGACTTATTGGAGCTCGCCGGCATGGAAGATTTTGTGCTGGAGGGCGAATTTACAGATGTCACGGATGACAATGACCAAAAACGACTCACCTGAAGGTACGTCTGGGTGCCCAAAGTGTACCCCAGAGGCTACATGCGACGATTGTGCCGCCGCCGAGGGCGAGGCGCTGTTGCGTGCCACGCAACAGAAGAAGAAGGCCAAAAAGAAGGCCAAAGTGACCGCAAAACGCAAAAAAGCGGCCAAAAAAGCTGCTCCGAAGATCGCCGCCGCGCGAGAGCTGACCAGAAAAGAGAAAGTCCGCCAAGAATTGGCGAAGCGCGAGCTCGCACGCCGGCACCTGTTGCCGTTCGTGATGCGTTACGAGCCCGAATACCACGCCGGGTGGGTCCACAAGGTGATCGCATCCGAGCTGATGCACTTTTCGGAGCAGGTCGCCCGGGGAGAGTCACCACGGCTGATGATCACCATGCCGCCTCGGCACGGCAAGAGCATGTTGGCGTCCCAGTACTGGCCTGCATGGCATCTGGGCAATTACCCGAACCACGAGTTCATCAACACGTCGTATGCGCAGTCGCTGCAGATGGACTTTTCGCGTAAAATCCAAGAGCTAGTAAAGTCGGAGGACTATCACCATCTCTTTGGTAATCTTGGCGTTACTAAGAAGAACGAAGCGGTGGAGCGCTGGAGCCTATATGACTACGACAAAGAACGGAGAACTGGAGGAGGGATACTGGCTGCTGGTGTCGGAGGCCCAATTACGGGGCGAGGCGCTCACATATTCCTCATTGACGACCCTGTTAAAAACCGCGACGAAGCAGAATCTCCAACCATCCGCGAGACCGCCAAATCTTGGTACTCTTCTACAGCATACACCCGACTCGCACCTGGTGCGGGTATCGTCGTCATTCAGACCCGATGGCACGACGATGATCTGGCTGGACATCTATTGTCAGAAATGCGCGAGGCAGAGAAGGAAATGCTCGCCTCAGAGGGTCTTGAGTGGCCCGAAGACGCGGATCGGTGGCGTACGGTTGATTTTCCAGCCTTGGCTGTGCGCGATGAAAAATACCGTGCGGCAGGCGAGGCGCTCCATCCGGAGAGGTATGACGAAAAGGCGCTCCGGAAGATAAAACGAACGCTGGCGCCACGAGATTGGTCCGCGCTGTACCAGCAGAACCCGCAGGTCGAGGAAGGCGCGTATTTCCAGAAGAAATACTTCAAATTCTGGAAAACCAAACCCGATTTTCTCGATATCTACTGCGCCGGCGATCTCGCAATCTCCAAAAAGGAGCATGCGGACTACACGGTGTTCTACGTCGTCGGGAAAGACGTTGACGGGAACGTGTACTTCCTAGACGAGTATCGGGGCCGCTGGGACGCAAACGAAATAGTCGAAAAAATCTTCGAGATCCACCGTCTGTGGAAACCGCGCAAGTTCGGCTTGGAAAAAGGGCAGATATCGCTTACACTAGACGGGTTCATCCAGCGCAGGAAGCGCGAGGAGAGTCTTTATGATCTCCACATTGAAGAATTGCCGCCAGGCAAGCAAGACAAGGAATTGCGTGCGAGGACTATCCAGGGCTTAATGTCTCTCGGGCAAGTCTGGTGGCCAGAAGGAGCCCTGTGGGTAGACGAAGCTATGAACGAGCTTCTTCGATTCCCAGCCGGTGTAAAAGACGACCGTGTGGACGCCGCTGCATGGATTGGCAAGATGGTTGCTGATATTGCGTACGTGGGTGAGGGAGCTCCGAAACCCGAGAAGCGTACAAAGTCTTGGCGCGAAAAACTTGCGGGATACGTCGGTAGCTCCGGCCCCAGCAAGAAACCCCACATGGCGGCGTAAGATATGGCAAAACAAAATCCCTTCGGCGGCGACGCGGAACCAGTTGTTGAGAACAGTCCTCTCTCAGTAGAAGAACTCGACATCGTTGAAAACCAGTGGCAAGCGTACACACGTGCACGCGACGCCGGCCACCTAGAGTGGGTCGAGGAAGCTCGCAACTTCGACAACTACTACTACGGTGACCAGTGGGAAGACGAAACCAAACAAACCCTCGACGCACAAGGACGACCGTATTACTCGGTGAACCTCGTGCTGTCGACAGTCAACGCTGTCGTTGGCGAGTACATCAAGTCTCGTCAGGACATCAGCTTCGTGCCGATGGGCAAGGGAGCGAATCAGGAAGCCGCGAGCTCACTGCGATTCCTATTCAAGCAGATTGCGACGAACAACAAGTCCGAGACGAAAGAGAAGACCGTCTTCATGGATGGCCTGATCCAGGATCGCGGATATTTCTACTACTACATGGACTTCAGCGACAACGCTGAAGGTGAGATCCGTGAGCTCGTACTGGACCCGACTGACGTTATCCTCGACCCGGGCGCCAGCGAATACGACCCGTCCACATGGAACGAGGTCTTTATCAGCCGCTGGATGACACCAGACCAAATCGGCGCACTGTACGGCATGGAGTTCCGCGACCAGATTGAACTCGCGGCAGCAAACGGCACGTATGGCCATGATTCGATCGAATGGGAAGCGCCGACGTTCGGCGGCGACCATCAGGTCACAGAACAGTTCTTCGTACCCGAACACGACGAAGTGAAGCGCGTGAAGCGCATCCGCGTCATTGAGCGCCAGTATCGCAAACTCGCGCGCACCGCATATTTCGTAGATACCCCAACGGGGGACATGCGCCCGGTTCCAGAAGGATGGGAGAAAGAGCGCAGCGTGGCCTTCGCGAAGCAGAACGACCTCCAGATCATCTGGAAGCCCGAGCGCCGCGTGCGAGTCACAGTCACAGCAGACAAAACGATCCTGCACGACGGATGGAGCATGTTCTCCAAGATCGCGCTGGTTCCGTTCTTTCCCTACTTTCGACGCGGCCGGCCGTTTGGCTTGGTGCGTAATCTGGTCGATCCGCAGGACATGCTCAACAAAGTCACTTCGCAGGAACTGCACGTCGTCAACACGACTGCCAACTCCGGCTGGATCTTCCAAACTGGGTCACTGGTTAACATGGATCGTGATGACTTGACGACTCAGGGTTCCAAGACGGGACTCGTGCTCGAAGTTACACAGGGCGCAGAAATGCCCCAGAAGATCCAACCGAATCAGATACCAAGTGGCTTGGCCGAGATTGGATCGAAGGCAGGCGTCTTCTTCCGCGAAATCTCAGGCGTCAACGAGGCACAGCTGGGCACACAGCGCTCAGACTCCTCGAAGGCACTGGACGCACGCCGGCAAGGCGGCATGGTTCAGCAGGAGATCATATTTGATAACCTCGCCCAGACGCGCGAGCTGCGCGCCGAGATCATGCTGGAAATGGTGCAGAACTATTACACCGAGACCCGGCTCATCCAAGTGTTCAGTAAGAACGAGGATGGCGACGTCGAGCAGAACGAGCTGGAGATTAACCAGCCGGTCATGCAGGTCGACCCCGAGACGCAAGAGGCTGTGGAGTCGATCAGAAACGATATGACCCTCGGCGAGTATAGTGTCGTTATTAGTACTATCCCCCGACGAGAGACGTACGACGAGGGGCTGTTCGACCAGCTCATGCAGATGCGCGAGCATGGCGTTCAGATCCCGGATCACGTGCTCATCGAGAACTCCCAGCTGCCCGACAAGGCGGACGTTGTGGAGACCGTCAAGCAGATTCAGGGCCTCGCTGCCCCGTCGCCGGAAGAGATGCAGCGCCAGCAGCAGCTGCAGGAGCTGGAAATGCGCCTACTGAACGCGCAGGTCATGAACGAGGAAGCGCAAGCGATCGAACGCAAGGCCAACGCCATGAAACTGCAGGCACAGGCTGGCGAGGCTCAGCAGAAGCCGGAAGTCGAGAAACTCAGGATTGGCACCGAGGCGCGGGTCGAAATGGAGAAGGCTGGTATCAACTACAAGCAGAACCAGGACGATTTGCAGACAAGAATTCGCATTGCAGCCGGAAAAGAGGCTACAATGAAGACCATTTCGCAGAACGAGTCCATGACTCAGAGGAACGTCGCCGGCATGAACCGGATGGCCGGACTCCAGAAGTCGCTCATGGATTTGCGCTCGAAAGCGGAAGACCGCAAGGCCGCGGCGCAGAAGCCGAAAGACAGCGATAAGAGTTCGCCCAAGAAGGCGTAAAACGGAGTAACACAATGACAGGTAGAAAAGACGATCCGGATCTGGCTCCGGATGCTTCACTCGCTCTCGAGATTGAAGACCCAGAGGCGCGACGCCTCGAACAGCTGGCCTACTTTGGCGGCGACGACGACGACATTGACGCGTACGACGCCTCCGGCGAAGACGATGGCTCAGTGATTAACCCCGATAACCCAGCCCCGGCGGCGTCACTGGATGACGACGATGACGGGGATAAGGAGGATTCTGATGGAGACGATTCTGAGGATGATTCTGAGGACGACTCCGAAGCTGACGACAGCGCAGATGATGCTGCTGAGTCCGCCGAAGACGAAGAAGACGCCGAAGAGGCCGACGAGGCAGACGCCGATGACGATAGTGAGGATGAGGACGAAGCAGATAGCAAACCTGCGGCGAAGGGAATCCCAAAACATCGATTCGACGAAGTAAACGAGCGCCGTAAAGCGGCCGAAGCAGAGCTCGCCGCCCTGAAAGCCAAAGAAACGGCTGAAGAGCAGGCCGAGGAGGACCAGTATGACTTCCGTGCGAACGAGAAGGAGTATATGGACCTGCTGCTCGACGGTGATACCGAGGGTGCACTCTCCAAGCGTGAAGAGATTGACGCGGCGAAAGAGGCAAAATGGCGCACCGATGCCAAGACCGAGACGAAAACCGAGCTCTCGACCGACGCTGAGACGCAGGAGCTTGTCGCTCTGTCGCGCGAAGCCGAGGCGATGTTCGACGTCTTCAATCCTGACCATGAGGACTACAGCCAGCCGCTTCTGAACAAGGTGCTGACGTTCATGCGCGGCTACGAGACCGAAATGTCACGCGCAGACGCGTTCGTGGCTGGCTTGGCCGACGTTGTGCAGATGTACGACCTCATGCCGGAAGAAGACGCGCCGGCCGATGATGGTAAGCCGAAGCCGACCGGCAAGAAGAAGGTCGACAAGAAGAAGGCTGCTGCCGCGAAGAAGGCCCACCAACCGGTGGCAACCGACGGAGAAGGCTCTGCTGACGTAGGCGCCGCGGTCCCTGACATCGAGAACATGACCGATGAAGAGATCGATGCACTGCCCGAGAAGACGCTCGCGCGACTTCGCGGAGACTTTGTGTAGGAAAAAATACCCCTTCACTTGTTGACAAGTGAAGGGGTTTTCGTACATACTTCAACCTTCGTCCTGCGCCCGGGACGTAAAATAAGCGTGCGGAGTCGACCTCCTAAAAAGCGAAACATACGTCGCCCGACGGTAAAGCAGGGAAAACGCACAATGATGTGCACTTTGTTTTGTTTCGTTTTTAATTTTTGGAGAGTCAATAATGACTGTAACAAACTTTAATGCGCTGACATCTGAGCAGAAGACCGTATGGTCCCGCCAGGTTTGGAAGGCTGCGCGCAATCTTGCGTTCACCACCAAATTTACGGGCAAAGGTTCAAACTCCATGATCCAGCGCATCACGGAACTCACGAAGTCTGAGAAGGGAACCCGCGCGGTTATCACTCTCGTTGCCGATCTCGAAGGAGATGGCGTCGGTGGTGACAACCAGTTGGAAGGCAATGAAGAAGAGATCAAGGCTTACGACCAAGTAATCCAGATTGATCAACTCCGAAATGCAAACCGACACAAGGGTAAGCTCGCTGACCAAAAATCGGTCGTGACTTTCCGCTCGAACTCTCGTGATGTTCTTGCATACTGGCTGGCAGATCGCATCGACCAGCTTGCCTTCCTGACGCTGTCTGGTGTTTCGTACGCAAACACGAACCGTGGCGCAACGCGTAGCTCGTCTACGTTTGCCAACCTCGACTTCGCAAGCGACGTTTCGCCTCCGTCAACCAATCGCCACCGTCGGTGGGATGCAACGAACGGCTTGGTAGCCGGCTCAACGGCTTCTGTCGCTGCTGCTGACACCCCGAGCTGGGCAATGCTGGTTGAGTTGAAAGCTTACGCCAAAGACAAGTATGTCCGTGGAATCAAAGGCCCGGGTGGACAAGAGTTCTACCACGTGTTTATGAACCCGCAGGGCATGGCTAAGCTGCGCCAGGATCCGGATTACCTCGCTAACGTCCGTAACGCCGGCGTCCGTGGTGGCTCTAACGAGCTGTTCAAGGGCACTGATACCGTTATGGTCGACGGTCTGATGATTCACGAATATCGTCATGTCTACAACACTCAAGGCGCCACTTCTGGCGTTGACAAGTGGGGTAGTGGCTCGACGGTTGACGGACAGCGTACTCTGTTCTGCGGCGCGCAAGCGCTCGGCATTGCAGACATCGGTGCTCCGGAGTGGGTCGAGAAAGGCTTCGACTACGACAATCAGCAGGGTATCTCCATCGGCAAGATGTTTGGTTTCTTGAAACCGGTCTTCCGTTCACAAATCGACGCAAGCGACGAAGACTTCGGTGTCATCGTTTGCGACACAGCGATTTAAGGGAGGATTGAAAAATGTCTACAATCTCTGTACCTGACACTCGCCAGTACCCGATCGCCGCAATTGCGACGTTTACATATGAAGATATGGTCGGCTCTACTGTTGTTAACCTGTTCAAAATGCAGGTTGGCTCCATCGTTATCAGTGGCTATCTGAATGTCAACACCACCTTCGCTGGTGGCTCGACTCACGATTGCGACCTCGGTGACGCTACGGATCCGGACGAGTATTCAACGACTGTCATCGAACTTGATGGCACCGCTGGTATTCCGGCCAACAACGTGACGCCTTCTGGCTTCGTGACAACGTCCGATGAGCCCGACTTTGTGCTCACCCCGATTTCAACCGGTGGTGACCCAACTTCAGGTTCGGCCACGGTATTTATTACGTACCTGGTCACTGGTCGCGCGCACGAGAACTACGAGTAAGTTCTGCTACCTGTAGGTCCGCCTACCGCCCCCCGGGAAACCGGGGGGTGTTTTTCACAACATCAATAAGAGGAATACCGTCATGCCAATGATGAAATCCCCGTTCGATCAAGTTGTACCCTCTCTCTTCGGCCATCGCCTCGAATTCAAAGCTGGCGAACCCACACACGTACCCGATCGCTGCCTCGAAGAGTGCCAGCAGCGCGGTATCATGGTTACGGACGAACAACCCCCGGCGCCAGTGGTAGCCCCCGAAGAAAACGACGATAATGAAGCTGATACGGAAGCTGAATTCGCGGTAGCGCTCGACAGAGCATTGCTGGCGATCATCACCCGTAATGACCCGACGGATCTGAAGAGTGACCTCACTCCTAAGCTCAACAAGGTTGTGGCTGAAATGTCGCCCGATCTGCGACGCCCGACAGCGACGGAAGTATCCGACGCGTATCAGGCACTGCAGGAGAATATTGATCTAGCGGAGTAGAGCATGTCTGCAACGGTACAAGACGTAATCGACGAGGTTCGGTTTACGATCCATGACACAAACGCATCGACATACCGATGGACAGACGTTGAGCTAATTGACTACGTCAACGCGGCCGGTCGCCAGATCGTCACCCTTGTACCCGAGGCAAACATCACCGATAGCATTGAAACGATCACTAACACGATCGCAAAACAAGCATTGCCGACAGGGGGCATTAAGTTCATCAAGGTGCTGAACAACGTCAGTGAAGCTGATGGCACCACGGTGGAAGGGGCTGTAAGACAAGTCGAGAAAGACGCACTTGATTCTTACGACCCGAATTGGGAATACGACACAGCAATCAAGACACTCGCCGCTTCGGCGGATTTCTTCGATCACTTCTGTCACGACCCACGCGACAAGAAAGGCTACTACCTGTATCCGCCTGCAAGCGGCACAGCGTACGCCAAGATCCAATACTCGGCTGTTCCGACTGCCATGACTGCAGTCGGCGACACCATCCCGCTCGGAGACGAGTACCTCGAAGCGTACAACACGTACGTCGTTTATCGCGCGCTCACCAAAGAGTCTCGTGATACACTACCGAGTACCTTCCGACAAGAGCTCTGGAATAACTTCCTGGCTTCGCTCGGACAGAAATTGCAGGCTGATCAGCGGGTCAGTCCTGAACAGAACATGCCGCCGGAGGCGCCATAAATGGCCACTGCAATCGAGACGATGCTCCCAGAAGTTCGGGTAGAGCTGCCGGGTATACCGGTGCCGATCCTGAACGCTGCGCTGTATCGCGTCATTCGACAGTTCTTCTGGGAATCAGAGGCATGGAAGTACACCTACGATAACGGCCTCGACTGGACGCTCAATACACTCGCGCTACCGTCACCGGTCGCCGGCACGGACATTCCGGCCAAGTGTATCGTGAAGCGCGTCGACACCGTGCAATACAACTCCGACGGATCTGGCTGGGATCAGGATATCCCGTTCAAGACCCGCGACGAACTCGATCGGCTGAACCGCGACTGGTACACAGAGACTGGATCGTCTCCGTCTTACTGGACCCACGGCAACGACGGGGCTGCGCTGGTAACCCCGCAGACCACGGCCACAGTCACGACTGCGTTCCTTATTCGCTCGGTGATCGCGCCAGTCTTCACAGCGATCAGCGATACTCTGCCCGACTTTCTCTACTATGAATTTGAGGAGACCATCAAAGCCGGCATCCTTGCCCAATGCATGAAGATGCCAGACAAAGACTGGTCCGACCCGCAGATGGCACAGTTCTACGGAACTGCATACTCTGCTGGCCTGAATAAAGCCAAGTCTCGTGCCCAAGCTGACTTCGGTCAACCGAAGGACTCGATGGCATATGGCGGGATTTAGGATAGACAAATTCCGGGGACTGCGACCCCGGATTTCTGCGAAAAAGCTACAACCCGGCGAAGCCGTAACAGCGCAGAACCTTAAGCTAGGCTCCGGAGATCTGGAGCCCATCCCTGAGAAAACCACAGAGCAGGCAGTCGGTAGCGGCCGCTCTTCGCGCACCATCTACAAGTTCGACAACAGCGGCTCGCCGATCTGGTTCGAGTGGGACGACTATGTCGACGTGGTACGCGGTCCTGTGAAGGACGATTCTCTCGAGCGCACGTATTACACCGGCGACACGTATGGAACCGGCGCCCCGAAGATGACGACCAATGCACTTGCTGACTTGGGCGGCGGGGGTCCATACCCCGAAGACTGGCTGTATATTGGCGTCCCGGCACCAGCGACCGCGCCGACGGTAACGCCAACGGATCTGCCAGAAGACAAACCGCCCGGAGAACGCTTGGCCGAAGATTTTCGCTCGGACACCCTGTTCATTGACCAAGTCAAGTGGACCACATACCCCGGCACCGGAACCCGCGACACCACATGGAACCTGAACTCCGCAGCGCGCGGATCGATTGTATTTGAGGTTGAGCCCGGTACTGCATTCCGCGTTGCCTCAGTGATCAGCGCCAACAAGGTCACTCTCGAGTCTGCCACTGAACCCGGCATTACGGTGCGGACGCGGAACAGCGATAAGACGACAGTCAACGACTGGCAACCGATGGACAACAATGGGTCGACGCAGGAAGCGGATTGGCTCGGCTGGCGCGTGCCGGATGGTATGGAAGCCCGGATCGTTGACCACAAACTAAACGTCGGCGACGTAATCACCGTGTCAGCTCGTAACAACTTTGTCGAGTTCTGGGCGGCACTGACGACTGACTTCACCGAGGAAAGCTGGAGTGTTGAGTCTGCAATCGCCGACGGAGCCACCACGTTTTATCAGGTGCTCGACGCAGAAGTAAGCGGCGAGAGCTTCTCCGGTGAAGGCGTCTGGAGAATCTCCGGCTCCTTCTACTACGACGTCGATCGATCTGCGTCAGATTCCAGTGAGCTCGAAGATCGCTCCTACGTCTATACGTACGTCAATGAGTTCGGCGAGGAAGGCCCTCCCAGCCCGGCATCGGATGCAACTCCGCTTCTGGATGGACAGTCTGTACTTGTCTCGGCGATGGATCTTCCGCCGACGATCGGGTACAACATCAACATGGTTCGCCTGTACCGCACCAACTCGACGGAAGCCGGTACGGAATACCAATTTGTGAAAGAGTTCGACGTTGCCAAGACGACGCGCGACGAAGTACTCAGCAAGAACCTCGGCGAGGTTATCTCCACCACGACGTGGGATCCGCCCGACCCCCTGATGAAGGGTATCGTCGCTCTCCCCAACGGCGTACTGGCAGGATTCAACGGCAAGCAGCTGTACTTCTGCGAGCCGTACTTCCCACATGCATGGCCACCGGAGTATGACCAGGCGGTCGACTATGAGATTGTCGGCATCGCCCCGTTCGGTAACTCTCTCGCGGTAATGACGAAAGGCTGGCCGTACATAGCCACCGGCTCGCACCCGCGGAACATGAATGTGAAGGCGATCAAGATCAACCAAGCATGCCTCTCGAAAGAGGGCATCGCGACGGACGGTGATCGTGTCTACTACCCGTCGCCTGACGGTCTGGTAGAAGTCGGCGTAAACGGCATTGGCGTCAAAACAGAACCGTGGCTTGACCCGAAAGACTGGAAGGCATACGAACCGGCTACCATGGTGGGAGAATTCTACGAAGGCCGATACTACGGCTTCTGGGACTTCGACGTATCGAGCGTGGACCCGGTGATCACTGCAGAACTCAGTGGCACCATCACAGACGCTGCCGAAGGCGACATCGTAAACGGCGGCAAGACGATCATTATCACGCTGCAGAACGACCAGTGGGTTGCCGAGGGTGTGTCGTTCAACAACCAGCGCGCCGCGATCATCGCAGCACTGACATGTACGACCGACCAAACACTCGGCTGGAACAACATCATCCGCGACTCAGAGCTCGCTGTAGGTGATGTAGTCCGGACGAGCGACACAGTTGTTACGATCACCCTACCGACCGCGTCTGGGTACGCGATCACTAGCGAAGAGCGCGTGGACTTCACGGTTCCCGCCGCCGCGCTGCTGCTCTCGAACACAGCAATCCCGGCCGGGTCGCACTTCCGCATCACACCCGACGAAGCATCAGCAACCGTTACGTTGACCGGTACGCTTGGAGGGGCTGCAGAAGCAGATGTAGTCACCGGCGGCAACACGGTCATCATCACGCTCGTGAACGACACGTGGCAGACTACGCTGACCACCGCGATGAAGCAGCTTATCGCCGACGGTATTGTCAGCACCACGAACGAGATTGATGGCTGGAACGACCACGTTCCGCAATTGATCACAGCCAGTACGGACGTTGTACGGACGAGCGACACAGTTGTGACTGTGACGTTGCCGGCCGTGCCACTGTATTCCGTTACTGAAAACGAGTCGATCCAAGCAATCGTCCCGCACCAAGCGCTTACGCTGCAGACGAATCAGGACGCGATCTCGAGCAACTCACTCGGCATTATCGCTACAGGCGTCGCCACTGCTCTGTTTGGCGGAACTGCTACTGCGTCCATGACCGAGAACGAAGTCGTAGCCGGCGGTAAGGTCCTGACGATTACCCTGACGAATGATACGTGGATCGCGGCCGGTACTGGCCCAATTGGCACGACCGCACAGACGCAGTCGATCCTGGATGCGCTGGTCGCAACGACGTCGCAAACACTCGGCTGGAACAACGTCGTACAACCCGGCATTGAGACTGCTGACCTCGTACGTACGTCCAGCACGGTCGCTACGATCACGCTCGATGCGGAGGCTACGTATAGCATCGCGGACAACGAAACGATTAGCGCTACTTTCCCGGGTGACGTATTCACTGGGGGCGCAGTCATTGCCGCGTCTAACTCGTTCGGCGTCCAAGCACAGACCCCAGTCACTGCGACACTTAGTGGCACAGTTACTAGCGCCACAGAGGACGATATCGTAGCTGGCGGTAGGACGCTGATCCTGACTCTGTCCGACGACACGTGGCTCGCTGCGGGAACAGGACCGATTGGTAGCACAGCGAACACGCAAGCAATCATCGATGGGCTCACTGCCGCAACCTCGCCAACCAACGGCTGGAACAACGAGATCCGCGATGGATCACTCGGTACTGGCGACGTCGTCCGTACGAGCGACACTGTTTGCACGATCACGATCGGTGCCGATGCTCAGTACGACATCAGCGCGAACGAGACGATCACCGCGACCATACCTGCGGCAGCGTTGAATATAAGCGCATCTGCCGTTGTGGCTTCGCCTACCTTCGATATAACTTTCAATCCGCCGGCAACCGCTGCCATTACTGGTACTGCCGACGGGGCTGCATCGAGCGCCATAGTTGTAGGCGGCTCAACCATCATCATCACGCTCACGGACGACACGTGGGTAACAGCCGGTGCTACGTTCAACGCGATCCGCCAAGACATCATTGATGGTCTGGACGCGGCCGCAAGCCCAACACACGGCTGGAACAACGAGGTCCGTGACGGTACGCTGCTCGAAACGAACGTGGTCCGGACTAGCGACACAGTTGTTACGATCACTCTACCGGCGACGTCAGCGTATGACATCAACGCCGCAGAGGCGATCACCGTGACAGTGCCTGCGTCCGCACTGACAACTTCCGCCAGTCCGATTACTGGCGATGTGACTGTGGACATCACGGCATCGTCTGCCTCGACTTCCACAATCATGATCGGCTCGTCCGACGCCAACGGCGCAGGCGGCACGATCTATCGTTCGTACTTCGACCCGGCGTACATGTATGAATTTGCAGACCCCACCGGCGATACCCAAGGCTCAGCCATGGCCCTCGGTTGGTTCCCTGGCACCGATCGCTGGGTAGCCAACGTGGGTGATTGGGGCTCGCCGTATGACGGTAAGCTCATGACGTCCGACGATAACGGCGACACGTGGACCGAACGCACTGCAGCGTTCGAACCGGACTATGTTTCTGCATACGGTAATGCCCACATCGTTCATGACGACGTCGGCGCGATCTTCACACACTCAGGTGGTACTTCCAGCGACTCCGGCCAGGCTGCGCAGTGGTCGACCGACGGTGTTACGTGGACGAACATCACTGCGGCCATGATCGCAAACTTGTCCGGCACGGGATTCATTTACCTCACACCACAGAAATTCTTGTGGGATGGGACGTATCTGTACTGCAAGTGCAGCATGCAGGATCTCACTTCTGGCTTCGAGATCGGATTCATCCGTAGCGCGGATATCTCTGGCGCCGGCGACGTCAACGACGACTGGGGATCCGAGATTATCTCGTCGATGGACTACACTTATTTCCGTGCTGCTGAGCTGGGCGAAGGATACCTGATCCACGTCGGACGAATCGGCACGGATACGAAGCTCGAATACATGACACAGGGCGGAACATCACTGACGCTCGCTTCCGGTGCGTTCCCGAGCAGCAGCCGGGGATATCCATTCTACGTACTGCACGACGGGGCGAACAAATGGATTGCGCTGACCTACGACGCATATGGCTGGGAAGTTGACACAACCGGCGGCACACTGTCGGTAATCGATCCCACCGACTGGACAGCGTCATCGAGCTATTTGTTCGGGTCCGGCGCCGAGTACCTCGTCAGCGCAACCTACGATAAGGGCTCGGACGGGACCAACGGACTCGGCTTCGTCGTAATTACCCGCGAGGGATCGGGTGCTTCACTCGTCGCAAGACTGTATAGTAGTACCGATGGCGACTCATGGACGCTGCAGCATACATTCCCGACAGGGGAGT
>Ga0316187_10002424_pt1 | contig 16234 bp, 15 predicted proteins | sample CroRivburrow1_MG_FD_204927 | JGI IMG/M metagenome (GOLD analysis project Ga0316187, IMG submission 204927) | Coastal sediment microbial communities from Maine, United States - Cross River worm burrow 1 | ecosystem: Environmental > Aquatic > Marine > Coastal > Sediment | place: USA: Maine... | reverse complement strand
CCGAATCATATCGCTGGCATGATTCATGCTCTGGCAACCTATTGATACGTAAATATAACGAGTGGAGGTAAAGCAATGGGTATTTTTACACGATTTCGCGATATCATCAGTTCCAACCTCAATGCAATGCTCGACAAGGCAGAAGATCCGGAAAAACTGATCCGGCTGATGATCAGGGAAATGGAAGACACATTGGTAGAAATAAAGACGGCTTGTGCCGGTGTGATGGCCGGTGGTAAAAAAATCAAGCGTCAGCTGGAAGGCCTTGGCGCCAGGGTAAAATACTGGGAGGAAAAAGCTGGTTTGGCGGTTAGCAAAAGCCGTGATGATTTGGCGCGAGAGGCGCTGGTCGAAAAGCGCAAGTTCAATCGCAGAATAGAAACCCTTGAAAGCGATTTAGCTGAGCACGACCTTCTCATTGAACAGTACCAGGATGATATTCGGCAATTAGAGGAAAAATTGAGATCTGCACGTGATAAACAACGGATGCTGGTTCAACGCCACCTTCATGCCCGTAAAAAAAAGCAGGCTCAAGAAGATATCCGGCGCATTGACAGTTCCGAGACCGTGATGAAATTCGATGAACTTGAAAACCGCATCGAACGTATGGAAGCCGAAGCCGATCTGGTCAATTATGGGAATAAAGCGACCCTTGAAGAGGAGCTGGAACGACTTTCCATTGACGAAGAAATTGAAAATGAACTGCTGGCGTTAAAAACGCCTTCGGCTACAAAAAAAGATGAATCGACCCAGGATAAATGAATATTGAAGATTGAAGATTGAAGATTTGTGGTATAAAATCTTTTAAAATTTTTATCCGCGATATAGATGCGAAGGAATTGAAAAAAATAGTCCTAAATTTTAACTATCCATATCATAGCTAAAAAATTGTATCCCTAAACAAATTCTGAAAAATTGAACGATAAGATTCCTTAAATATTCAATCTTCAATTTTCAATATTAATTTACTTTTGACCAGGGTAGGCTGAATCATGAATCATGTGTTGATCGTGGCGATAGTTTTTGGAAGTGTCGTCCTTATACCCGCGATTATTGGGGGAACGATTCTGTTGTCCATTAAACTCTTGAAAGGCAAAACGTCCCGCAAAGATCAGGCCGATGACTCCAAAGTTGTCCAGGAGATTTACCAGGGCCTTTCCCATATGGAAGAAAGGGTGGAGGCACTGGAAACCATCTTGCTGGATCGAGAAAAAAGAGGCTTCTAACAATGAAAAATCATGACAAATTATCCCGAAGCGGAATTTACCGCTCACGTAATGGTTTTATTTTCGGGGTGTGCCGGGGATTGGCCGAGCATTTTGATTTTTCGATTCTCTGGGCCAGGGTCATTGCCATCGTCTTCCTTCTTGTAACCGGTTTCTGGCCTGCCATCGGCATCTATCTAATCATAGCGTTGTTGATGAAGCCCGCGCCGGTAATCCCAATTAAAACAGAGGCCGAACAAGAATTTTACGACAGCTATGCGAACTCCAGACACCTGGCGACCCAACGAATAAAGAAACGCTATGAAAACCTGGAACGCCGAATCCGGCGCATGGAGCATATCGTCACCGCCCGCGAGTTTGATTGGGAGGACAAGCTTTCGGAATGACGAATTATGGAATTCGCTTCGCTCGATCGTTTTTATGGCAATAATTCCAATGTAAAAAGACAGAATTCATTCATTACTCATTCGTCAATCGTCATTAGTCCTTCCAGAAATTCCGACGATGCGGCCACTTTCAACAAGGGATAAAGTGGATTGCGTCGATAGCAATTTAGGGTCTTCTCATGAACTTCCCGGGAAGACGCCGCAGAGCAATCTTCGAGCAACACTGCTTTAAAATCATGGCAGATGGCGTCCATGACCGTCGTCAGGACGCAAAAATGGGTTGAAATCCCGCCGACCGCACAAAGCGTAACCCCTTTTTCCCGCAGCCATTTTTCAAGACCGGTTTGAAAAAAGGCGGAAAATTTGGGCTTGGGTAGCCATAAATCATCATCCGTTTTATCCAGTTCATCAACGACCTCGGCGCCTTCAGTACCGGCGAGTGAATGGGGATTCATCCGACCTCTGAATATAAAGTCTTCCTGATTAAATGCATCGGTTGAAAACACAACCGGCCATTGGTGTTTCCTGCATACCCGGATCAAACGATTCAAGGGTCCAATAATATTTACGGCAAACGGTGTGATGGGCAATTTTTTGCTTTCTATAAAATTGTCCTTTACCATATCGATAATTAAAAGAGCTGGCTTTTCATTTTTCAGATGTCCCATAAGCGATCCTTTTACGCTATTAATGAGTTTCATCAGGAATACTTAATTAAAGAAAGCCTTAAAGTCAAGTCGCCCGAATTTGTAGATATTGAGATCTGATAGATTTGAATGTTATGGAAAATATGGGGAACGGCGAAATAATGGAGATTAACTCGGAAGGTTTCAGCGCCGTATCGAGTTCACCATCAATTCAGCGATAGAGATACTTGATACCAACCGTCAGGTAGTATTGCCTGACCGCGTCAAAAGCAGGTCAGGCAACAACCTTTGGGCGACTATTTATTTTGCAGCGGATATGGGATGGATGCGATGCTTACTTTTTTAAGCACCACGATCGATCTTCAAATAATTTAAAATCAGACCCGCTGTGCCGGTTAAAAAGAGGCTTGGAGCCGGCCCCGCTTATATCTGCTCCAGTACCTCAGACGGGACATCATAGGTATCAACCGGTGATATGCTTGTCTCACTGGGGATGGAATCAGCCAGAACTGTTTGAATCTGATCCAAGATTGCACAACCTTCGACACAGTTGGGCAGATCTTCTCTGCTGACGCAATCTCTGCACGGGCTTTTTACAAGATAACCGATGTCAAAATCGAAGCTGTGATTTTCGCTGAGTCTTTGATCCATTTTAGCACCTCATGTGATCTGGTTTCGATGTCATGATTGCGGTACGGCATTCAAACGTCTTAGATTCTGACCTCTCACGACGAGAGAATTAAAATTAAATTTTAGCAGTTTTGCTATATACCAATACAACTATCATGCCAATCTTGTGGTTTAATTTATATTAATATAAATTTCAGTAGGTTATAATAAATTTGGGCAAATTAGCTAATAATCTATAGACAAAAAAAGTTGGCTTTAGTGTCAAAAAATTGTCATCTTAAACGTCGACAAGTGTTAGAAAAAATTAAAAATGCTCTCCATTGGCCATTTAGAATGGCCAAAAATGAACAAAAAATATGGTTAAATTAATAGACAGTGGGTCGTATTTTTTGTTCTGATAAGCTATCGGCTCTATCACTGATTGGGTTTAGCTTTTTATTGATTTATGATCTTATTCTTATTTGGTGGTGGATGAGGCCTCTGGAAGGGGTTCGGCATTCTTGCTGGATCGGGACTTATATGCCAGGGTGTGTACAAACATCCCGATGAAAAGCATGAAGAAATGAATTGAAAAAAAGAAAAATAAAGTGCTGTCTGCGGTGATTAATCCCAGGATTAAAAACAAAACGGCACTCCAGAAAAGAAACTTTGTTTTCATTTGAAAGGTTCCGCGCTCCCGCGTCCAAGTGTTTGTTTTTATAAAACTGATATCGGGAAAAGCAACAAAACCTTTAGGTTATGGAGGGCAAGTAAAAACGCAGGAATCATGTCGCAGGCAATCAATGCAAGTCATCAGCATTGGAGATCAACGATACGGAATCGGTCCTGATTTGCTGATCTCGCGCTGATGTCGATCCGGTTTAGGTTTTAACGTGCTTTAACATACTGGCAGCTGCGCAAAGGATGAAAATATCCCCGAGGGGACCGTTGCAAAGTAAGGTAAGAAAAGATAAAATAATTGAATAGATACGAACTTCCGATACGACCAAAACGGCATTTAGGGTTTGCGGATTGACGATAAAAAATATCAAATTGGCAACCGATAGAGCAATCAGGCCCCAAACGGCCCATTTTTTGCGATTCCAAACCCCGATGGCTAATATAACCAGGGGAATCGTATTCAATAAGAATTTGGCACCTAAAAGTCTGAGTACAGACTCGTCCTGAACCGGTTCATACGCCAGCCAAAGAAAAGCTTTAAACATAGCAAGCCAGCCGACAGCCCAAATCGTCCAGGGGTATTCGGGGTCCATTCGCTCAGACGGAAAAACTTTAACTTGGCTCATACTCACAATCCACTCCTATCAGCAGATTTTCGCTGCAGATGGTCATTTTGTTCCTATTAACGTTAAAATTGCCGGCAACCGGCGCTCAATTTAGAGGCCGGATCATTTTTAATAGTCTCCCAAGATAGGCGATTTATTCATCGTTGTCAATGATGCTGAAATCCCAAAATCCACCGCTAATTTTTGAGGATTCCATTTTCAACCACATAGTGGATTTTAAAAAAACAGGCCCGGCAGACGGCCATTTTATTTTTGATGGTGGATCAAGGAACCACTTGATCCTAAAGACGACCAGGCCCTGCCGCGGGAAAGAGGGCTGAAATTTATACGCATTCTGATTAGAAAGCACTTAAGGCACATCAATTGACAGCGAAGTCGCCTTCACTTATGATACCAGGAAACCTTAAGGGAGGGATAGATGGAGCAACGAACATCTAATGGAATCGGATTTATTGCCGGAAGATGGCCGCTGGATCCGGTAAAATCAACCATCGTTTTGATTCATGGTGCCGGGGGATCAAGCGTTTTTTGGCAGGCACAGGTGGAAGCGCTTGCCGAACGAGTCAACACGGTTGCCATTGACTTGCCCGGCCACGGCCAAAGCCACGGTAACGGGCACGATAGGATAGAGGATTATGCCAGGGCAGTGGTTGATTTTATGAGTGCCATCAAAACACCGAAACCCATTCCGTGCGGAATAAGCTTAGGGGGTGCCGTCGTCCAGCAGCTTTTGTTAGACTACCCGGATCTTTTCAAGGCCGGCATTCTTATCAGTTCCGGGTCAAAGCTCAAGGTTGCACCGGAAATCTTCGATGCCATCGAAAAGGATATTAAAAGTTACGTGGAATTGATGGCTAATTTTGCTGCCTCCAAATCTACAGATCCGGATCGGGTAAAGCGTTTTAAAGATGATATGGCAAGATGCAAATCCGAGGTTTTAATACAAGATTTTCAAGCGTGCAACCGTTTTGACGTAATGCAGCGCGTGGGGTCGATCAGATCACCCGTTCTCGTAGTGACGGCCGAAGACGACCAGGTGACGCCACCGAAATACGGTGATTTTATGGAAACGTCTATTGCAAAAGCGAGCCGGGTCCACATCACGGAGGCCGGACATATCGTGCCGATAGAAAAACCAGAGGAGGTCAACAGAGCCATTGTAGAATTTCTCGACCGGACAGGACTGTAAAACTGATGTTGACATTGAAATTTTCATTCCTATGATAATAAAGTTAGAAATAGTCATGAAGAGAGGCGCGAGGGATCTGGCCTGTTGACCGCTCAGCAACCTTTTTCCATAAAGGTGCTAATTCCAGCCCCGCAAGGGAAACATGAGGCCGACCATGACAAATGGCAACAAACCTCCTTTTCGGGAGGTTTTTTTGTAGATTGTTTCTTTGAGAATGTGGTTGTTGAAAAATAGCCGGTTTTGGCGATAGGTTGAGGTCGATAAGATGAAAAAAATTGTTTACCTGTATTCGGGTGAAGGAACCAAAAGTGGTGAGAGTAAATCTGTTCTATTAAAACAATCAAAATATTGGTCAGAGATAGACACCATTTTAAGCTCAAAATTAGGGTTAAATTTAGAAGAAATATGGAAAAATGAAATCGATCAACATCGATGTCCTTATAGCCCGTTATTAACCGTCGTATCTCAAATATGCCTGTCGGATATCTGGCATCAATGGGGATATCAGCCGGATGTTGTCATTGGCCATAGTATTGGAGAGTTGACTGCCGCCTTTCAAGCCGGGTTATATTCTTTAGAAGATATTCTCTTATTGACCTACCAGATAGGCGAAGTAGCTGCAAGTTTAGATGGTGCGATGCTGCATGGCAAATTATCAGATCAGCAAATTGATCAGTTGTCCGTAAACCTATCTTCATTAAATTTCGTTGATGATACCAAAAAGCACGTGACATTGAGCGGATATACGGATGAGATGACGAATTTTATGAATAAAAATTCTGATTTTATCAAAATGAGACTCCCCCATCCCTGGCATCACCCGCACTACAGTAAGTACATTGATAATATCAGTATAATTAAATCCAATAAAACTAGTGATGTTAAATTTGTTTCAGGAGTTACGGCAGATTTTGAGAATCAGCTGGAAGATGCGCACTGGCGAAATTGGTTGACCAGCACGATAGATTTTATCCGTTCCATGCAAACAATCAAAGAAGAATACAATCAATATCAGCTAGAAATAATTGAAATCGGTTTTCATCCTGTCCTCGATAAATGTTGTGAAATTTTTAAAAACTATACATATGTATCTTCGATGTTTAGAGGAGAGGATGAAGTAAAGTGGATCCTGCATCAGAGAAAAAAACTCGATCAAAGTTTTTTCCTGAAAAAATTGAACGCTGCCATCAAAGAATTTAGACCACAATTAGATTTTAAATCCTCCCTTGCCTATCAAGGATTCACTTCTCTGACCTTTACCGAATTTTCAGTATTTCTACAAAAGTATTTCCCATCATTAGCCCCACAGGACTTTTATCGATTTAAAACCATCAATCAACTAATTGATCGATTCGGAGTTGATAAATCAACCGACATACGATTACCACAGAGTTTAAAATTTCAAAAAAATGACGTTGTGATATCTGCAATGAGCTGTAAATTTCCATCAACTTCAGAGAATGTAACACAATTTTGGGAAGCTTTATTGAGTGAAGAAGATCAAGTTAAAATGAATCCTAACAGAGGCGCTTTGGACGCCGGTTTTTTAAGTGATGAAATTTCAAAGTTTGACTATCGATATTTCAATATTCCAGAAGCCGAAGCTCAAACTATGGATCCACAACAGATATTGGCGTTAGAATTGACTGAATTACTTTGGAAAGATGCAGGCATCGATGCAGACCAAATCGATAAGAAACGAATCGGCGTTTACCTAGGGGTATGGAATCAAGAGTTTACCGGGGATAGCGGATCGGTTTATTATCCAACCGGAACCAATCCAAGCATGATTGCAGCTAGGATAAGTTATCACTATGATCTAAGGGGGCCAAGCTGGGTATCCAATACCGCCTGTTCTTCTTCATTGGTTGCGGTTCACTATGCCGCCAAAGATATAGAAGACGGTAGAGTAGATTATGCGATTGCCGGCGGGGTTAATATGATATGGGGAAATGGTTTTACCAGTAATATGAGAAATTCCGGATTTTTATCCAAAGATGACAGGTGTAAGGCGTTCGACAATTCCGCCAACGGTTACGTCAGGGCGGAGGGCGGCGGTTTAGTTCTTTTGGTAAATAAGAGTTTGGTGAATACCTATTATGCTGAATTACTGGGTTCATCAATCAATCAAAATGGCGGACGGTCGCAAATTATTTCGGCGCCACATCCGGATGCGCAATCAGAGTTGATTATGGATGCTTGCAAAGATGCAGCGATTGCGCCTCAAGATATATCCTATGTTGAATGTCATGGAACCGGTACTAAAATAGGTGATCCGATTGAAATTTCTGCTATTCAAAAAACCATTGCAAAAGATAGAAAAAATAAGTGTTACTTAGGGTCGGTCAAATCTAATATGGGCCATTTGGAATCTGCCGCAGGTATCGCAGGTTTAATAAAATCAGTTTTAGTATTGCATTATGGCATCATCCCCCCAAATCTGCACTATAATCAACCCAATGAGTACATTGATTTTGACTCATATCAACTCAATGTCGTTTCCCAAAAAACTGAGATAGATAATCAAGCCAATATAGGTATCAGTAGTTTTGGTTTTGGCGGCACAAATGCCCATGTAATTATCAAAGGGGTGGACGATGCGGTCAGAAAAAAAATAGAAAACATTACGATTCCTTTTGATAGGAGCAAAGCAGTATATCCTCAACATTATTATCAAAATGATGGTGGAAAATTACCACACGAAAATAATGAGTTAAATCTTAGTGCCAAAAATTCAGAGACAGTTGAAAATGAAAAACCCGATATGCCCGATAAATTTGACGGCACAAGGTCATCTACCAGAGAAGATGTCGAAAAAATGGTAAAAGACCTATTCTATAAATTGACCAATATTGACGTGATAGATTCCGATATTGAATTAACGGAACAGGGATTGGATTCAATGAGCGTAACGGCACTCATATCGCAATTAGAATCATCATTAAATATAGAGATAGATCCGGATATTATTTTCGAATATCCCTTACCCGATCAATTAATTGATGAAATTCACTCCTTGATATGAATCAATCAAAGAGGAAGGTGAACACCCACATGAAGATTAAAACTACACACGTTGGCTCGCTGCCCCGCCCACAGGATATGCATACCAAATATTTGAGGAAGCAAGAAGTTACGGATGCAGATTTGCGCAACTATTTGACTGAGATTATAGAAAAACAGATTTTGTTGGGACTCGATTTTATTAATAATGGTGAATTGCCCAGACCTGACTATATTAGTTCCACGGTCAGCAGAATATCCGGATTTTTTGATACCGGAATAGCGCCTCTACCAAAAGATTTAGAAGAATTACCGGAATATTCAAGGAAATTTAGCGGGCGAAACGGATTGATTACCCTGAACCCAAGGGCACCCGTAAAACTTCCGGCTTGTTCAGAACCACTTTCATATATCGGGGAACGATCCTTGCGGGAAGAGATAGATATGATGGTGAGTATATTTGGGGAACTAAAAGAAAAATATCCGGAGGCGCAATCAGAATTATTCTTTACTGCGCCGTCTCCCGGTACCGTGGCGTTATTCTTTGAAAACAAATACTATCCCAATTACGAAACGTATCTTCAAAAATTGGGAGCATTATTAAAGCAGGAATATGAAATTATAAGCAGTTATGGCGTATTCTTACAAATCGATTGTCCTGATTTGGCAATGGGACGGCATACTAAGTTTAAACACCTGGAAGATGATATGTTTTTATCAGTAGTTGAGACGAATGTCGGTGAATTAAACCAAGCATTGGCAAATATTGATGAACATAGGTGCAGAGCGCATATTTGCTGGGGAAATTATCCAGGTACGCATCATTGTGATATAGATTTAGAGAAAATTTTTGAGAGAGTAATGAAGATTGATGCCAAATATATCTCGATTGAATCCAGTAATCATCGTCATGCTCATGAGTGGAAAATTTTAGAAAACGTTACTTTTCCTGAAGATAAAATTCTATTGCCGGGTGTGATTGATACCACTTCCAACAACATAGAACATCCGGAGCTTGTCGCTCAACGCATTTTAAATTTTGTCGAATTGCTGGGACCTGATAGAGTGATCGGGTCAACCGATTGCGGATTTGCATCTACCGCTTCCGCAGCCAGCGTGTCGGGCGAGATCGCATGGTTAAAATTAAAGTCATTGGTTGAAGGTGCAGAGCTAGCAAGTTTAAAATTGTGATAAATGTAAATGAATTAAACCCTTATTTAGTACCTGTTTATTGAAATCACATCATGTTGGCGCATGATTTATGCCATAGCCAGATTGAATATTTTAGGAATGCTATCGATTTAAATAGAAAAGACAAAGCGAAGCGATACCACAAATCTTCAATCTTCAATTCCGGCTTGTCCGGGTTGGGAAAATACCATGACCCTGCCGTTAAATAAAAATAATTTTGCGAAGTTGCGGATAGCAAATTTTTCTAGCATTGAGTTATCTTTGAACCATGTTTTAGACCTTGATTCTCATGACGTCCAACTAACTTTAGAGGAACTAAGGAAATATGCCGACCTGCCATATGTTTACATATTAACAAAGGAACACATAAATCCTGTAGTCGACTTATTGTCTGAACTAAAATCTATCAGATCCACCTGTTATCCGCATGCATTATTTTTAATTGATGGCTCTCAATCTGATTTTGAAGGATCAGACACCGAGAAATTAGGGGTAGATTTAATCGAATTAGACACCGATAATTCGGACATCGTTGTTGATAAAATCCATACCTATGCTAATTCTAAATTTGTTTTTGACTACAATAAATTGAAATTAGAAAACAGTAGAATACTGCCTGATAGGGTTGATGTGGTTATTGTTGGTGCCGGTGTGAGCGGCATATATGCTGCCAATAAATTGCTCGAGAATAAGATTTCATTTTGTGTTGTGGATAAAAGAGATATCATTGGCGGAATTTGGTCGGAATATGCAAACAGCACGTCTCAGGTTAATACCTCAGAAGGTGCTTATAGAATAATTGAAAAAAAAATTAGAACGAATCGTGACCATTCCACGACAAGGGAAATATTAGAGGATATTTCACATTTATCAAGAAACATCACTGATCATCTCTTCTTGAATACTGAAGTTGATCGAATCGATAAAAAAGACAATTCGTACCAAATAAATATGACCCGTAACCAAAAAAAGCATACTGTAAAAAGCAAGGGTGTGATCTTAGCCATAAATGATCGGGTTGGAACCCCACGAGAAATTAATTGGGAGAATCAAAATAGTTATCAAGGACAAATTATTTCAGGGATATCCAATGCGGCGGATGATTTTGACTGGCAAAATAAAAACGTGGCGATTGTCGGAATGGGGGCTTTTGCCGTCGAAAACGCCAGAACGGCACTGGAAGGTGGCGCCCGTCATGTCACCGTCGTCTGCAGAAGACATGGTACGGTATGTCCCAAAATCATAGACTACCTGAATTTCACAACCCCCTATGATGAAAATTTCAAACACGATAATAAAAGCAATATGAGAAATATGCTGTTTTGGAAAAAATTGTATGACCAAAGCGGTGCAACCCAACCGGAGTGCTGGATGGGTAAAATAAAACATGACGGGCATACCATCAGTGTCTCGGATATATGGTTCATCGGTCACTATCTGAAAAAAATTGAAACGATTTCTGGCACCATTACCGGTATGTATGAAAATGGCGTCATTGTAGACCACCAGCACCGCATAGGCGCGGATGTCGTTGTCAACTGTGTCGGGTTTCACCGGAATGCATCGAATGTCAAAGAGATATGTGATTATAAAGAAATGTACAATAATAACTATGTGGACAAAGACTTTATGTATCTGGCCGATGCCTATATAGATGACGATGCCTTTAATTCATTGTTTGGATCCAGTGTTCTGGAAATGGCCAAATTTTATTTGGATGTTTATATATATTTTTTTAACCGTAACGACTATTTTTCCATGATCGGATCTGATGGAATAGAAACGATATCAATCGAGGATAGAAAATGGTCTCATTACATCTCCGCAGCGGCAACCCTCATGAAGCATTACCCTGATATTTATACTGCGGCCAGAAAACAGGTATCTGAACGGACCAATAATTTTATGGAGGCCCATGATTTAGAAACCTATGTTAAGGCGAATAAAAGAGAATGGATAGATACGCACTCCCTTTTGGCCGGTAAACCCATGTCCGCAGAAGAATGTCTGCCGTATTTATTTCAAAAATTGATTGATAAAAAAATATGATCGACCAAGGGATCACCCGCGCCGATTTAATCGATGAAGAGATAATCTTTTTGTTGCTTGTTTTTTTCGCTCCTCTGATATATTTAACCAAGGCGGGTTTCACATTAAAACGGATATCACTTCTATGGAAACGAACAAGCAAATTCGCAGACGATTGGTAGAATTATTCGATTCCCAAAATCTGGCGGCGTTATCCACCCAGCAGGACGGCCAACCCTATGCCAGCCTGGTTGCCTTCTATGCCGACGATGATCTCAAGCATATTTACTTCGTGACGCCAAAGACCACGCGCAAGTATGCCAATTTAACCGCCGACAACCGGGTGGCGGTGATGGTCAACAGCAGTACCAACCAGGCCTCTGATTATCACCAAGCCATTTCCGTCACTGCGGTCGGCAAGGCAATAGACGTCGCCGGTGCGGATAAGAAACGAATATTAGATCAATATCTGGCCAAGCACCCCCATCTGGAAGATTTTGTGCGGTCGCCGACATGTGCTCTGGTACGGGTAGCCGTGGAGAGTTATTACATGGTAAAACACTTTCAACATGTTATGGAGCTACACCTGGAAGCATGAACTGGATTCTGTCCCCTGAAGAAATCGATTCCGGCGATCGTCACCGTGTGGGCGGCAAAGGATATGCACTCTCACTGCTGGTCAATGGCGGCTTCAAGATTCCCAGGACCGTTTGCATCACCAGCGATGTGTATCAGGAATTTGTAATCAGGACCGGCCTGCGTGAGCGTATTTTACTGGAACTTCATCGTAAAGATTTCAAAGCCATGCGCTGGGAAGAAATCTGGGACTGCGCCACCCGCATTCGAAATATGTTCCTGACCAAACCGCTCCCTGACGGCCTTGCACAGGAGATCCGCAACGGCATCGGCGACCGTTTCCGTGACAGAACGGTGGCCGTGCGCTCGTCGGCGCCGGAAGAAGATGACGCCCAATCGTCTTTTGCCGGGCTACACGAATCCTATATCAATGTGGCCGGTGAGGCATCGATTTTAAAACACATCCGCCTGGTCTGGTCTTCGCTGTGGTCGGATGCTGCCCTACTCTACCGCCAGGAAATCGGTTTGGATGTTGAAAAAAGCTCAATGGCGGTGGTAGTGCAGGAGACCGTGGCCGGCGACAGATCCGGCGTGGTGTTCACCCGAAATCCCAATGACGAAAGTCAGGGTGTCATAGAATCCGTCTATGGGTTAAACCAGGGTCTTGTGGACGGAGACGTCGAACCCGATCGCTGGATAATGGATCGCTCCCGCAATACGATTGTTTCGCATACGACCCCCGAGCGCAAATACTGGATAATTCCCAGCCAAACCGGTGTGCGCTTGGCGGAGTTGCCAGGAGAAAAGTCAGCCCATCCGCCCCTGAACCCTCAAGAGGTAAATTTCGTATTTAAAACCGCCCTCAAAGCGGAAGATTTTTTCAAAATGCCCCAGGATGTCGAATGGACCTATGAGAAAGAGTCTCTGGTCTTGCTTCAATCCCGTCCCATCACAACCCTGAGGACGGATAAGCCCGAAGACCAGCGCAGCTGGTACCTGAGCCTGCACCGCAGCTTCGATAATCTTAAAAACCTGCGCCGCAAAATTGAAGACGAGCTGATCCCGGGTATGATATCGGTGGCCGAAAACCTGAGCGCCAAGGATCCGGCCAAAATGGCGGATCAGGTCCTGGCGGCTGAAATCAGACAACGTTGGGAGATCAATCACAAGTGGGTCAACATTTACTGGGCGGATTTCATACCGTATGCCCATGGTGTACGGCTGTTTGGTCAGGTCTACAATGATGCCGTACACCCCGATGATCCCTATGAATTTATTGACCTTCTCACCAATACCAATATGGCCAGTCTCGAGAGAAATAACATGCTGATGGATCTTGCCGGCGTTATCCGCAGCGATCAGCATCTGGCGGAAAAACTGAAGCAGGGCGATGATTCAGACCTCGATCTCGAATTTCTATCGATGATCGCTGGATTTATCGAAAAATTCGGTGATCTATCCTGTGCGGTAACCGGCGGCAAAAATTGTGTCCTGGGAACCGGGCCGCTATACGGCTTGTTACTCGAGATGGCGGATCATCCGGCCCAACCCGGCGGTCGGCGCAAAAACGATAGAATCAACCAATTGTTACAGAATTATTTAAATAGCTTTGAAGACGATAAGAAAATGTGGGCGCAAGAACTGCTTGAACTGGCCAGGAGCAGTTATCAGCTGCGTGATGATGACAATATCTATCTCGGCCGCATTGAAGCGCAGCTGTTGGCAGCCGTCCAGGAAGCCAAGCAGCGTTTAGAGAACCAAACCGGCGATCAGACCTCAACAGTACTGAAACAGGTGCTGGAAGAGGTTGATTTCGGAACCGAATCGAGGAAATCAGTTCCAGCCGCGCAAACGTCCGGTTATAAGCTTCAAGCCCGGCAGCTGATCGGTCAACCTGCCGGACCCGGGATTTCAAAAGGTAAGGCTAGAGTGGTCCGAAGCCATTCCGATTTGGCCGAATTTAAACATGGTGAGGTCTTGGTGTGCGATGCGGTCGACCCCAATATAACCTTTGTCGTACCCCTGGCAGCAGCCGTTGTCGAGCGCCGGGGCGGCATGCTGATTCATGGCGCCATCATCGCACGTGAATATGGACTGCCATGCATTACCGGTATCCCGGATGCAACCACCTTGATTCAAACCGGGGAGGAAATAACGGTGGACGGCTATTTGGGGATTGTCACTCTGAGTAATGCCGAGCTGTCGTAAGGAGTTTATCGTAATGGAAAAAAATTTTAAAATTGGTATCAGCAGCTGTCTGCTCGGCAATGAAGTGCGCTGGAACGCCGGGCATAAACATGATAAATACCTGACCCGCACCCTTGGACGGTTTGTTGACTATGTGCCGGTCTGTCCCGAGGTGGAGGCCGGCTTTGGGGTTCCCAGAGAATCCTTTCGCTTGGTCGGTGATCCGGATGCTCCACGTCTGGTGACGTTCAAATCGAAAACAGATCACACGGATCGCATGGTCAACTGGGCCAAAAAGCGCGTCAAGGAGCTGGAAAAGGAGGATCTGTGCGGGTTTATTTTTAAAAGCGATTCCCCCAGCAGCGGAATGATTCGGGTCAAGGTCTACAATGAGAAGGGCATGCCCCATAAGGTCGGGATCGGTATCTTCGCCCGGGCTTTTATGGATCATTTTCCGTTAATACCGGTAGAGGATGACGGACGTCTTAACGATCCAATAATCCGGGAAAACTTTATTCTGCAGATTTTCACCATGAATCGTTGGCGGGATAATTTGGCCGGAGGGAAGAGTATGGGCAACCTGGTGGATTTTCATACCTGCAACAAACTGTTGATTCTGTCTCACAGCCAAAAACACTACCGATTAATGGGCAAACTGGTGGCAAGCGGCAAGCAGATGCCTATTAAGGATTTATATCATCAGTACGAATTGCTGCTGGTGGAAGCCTTAAAATTGAAAACGACCATCAGGAAAAACAACAATGTTTTACAACACCTGATGGGCTATTTTAAAAAACAGCTGACCGCAGACGAAAAACAGGAATTGCTTGAGGTTTTTGGCCAATACCGAGATGGATATGTGCCCCTGCTGGTTCCCATCACCCTGATCAACCACTACATTCGTAAATATGATCAACCGTATCTAAAACAGCAGACATATCTCCACCCCCATCCGCTGGAACTGAAGCTACGCACCTATGTTTAGTATTGGTTAGCCGGCTGAGGTCGTTGCCCTGTTGGCCGGTAGAGATATATTTTGAAATCACTTCTAAATGCCTTTGAGCGGTGCATCGCCGTTAAAATTGTTCTATGGGAATGAGGACCTCGTTGCGACGTAAAAACCAGGGCATAAAGGGCGGGTCATAGCGCGCCCAGACCGCTGCGCCTTTTTGGGTCCAACCGCGCTTCTGTATATATTTTTCCAGCAGCGATTTATTCTCTTGGTAGGACGCTTCACTCCAGGTCCCCGAATACCTGACTGCGGCCATCAGACGGCCGGGTTCTTCTAGTAGTTTTACACGCTCATCAATAGGCGCCGGGAGCGTTTCCAGGGTATACTCTGCCGGCATAAGAAATGTAATGCGCCATTGGGAATCCTTTTTCTCCTGATTGACAGGCGCCGTCATGGCAATTTTCTCCGAACCGGCTTCCTGACCAACCGGGGCGGTCATGGAGATAGACTGTTTTTTCTTGTTGTCTCCGGTTATGTAAGCATACAGACGACGAAAACCATCGTTACCGCTGTCTTTCAGGCTGCCCTCAACGTAAGTTTCGGCGACTATCTGGGCTTCATACTGTCTGAGTTCAAAGTCATCTTCCTTTTCCACAACCGTGTATTTCGCTTTTTCAACAGCCGTCGCTGAATTTACAATAACCAACGAAAATACGGTTAACAATATAAATCCAACCAATCCATCGTAGTTTAAAATTCTCATATCTATTCCTCCAGTACTTCAATATTGATTAAACATAACCACTTAAAGACCGCCTGCAAGCGTGATATGACGCTGTATCCCCGCTCAATCATCATGATAGTTTTTACCTATTACAAGACCCTTAATTGTCTCAGATTGACCTCCTGGCATCAATGTATAACTTAGAGCTG
>Ga0316187_10002423_pt1 | contig 16244 bp, 23 predicted proteins | sample CroRivburrow1_MG_FD_204927 | JGI IMG/M metagenome (GOLD analysis project Ga0316187, IMG submission 204927) | Coastal sediment microbial communities from Maine, United States - Cross River worm burrow 1 | ecosystem: Environmental > Aquatic > Marine > Coastal > Sediment | place: USA: Maine... | reverse complement strand
AAACAGTGCTTCGGTCGCCATCCTTGATCACGAACCTGACGTTCGGGATGTCCTGGATACGCACTCTGTACTCATAAAGCACGTCGAATCCACAATCATTATTGTGCCTCTCTCGCAGTCGGTTGAGCGTCCAGCGAGCCGCTTGCCAGTCAGGCTTATGCGGGTCTTTCTTACTGGAGTGCTCGAACTTCCACTCGCTCCACTCTCTGTCTGGCCACTTCGTGCGGCACTCAAACACCCACTGGCGAGTCTCCGGTCGCCACGGTCCATACAGGCTCACGTCGTGAGGCACGTCATTGCCCCAGATGTTGTACGCCCACCGTGGAATCTCGTGGTCTCGGCATTGCAACCTAGTGAACCAACTCTTCCCGCAGCACGGGCAGAAGTTCCACCCGTACTGCGGATCATCTGCGATCCGTATCGTCTGGAGGCACCACAAGCACTGGTAGATGGAAACTCCATCATCCTCGTACTTGACGTACCTATACTGCCCCTTGCTCGTCGGTATCGGCATCATCATTTCCTGGTACAAGTTGCTGTCGAAACATCGGTGGTGTCCGCTCTGGCACCGTTGCCACGAATCGGACTTCAGTGCATTGGGCAGGATCGACGTGGTTCCCAGTAATCGCACCGTTTGCCACTGTGTTGATGTAAAGGTCGGGAATACTAATCCCTACCCTTAGAGTAGCATCCTCTGGAAACTTGTCAAGTGCTTCTCGCAATTCGCCAATTGTCATTTGATCCCTTTCTTGAGGTCGTCACGTTCTCGTCTCGTGGCTTCCAGGTCAAACATGAGGTACTTCATATCGAGACGCAGTTGTCCCAGTGCGTCCTGCACCAGCACGAGAATACGCTTGCGTCTCACATGACCCTCTACCACTTCATCCAGCAGTGGTTCGAGGTAGGCTCGGTCGCTGTCACTCAGTTGAGTGTGAATTGCTTTCATCAGACGGACCAAAGCTGGGGAGAGTTGGTCGTCGATCTTGTCTGGGAATCGGTTGCTCATGGAGAAATTCCTTTATTACATCTAAGCCAGTGCAATTCGCAAATCGCAGTGAGCCGAATAAAGTGCCGACAACGTCTCCGCTGTCATTGAAAACTGGTCCACCTGACATCCCTGATTCACACTTGTGGTTGACCACGAACAGGTGAGGCTCGCTCGTCCGGTCTGGACTCCTGAAGCCTACCACTCGGCCAATGGCTTCCACGTAGTCACCACCTCCAGGGAATCCGCAGATGGTAACTGTCTGCGTCTTGATCGCGGCACGTTTAGCCGGTCGAGCGGGCGTAAAGAGAACTGAGTCGAACTGAATGAGAGCGAGGTCCCATTTCTTGCTCGTCTTCAGAATCTCTCCCTCACGCTTCAGGCCACTCTTGAATGTGATAATCACCTTAGAGTCAGACTTCGCGTCCCGAACCACATGGTCGGCGGTCAGAACCAAGTCTGCCCGAATGAGCACGCCCGATCCCTTGTCAGTGTTGCCGTTGGTATGATCGACATCGACACGAACAACGCTCTGCCGCTGCTCTGGCGTGATGAAGGCTCGGCTCAATAACTGGACACTGTCTTCGTTGAACAGGTAGGACACGCCCACAGTGGCAAAGATCGCAAGCGTACAGAACTTCAAGGCTTTCAACGTCTTCATGGTTTGCACCTCTCGTACAATTGACGGGACAAGGCTTGTGCTGCCAACAAAGCAGTCTGCTTGATCTCGTCGGGTGACATTGATATTTCCTCGGCGTCTTCTGGCGGCACCATCAATGCCATGTAGTTCGCCAGTACCTTCTGTAGGTCGTCGTCCGACACGCCTGCGAAGCCTCGCTTCACTGTCTGTGTCAAATCAACATACAGTTTGTAGACCGCATCACGCTTCTGTTTCTTCTGGTTCGGCAACGCTCTCCACCTTTCGGATGACAAAGTGTAACTCCGGTGCCCAGTCACCCGGTTGTAGGGCACACGCAGCGTCATAAAGTGGCAGAATCATGGTCTTCGCTGGCGAGCCGTCCAGGTTGGCTTCGTTCGCCATTGCTCGATACAAGTCCAGGAAGCCTCGGTTGACGGCTTCGCCGTGTCCGAGTTGCATAACCCTGTCTTCAACGCTTTGCTGTAACGGCATAGTGGGTTCCTCTCTTGAAAACATAGCCATCCACGTACTCGCCGTACATGACCTTGAAGTTGTTGATGATCTCTCCAGAAGGCTTGAAGTCGCAAGCAGCCAGGAACGCAGAGACATCATCTTCGTGACCAGGGCAGCAATGAATGTGGGGTGCAATCACCCGCACCACTGGGATGTGGTTCTCAAATGAGTGCCGGACACACGCAGCCACCAACACTAAGCCTAGACCATGTCGTCGGAATTTTGGTAGCACTCCGACTCTGTGCAACGTCGTCGTGTCATCCAGGTCGTTCGCCCACATTGCAAACCCGGCTGGTTGCCGGTGAACCTCAACAACCACTATCCTAGCTTGGTCTTTCTTACCTGATCCGTTGATAAGTTTCTGCCAAGCCGGTAACTCAAGAGGATAATGGTAGCACTTGAGGTCCATTGCGGTGACGCTGTTGATGTCTCCTGGACGTGTCAATCGTACTACGGGTTCCATGGTATCTCCTACTTGAATCGAGTTGACGTGTCCCGGTGTCGGTCGAGGGCGGGATGCAATCCAACAGGCGTGTTCGCCTTCCCATCCAACATCTCGCACATGTCATCTGATTCTTGTCTGCTACGGTCTGTGAAAATGTGTCCACTCAAAATGGTTTCCCAGCACATTTTGATTCTGGCAAGCAACTTCTCTTGATGTCCCTTGCTGATTCTCGACATGTGGGTTGCGAACTTCGCCCGTGGGTGGAAGCGATCCTTGACAGGACGGCACGCCACCTGCTCCATGCGAATCACAAAGTCTTCCTTCCCAATAGGTTCACCGAGCAGCCAGGAATAGATCGCCAACTGGTCTGCCCAGTCGGCATCGAACTCTTCCAGGTAACACTCGTTGATCTCGACAGACTTGAACGCCATCGGCTTATACTTCTTGTGAGACTTGCCATGAGTTCGGCTGCCGTAATCGCTGCACAGCTTATAGCCTTGAACTGGACTGGCACCAGTCTTCGAGAACGCTCCGTTGACCTTCCAGTCACCAATCACATGGACGTGATCCTCGGTGATGTATCGAAGGTCAGGCTTGCCAAGTAGTGGCACGCCTTCGATCACGCCCTGTGCCGTAAACTCCATCTCTGGAGCATACGGCGACCGGGCGATGTCAGCTAGCAGGTTCGCATAAGCACCTGATTCCTGGTACTGCTCGAACAAGTCGGTCGATCTGGCCAGCACTTCGTCTCGGACGTGAGGCTCGACCTGAGCCTCGAAGATTGTCTCGAACTCGAACTGGCTTCCCTTTGTCGCCGTCTCTCCAAAGATTGCACTATGGATTGCTGACTTCACATGGGCGTCGAACGCCGACCCTGCCGCCATATAGTTGATTTGAGGCGGTCGAGGTTTTCGGACGGTCGAAAGATACCGCTCGTAGAAAGTTTGCCTGTCGCTCTCGAATTTCGACAGAGCAGACGGACTCAGGAATTTTGGTGTGCGTAATGGAACCATGGTTTCTCATTCGGGTTGACCTGTCGTGAAAAGTAAAGCGATCCGGTACAAACCGTACATGACCGCACCAATTGCCGCCAAGTTGGCGGTCACCCCAATGATCCCGATCACAACCATGCGACGTGAGAATCGGTTGGTGTCTTCGTGAAATTTGTCGAACATCAGGCTCTCTTTCTCAGATAGCGTGCTTCCTTTGGTACACCCTTGTCGGTCAGTTCACGATAAGTGAACGTGATCTTGTCGCCAATGCAGAAGCACTTTGCACAGGCACCGGGTTCGAGGTCCTTGCCAGGGTTGGCAGTCGCATACGCGATGTCTTCGCTGTTGGACAAGGTCCGCTCGTCGTCTGTTAGACCGGCGAGTTCGAGACGATGACCTTTGTAGTCAAGGATCAGAGCACCAATCATTCCGAGCAACTTGGAACCCTTCTCAGTTTCGCGTCCCGCAGTGTATCCCACCAGGATACCTTCGTCGTCCAGCGAACCCTTTACCTTGAGGACTGCCGGGACACGCTTCGGTTTCCACACGAAGTTCGGGTCGCGTAGCACCAAGCCTTCTCCACCATTTTCGATGATCTTCCGCTTGGTATCAGACACTAATGCCTTCGCCGCCGTCTCGTTGTCTGACAGCTTGGTCTGCTTGATCATAAAGCAGACCTCAGATGTCGGATCAATCCACTGGTTGATGTTGGCGATCTCGGCAGAGAACGTCGGGTTGCCTTGCAGGAACGTGAAGTTCTCCAGGATGTCGCGGTCTCGATTCTGAATCCACTTCTCGATGTTGTTGCGGTTGATGTCGCAGTGGAAGTTCGAGTTCTTGATCTCGCCATCAGCGAAGACACACCAGATGTTCGGGCAACCAAACACGCCGTACTGAATCCCTCTCCAGGGACCATCCTCTGGCTTGTCTTTCTTGCAGACCGAGGTCACCGTCTGGAAGCCGCCGTGACCGGCCCATAGCTCACCGTCTAGCGGGCAGCATGGCAACTGATTCAGGAACCAGTCAGGTGCCATGATCGGGTTGCCGTAGCGTGACCACAAGCCCGTTGCGAACGGCTTGATCTTGGTCTTCGGTTGGCCAGTCTTCGGGTTGATGACGCTCGCCCAAGGGACGCTGGTCGTGGGCAACCCACGGCTGATTCCGCCATCCCAGAAAGCACGGATACCATCCAGCTTCTCTGACATGTAGAACCCAGCAATGTTGTGTTTGTCCGGGTCGAAGACTTTGCCAAGCATTAGAAATTCGCGTCTTGCCATGTTAGTTCTCGATGTCGATGATGGGTTCAGGAAGTGGAACGAGGTCGTCGGCAGACTCAACTACTTCAATGTGGAGAGCAAGAATGATGTTCTCCAACGCAGCGATGTACTCGTCCTTCTCAGTCAACTTCTCGCCGAGCAGGTTCATCAAGTACACGTCACTGTCAAGCTGGTACGCGAACGACTCTCGGTCAATGTTGTGGTGCCACTTGGTGACGCCGACCATTGCGGCTAGCAGCACGATCACTGTCCAAAGGAATTGTTTACTCATTGTTTCCAATCTTGATGTTGATCCGATCAGTCTCGATGCGGAACGCCGGGGTCGGCAGGTTGTTTTCCTGGATGTACGCTTCCAGGTATTCAATGTGATTCTGGAGTTCTCGGTTGCGTTCGCTCTGCATGAAGATGCACACGCCGAGAAAACAGATCAAAAAGAGTTGCCAAAAATACTCCCGTCTCATAGCAGGTCTTCTCCCATCTTGGATAGTTTGTCTAATGCAGCACGTTCGTCATCTGACAGGTCGGCCTCGGCGATGTTGTGATCGTGCTGTAGGAACATCAGGATCATCTCTTGCATCTCTTCGCGGTCGCAGTCGGCCAGAGCCTCGATACTGTCGAGCACGTCCACGTAGCAAGGGTCGAAGTCTTGCACGCCGTTCAACTCGTCGTTGTGCTCAGTGGCGTAGTTGTATTCCAGTGGCTTGTCGTCCTTCTGACGGCGACGGTTGGTCTTGACCGATGCAGCGAACGAACTGCGTGTGTTGTTGATGTAGTCTCGGAGTCGGCTGTGAATGAATTGCTGAGCCTTTCCATAGAACTGCTTCTGAGTGTCCAACCCCTCGCATCGCTCGGAGATGAACTCGGTTATGGCAACCAAGCCTTCACTGACTAGGTCGTCGGTCATGTGCAGTGTCTCTGGCCAATGAGCACGGAAACGGCAGACCAAGTCTTTCACCATCCACAGGTTGCCCATCAGCAGAGCATCTCGATCTTCCATCGACCCTGTTGCACGGTAGCTTTTGAGCCGAGCGATTGTTTCGATGCCGCCCATCTTGCCAGCCTTGCCAGCGGGGATCGTGTCCATCAGTGGGTGGTCGAAGTCCAATCGTTTCTTCATGGACGGGTTCAGTGAGATGATCGTTTCAGTCATAGCGTCGTACTTTCAGGAAGACAAGAGGTCGGAAAATTGTTTCAAGTAGCTTGCCGTCCCTCACCAGAGGAAACACCAAGCCATTAGCCGAGTCGTGCATCGCGTTGCCGATCCACGAGACTGCGTGTGTCCGGCTGCCCTTCATCCCCATGAGCACGCCGTTGTTGCCCGTGAGGTGGCGGACGAATCGGTCGTCACCTAGTTCTATCTTTATTGTAGCATACGTTTCGGGGTGTGTCGCCAACGGATGCCGCTGAATTTCGGTAACTGAGTACCCGTAATGGTCGGATAAGTCGATCAACTCCTGCGAGTGGAACCCATGCTCGCTGCCGTCATGCCCGATAAAAGCGATTGCCTGCATTGCATCAATATCGCAGACATGGCAGAATGAGTCAAACATGCAGGATTTTTCGTGCAACTTCATTCGAGGTCCTTTAGAATGTCGTCTACTGACTGCCTGTATTTGTCGTAGGCCGGTCGCCAGTATTCCCACATGTTTGGTGGCTCGAACAACTTCCGATACCACTGTTCGTTGTCGTGCATCATTATCCATACGCCCGGTCCTCCAGCTTCCGGCATCCACTCTGGCCACTCCAAGCACTGAGCCTTGGTGTACTTGTGCTGCCCTTCAATTTTTACGTCAATCGGTCGGTAAGGACCGAACTCGGTTCGCAAGAACGAGGCGTTGTAGCAAAGCAGATCGGGCACGCCTTTCTGGTAGGCGTTGCCGTGAGTCGGCTTGACATGCCAGCCACGGTCTCGTAGGAAGACGATGATCCTCCCCTGCATTGTCGCTTCAGGACTACCCCTGAAGATCGGCTTGGATACCATAGTGTTCCTTGAAGAGTGCTTTGCCATTGTCACTGCCCAGCAGCCGCTTTCGCAGCTTTGACAGATCACCCACTCGCCAACCGTGAACCTTGGCTTGGAAAGCCAGGGCACGCAACTGTTGATCAGTCAGACTTGAAAGCCATTCGTGGTATTTCATCGGGTCTCTCCAATTAGGAGTACAAGGTTTCATTGGTCCGCCATCCATGCTAATGTGCATGACATCGCCGATATACTTGAACGCTACTTTCACGCTCGTTTCTCTTGTCGTCGTTGTGACGCCTCAATAGCACGTCCCTGCTCCGTTGCTCGCTGCCTTGCTCGTTCTTTGCTGTCTTCGTCACTCGGATTGTATGTGAAGCACTTGCCGCTGCTGCCCCACTTGAACCCCGGTTTCCCGCTTGTTTGGCAGGACTGTACGGGCATGGTAACTCTCCATGATGGTTGAGACCGCTGCATCAAACGACGTACCGACCAAGCGACCGATATACCACGTCGTCGAATTTCCGATCATAGGGTGAATCTGGTAGCGTACCTGGACTGTCGCTTCGGTGTTGAACTCTTCTGGCCTTGGTGATTTCAGGGTTGGTTTCTTGTAGACCCAGTACGAGACGTGTGTAGCCTCCACCGGGCACTGAACCTTCTGTCCATCCATCGGCCCGCCTACCAGCAGAACATCCACTGGCTTGGGTCGTGACTTATCATTAGGATCAGGCAGGCTGACCACTCGCTCGATCTCTTCATCTCTTATGGCTGCCATCCGAAGAACCTTCCCTCTGCACCGTGACCCTTTTCGGCCCACGACTTGTTGCCAGTAAACCACTCGATTGATGTCAGTGGGATGACCTTGCATTGCTCAGCAACCTTGGACTCAAGCACTTCTTGAACCTCGCTCACGACCTCTGGTGGTGTGACAACCGCCAACTCGTCGTGAATCGACATCAGTGTTAGCTTGAATGGATGGATGCCCTGCGGCTGAATCTTCCACACTGCGGCTTGCATACCAACAGTCAAGTGACGCCCGGTGGACTGAATCACATGGTTGTTGCTCGCCCTAATAACCTTGTTCTGAATCGAGAACGCTGCTCCGTACAGAGCAGAGCACAACGCACCGCTCATACTCTGTAGCTTACCTTCTTTTCGCTCGACTTTCAAGTCGATGTCTTTCCATTTCTGAGGCATGTTTTTGATGACGCTCAGAATCATCCGTTGAATCTCGTACTCAGTCTCAAAGTATCGCTTGAAACCAAACACCGATTCGATAAACTTCTCAGGCGGATCGCGGTATTCGATCTTGCCTTCAGCGGTCTGGTGCATCGACGAGAACCGCTCTGTGATTGCCTTGCGAGTGTTACCCATCTGGGGATACTTCGCAACCATCCGGTTGTAAGCTGCCTCGGCGACCTCAACCTCGATGCCCATGTTCTTCGCCACAGTCTGGAAGGTGCCGCCGTAGAGGATAGCGAACACGCCACCCTTGCCCTTGCCGTAGCGAGGGTCGTCGTCCTCTTCGTAAGACCGCATGATCTCTTCGTATGTTGTCTCGTAAGCCTGTGCAGCGAAGATGCCATGCAACTTCTGACCTGACTGCATGTCTCGCATCAGATCGTCATCCTTCATCGCGGTCGCCGCGATTGCCAGTTCTTGACCAGCATAGTCACCAGCACTCAGTACGAGACCATCGTCTGCCAACACAAAGAGGGATCGCACCGCATCTGAATGATCAATTCCCTGAAAGTTGAGACCGCTCGCCCCAGACATTCGTCCTGACTTGGTTCCGATGACATTGAAGTCTGGATAGGCTCGTTTTGCCAAGAGCAGTTTGTTGAAAAGTTCGATTCGCTTGCTGTGCTTTCGGACTGATTCAATGTGCTTTGCTCGGTCCACCACTGGCATAGGTCCAGGTCCAACACTCCCCTGTCCGTTGCATCTTGGACAATCGACTTCAGTGCCTCCGTCGTCAACTTTGCCATCTTCACAGTAGCACTCCTCTTGTTCTTCTAAGGTGAACTCGATCTTGATGCCGTCGATAACCTTCTGGTCGCAGCCATTCGTCAGAATGAGTTGTTCCATGGGGTCGAGTGCCTCAGCTATGAAGCCTGCGACCTGCTTGGGCGAGTTGACATTCAGCTTAGCCGTACTGACAATCGCCTCAGATTCTTTCTTCAGTTCCTCGACTCCAGGGATGTTGACCTTGAATCCTCGAAGCCGGACGCTTGCAACTTGGCAGGCGACCATCGAATCTTCATCGTTCTCAAGCGAGCCGAACTTCTCGTACAGACTCCGCAGCATGTGGATGTCATCTTCGGCATACGCTTGTGCATCCTGGTTGGTCTTCCAGTGTTGAATGTGCTCGGAGATAATGCCGGGCCAAGTCTGAACCAGCTTGGTGACGTACTCGCCCTTGGTGTTCTTTTTGCGGACAGGGTACAACCATTCTTTGTCTGCCGAACTCAGTAGCTTGGCGAACGGTGCGAACCCTTCCTCTGCCGGGTAGACCTCGTAAGCAATCTCGTCGAACTTCGCTGGCGACTTGTAATCGCACAGGAACATTGCGAGGTCCTTCAAACCCTTGGAAGGCTTGAAGCTGATCTTGCAGTCTTTCCAGTACGGATCGACTTCGCCCGTGCGGCGGTCGGTGTTGTCCACAACAACCCACCGCTGCTCCTGATCCTTCTTGCCTGCAAACAGCAACCAAGGAAGATCGGTAGCTTCGTTCAGTGCCGAGCACAACGTGTCTGCCATGCCAATCGGAACCCGACGCACGTACAGTGCCTTGGTATCCATCAGGTAGGATTGATCTTCGCCCTTCGATGCCAACAACCATGTGTCCACGGCTGCCGCAGGCTTCAGGCAAGGACCGAACTGCGACTGCCACTCAGCCTCAGCCATCGAATCCACCGCGATGTCAACTGGACTAAGGTTGGGGTTGAAGTCAACCTGATCCACCAGCCACTTCAGCATGTTGTAGAACTTGCTGAGCATGAACCAGTCGAACCGTAGGTTGTGAGCAACTACCCGCCCGTCAACAATCTTCTCAATGATGTCCAGTGTGGAGTGTATTGGTTCCAACCACAGATGATGCAGCTTGACCGGACCATCGTCCACTGCAACTTGCAGTAAGACTGGCACGCCGTGCAAGCCGCACGTCTCAGTATCTGTGAAGTATGTTGGTATGTTTCCCATAGCTACTCTATATTAGTGTCACTCTGGTGTTTCTTGAGCCAATTTAGCAGGCTTTTCTCTTCGATTTCCCCGATTGCGTAACGCAGAGCCTGCACAACCGTCATATTCCCTATAGCCAGACACTTGGTCATGGTCTGCTGGATAGCTTTCTTGCCACGAATGTTCCGGCGATGCTCCAGGATGTTCTTTCGCATCTGGTGGGTGGTCTTACCAGCCGCCTTGCCGTCGATCAACTTCTGTGCCGCACGCTCGGAGTCCACACCGTCTTGGACAAGCATCTGGACATCAGTGAAGCCGAGCAGACCAGCAGCGATCTGCCCCTTCACTTCCTCTGGGAGACGCCACGCCTTCCACCTGACATTCACCCATTGCTTCGACATGCCCATGTCCCGTTCGATCTGCTTCATCTCGATGTCATCGGGATAGATCGCTCGGAGAGCACAGCATTGCTCCCAGAAGGACGGGTTGTTCCTCTGGAAGTTCTCCAGTGCGTTGATTAGCTGCGTGTCTGTGCCAGCCGGGAAGACCTTGGCGTCGATCTCTTCCCAGCCCAGCACGATTGAGATGGCAGTGAACCGTCGAAAGCCAGCCGCCAGTCTGTACTTGTCGCCCTCTTGGATGACAACCACTGGCTGAATCTGACCCTGCTGATCAATCGTCTTCGCAAGACCGACGCAGTCCTGCGGGTTCATCCGATTGAGTTCATCCCTCGACGTGTTGTCGGCGGGATCAGCAATGATGTCTGCACACTTGATCTTCATTCTTTCTCCATCACGTCGTAACGCTGCGGAGGCGTGTTCCAGTCATCGCCTCGACGCACCTGGATTGGGAAACGCCAAGTCGCTCCGTTGTTCTTGTGAACTCCGAACAGCAACTGAGTTGGCTCGCTGGCTTCCTCCAACGATTGGTATGCGTACTGGTCGGTCGCCAGGAAGGCACCGTTCGCCAACATACGGGCACCGCCTCGTGCAGGTGCTTCGCCAGACGAATGGTAGTGGCCAGAGCAGAAGTAATCGACCTCGCCACGATGGAGAGGAACAATCGAGCCTGCCTTGCGTTTCGCTTGTGCCCACGCCTCGCTGCCGCCCTTCTTGCCGTGACCGTGATGCAGGTAGAAGTTGTAACCTTCGATGTCAACAATTGCCGAGAGACCGATGGGGAAGTTGAACTTGATGTTGGGAACGTCCTTGAGGTACACTTCCGCGATCTTCATAATCAGCGTGTCATGGTTGCTCGGCACGGCGTTCTTGTCGAACTCGTACTTGTCAGTGATGCGTCCATGGTTTCCGATGATTGACCACACGTCGATCTCTTCAAAGTGTGCCGCCAACTCGCGTAGCATCTGAGCGATCAGTTGGGCGATTGCCAGATCATTGGTGAACTGGCAGCCGAAGTAAGACTTGATCGCGTGACCATGAATCTCGCCAGACGTGTAGTCGCCTAACCCCATGAAGACCAGCTTCTTGAAGTCGTAGGCAGTCATTATTTCGTTTTTCCACTTCAGCATCTCTTCGACCAACACCTCGTGCCGACGAACGCTGATGGGAAAGTTGTAGTGCTCCAGGCTGTCAACCTCGGACGGGTCAACCACTTGGTCACTGTGACTGTCAGAGTACATGAGCACCATCGTCTCTTCGATCAACCCTTTGCGTTCCTTGGTCTTGAACGGGACCGCAGGCTTGAGCGGACGGATTACCGGAGCAAGGTCCTCAACAATTCCGTCAACGATTGCAATGCGTTTGCTGGCTGCTCTGAGTTGTCGCTTGAGAAGATTCCTTTCCTGACGTAGGTTCTCAACCTGTCCAACGAGAGCAACATTTTGAGTCTCAAGGTTGAGGTGTTTGGGCTGTCCCCCGCCGATCTTGACAGCTTGGAGTCGTGGTTCGATGTCGGCATACTGTTTGTTCCTTGCCACGTTCGATATGAGTCCACGGGAGACACCAAACAGGTCGCCGATCTCTTGTTGAGTCAGCTTGTTCTCCAGTAGTAGTTCTTTGATCTTCTTTACATCATTGAGTTCCATTGTTCACTCGCAATAAGGATTGATGATTGTGACCGGCTTAGGCTGCGGTCTTGGGACCGTTTGCCTCACAGGTCGGGATGGTCGCACAGTCGGATGATGAAAATACGCCGACCGACTCACCCGCTCTCTCTTCGGTTTCTTCGCTTTGATGATCACCAAGGTTGGGCAACCATGGTAGTCCACCACTCCAGCAGAAGATCGTTTCGCGTCGTAGCTTTCAATCACCACCGTTCGCTTTACTCCTGGTGGTGCCACAAAGGTTCTTCTCACAGCGTGTGCCTCTCCTACCAGGATAGCACACAAAATCAGGCTAGTCAAGTAAATCTTCCTCACCGGAAACCTCCTCGTCTAAACCAATGCTCTCCGAGATCACGCCCAGAGATAGTTGTTCGAGTTTCTTGTTCATCTTGAGCGTGTCGATCACAAGCTGGTCCACCGGCAGATGAACTAGGTCAATGATCGTCGCACCAAGTATCAGGCACATGGATTGACGATGGATTCGATCTTCCATCTGCAACCGCTGAACCGCTGAGAACGAGTTGTCGTAGAACACCAGCGTGTGAGCCAGAGTCAGCGTCAAGCCGTAGCGGCATGAACCAGGGTTGCCAAGGAACAGAACTTTCTTGTGACCGGAGTGCCAGAGGTGCAGAGGCTTGTCGTCAATCGCCTTGCCCTGGTCATCGTAGGAACGCCAGCCGCGACCATCGACGCACGCCACAGCCCAACCCTCTTCCTTGGCGATGTCCAGCACACGATCAATCGAACCCTGGAAGCTGGCAGCCACGACCAGACGACCATGGTCAGCGTTCGCTTGCATGATCTTACGGAGTGCTGCGTCCTTCGGAGTCGAGACCTTGCGAGTCTGCCGCTCGTACTCAGGCACTTGGCCAGTACCCATGCAGCCAGGGCAGGTGCCATCGTCCAGCGGAGACTGCTCGTACTTGCCGACGCCATCACAGACCGGGCAAACCTTCTCGCCGATCTTCTCGTTGACATACTGGAAGCCAGACGACAACGCCCGCAACCATGTCAGACCTGTGATCGTGTTCGGTGCCACGTTGCACAGCGACTTGGCGACCCGCAACACTTTGTTGCTGGGATCGAGTCGAATCGTCTTGTACTTCTTTGCTGGGAGATCGGGCAGCCACTCTGCTTTCCGATAGACGGTCATCAGACCATCGTAACGGTTTGGCAGTGCAGCCACCTCAGCCTCGTTCCATCCCACTCTCGTGGTGAACGTGGTGCCGTCCAGATTCTCCTGCTCAGCCATTACAGCGTAACGCATCTCGAAGGCTTTGTAGTTGCCTTCACGCAGGTAGCCGGGCCAAGCTATCTCACACTGCGACCAGAGATCAGTGGGATGCTTCGCGGACGGAGTGCCAGAGAGAAGAATGACATAGCCGTCGAAGCCATGTTGCTCTCTGATTAGATCAGCGATAGATTGTGCCGCTATCGCTCGGTGTGTAGTTGGATTCTTGAGGTTGTCGGATTCGTCAAAGAAGATGCCATCGGGAGCAACCAAGCCATCGAAGTCGTAACGCATCTTGGACACGAGACCTTCATAGGTCATCGTAGTCAGCCGGATGCTGTCATCGACGTTCCACTTGATGAACTCCATCTCCACTGATTCCAGTGCAGACTTCGGCCCTACAAACCAGACCTCTTTCATCCCTGCCCGCTCCATCGTTTCGATAGCAGCCAGAGACTTACCAAGACCTTGCTCGGCAGCCCAGATTTGATAGTGATATTGCAGGGCACGGTTGACCATGTCAACCTGAGCACCATTGATCTCGATGCCATGCTCGGCATACTCTGGCCGGTCGAAGTCTTCGACTGTCAGAGGGTTCTCGATTGGCTTGTCGAACCACTCGTATGGGTTGTTCCCCATCAGTGCCTGCAACTGGAAGACGTTGCGAGGGTGGTTTGCGATTGACCATTTCTTGAGCGGAGGGTCTTCAAAACCATGCCACTTGTAGCCACGCATGGCTTTGATCTCAGCGTTCAGCAACTTGCTGAATGGCTGACGCATGAACCAGATTCGTTTCTCGTCGATCTTCAGTTTGACGGGAAACTTATGAATCCGTTGTCCGCTCTTGATTTTCAATGTTGTCTGCATTTATGACAAATTCCTTGTTCAGGTAGGTTCTCAGTCTCTTGAAGTCATCAGTCTCGTCGATGTCCTTACCGACACTTTCGTTATACATATCAAGTATGGCACACGCTTCGTCAGAAGTCAAGTCAAGTCGGGCAGTATTCTTGACGGCAGGTAGCCCACGCCTCTTTACCCACCCAGTTACTACATCCGATTCAATCAGTTTCTGGTGCTTCCCAAATCCGAAGACCTTGCTGATCATCGCCGACTCGTCCACCGTGTCGTCCACCGGGTAGTACCCGTTCTTCAGATACTCTATCACGAAAGATAGACAACTCACTGCGTGTTTCTTTTCGAGTTTCATTATCACTCCACTTGAGGATGCCGTATAAGTCGAGCAGTCCCATGACGACACTCACTCCTACGAGAGAGTACAGTCCAGTAAGGAAGCCCGCTGCCGCCCAGCCTACGTTGCCGAGCAGCATCAACCATAACCCCCTCACTCGCTTGTGTGCTATGTCGATTGAACCGACCGCCATGATCGCGGTAGCGATCCATCCCACGATGTCTGCCATCACTTGTGCTCCAACATCAGGATGTTACCATTGTGGACAGTCCTGAAGTCGTCGAACAAATAGCTCAAACCTTTCTGGCAGAACAGAGCGTGCATCTCGTTGAACACTCGACGGAGACCGCTCCGCTCCAGTGTCCACCTGTTGCCTTCAATGACAGACCGTTGCCAGTCGCACACCGCTCCGGTGACGACCACACACCTGATGCCCATCTCTGTTCGCTTCGTCTCGCAGTACGGTAGCCCGCGAGTGTATTGTAGGAACTCGTCAACCTCTTTGCAGTGACCGACAACCATGAATCCTAGCATTGTCACAGCAGTGGACATGTCAACGTCCTGCCCGCCAGTGAAGTCACGCAGGATGTTCAGTTCGTCTGCAAGTCGAGACAACCCCGGACACCGATCAACCTCGGTGATATGATTCTCGCCTGTCACCTGCTTGGAGGCAGCCAGGAAGGTGGAGCGGTCGATCACGCTTTCAGATATTAGTGCTGCTGCAATCAAAACTGTTCCTCTTCATCTTCCTGGTCTTCCAGTACGAAGCCGGGTGCTCCGTTCCAGAGGGCGTCGAAATTAGAACATGCTTGGGCAGGTGACTCGCCGTAGGCGACCACGCAGTTGAGCGGGTCTGGATCAGTTTCAAACATGCAGACCCATCGGCTTCCTTCTCTTGTAACAGTGACAGGTACATTGCAATGCGGAAGAAATCGCATCTGCATCTCGATGACTCGGAGACGGGCGGCTTCGACTTCAAGGCGTGCCTTCTTTATTTTTAGTGTCCGCAGACGTGAGAATATCATGGATGTTTCCTATGACTTGAGGGTTCTTCGATTGCCAGGGTGTGCCGAAACGGGTGGGGTCTAGGTGGACGCCATAGAACATCATGCCAGACATGGGGTTACCCTTCGCCTTGGTTATCAAACCAAGCTGGCGATTATTACAAAACGCTATGTCACCCTCTCGTGCCATCATTTACCTTTCTTCATCTACCGTGCCGAAGTTGCCAACGACTTTTCAATCATACTTTTCACAGGCATTACTAGAGCCTCGACAGAGGACTACTTCATCGTTCTGCTACTAGCAACCCCGGCACGGTAGGTGAAACAACCGCCTTGGTTCCACCAAGGCGGAATGGTTTCATTCAAACTTCACTACCGCTTCCTAGCGGTCGCGTCCGCCCTCTTCGGCTTTCTCAACGTCCTGAGTCTTGGGATTCAGGAACTTGTTGATCTCGTCCACGATCTCTTCAATCGGTGGAAGATTGGTGAAGGGCGTCGAGCACTTCGTCACTTGTGGTGCGTGCCACGAGTAGCGGGGACGCTCGATGTACTTCGCACGCAGCGTCAACGGTTGCGGCGGTTGTGCCGTCAAACCATACTCAGCAGCCTGCTCGTCGCTCACTGGCAGATAGGAACTGAACTTGCCAGCTTCCATCCGACCACTCTTGTTGCCGCAGAAGAACTCGTAGAACTTTCCGCTGTTCCGCTCGAACAACAGGAAGGACGGTCCATACATGCAGCCGGAATCTTTCTCGCCTGCTCG
>Ga0316187_10002422_pt1 | contig 16244 bp, 17 predicted proteins | sample CroRivburrow1_MG_FD_204927 | JGI IMG/M metagenome (GOLD analysis project Ga0316187, IMG submission 204927) | Coastal sediment microbial communities from Maine, United States - Cross River worm burrow 1 | ecosystem: Environmental > Aquatic > Marine > Coastal > Sediment | place: USA: Maine... | reverse complement strand
CCGGTGAACCCGCTCTGCCTTTGAACGGTAGTGAGAGGTAATGTCCATTAGCGAGTAAATGGACATTATCGGAGTGGTTTATGGCGAAGCGGCGCAGACGTCGAAACTGGGGTGATGACGAGAAGCGGATGATCTGCGCCCAGACGCGGGTTCCTGGTGTTTCGGTTTCACAGGTTGCGCGTCGGTACGATGTCAACGCGAAACAGGTGTTCAACTGGCTGAAGGAGCCACGCTTTGCGGATGCTGAGCCACCGGAAGCCGAGACCGCTTTTCTCCCTGTAGAGATAATGCAAGCACGGGACATGACTGTTCATGGTAACCGAACTGAACCCGTCACGCTGGAGATTGACCTGTCCTGCGGCCATCGGCTGCGGATCAACGGACCATACGATGGCGATGCTCTGGCGTGGTTGATCCGAGGCCTCTCGTCATGATCCCGGTCCCAGTATCGACGAAGGTGTGGCTGGCGGCAGGCGTCACTGACATGCGCAAAGGGTTCAACGGGCTGTGCCGCACAAACAGGCCGAACACATGGCAGCTCCGACCAGCAGCGCGATATCAGTCAAATCCCTTGACAGCAAGGAGCCGTCCACACATGGCACTAAGCAGTCATCTGTGAATGGGCGGAGCATGTCTGCTCCACCCCTGATTTCAGACTTCAATCTGTTCGGCTATCGCCAAGGCATCATTGACCTCGATACCGAGATAGCGAACCGTGCTCTCGATTTTGGTGTGGCCGAGAAGCAACTGGACCGCCCTTAGATTCCCGGTCTTTCGATAGATCACTGTCGCTTTGGTTCGCCGCAGCGAGTGGGTCCCGGCTTTTGGTTCAGCGTCTCAAGGTTCGAGCCTTGTACGAGCGGCCCTTCCAAACATTTCCCTGACCTCGCAAGTGCTGCAACGCGCCCATAATAGTCATTAGGGCGTAGAATCCAGCAGACACTGGGAGCGCACAAACGCTTAGCGGATGTTTGTCATACAGAGACAAGGTTGGCCAATAGGCAATTGACATGACTAGCCAAGTGATCATCCCTAGAAATGCCATCGCCTGATCTTGATGCCAAGGCAAGGTTACCACCGCTAGCGGAGCGGCTAGGTAGAGCAGGCACATGCCTGCAACGGTACCAAACAATTTCCACCAAGAGTAGCCCAGTTGTGTGAAGGCAGTACGGGTCACCATACTCCAGGTTGAGGACAAGGCTCTATTATCCCGCAAGCTGATGACCTCCCCGCAACTAACTCCCAGCCAGATGTCTCTTGAAGTTGGGACGGTCTTGATGCGGTTCGCCAAGGCACAATCATCGATAAGCTTATCACGAATTGGACTAAGGCCCCCCACCTGCACAAGTCTATCCTTACGAACCAACATGCAACCGCCTGCGGCAGCAGCAACTGAACTTCCGGGATCATTGACAGCGCGGAAAGGATAGAGCTTCTGGAAAAAGAATACGAAAGCAGGGATTAGCAGAGTTCCCCATAACCCGCGACTGTCTAGGCGGGCCATAAGGGATACCAGAGCAATTCGATCATGCTCGGCCTTCATGACCAAACGGCTTAGGGTATCCGGAGCGTGCACAATATCGGCATCGGTGAACAGAATATACCGGACATTAGGTGCCTGCTTTTCAGCTATACGAAGTCCATCTTGAAGGGCTGATAGCTTCCCGGTCCATCCCGGTTCAAGCTGCGGTGCATGCGCAATGGTTATTAATCGACCTGATTTGTCGGCCACCGTTTCTGCAATTGCTGAAGTCCCGTCACTAGAGTGGTCATCCACCAGTACGATGGAATACTTGCCTTCGTAGGTACTTGACGCATGTGAGCTCAGAACAGGGGCGATATTATCTGCCTCGTCACGGGCCGGAATGACGGCGACTACCTCCGGCCATTTGTCAGGAGCCGGCAGGTCGGCATTCAATCGCTGATCCGCGCGCCAGAAAGACCAGTGGAACAAGATCAGATAGAGCCAGCTGGCCAGTGAGATGGCCAAGATCAGCTCCACAATCTGCTCCATAACCGCTATCCTAGCTTCATTCATAAGTTGGGTGGATGACAGAGGTTCCATATTCTAGCGACTCTGCTACAGATCTTTACGAGTCGCATGACTCATTGGAAAATACAATCATGGTTGTGAAGGCTGTCGTGATCTAACTGATCCACAGTTACACGCACAGGGAATTCAAAGTCGCACATGAAAGGAGCCCCCACAATCCAAAAGACCCGTGAAGTCCGCGTTCAACGTTTAACGAGATCCATTGCCCAATGGTGCGTCGATCATGCGACAACAACCATCATTCTATTTATCGCATTCGCTTTGCTAAGCGCCGCACTGGCTGCCACAAGATTAAAGATCGATACCAATCCTGCCTTGATGATCAATGGCGAGTTGCCGTTCCGGCAGAATTATCAAGACCTGATCAAACAATTCCCTGCGCTCGATAATGGTTTCGTCGTCATCATTGATGCTGAGATTCCTGCTAAGGGGCGTGATGCAGCGACCAAGATAGCCCGACAATTGGAGATGCGGCCAGACCTTTTTTCGGATGTCTTTGCCCCCGGCACAGGTCCGTATTTCGACAAATATGGAGTGCTCTATCTTGATGAAGCCGTCGTCAGACAAGTTGCGGACGACGTCAGGGGATCGACCCCGCTCATCAATACCATGTCGCTGCAGCCCGATCTTGCAGGTTTTGCCGACCTGTTCCAGCAGATGGCACCGGTCGTGGAGATTGGAGAGGCACCCCCGGAGCTGTCGGGATTTTTGGACAAGATTACAGAAACAATCCAGTTCGAGACCCGCGGGCAAACCCGGCCGCTTGATTGGATGGCTCTCGGTCAAGAGCCTCCCTCACTTACCGAGACGCGCTGGTATGTCCTGGTCAAGCCGATCCTTGATTTCTCCGCTCTTGATTCTGCTGCCCGCCCGTTATCAGAAGTGCGTCGCGTGATGGCTGAGTTCAATGACAATGGGGCAGGAATCAAGGTCCAATTGACCGGCGAAGCCGCCTTGAATGCAGAGGAGTTTGATGCTGTTACCGAAGGCGCTGCGATTGCAGGCGCCCTGTCACTTGCGCTTGTCGCATTGACGGTGGTGATCGGATTCCCGTCACTGGTTCTGGTGGTGCCGGCCCTGGCGCTGATCCTGCTGGGTTTCCTGATCAACGCGGGTTTTGCAGCACTTGCCGTGGGGACACTGAACATGATCTCCGTGGCCTTCGCAGTGCTGTTTATCGGGCTTGGCATCGATTATGCCGTTCACGTGATCCTGCGGTTTGCAGAAGAGCGTGCCAGGGGTGCTAACGGAAAGAAAGCGGCGGTTGCGGCTATAAGAGGTATCAGCGTGCCGCTTGGCCTCTGCACGCTGACCACGTCCCTGGCCTTCCTGGCATTTACCCCATCAGACTTCGTCGGCATGGCGCAACTCGGGATCATCGCGGCGGGTGGCATCGTGATTGCCTTCATCGGCTCGATCACCCTGGTGCCTGCCATACTGTCAGTTCTGCCCGGCTCTGAAGCAAAGATCACCCAGGCGTTTTCAAAGCTCACACCACAGCACGAGGGCTGCTTGCAGGCCCACCGGTCGACCATCCGAAAAGGCGCTTCATTGTTGTTGATCTTCGCCGCCATTGCGAGCGTCTGGCTCATCCCACAGGTCCGCTTTGATGGGGACCCGATCAATCTGAAGAACCCGGCCGCGCCCAGCATGAAGGCGTTCAACGACCTCGTTAATCACCAACCAGCCCACACATTCGCAGTCCAGGTACTGACAGAACCAGGCGAGCCGTTGCACCGGATGGTAGAGGAACTCAAGGTGCTGCCCCAGGTATTGGACGTCGAAACGCTGGACTCGATGCTACCACCAGACCAGGAGTCGAAACTCGCTCACCTTAATGCACTGGCCGACCTGTTGCCGACACAGATCGAGCCGGCAACCGATTTAGCTTCTGGCGAGCAGGTGGACCATCTCACCTCATGGCGTGAAGCAGTTACCGCCATGGCCGATGCCGACAGCGCTACAGAAGACATCCGCAGCTCGGCTGCCCGACTCAAACAAGCTCTTGAGGAATTTGTCGCTGCCAGCAATAGCTCGCCAGACGCCATTGCTACTCTTCAGATGTCCTTGGTGCAGGGCTTTCCGAGATTGTTTGAGGCAGCTCGTCAAATGGCCGACCTTGATCGCGTTACAGTAGAAAATATCGATGCCGGCTTCAGGCAGCGCTATATCGCGCGAGATGGAAGATGGCGCCTGGAGGTTTTGCCCAGGGGGGATATGCGGGACCCGGCCCAGTTGGACCAGTTCGTCACAGCTGTACTCAAGGTTGCACCGCAAGCCACCGGCGCGCCTGTCGAGATAACAGGCGCCGCCAATGTCGTATCCTCTTCCATGAGCAAGGCCTCCGTAATGTCACTGGCGCTGGTGCTGCTTGCCACCTTCGTGGTCCTTCGTCGGCTCGATGATGTCCTGCTCGCACTTGCTCCGCTGCTGCTCGCCGCTGCGCTCCTGGCCGGCTATACGGTGATGTTCGACTCACCGTTCAACTTCGCCAACGTTATCGTATTGCCGCTACTCGCGGGGCTGGGTATCGACAGCGGCATCCACTACGTCATGCGGGCGCGAGAGGCAAACACCGGTCCGGATGTCATCAGGAGCTGGACGCCTCGAGCTGTGCTTATATCAGGTGTCACCACAATGGGATCATTTGGCTCGCTGTGGCTGTCCGCCCACCGTGGCATGGCAAGCATGGGTGAACTTCTTGCTGTCGCAATTACGATTACATTGCTGTGCACACTCGTCGTGCTACCCCAGTTGATTACGTGGTTTATGAGGCCTATCAGATAATGAAAACCTGCCTCTCTGCCGACCTGGCAATATCCAATTCGACACGGTCGATGACCAAGACGCGCCGCCTCACGCTGTTGTATGTTGCAATCGTGTCAACTCTGCTTGCTGTCATGAGTGTGACACCGGCGTCAGCGCAACTGCGGGAAAAGGCGTTTGGCGTATGGGCTGAAGAAAACGGCGAGGCTCATATCGAGATCGCCCCGTGCGAGGACAAACTCTGCGGGCGTATTGTCTGGCTGAAAAAACCGATAGACGATAACGGTCGGCCTCAAATGGACCTAAACAATCCCAACCCTGCGCTCAGAGCCCGCCCGATGCTAGGTCTCCTGATCATGGCGGGGCTGCAGCCGAATGATGACAATGCCTATCTGGAGGGACAGGTCTACAATTCAGAAGATGGCAAAATCTATGATATCTATCTCACGCCCGAGGGAGATACCATGGAGGTTGAAGGTTGTCTGATGAAATTTCTTTGTGACTCACAGACATGGACACGCGTCAGATGAGGCTCAGTTTACAACGCGAGAAGCCATGTTACCCTGCAAACATCGCTGGCTTGAGAACAAACCAAAAGGGATAAGCATGATTGGTTACGCAGACAGAATCCTTTCACCGGAACAGATCAGAAAAATTGCGACGCATTTAATGGCTGCCCTTGTTGTCTTGACCACATATGCGATGTCAACGCACAACGCCTGGGCATCCAACATCTATGACGCCCGGATTTTGCAGCGCATTAAATTCACTTCGGTCCAGCGGCCCAAGGTAAAGCGCATCATTCGGAAATCCGACAAGGAGATTGCTGTTGTCTTCAGAAAATATGGCATCAACCCCAATGCCAAACCTGTATTTGAAAAACTGCAAAGAGCGAGCAGCGAGCTGCAAGCGATCGAGTCAAAAGAGAAGAGGCAAATGAAGAAAATCCTCTCGCCTGACCAGTACAAAACCTATCTTGGCTTGCTTCAGGCAACCGCCGCACGGGTCATCAAGGCAACGCGTACGAAACCCTGATAGTCCCATCTGTGATCTGTAATGCGACCGATCAGCCGACGTGGAAGCGGAGCTCGATTAATGTCGCCTTCTGGCACATAGCTGCCGTCTCGGCCGCCCTCCTGGCACGGCTGGTTTGCATCCGAAAGCTGACATTGCGAGAGATTGGCCTTGTTGGCAGAAATACACGCATAGGTAGGCAGGCAAAAACGGTCGTTTTTGCTGCATTCCCCTCCCCTACGGATTTCTGCGGTTTTCAATGCCGCAAAAACCCCCAGCAAAACCTTGTGAGTTTTGCAACGTTTTTGCTATACTTAAATTATGATATTCGGCTACGCTCGCGTTTCAACACAAGATCAAAATCTCGATGCTCAACTTGACGCTCTGAAAGCGGCGGGAGCCGAGAAAATTTTCAAAGAGAAGATCACCGGTAAGACAAAAAACCGACCACAGCTTGACAAACTGCTTGAGCAGTTGCGTGCCGACGATGTGGTGATTGTGACGAAGTACGACAGGCTAGCCCGATCGCTGAAAGACCTAATTATGATTGTAGAGGCGATCAGGGAGCGAGGAGCTGGTTTCAAATCCCTGGGGGAAGATATCGATACAACGACTTCAGCCGGTCGGTTGGTGTTTCATGTGTTTGGCTCGATTGCTGAATTTGAAAGAGAGCGAATTGCCGAGCGTACTCGGGAAGGACTAAATGCCGCTCGGTCGCGCGGCCGTGTTGGTGGCCGTCCCCGTGCCCTGTCAACCGATCAGCGCGAGGAAGTTCGACAAATGCGGGACAAGGACAATCGGCCAATCAGTGAGATTGCCAGGTTATGCCCATTTGCGTCCCTCGCCGTCCTTAGGACGAGATCCCAAATCCCTGGCTGTTTAAGTTCGAACGTACGAAGGCCACCAAGGAGGGGTAACCCGGTGGCCTTCTTCAAGGTCGTTTGCAGGGGAAATACACAAAGGGGGGACCTTGATGATTTTCCATCATATTTGATTGTGTGAGGATTTAAATTGATTTGAGTCAACCGCACATACAAAAAAATATCTATTCTACACTCCATGATTGCTATCTGAGATCGGCACGTTTGTTGCTGTGCAGATGGTAACCGACAGAGCAAAGGGAAGATTACTGGAATATGTAAATGTTTTGCTATCTGAAGATAATTGGTGCTTTGTGCATTATTACCGGCGTCAGCAGTAGTGGCATATATGACTTGAAGTTGCCCAATCATGCCGGGCAGAACGCAACGTCGATCCAGAAAACGAACCCGTACTGGCCAGCTAAAGGCATGATATCGGTTTACCCGTGCCGCTATCGCCGCTGCATAAATGTTTGAGTGAGTGCGTCAATGCAACTTCATAAGCTGACTATTCGCCAGACTGCGCAATCTCCCGCAAGCCATCAACGTCACATATTTCTAAGGTTTTCATGTCGATCTGCTTGATCATACCCATAGACTTCAATTTGCTTATTTTTCTGCTGACAGTTTCAAGAGTCGTGCCGAGGAAGTTCGCGATTTCTGCCCGCGTAAGTAGTAGATTGATGGTGGAATTTCCATCAGATTCCACCTTGTGCAGGCAATGACTCTGCTCTTCTTGCCATAGCCACAAAAGGAATGAAGCAACCTTTTCGAGAGCACCCAATCTACCTAGCAAAATCACTAATTGTTGGGCATTTTCCAGATCTTCCCGCGATTTAAGCAACAAGTACTGCCCCAGTTCAGAGTGCTCTCGAAGTACGGTTTCGAATTGCGTGCGCTTGAAACAACACAACTCCACATCGGTTACGCATTCAGCACTATTGTGACTAACCGAAGCATTGACCTCGCCAAGGGTGTCCGTCGCGGCAAGCAAACCGACAATCTGCTCGCGTCCATCCGGTAGCATCCTTTTCAGCTTTACAACGCCAGAAACAATCACCGCGAACAATTGGCTGGTTTCTTCCTGATGCAATATCTCATCACCCGCCGAGAAATGGCGGTGTGTCATAATATCGGACAATTCGTGCAGGTGTGATCCGTCGAGAGCTGAACAAACGGCATGGTGACGAACTGGGCATTGTGTGCACCGCAGATCAAATACAACAAGAGGTGAACACTGAGCCATTTCCTACAAAACCCTGACGCTGAAAGCAATAGTTTAAACATACATTTTGATTATAGCATTGAAATTTGGCAGAGATGTCAAGTTGTTATCCGCAAAACGCCAGCCGGCAAGTTGTGGCGATTGCGGATCAAAGATGCTTTCAAAGCGATTTTATCTGCGCCTTTGATGGCATACTCCCTTCCGCCAAAAAGAGTAACATCTTCCCAACGCAGGTGCTGCCTGGTGATTTCAAAGCAACATCTCAACAAATACCCGGCAGCTTCGACATTGCTCAAATCATTTCCTGCAATCACATTTCCAATCGGCTCGGCAAGTTCGAAAGCGTAAGACTCGATTGTAGAATGCTCAGAAACAGCCAACTCGATACGTTTCGCCAGAACCTTGTCTGCAGGCTTACGTTCCAGCAGCAAGTTAAACAAAGCCTCTTCGTCGCGATGATAGAGAGGCAGCTCATCGCGCAGACTGTTCAGGATGGACTTGTACAGTTGCACATTAACCTGACCACCCAACTGGTCTGCTATCAGTTCCAACTCGTCACAAATCTCATGCAGTCTGCTGCGCTCATGCGCGATCACGGACAGAGAACCATTCTTATCGGCGATAGACTTTTCTGTAGGCATTATCCTTGCACCATTAATTGTCTTGGAAACGCTGTAGGCAAGATGCGCGTCGCAAAAACGCCTCTCGTTTCGCTGAAACCAGGTAAAAATGGCCACTATTATGGCCGCCTGCGTTGATTTCAATCAATTCAATACCATTTCATCGATCGGGATGGCTTTGTTTCGGCCCAAAATTGGCTGAGTCCAAAAAAACCCGGGCTTGTGACCCAGGGAGATGGTTTGCAGGGAGTTTTGGAAGTGGAGGAAGTTTAACGTTTAAAACTGGCCAACTGGATTGAAACCAATGTCCCTCATCGTGCGGCATCAGTGTGATTACTAGCCAGCAGGCAGCAGTTCTTGTTGGAACTCTGAGCACCAAAGACATGCTCTACACGAGCCCGGACCTTCAGACGGGTTTTGTTGCCCTGCGTCTCCCGATTGGTCAGTGACTTGTTACGATGGAACGTACTTATTCGCGCTATCCAGCGGCTTGCCTTCACTGTCGACGAACGTCAACGGATAGACGGCGTCCTCTGGAGCGTTGGCTCCTAGCCCGCTTCTCTCACAGCGTCACCTTTGGTGCGGTCTGACGAAGCAATTTTTTGTCGCCCCGCCTTTCGGTTTTCCGGGGCAAACGTATTCGCCGCCGCGATCTGCGGCGGTTGGTATTTCAGCAATGTATCCTGTGTCGTTATCGGGAAGGGTTCGTGCCCTGCGGCATCATTGGGCCGCAGCACATATTCGGGCGTGCGCCAGAGCGAACTCGTCAGCATAGGGACGGCTTGAGCGCTTCGATTTCGAGTACCGGCGCAACGGCACGGTCAATCTCTTCGTCTTTCTCGATGCGCATCGGCCATGGCGCACGGTGAAGGTCACCGATCGGCGCACCGCTGTGGACCTCGCAGCCTGCATGCGCGAGCTCACGGACATCTACTTCACTGAAGCCGCGCAAATCCGGGTCGTGCTCGACAATCTGTCGACCCACAGCGCAGCTTCCCTCTACAACACCTTTGCCCCGGCTGAAGCCAGACGCGTGCTGCGCCGCCTGGAGTTTCACTACACCCCAAAACATGCAAGCTGGCTCAACATGGTTGAGATCGAGATCGGGGTCCTGCGCAGTCAGTGCCTTGATCGGCGCATCGCAAGCCGTGAGAAACTGGTCGCAGAAATCGCAGCCTGGGAAAAACGCCGAAACAGCAGCGCCGCACGCATCAAGTGGATGTTCACCACTAACCAGGCCAGGCAAAAAATGCAACGGGCGTATCCAAAGCTCAAAACTCTGCACGACATTCAATTCAAAGAGTCATAATCTCTGTGCAGAGCCACTAGGCCGACCATGGAGATTTCATGTTCTGGTGGGTGACTATTGGATGAGAGAGAAGCAATCGGACCAGTCAGACAGCCTTCGTCCACATACGCTATTCCCAAAATCATTATGACGGCCGCACCAAAGCAAAACAAGAATACAATACTAAAAAGACTATCAAGCATTGGATGTACATGCTTATCGTGAAAATACATCGCGATGCACCAACTCACTAAGCCCGCCGTGAGAAAAGCGACAACTACAGCCAGCCCAATCATCAAGGGTGTCATTATTTCGTTTTCCGCTTCACATGATCTAACACCTTCATATACAGCGGTTTCTTCATTTAGAGTAGAGACGGCCCACGATGCCTTCCAGAATACGCGCAATTATCGAGCAAACCGGGCTGTCAGGTGCCTAAATTGTCCGCATGATTCCTGCTGCTCGTCCTTCAGAATTGAAATGACTCAAGCACTGCAGTAAGCCTGAGAAACCGCAAGGTACATTCACGTCAGGCACTACTTCAGCCTAATCGACAGCCCTGAAAGATTCAGTGAAGCGTCTAGGCCAACTTGGGTCCCTCTGAGAACAAGCTGAACGCCCTTTGAGTTTTTGGCGACAAGGTTGTCAGCTCCGCCACCTATAGCCATCGATGCTCCGACGCCTGAATATGCCCCCTCGATATCAGTGATTTCATTAAGATTTCGAACTTCTCCCGCGAGACTTACTTTGGACACTCCAATCACAAGGCCCGCGCTAAGACCTCCGATTTTCACAGGGTAATTTTTACCGTCGCAGGTAAGAGTGCCACTGCCGCCTGAACCGCCAACAACAAACCCCCCCTTCGTAAACTGCAAACTAATCTGGCAGGCCATTTGTGCTTGTACAGGTGCAGCATACATAAACGCCACAGTAGCCAACAAGGCAGCAATCGGCGCAAACTGTGAAGTCAGTCGGGTAAGGATGTTCATGGCAATCTCTCCTCGTGTTCGTTGAGCGAAGGGGCAACTCGGACCACATAACCCTCCTGTGAATATTAACACGTGCTGATCTGAACTTGTACGCTATCAACTTTTCGTTGCCATTGACCTAAATCAAATCAAGTAACTGTTATTCCCTCCGCCCTCGCTGGCGTAGATAGATGTCGGGTAGCCGAGATCGTCAACGACATCCTGCGTGATATATCGCCCGAGTTTGCGGCGACGTATTCGCCGATTGACCGCACGTGCCATCTGGCCCGGTCAATTGCCTCGTCCATCCACAATTTGTTCACCCGTTCTCAACACCGCCGCCCATTGCTTGCCATCCCGTGACAAATCAACCGCCAGATGGCAAGATTAAATTCGGCTGAACATTTCTCTCGGAAGGACCGCATGAGTAAACTCAAGGTGCTTTTCATTTCGCTGGCTATGATGGTGTCGTTTGGGGCCGCGCCGGTGCTGGCAGTGAAATGCGGCAACAACGGCGCCGGTTTCGAGGGTTGGAAGAAGGCATTCGCCGCCGAGGCCAAGGCCAACGGCATTAACATCCGGGCGATTTCGGCCTTGATGAAGTCAAGCTACGCAACGAAGACGATTCACGCAGACCGCAACCAGAAGAGTTTCAAATACTCGTTCGACAAGTTCATGCAGGTGCGCGGCGCTGCCACCATCGTGAATCAGGGCAGATCCCTCAAGCGCAAACATTCGGCGTTGTTCAAGCGCATTGAGGCTCAGTATGGAGTGCCGGCGGGGCCGCTCATTGCGATCTGGGGCATGGAAACGGCCTTCGGGCGTTTCACCGGCAACCAGAATGTGCTCTTCGCTGTGGCGACACTCGCGTACGACTGCCGCCGCACCGAATTCTTCACTGAACATCTTTACCACATGCTCCGCCTTGTGGGTTCCGGTCGGGTATCGGCGAATGCCAAGGGTGCCATGCATGGTGAACTTGGCCAGACCCAGTTCATGCCCAAGAGCATCGCTCTGTACGGCGTGGGCAACCTCAATACTCGTGAAGGGGCACTCGCCTCCACCGCCAACTTCCTGAAGGCCCATGGGTGGAAGCGTGGTGCCGGCTACCAGCCGGGGCAGCACAACTTCAGAGCGATCCAGGGTTGGAACGCTGCCAGCGTGTACCAAAAGGCCATCGCCATAATGGCCAGGCAAATCGATGGCAACTGAGTGGACTTGCCTGTTTTCGTAAAACCTATCGGCCCATGGCAGCATGAGAGCCGCACCGGTTTCGCGGCCCGGACATATGGCACCGAACAGATAGGCATTGTTATATCGTCGACTGTGAACTACCCGATTTTGGCTGATTGATTGAATATCAGTGCCCAGCATATTTGAAGCCAAAGAGCCCTGATCCACTTGAGGATAAGGCGGAAGTTGTATCCGGCGGCGGCGAGGATGGGGTTGATGGCATCACCCTGGTTGTGAGAGAGGTAATTGCGGTTCATTCTGTGGCCGGACTTGAGATGGCCAATGACCGGTTCGACAGCGGCCCTGCGTTTCATCTGGCGTTTGATGGCTGGTGTGACGCGGCGTTTCTGGCCTGCGGTGAAGACCTTGAACTTGTGCTTGAGGCAGGCATTGTGGCCCTTGTATCCAGCATCTGCCAGGATGCGATCAAGGTTAGCACCTGTGAGCCGCTCGATGTCAGGCAAGATGGTTTTGAGCGTGTCTTCACCACGAAGACCATCCAGCACAATGCGGATCTTCTCCTCAGCCGAGTACTGCTTGCGGGTCGCGCGACGGATGTCTTTGACAACCTGTTCGGCAGACTTCTTGCTGTTCAAATGCTTCGTTCTCATCTTCGATCCCTCCTGATCGTGACGAGATCAAAACACTCCTTAAATCACAACATAATTTTGGTGACATAGGCGCTGACGCCGGACAGTGTATGGTAAAAGAGCCGTCAGTGTTTGGTTTGCCCGTAACGCTGTTGACGCTGTAGAGACCTACTTCATTTTTCTCAAAATAATCGTCGCGATTGTAGACGCTTACCGACCAGAAAGCGTCAACGGGCACGTCTTTGATTTGGAGTTGGTAAGCGCCAACTGGGAGATTTGGCTCGACGTTGAGATAGTAAGCCTCCTGTTCAGGCAGGCCAGCCCAACCCCACGCCGTGCCTAAAAGGTGGCGCACCTGGTCGACATCTTCCTTCTTGCCGAATGTCCTGCGCGTATCAGGAACTCCTCTGCCCAATTCAATTAAAGGATCGTAGGTAGCTTTGTATAGTTCGAGTGTGGCTGATGGCATATGTTCGGGATTATATTAGAATTCTAGCATAGTTGGGCAAATCCCGCCATCGGACGAGCTGGTAAAACCAGTTCATCAAAACCATTGCGACATCCATTCCTACTTAAAGAAAAAGCCCTCCGTAGAGGGCTAGTGAAGTTCAATGGCTTCGATGCCTGAACTATCCATGAAGGCAGCCAGGATCTGCAGTTGATGCGGTGTGACTATCTCAGTGAGGAAGCACACCGCATTGTCGATACCATTCTGATTGGCAAGCAGAACGTCCAGAGGATCCCGCATCAGTACTAACTCCCCTTCCCCAATACGATTGGCGTTGAAGATGTGCTCTTCCGGTCTGAACCCGTTGGGAAAGATCAAGGTTGGGCTGTCTTGAGTAACGGTGCGCCCGCAATAGGCCACCAGGTTGCCATTCCAGTCGTGGATTGGAATAGCAAGCCTGCCCCGCATAATCCCCTTCGCCGCATACCCTGCACCAAACGAAACGCAGGTTTCTTCCTCGAGCCCCAACTCCAGCACCGCTTCGTGGCCGGGCTGCAGATAGGTTAGAGGCCGAAGGCTTCTGACGTCCTCCTTGCTCCTCTCCTCGGGAACTGTTCCGGAACTGGTACTCTTCCTAGGAACAGTACTAGTACTTGTACTGTTCCTCTCTGCCAGGAACTCGGCTGCGTCCTTCATGCTGCAATCGCGGATGTGCGCGACAAAGGCAATGACATCGCCGCCAACACGTCCCCCAAAGCAATAGAAGGCACGCTTGGCTGGTGTCACCACCAGTGCTCGCTCGCCGCCTGACTTACAGATCGGGCATAGACCGCGCCATTGCCCGTTGCGTTCTTTCAGTGAAAGTCCGAGCTGCTCAATTGCCTGCTCGATAGGCACCTGCTCCTTGACGGTCGCAAAGTCGATGTAGGTCATGTGGATATCTCCCAATGTACAACTCCTGATTGAATTATACTGGACGGATGGACAGCCAAGATGCAGATATCAACACGTCTAAGTGTCTGTCCGAGGACTTTTTGAATCAACGGTATCGTTTAGTGGATTTAGCCTTGCGGGTCGGGAATCTGTTGTGATTTCTTGTCTGGCACCGATTCGAGAAGGGAGGCCCCAGGCGTTCACCGCAGTGTCATCAGTTGATGGTCACGGATCACGCCAAGCGGTAATTTTCTTCCCTCGTCGTCATGGCCCAGATGGTACGGGCCATTTTGTTTGCCAAGGCAACGGCGGCAACCATGCGCGGCTTGCACCCCAGCATGCAGCCACGCTATGACTGGTGCGCCGACATATTCTTTGCAGCTGTAACAATCGCAGCAACCGTAATTTTCTGGCTCAATTAATGAGTCCTGACCCTAGCTACTACCTGTACCTTGCGATAGCTTGGTCTGGTCATGTTTCGTCCTTTGATCATAGTTGCCTGTCTAGTCATCGTTTTTGCGGGATTGAAGGTTGCCGCCTCGCTCGTGGTGCCATTCTTGTTGTCGGTATTTCTGACAATTCTTCTGTCACCGGCCTTTTTCAGGTTGAAGCAAGCCGGCCTTCCAAGTCCCCTCGCACTCGTGCTAATCATCGCCGTACTGGCAGTACTGTGTGTGCTTGCAATCACTGTAGTGAGAGCTTCGCTCGACCAATTCATTCAAAATCTACCGACCTATCAGGAGCGTCTGAACCAGGAACTCGGTACTTTAATCGCTTGGCTGGCTGGGCACGGTCTAGAAGATCCTGCATCGATTTTTGCAGAGTATCTTAATCCGCAATTTGCGATGAGCTATGCAGGCACGATTGCTCGTGCACTAACTGGCACCCTCGGTCAGATTCTTCTGATCTTTATCATTACATCCTTCATGCTCGTTGAAGCAGGAAGCTTCGACAGAAAAGTAAAGGCTATTACCGGCGACACGAATGCCGGCGCAAACCACCTGACACGAAACGTCCAGGCAGTTAGGCGCTATGTATCGTTAAAGACAATCATGAGCATCCTGACGGGCCTGCTCGTTAGCCTGTGGCTTTGGGTGCTCGGGATTGAAAACGCATTGTTCATGGGCTTGCTGGCATTCTTTCTGAACTACGTGCCGAACATTGGATCAGTCGTAGCAGCCATTCCCGGAGTTCTGCTCGGTCTGATTACTCTTGGCCCTGCCATGGGCATCGTAACGGCAATTGGATACATGGCAATTAACGTGGGGGTATCCAATGTCATCGAACCGCGTTTCATTGGCAACGAGCTTGGCATATCGCCTCTAATTATTTTGCTCTCCCTGGTGTTCTGGGGCTGGCTGCTCGGTCCAGTAGGAATGCTGTTGAGCGTTCCATTGACGATAGTTGTGAAGGGTATCCTTGAGAATGCAGAAGGCACCAAGGCGATCTCCATCCTGCTTGGTTCCCCGCCTAAGCACTGACCTGCACTTGCGCCAGTCGTTTGATCTCGCCTGATGGCACATAGCGGCCGATTTGAGAGTTCGGATAGATGGTCCGTTAGATGTGAGCATGTTTCACTTAGATGGAATCGTTTGACCGGTTTTCTGCGTTTGCTGGCAAGGCACGGTTCCCGCCGTGGTCTGGTTGACCACACCTGATCGTCCGACAAGTTGTAAAGCGCGCACAGAACAATTGCCTTGAATATCACCACAGCGTCCCAGGGCTTGCGCTCACCCACCGGGGAGCCCAGCGACGGCCGTAGGTCTTCCCACCGAACAACCGCGTCAATCTTCACCAGAGTGTCGTTCTTGGCGTCCAGCCCGCCACACCGCTTCGCAATGTCGGAAAACCCATCTGGCTCATGGCCGGTTCCCCTGAACTGCCGCCAGCGAAGGCGTTCTGGTCAATCACGCTCTACGACGTCAAAAACGGGCTCTTCATTCCCAACGACCGAAAGAAATACAGCATCGGCCTCAATGGCGGTATGGCGTTGGATAAGGACGGCGGGATCACCATCGCAATCGCGGCGGAGAAACCCGACGACATTGACGAAGACAACTGGCTACCGATCGAGCGTGCCGATTACGAGATTGGTCCCATCATGCGCATCCACGGGCCAGACTTGGACAAGTTCGCAGACTGGAAACCGCCGGTCGCCGAACAAATCAAGTAACCGCTGCCAGAAGTCGCGACGCGTGATTTCCGACAAGAGCCTCAAGGGCATGGTGATCCAGAGGCAGTCTGGA